>Ga0187894_10007772_pt1 | contig 9987 bp, 6 predicted proteins | sample GBC1701081metaG_FD_136650 | JGI IMG/M metagenome (GOLD analysis project Ga0187894, IMG submission 136650) | White microbial mat communities from a lava cave in the Kipuka Kanohina Cave System on the Island of Hawaii, USA - GBC170108-1 metaG ... | reverse complement strand
GCCCGGTGCGGGAGTCTCAAACGAAGCGGCTCGCCACGCCGGATTCGGATACCTTGTCATCAAATGCGAAAAAGGCCGCTAAAACCGCGGTGTTGAGCCGCCCGTTTTCGCCAATGTCCAGATAGGTAGTCAATCGATAATTCACTTTGTTACACCCAAAGGAGGATCGTCTGATAAGGTAACTTTGACAGCTGTTATAACCCCCAATACGCCAGAAGCAACCAACCAAATTTCTTGGGAGGGCGCTACGCAGGATGCAACTGATAAACGCAAGGCAACTGTGTCAAAGGGCAGCGCGAGCAAATTTGTTGTCAAGGTCAAGGTTGGCAGTCAGGTTGCTAAAGAGTTGCGGGTATGGGTTGTTTGGGCAACAATTTCATCCACGGACATACCAATCACTTATGCAGAACCAGTTCCCACAGTTAATGGGACTGGTGCAAAAGTAACGGGAGGCTACAATTTTACCCATACAATCCAGCCAGCATCAATTGTCACTGATGCTAATCGTCCTAATCTAAGCGGAAGTAATACTGTTGCCGTTCCTGGGGGTAACCATTGGACGGGTAACCCTCTTTCTGGTGGAGCCAATAAGAAATGGGATAATTCAAGACAAATGAGAACCAAATGGCTGCTCCCGAGCGGCTTATCCCCTTCGGATTTCAGTAGTCCTCCCCTTCCAAATGGCATCACTTATCCAACAAATGACGTTGAAGGGAATGATGATAGCAGCACTGGCGATGAAACAAATGACCCCTATGCCAATAGCGGTACCCTTGCTGGGAGTGATTCTCCCAACCTTCCTGTTGCACATAGTAAAGGTAATAACGGCGATACGATTGAACTCCGCCTTCACTTCCGTGAATTTACGAGATTAGAGATTCAAGGGACGTGGCTCCGTATTTCCGACAACTATCTCTGGAGGATTCATCTCAAGTTGCAAAAGACCAATGGCAAATGGGTCAATAATGGCACCAATAAAGCGTTAAACAACGACGGTTTCTAAATCGAAATACGTGGGATTGATGCACCGGAAGGTGAGGACTTATTTCACACTAACTTGCAAGGGAACGCAAAGTGCTCGAACTCGCTTTATTTAGCTCGTCTTGCGTTCCTTTGCGATCATCTCCTGAAAAACCGTCTGCGCCAGCACCGAATAATCTAGTTAGGGCAAGTGAAAAAGGCTCGGCTCACTTTTTGAATCTTCGGGCTAAGCAGACAAACACTGAGAGGGATTAACTATGAAGAGAGCAATAGCTGTAATTACACTTTCAGTAGTTACCGCTACCTTCTTTTGGTCAGTAACCAATGCAATAGCCAACCAGGAAACTAGCACGATGCGAGAAAGGATTCTTAATAAAGATTTCTCAATAGCACAAAGAGCCCTTGAGGAAAACACGAAACAAAAAAACGTTCAGGCCGTTTGCCTAAGCCTGAAACACCAGTCACTACTCATTAGAAGGCAGGCTGCCGATGCGCTAAGATCAATCCAGCATAAAGCTGCTGTAAAGTGTCTGATCGAAGCATTGGAAAATAATCAGGTTGTCTATCTTGGAGGAACAGAAACCCAGGTTGAACAGGACAACCTAAATGAGAGCATCGTGTTGGCGCTAAAGTCACTAACTGGTTTGGATCTACTTGCAAAACCTAAACTATCTGCCGCTGAGGTCAAGCAAGTCATACAGCAAAGCAAAGAGTGGTGGTCTGTCAACAAGAATGGCATTAAGTGAAGCATCGTTGACCAAGCCAACAAGTTGAGAGAGGAGGGATGGGAACTCGTGACTGTTTTCGTTAAACTGGAACGAGGCCATGGTTCGGATGGACGATACATTGCTTATCTTAAGCGGCGCAAGCCGTAAACGGCTACTGAAATGTGTGCGGCTCCTTAGAACGACACATGTTTGTCAGTCGTGACGGGCACCATAAGCCAGAAGGATCAAAGTGGCAAAAGGATCAAAGACAATCCCTTGCCCCTTTGGTCCTTCGTGTTGAAAAGTTACCGGGCCACCGCCGTATCCTTCCGCATATGCTTCTCAAACCACGCCATCAGATAAAGCTGCTGCGCCAATTGATGCGAAGGCCGCCGCCAGCCGTGAAATTCATCCGGCATCCGCACCAACAGCGTCTCTTTCTTCAGCATCTTCAGCGCGCGGTAATACTCTTCGCTCTGCGCCATCGGCGTGCGCAGGTCGGCCTCGCCGGTCATGACCATCGTGGGCGTTTTGACGTTCGCCACGTAATTGAGCGGCGAGCGCGCGGCGAACTCCATCGGGTCTTCCCACGGGCGCTTCTGGAATTGATAGTACCAGCTCGCGCCGTCCGTCGTGCCGACGAACGAATGCCAGTTGATGACCGGGCGCATTGAGACAGCCGCCGCGAAACGGTCGGTGTGGCCGACGATCCACGCGGTCAACACGCCGCCTCCGCTGCCGCCGCAGACGAACAGGTTCTTCTCGTCAACGAAGCCGTTCGCCAGCGCGGCGTCGACTCCGGCCATCAGGTCGTCGTAATCCTTGCCCGGATACGAGTACTGAATGCCGTTGACGAAATCCTGGCCGTAGCCGGTGGAGCCTCGCGGGTTGGTGTAAAGCACCGCGTAACCGTTGGCCGCGAAGTTCTGGAAAGCCCAGTTCCACGCGACCGAATACATTGACCACGGGCCGCCGTGAATCCACAGCACCATCGGATATTTCTTGCCCGGCTCGAAATTGGCGGGTTTGATCAGCCAACCCTGAACCTTCCATCCGTCTTTCGACGTGTACCAGAGTTCTTCGGCGGCGCCGAGTTTCATATTGCCCAGCACGTCAGTGTTCACGTCAACGAGTTCGTTCATCTTCGCCGCGTCTTTTAGGTTGAAGGTGACGACGGAGCCCGGCGTTTGAAAACTGGTGCGCACGGCGGCGGCCTGGCCGTTGTTCGCCAGCGAAAAGGCGTTGAGGATGTGAACGCCGTTGGTGACCTGACGCGCATTGCCGTTGAGCGGCGCGAAGTGGATGTGCGACGAGCCTTTCTCTTCAACGCTGAAATAGACGCCGGAATTGTCCGTGGCCCAGACCACGTTTTGCGGCGAACTCATCAGATTGCCCGCCCACAGTCGTTTGCCGCCGCCATTTTTATCCATCACGTAGAGACTTGAAACGTGGTTGGTGTACATCTTGTCGTCGTAGCCAGCGTAAGCGATGTATTTGCCGTCGGGCGAAACAACCGGATTCCCGTCCGGCCCTCTGCGATCAGTGAGCGGTTTGACCTCCAGGCTGCCTAGATCAACGGCGTAAATCTCGCTGTCATTGCGCAGGTGTTCGGCCTCCGGTTTGCGAACGCCGGAGACGTAGATGGCTTTGCCGTCGGCGGACCAATCAAACCCGCTCTGAAGTCCGCCGTGATTGTATTTGCCGCTGGTGATCTGTCGCGGCGTGCCGCCGAGCGTCGCGTCAACGACGAAGACGTGCGTGTAGCCTTTGGGCGCCGGGCCGCGGCCGTCGGAAGCCCACGCCAGGCGGTCAACGATCACCGCCGGTCTCGCCCATTCGGCGCCGCGCGGGCGTTCAGGTAATCTGATATTGAGAATCGGGTCGGTGTCTGGCGCAAAGCCTGTGAATGCGATCTGTTTTCCGTCAGGGGACCATTTGATGCCGTTCGGAGCCTGTTCCAGGTGGGTTAGCTGCGCGACTTCGCGCGTGTCGAGCCACATCACATGCAATTGATTCGTGCCGTCGCGGTCTGAAAGGAACGCGATGCGTTTGCCGTCGGGCGACCAGACGGGCGATGAGTCGTTGCGCGCGCCCGAAGTCAATTCGCGCACGCGCGAACCGTCGACATCGACGATCCACAGGTTGCTCCGGTACTGATCTTTAGTCTTGTCGACCCACGTGCGGGTGAAGATGATCTGTTTACCGTCCGGCGAAATTTCAGGATTGCCGACGGATTCCATGTCCATAAAGGTTTCTTTGTCGAGCGAGCGCGGCTTTTGTTGGGCGAACGCGAACGCGCATAGTGAGAACAGAACCGCAATAACCAACAGACATCGAGCCTTCATCGTAGTCTCCTTTCAAATCGGGCGATCAAAACGGAGCAAGGGCGACAACCCTCGCGGCGTTTGCGAAACGGTTTTCAGAGATTTTCTTGGGAATACGTGCGGAAGAAGCGAGGAGATTTCAACGCTCTGATCTCGTTCGCTTCGGCGGCATCATATCAAAGTTGGCGTGGATCAACTATGATTCACGGTCTTTGGAAGCAACAGTATATTAAGTCAGCGAAGCGAGAGTACGGAAAAGACGGAAATAACGGAACAAACGGAAATCTTCGGCCTTTTTTCAAATCTTCTTCCGTTTGTTCCGTTATTTCCGTCTTTTCCGTACTCTCGCTTCTCCTCAACTCCGGAGAATATTGATGTCATCAAAACGCAAACTTCGCAGCGCGGACTGGTTCGGGCGCACGGACAAAGGCGGATTCATCCACCGAAGCTGGATGAAGAATCAGGGGTTTCCCAATCACCTGTTTGACGGGCGCCCGGTCATCGGCATCTGCAACACGTGGTCTGAGCTGACGCCGTGCAACGCCCATTTCCGCGCCATCGCCGACGCGGTCAAACGCGGCGTTTATGAAGCGGGCGGCTTCCCACTGGAATTCCCCGTCACCTCGCTCGGCGAATCGACGATGCGCCCCACCGCGATGCTCTTCCGCAATCTGGCCAGCATGGATGTCGAAGAGTCGATCCGCGCCAATCCGATGGACGGCGTAATCCTGCTGGTCGGTTGCGACAAGACCACGCCGGCGGCGCTGATGGGAGCGGCTAGTTGCGATCTGCCCACTATCGCCGTGTCGGGCGGGCCGATGCTCAATGGCAGGTTCCGCGGCGAACAGATCGGCTCCGGCACCAACGTCTGGAAATTCAGCGAAGAGGTGCGCAGCGGCGTCATGCCGTTGTGCGATTTCCAGGAGGCCGAAAGCTGCATGAGCCGTTCGGCCGGTCATTGCATGACGATGGGCACGGCTTCGACCATGGCCAGCGTTGTCGAAGCGCTGGGAATCGGGTTGCCGACGAACGCGGCCATCCCGGCGGTTGATTCGCGCCGCATCGCGCTGGCGCACACGGCCGGCCGCCGCATCGTCGAGATGGTTCACGAAGATTTGCGGATGTCACAAATCATCACGCGCAAGGCTTTCGAAAACGCCGTGCGCGTCGTCGGAGCGATCGGCGGTTCGACAAACGCGGTTGTTCACCTGCTGGCTATCGCCGGTCGCATGGGCGTCGATTTCAAACTCGACGATTGGGACAAGCTGGGACGCGGCGTTCCCTGCCTGGTCAACCTGATGCCTTCGGGCAAATATCTGATGGAGGATTTTTATTACGCGGGCGGCGTGCCCGCGGTGATGCGCGAACTCGGCGATCTGATTCACCGTGACGCGCCGACCGTCAACGGCAAGACGATTGGAGAGAACACCGCCGACGCGCCTTGCTACAACCGCGACGTAATCAAACCGTTCGACGATCCGTTGATGAGGCAAGGCGGCCTGGCCGTTCTTCGCGGAAACCTTTGCCCCGACGGCGCGGTCATCAAGCCTTCGGCGGCGACTCCATCGTTGATGAAACATCGCGGACGCGCCGTCGTATTTGAAACCATAGAAGATTTGCACGCGCGCATTGACGACCCGAACCTGGAAATTGACGAATCGAGTGTGATGGTTCTGAAAAATTGCGGCCCACGCGGTTATCCCGGAATGGCCGAAGTGGGCAATATGCCGCTGCCGCCGAAACTGTTGCAACGCGGCGTGACCGACATGGTTCGGATCAGCGACGCGCGGATGAGCGGCACCGCTTACGGCACGGTCGTGCTGCACGTCGCGCCCGAAGCCGCGGCCGGAGGCGCATTGGCGCTGGTCGAAAACGGCGACGTGATCGAGATGGATGTCGAAGCGCGGAAACTGCATCTGGACGTGAGCGACGAAGAATTGGCGCGGCGGCGCGCGAAATGGCGCCCGCCGCAATCGCCCTACGATCGCGGTTATTACAAACTCTATATCGATCACGTGATGCAGGCGGACAAAGGCGCTGACCTGGATTTTCTGGTGGGGAGCAGCGGCGTGGCTGTTAATCGCGAATCACACTGAGCTTTTCAGCACAAAGAGTCGAAGGGTCAAAGGGTCAAAGAAAGAAAATGGAAAGGGAGCGGCTTCCACCATTTTCTTTCTTTGACCCTTTGACCCTTCGACTCTTTGTGTTGAAAAAAAGCCCGATCTGTACCCGTGTTCAGTATAAGCGCCTATTTGACCTCTCCGGCCTCGGGGCGTTTGCGGTCAGACGAACAAGAAAGCAACGAGCGATCTTCCCATTGGCAAGCCCCTTTAATCGGCTGAAACCTCGACGGCTTTCGCGCCGCTTCCCTGCCTCAGCTTGAAATAAAAATAGAGCGGCAGCCCGATTGCGATCAGCCCAAGCCCCACGACCGATTCGACCGGGCGGGAGAAGAGCGTGTTGATGATCAGCCATACCGCCACCAGCACGAAGACGAGCGGGATTACCGGATAGCCTAAAGTTTTGTAAGGCCGCTCGGCGTTCGGCATCTTGCGCCGCAGCACGAAGACCGATGAAGTCACCAGCCCGTAGAAAATCCACGAGGCGAAGAGCAGGCAATCGGTCAACTGATCGAAGGTCCCCGAAAGCGCCAACACGCTCGACCAGACGCCCTGAACGACGATTGAAACGACCGGGACGCTGGTGGTCTTGCTCAACGCGCCCATCCGGTCGAAGAACAATCCGTCCCGCGCCATCGCGTACGGCACGCGCGCGTTCGACAGAATCGAGCCGTTCAGCGCGCCTATCGCCGAAATGACGAAGACAACCGAGATCAGCCTGCCGCCGTAATCTCCAAGGAAAGTCTGCGCGGCCTTCGCCGAAACCGGCAAAGCTTCGCGATAGCTGGTTGAATTGGAAGTCACGACTTCGCCGAACGGCAGGGCGTAGAAATAACAGAGGTTCAACAGGCAGTAGATCGCCATTACGATGATCATGCCGAAGATCAAGGCTCGTGGAATGTTCCGCCCCGGGTCGCGCACTTCGCCCGCCGCCATCGGCATGTTGTTCCAGCCGTCATAGCCCCACAGCGCCGCCAGCATCGCCACGCCGAAGACGGCAAACCCGCTCCAATTCGCCGAATCCTGCGGCGTAACCAGGTTCGACCAGGTCGCGGTCTTCGACGCGAAGAATATTCCTCCGGCCAGGAAGGCGATCCCCGCGACCTTCAACACAGTCAGCGCCGATTGCACCTTGCCGCCGAAAGCGACTGTCAGACAGTTGATCGCCGTCAGCAGCAAAATTATGCCGACCGCCACCAACTGCTTCGCGCCGAGTTGCCAGTTGATGGTCTGCCCCAGGAAATTGAACTGGCGCTGCGCCCAGACCGCGTCGAGCGGCAGGAAAGCCGAAAGAAAGATGCCGACCCCGGCGCCCAGGCTGGCGACCGAAGCGCTGCCCGCGACAATGAATCGCTGCCAGCCGAAGAGAAACGCCGAGGCTTCTCCATACGACTTCCGCAGGTAGACATACTCGCCGCCCGCGTGTGGCAACATCGCGCCCAGTTCCGCGTACGTCAACGCCCCAGCCAGCGACAGCAACCCGGCGGCCACCCACGCGGCCAGGACCAGCGTGGGCGTGCCGACTTCCTGCGACATCACGGCGGCTTTCAAAAAGACGCCCGTGCCGATGACCGTGCCGATGACCAGCGCTGTTGTGTCGGTCAGAGTTAGACCGCGGATCAAATGATTTTTCTCTTCAGCCATAAGCTAAATTTTTCTCGTTGAATGGTGATGGTATTGAACTCAGTTGGCGCGAGATTTTCACCGAAGTGGCTGGAAAAGAAAAGAAATGGGCCGCGGATTTGGACGCGCCCGACAGATATTGCGGATTAAATCCGTCTCGATCAGTCGCATTCGTCCAAACCTGTGGCCCATCAATCAACCGCCAAGTGTGACTATGGCCTAATCACAGTGCCGTCGCGCCTTCTGGTCGTCCCCCAACTGTAATCAAAATTGGGCGGCCCTTCGGGGAACGGGAATTTCGCCGCGAGCTTCTCGTCCACCTCCATGCCGAGGCCGGGCTTCTCCTGCGCGTACATGTAGCCGTTCTTGACCTCGGGGCAGCCGACGAAGACTTCTTTCGTGTTTTGCTGGAAGATCGCGCCCTCGTGAATGCCGAAGTTGTAACTGGCCAGTTCGAGCGCCAATTGCGCGGCGTGCGCCACGGGCGAAGCGTCGCCGGGGCCGTGCCAGGCCGTGCGGACGCCGAAGAATTCCGAGAGCGCCTGCACCTTGCGCGCCGGACTGAGACCTCCGATCTGCGAGATGTGGATGCGGATGAAATCTATCAGCCGGTCTTTGATCAGCGGCACGTACTCGTGCTGCGTGTTGAACAATTCACCCATCGCCAGCGGCGTCGAGGTCTGTTGGCGCAGCAGCCGGAAATGATCGTTCTCTTCGGGCGGGAACGGGTCTTCGAGGAAGAAGAGGCGGTGCTTTTCGATGTCTTTGCAGAGTTGGATCGCCTGCGGCAGCGTCACGCGCTCGTGCACGTCGTGCAACAGTTCGATCTCCTCGCCGAGTTTCGTCCGCAGATGGTCGAACAGTTTGGGGAGCATTCGGACGTAAGGCGCCGATTCCCAGATCGCTTTGGGGTTGGTCGGGCCGACGACTTCGGTCGTCGGCTCGCCGCCGCCAGCGGTCGCGCCACGCGCGCCGTAAGTCGCAAGACCCGGCACCGCGCCCTGCACGCGGATGTAGCGGTAGCCCAGATCCATCCCGCGCCGGGCGTTCTCTTCGAGCTGCTGGAAGTCGCGCCCGCTGGCGTGGAAATAAAGATCGGCTCCGAAGCGAACCTTGCCGCCGAGCAGTTGATAGAGCGGCATGTTCGCGCGCTTGCCTTTGATGTCCCACAACGCGATGTCAACGCCGCTCATCGCGTTAAAGAGGGACGGGCCGTTGCGCCAGTATGAGCTCATATACGACGACTGCCAGATGTCTTCGATCTCGTCCACGTCGCGCCCGATCAGGAACGGCTTGAGGTATTTTTCGACCGCCGTCTGGACGACGTAGGCGCGCTGGGTGAACGTGGCGCATCCCCATCCGTGCAGGCCCGGCTCGGTCGTCTCGACCTTGACGATGACCAGACGGATGCGGTCAGGCGCGGTCAGGATCGTTTTGATGTCTCTGATCTTGACCGGCGGCAAGCCGGTAAGAGATTTCGGCCTCTCCTGCGCGAAGGCCGGCGACGAGAAAAGATTGGCGCCGCCCGCGGCCGCGCCCGCCGATAGCCAACGCAAAGCGTCGCGTCGTTTCATTATTCCACCTCCAGGTTATTTTGAGTTATCAGGAAGGTACATTGATGTTACTTTGAGCTACTTCGCTAAGGGAGCGTCAAAAAAAATAACTTGATCATTTGTAACCGCCGCGATCCTCTTCGTCCCATCGGGACGGTTTGAGTTTAGATCAGATTTCAATTGCGTGTACGGCAAAAAATCAACCACGGGGGACACGGGGATCACGGGGAAAGCCTCAACAGCCTGTCAATGGTTGCTTTTCCCCGTGATCCCCGTATCCCCCGTGGTTTGATCCGTACACTCATTCGCAAACCGATCTATATGCCTGTCACACCAAGAACTGGATAAAGCGGTACGGTCAGTAGATCGCGAAACGGATAGCCTTGTAACTGCCGCGGTCCCTCTTCGTCCCGTAGGGACGGTCTGAGTTTAGGCAGGTGTTTCAACGCCTGCTGCATTCGACGGGAAGAGTTCTCCCCGTCCCGTAGGGACGATTGAATCTCCGCGCGGAGATTCAATCGTCCCTACGGGACGGCCCAGGGCTTTTGCAAAGTCGCTTTTGCCATCTTTCACTTGAAGTGATCGAGCCTTCTTGGGGCGGCGGAGCCTATGGAGCGCGGCGGTTCGGCGCCGCTTTGGTAGTTCTTTCCGCCGCTCAAACATCGATTAAGACTGACCT
>Ga0187894_10007771_pt1 | contig 9989 bp, 9 predicted proteins | sample GBC1701081metaG_FD_136650 | JGI IMG/M metagenome (GOLD analysis project Ga0187894, IMG submission 136650) | White microbial mat communities from a lava cave in the Kipuka Kanohina Cave System on the Island of Hawaii, USA - GBC170108-1 metaG ... | reverse complement strand
TGGCATACCGCTGCAGGAAGCGGGTTGTCTCGAGCCGTTCATAGTCCGGCTTGTTCTTGATGCCGGCCAGACTCTCGGCCGGCGAGCGATTGCCGGTCAGCTTGAAGACACCGCCCAGCAGGACCGGCACATACTCGAATGTCGCGCCGGTGCGCTTTTCGATGTCCGGGATGACCAGGTGGCAGAGATAAGCGTTCGGGCTACCGAAATCGAAGTGGAATTCAACGGCCGGCATGGCGCTCACCATTTCTCGCCAAAGGGGCGAATTTCCTGCTCGAATGTCCAGGCGTCGCGCGGCTGCTTGTAAAGCTGCCAGTACGTCTCGGCAACCGCCTCGGGTCGCATCAGACGGCCGGGCTCGAGGTTCTGCAACGCCGCCTCCCCTTCACGCTCCTTGATGCGCTCGCGCACCCAGGCGGTGTCGACGCCCGAGTCGATGACGAGGTGGGCGACGTGGATGTTCTTTGGCCCCAGTTCACGCGCCGCGCTTTGGGCCATGGCACGCAGGCCGGCCTTGGCAGCGGCGAAGGCGGCGTAACCGATGCCGCCGCGCAGGCTGGCCGTGGCGCCGGTGAAAAAGATGCTGCCCTGGCCGTGCGGCACCATCAGGCGGGCCGCCTCGCGGCCGGCCAGGAAACCGGAATAGCAGGCCATTTCCCAGACCTTGCGAAAGACCCGCTCCGTCGTATCCAGCAGCGGGAAATTGACGTTGGCGCCAATGTTGAAGATGCAGACCTCCAGTGGCGCGTGTCGATCGGCCTCCTGCAGGAAGGCCGTGATGTCCTCTTCGTTCCTGGCATCAAGAGAGCGCGCGACGATCCGGCCACCCTCGGCCTCGACCTCGGCCACCAGCGGCGCCAGCTTGTCGCCATTGCGGCGCCCGGCGAAAATGGTGAATCCCTCCGCCGCGAATTTCTTGGCGATCGCGCCGCCGATAAAGTCCCCGGCGCCGATCACGGCGGCCGTCGCGTTACGGTGTGCCAAGTTTGCCTCCAGTTGTGGCGACTCTACGGGGCGCTGCGTCCTAGGGACGCCGCGCCGCTTGCTCCCGTGCGGCCTCTGCCAGGCGGTGCTTCAGGATCTTGCCTGTCGACCCCGCGGGCAAGGCGTCGAGAATGACGATTTCGGCAGGCCGCTTATAGGCCGTCAGCTGCGTGTTGGCATGGGCCATGAGTTCCGCCGGCCCGAGCGACGATCCGGCCAGCAGCTGGACGAACGCAACGACCTCCTCGTTGCCGGCGACAGTGCGGCCAACGACAGCCGATTGTACGACCGCGGGGTGCGCATTGAGCACCGCTTCGACCTCCGCCGGATAGACATTGAAGCCGGAGCGGATGATCAACTCCTTGGTGCGACCGGCGATGAACAGCGCATCGCCCTCGAAGCGCGCCAGATCGCCGGTGTTGAACCAGCCCTCGGCATCGATCGCCGCAGCAGTCGCTTGCGGCGCCCGGTAATAGCCGCGCATCACATTCGGCCCGCGCACATGCAGCTCGCCGACCTCGCCGCTCTGAACCGCCGCGCCGTCACGGCCGACGAGCCTGACCTCGATGCCGGGAATGATCGTGCCCACGGACACGTCCTCGCGCGGCGCGGCGTAACGCACCCCGGAAATACCCGGGGCACATTCCGTAATGCCGTAGGCATTGAGCAGCGGCAGGCCGAACTCCGCCTCGATCTGGCGCTTCAGGGCGAGATCAAGCGGGGCTCCCGCGACAAAGAGCGTGCGCAGCGCGCCCCTCGGCAGAGCCTTCAAGCCGGCAACGGCCTTGTACTCGAGCAGACGTTGGTAGGTGGCGGGCACGCCGAACAGCATCGTCACGGCATTCGTGGCGACGGCTGCGACGAACGCTGCCGGATCGTAACGCGGCACCAGGTGCACGGTGCAGCCCGCCATCAGCGACGACGCCAGGATGATCGAGAAGCCGACGATGTGTGACATCGGCAAGACGCCGTAGATCTTGTCCGCCGGGGTCGGATCACGCACGACCGTGGAGACCCGGGCGTTGAACAGGATGTTCCGGTGGGTCAGCATGACGCCTTTGGGATTGCCTGTCGTGCCGGATGTGTACAGCAACGCGGCGACCTGCCGAGCCCCTTCGGTTTCCACCGGTTCCGCCGTCGCGCTTTCGTTCAGGGCACCGATTCCCAGCACCCCGAGCCGGCCGACGGACACGATCGCCGCCTGATGCCGCTGTGCGTGCTGACGGGCCGCATCGGAAACGTCGACGGCATAGAACACGCGCCGGGCGCCGCTGTGATCCCGAATCAGATCAATCTCGCGATTGGACAGGCGTGGATTGCCGACAACCGACCAGGCATCCAGCTCGGACGCGGCGAGCACGATTGCCGCCAGCGCCAGGCTGTTTTCGCTGACGATCATGACCCGATCACCGGGCCGAATCCCGTACGCCTTCAGGGCGGCGGCGACTTCGGCGACGATGCCGGTCAGTTCGCCATAGGTCCACACGGTATCGCCGGAGATCAGCGCCGGGTGTTCCGGTCGCTCGGCGGCCGGCTTGCGGATAACGTGGCTGAGCCGCTCGGGCAGGCCGGCCAGCAATGTGGCCGCCTCTTCTCTTGCCGTCAGTGGAGACATGCACCCTCCCAGGGATCGCCTTTGTCGCCGATACCACACCGGCAGTTCACCACCTGCCGAACCATAGTGAGTTTTATTTTCACACTCGTCAATGCTGACAAGAATGAACGCTGCGTTTGTTGCCGTGAGAAAATCTAAGACAATAAGTGTTTTTTCAAAATTGACATGCCTGTACGGACGAGCGTATCGGCGACGATCGCCAGGGAGGGCTGCAATCATGGCAAAGGCACAGGCATGGGACCGGTTTGCCGGAGAGTACGCGTTCCCGCCCATGGACAGGGTCGTCTACGGCAAGCCGGCCGCGCAGGCGATCGCTGATGAAGCCGAACGCCTGCAAAGGCAGCGGGTGTACCTGGTCGTCAGCAACACGCTCAACCGCACCACCGACGAGATCGCCCGGGTCCGCCAGGCGCTGGGCGCACGGTGTGTCGGCCTGTACGATCGCATTCCGCCGCACACCACCCGTGCGTCGGTCGTCGAGGCCACGGCCGATGCGCGTCGCGCCGACGCCGATCTCATCGTCGCCATCGGCGGTGGCTCTGTCGTCGATGCCGGCAAGGCCATGCTCATCTGCCTGGAGCACAAGATCACCGATCCGGCGGGCTTCGATGCGTTCGTGACCCGGATCGGGCCTGATGGCAAGCCGCTGCGACCCCAGATCAAGGCACCGTCAACGCCCCTGGTGGTGGCGCCCAGCACGCTCTCGGGCGGCGAATACAACGCGGGCGCCCTGGTTACCGACTCGGAGCGCAAGCTGAAACAGATTGTCGTTCATCCCCGGATGATGCCGCGTTCGATCATTCTGGATCCACGCCTGACGCTGCACACGCCCGAGCTGATCTGGTTCGGCTCCGGCCTGCGGGCGATGGATCACGGTATCGAAGCCTTGTGCTCCTTGATGGGCACGCCCCTCACCGATGGTGCCGTCCTGCATGGCATCCGACTGCTGAGCGAAGGGCTGCGGGCCATGAAAGACGGCACGACGGACCTGGCCGCGCGCATGAAGTGCATGACCGGGTCATGGCTGGCGTCGTTCGGCCTGCAGTCGCGCATACCGATGGGTGCCAGCCATGCCATCGGCCATATCCTGGGCGGAACCTGCGACGTGCCGCACTATTTCTGCACGCCGGTCATGATGCCGAGCGTGCTGCGGTTCAACCACCCTGCGACCGAGGCGGCGCAGCACCGTCTGGCCGACGCGCTCGGCCATCCCGGTGGCAATGCAGCGGCGCTTTTTGCCGACCTGGTCGTCCGCCTGGGGCTGCCGCGGTCGCTCGCCGAGGTCAATATCGGCTCCGACCGATTTGGGCTGATCGCCGAGATCGCGATGAAGCACATTTTCATCACGACCAACCCGCGCCCCATCCGCTCGCCGCAAGACGTCACGGACATCTTGACGTTGGCTGCCTGAGAGCCCGCAATCACCGCGCCGTCCGTACACTACAAAGGGAACAGCCAACGTCATGAAAACCCGCATCACTGAGCTCTTCGGGATCGAGCATCCGATCATTCAGGGTGGCATGCACTATGTCGGCTACGCCGAGATGGCCGCCGCCGTGTCGAATGCCGGCGGCCTCGGCATCATCACTGGCCTCACCCAGCCGACGCCGGCGGATCTGGCGCGCGAGATCGCGCGCTGCCGCGATATGACCGACAAGCCGATCGGTGTGAACCTGACCTTCCTGCCGGCCTTCTCGGCGCCGCCCTACCCCGAGTACATCCGCGCGATCATCGACGGTGGCGTGAAGATCGTCGAAACCGCCGGCCGCAGTCCCGAGCAGTACATGCCGCACCTGAAGGACGCCGGCATCAAGGTGATCCATAAATGCACATCCGTGCGCCACTCGCTCAAAGCCGAACGCATCGGCTGCGACGCCGTCAGTGTCGACGGGTTCGAATGCGGCGGTCACCCCGGCGAGGACGACATCCCCAACATGATCCTGCTGCCGCGTGCCGCCGAAGCACTCAAGATCCCGTTCGTCGCCTCCGGCGGCATGGCCGATGCCCGCAGCCTGGTCGCAGCGCTGTCGCTGGGTGCCGACGGCATGAACATGGGCACCCGCTTCATCGCCACCAAGGAGGCGCCGGTGCACGAGAACGTCAAGAAGGCGCTGGTGGCGGCCGACGAACTGCAGACACGGCTCATCATGCGGCCGCTGCGCAACACAGAGCGCGTGCTGACCAATGCCGCCGTCGAGAAGATCATCGAGATCGAACGCGAGAAAGGCGCCGCAACCACCATCGCCGACGTTCGCCACCTCGTCGCCGGCGCGCAGAACAGGCGCGTGCTGCAGGATGGTGAGATGGATGCCGCGGCCTGGAGCTGCGGCATGGTGGCCGGCCTGATCCACGACATCCCGAGCTGCCGGGAATTGATCGACCGCATCATGCGCGAGGCCGAGCAGATCATCCGCCAACGTCTGGGCGGGTTCCTCGCCGCCTGATCCGCGCATTACAGGCGCGCGGCTGTGTCAGCCGCCGGCGCGTCCGCGGGCCACCCGCCGCGTGGCCGGCACATCCACGCCGGGCGGCGTATGCCGGCTGCTGGTCGCACCGGGGCCGGGATGCACATGCACCTGCCGGGGCTCGAGCGGCTCGCCGCATTGCGAGCACACCATGACGGGGTCGAAATCCTTGCCGCAGCGGTCGTGGCGATGCAGCAACGGCCGCCCGCCCCGCTTTTCCGAGACGTGGATATCGCCCCAGTGCACCAGCGCCATGATGACGGGGTAAAGGTCGAGTCCCTTGGGCGTCAGCCTGTATTCATAGCGGAGCGGCCCCTCCTGATAAGGGACCTTGGCCAGGACGAATTTGGCGACCAGCTTTTTCAGGCGATTGGCCAGGATCGGCCGCGTGATGCCCAGGCGTGCCTGGAAATCCTCGAAGCGGCGCACGCGCAGGAAACAATCGCGCAGGATCAGCAACGTCCAGCGGTCGCCGATAACCGACAGCGTCCGTGTCAGGGAACACGTTTCTTCGTCCAGTTTGTTCCACTGCATGGCAAGACTCCGACCCGCACGCACGATGCGTTCCGTTATGAAACGCCAGCAACGGAATCATCAATGGGCGTATCAATGCAAGAAAGCTTTTCTCATCGCATCCATATGCGCTGTCCGTGCCGAACTGATTAAGAGTCCGAACGCCCTGATCTATAACAGTGTTAAAATAGAACTGCTAACACCATCCTGTCGCCGTACCGCCGGATCAGCGGCGCTGATCCCATGGATTGCAGTTTCGCCGCCTCATCGCCAAGCTGGGCGTGCGCGAACATCCGGCCGCCGCGGCCGCAACCCAACTGGCGGGAATAATGACCATGACCCTCGTGACGCTGCACGTCGCCATATCGTTGATCTGCCTGGCCGCGATCGGTGCGGCGTACGCACAGGACCGCACGATCGTGACGCTCGGCACGGCGACGCCCGGCGGTGGCTTTCCGGTCTACGGCGATGCCGTGACGCAGACCATCAACGAGACCGACCCGACGCTGTTGGTGCAGCCGCGCAACACCAAGGGCAGCGCGGAGAACATACCGCTGCTCGAAGCCGGCGACCTCGACATTGCGCTGGTGCAGGGCGAGGCCGCCTTCGAGGCCCTGAACGGTGTCGGGCGCCCACCGGCCAACCTGAAGATCCTGGCTGCCATGTATGCCACCGCCGGCATGTTCGTCGTGCGTGCCGACAGCCCTTACCACAGCATCCAAGACCTGGTCGGCCAGAAGGTGGCGTTCGGTGCGCGCGGCTCCGGCCTGGTGATTCTGGCGCGCTATACGCTCGATGGCATCGGGCTGAACCAGGATCGCGATTTCCAGGCGATCTACCTGGATCGTGCCGGCGACGGCCCGGCGATGGTGCTGGATGGCCGCGCGGCGGCGCTGTGGGGCGGCGGCGGCGGCTGGCCGGGCTTCACCACCATGGCCGGCAGCGAACCAGGCGCGCGTTTCATTACCCCCAATGCCGACGAAATCGCCCGCGTCCTGGCCAAGCATGGCTTCCTGCGCCCGCTCGCGACGCCGGCGAACAGCTATCCCAAGCAGGACCGCGACCTGCGCTCGGTGGGCTCGTGGAGCTTCATCATGGCGCGGCCGACGCTGGACGACGACGTCGCGTTCCGGCTCGCCCGTGCCCTGCATCGTGGCGAAGCCGCCCTCGCCGGCCGTCTGCCGCAGGCCCGTGAGACAACCGCGGTCAACACGGTGGCCGCCGTCCCGCGCCCGGACCTGTTGCACCCCGGCGTCGCCCGTTATCTGCGGGAACAGGGCCTGTTGCGCTAGGCGCGACCCAGCCCCCTGCGTCGACTGCTGGCCTGCCAAGCAGCAGAGCCGTACGTTGGCGGCGCTATAACCAATCATCGGCCATCAAAGAGGTCTCTTCATGAATGTCGTCGCCAAAACCGAAGCTGGTGATCTCGGCCTGTCCGCGCCGCGGCTGGACCGCATCCGCCAGTGGACGCAGGCACAGGTCGACCAGAAGAAACTGGCCGGCCTCATCACGATCGTCAGCCGCCGTGGCCAGGTGGCGCTGATGCACACCAGCGGCAAGGCCGATCTGGCCCGCGACAAGCCGATGCGGCCGGACACGCTTTTCCGCATCTACTCCATGACCAAGCCCCTCACCAGCGTCGCCATCATGATGTTGTACGAGGAAGGCCGCTTCCAGCTCGACGACCCGATCACGCGCTTCGTGCCGGCGTTCAAGAACATGCGCGTCTTTACCGCGGGTGCGCGCGGCAAGTATGAGAGCGAGCCGGCGCAGCGCGACATCACCTTCCGCGACCTGCTCTCGCACACGTCGGGGCTGACCTACGGCTTCATGGAAGCAAGCCCTGTCGATGCGATGTATCGCGACGCCGGTGTCGACTTCCAGACGTCCAAGGCCAGCCTCAAGGAGGTGGTGGAGACCGCCGCCAGCCTGCCCCTGATCGCGCAGCCGGGCAGCGAATGGAACTACAGCATCTCGACCGACGTGCTGGGCTACCTCGTCGAGGTGATCTCGGGCCAGCCGTTCGGAACGTTCCTGCAGGAGCGCGTGATCGCCGCGCTGGGCATGGTCGATACCAGCTTCCACGTCCCGGCCGACAAGGTCGACCGCTTCGCCGCCAACTATGGCCCCGACGAGAACGGCGGTCTCAAGCAGATCGAGGATCCGCAGAAGAGCCGCTTCCTGGCGCCCCGGCTGTGCTCCGGCGGCGGCGGCCTGCTGTCGACGGCGGCTGACTACATGCGCTTCTGCCAGATGATGCTGAACAAGGGTGAACTGGACGGCGTGCGCCTGCTGGGCCGCAAGACGGTCGAGCTGATGACCAGCAATCACCTGAAGGGCGACATGGCGGACATGGGCCAGCCGCGCTTCAGCGAGTCGACCTATACGGGCATCGGCTTCGGCCTCGGTTTCTCGGTGACGCTCGACCCGGCCAAGGCGCAAATTCTCGGCACGCCGGGCGAATACGCCTGGGGCGGCGCCGCCAGCACCGCGTTCTGGATCGACCCGGCCGAACAGATGTACGTGATCCTGCTAACGCAGCTCATGCCATCATCGACCTACCCGATTCGCCGCGAGCTGCGCGTGCTGAGCTACCAGGCCATCGTGGATTGAGTCCCTCCCCTAGGCAGTGGGGGAGGTGGCCGAAGGCCGGAGGGGGACCTCTCGTGGCCTTGGCAACTGAGACCACGTCGGGTCCCCTCCGCCCCTTCGGGGCACCTCCCCACTACGTGGGGAGGAAGATCCTACGCCGCCTGCTCCTGCTGCGCCGTTGGCGCTTCGCCGGCCACGGTCGTGCGGCGCATGTCGCGCACCTCGCCGGTCTCGTTGTAGCGGCGCACCCGGTGCATGGTCTGGCGGTTGTCCCACATCACCAGGTCGTACTGCCGCCACTGATGCGCATGGACGAACTCGCGCTGCGTCGCATGCTCGATCAGATCGCGCAAGAAGGCGCGCGCCTCCGGCATCGGCCAGCCCACGATCGTACCGGCATGCGAGGCCAGGAACAGCGACTTGCGTCCCGTCACCGGATGCGTGCGCACCAGGCGCTGGCGCACCGGCTTGAACGTGACGCGCTCTTCCTCGGTGAAGTCACCGAAGCCCAGCACGCCGCGTGAATAGATCAGCGAATGCTCGCAGACCAGATCCTCGATCTCGGCCTTGGTGGCGGCATCCAGCGCATCATAGGCGGCCCGCATGTCGGCGAACTCGGTGTTACCGCCGCTCGCCGGCACCGCACGGCCTGACAGCAGCGAGTACTTCGCCGGGATGGCTCGGAACGAGCTGTCGGAGTGCCACAGGCGGTTGCCGAGGTTGAACATCCGGCGGCGGTCGTCACGCTCGAAGATCTTGTTGTCAGGATCGAGGTTGGAGATGTCGGCCAGCTCGACGCTGATGCGCCGCTCGTTGGCCTTGGTGATGTTGCCGCCGATCGCGAGCTCAATCTGGCCGAAATTGCGAGAGAAGGCGACCTGCTGCTCGTCGCTGATGTTCTGGTCATGGAAGACCAGGACGGCGTAGCGATCCATGCCGGCCTCGATGGCCACGACCTCGTCCGGTGTCAGCGGTTTGCGCAGGTCGACGCCCGCGACTTCGCCCATGAAAACGGGGTGCAGCTGACGAATGGTGACGCTCATGGGTTCACTCTTCGGCAAGGACGCTGCGCTATCCTAAACCCGAACGTTGCGGGCGCGCCATTCCCCCGGCTCATGGCTGGCAGCATCCGACGCGATACCAACGACACAATCGGCGTCCGCAGCGACACGCCGACGATACCCTCGGCGCCTAAGGTACAGCCGATCGGCAGTGGATCTGCCGGACGGCACCACCTAATCGGGAGCAGGCCATGCTCAGGACATCCATCATCGTTGCGGCAGCCCTGATCGGCGCCTTCGTAGCCGCACCCTCTCAGGCACAGCTGGCGATTGCCTTCGACCCATCGACCGGCCGCGCCGCGGCCTACGCCGGTACCACGGACGCCGCCCGCAATCAGCGGGAAGCGATTTCCAGCTGCGGCCGTAGCTGCCGCATCGTCGCCACGGGCAAAAGGACCTGTGCCGCTGTCTCCGAGTCGATATCGACCGGCGGTTCGGTGTGGGGCGTCGGCTACGGCACGACTACCTCCGTTGCCTCGCAGAGCGCCTTTCACGCCTGCCGCAACAAGGGCGGCGTGAACTGCAAGACCGCGGCGTCGATCTGCGACTAGAAAATCCTGGGAGCGTGGGCCTCTGGCCTGCTCATCTCTTGGCGCCACACGCGGATGTGGGCGGGACGCCCGCGCTCCCAGGCTAGCCAACTGCGGCCTTCTTGCGGGCCTCACGCGCCGTGATCGCCTCATGCCGGCGCAGAAGCGTCTCGGCGCGGCGGATCACCGGGATGTCGATCATCTTGCCGTCGATGGCAAAGGAACCGCG
>Ga0187894_10007770_pt1 | contig 9991 bp, 6 predicted proteins | sample GBC1701081metaG_FD_136650 | JGI IMG/M metagenome (GOLD analysis project Ga0187894, IMG submission 136650) | White microbial mat communities from a lava cave in the Kipuka Kanohina Cave System on the Island of Hawaii, USA - GBC170108-1 metaG ... | reverse complement strand
CGGATCACCGCTTCGCCGTGTCGACGCGCGAGGGCGGCGGATTCCGCGTGACCATCGAGATCCCGCTCCGCGCGACCGCCGACGGACACGCGCCGTGAGGAGCATCCGGACCGTCCTCGTCGACGACGAGCCGCTCGCGCGGCGGCGGCTCAGGGACCTTCTCGCGAACGAAGAGGACTTCACGATCGTCGCGGAGTGCGGGAGCGGACGCGAGGCGGTGGCCGCGACGCGGAAGCACCGGCCGGACCTCCTCTTCCTCGACGTGCAGATGCCCGAGCTCGACGGGTTCGACGTGCTCGCGGCGCTCGGCGCCGACGTGCCGCCGCTCGTGGTCTTCGTCACGGCGTTCGATCTGCACGCCATCCGCGCGTTCGAGGTCCACGCGCTCGACTACCTCCTGAAGCCGTTCGATCGCGCGCGGTTCCGCGACACGCTCGCCCGCGCGCGCGCCGTGCTCGCGAACGGGAGGGAGACCTCGCTCGAGCGCCGCGTGGCCGACCTCCTCCGGAAGCTCGAGCGCGAGCGTCCGATCGAGCGGCTCGCGGTGCGCTCCGCCGGGCGCATCCACTTCCTGCGCGTGGACGAGATCGACTGGATCGAGGCCGCCGGCAACTACCTCCGGCTGCACGTCGGGAAGGAAACGCACCTCCTCCGCGAGACGATGAGCCGCATGGAGGAGCGCCTCGACGCGGAGCGCTTCCTGCGCGTCCACCGCTCCGCGATCGTGAACCTCGACCGCGTCCGCGAGATCGCGCCGCCGGGTCGCGGCGAGGCCGAGGTCCTCCTCCGGGACGGGACGCGCCTCGGGCTGAGCCGCGGCTGCCGCGACCGCGTCGAGCGGTGGCTCGAGAGGCGCGGCTGACGCTTCGTCCCGACTCGAGCGCCGTTCGTCCCTTCCGGCCGCGGTTCGTCACGCGGGCGTCGCCGCCGAGCCGAGCTTCTCGCATCCTCCGCACCCGGGTCGCCGGACGTCAGCAGGAGGAGGATCTCCCCGTGAAGGCCATGACGCTCGCCGTCGCGATGCTCGTCTCGCAATCCGAGAAGCCGGCCGAGGAGGCGTTCAAGAACATCCAGGTTCTCAAGGGCGTCCCCGAGTCGCACGTCAACGTCGCGATGCTCGCGATGTCGAGCGCGCTCGGCGTGCGCTGCGCTCACTGCCACGTGTCGACCGACTTCTCGCTCGACAAGAAGCCCGCGAAGGGCGTGGCCCGGGACATGATCCGCATGACGCGGGAGCTCGACGCTGCGGCGTTCGGCGCGAAGGGCGCCGTGAGCTGCTTCACGTGCCATCGCGGCGAGCTGGTCCCGGCCGCGGGCGCTTCGAGCGCGGAGTCCGCGCTGCGGCTGCACGAGACGGCGGCGCCCGCGGATGCACCGTCCCCCGATTCGCTCCTGGCGAGACATCTCGACGCCGTGGGCGGCGAGGCGCGTGTCGGCGCGCTCCGGACGCTCGCCGCGCGCGGCACCGAGACTCGCGTGTCGCCGGACGGCGCGAGCCCGCCGAAGAAGCTCGAGGTGTTCCGCAAGTCTCCCGACCGCTTCCTCGCGATCGCCGGCGATCAAACGCAGGGCTTCGACGGTCGCGCCGGCTGGACGCGCGCCGGCGGGGCGGCGCGCCCGGCGGCGGGGCCCGATCTCGCGTTCGCGCGGCGCGAGGCGGACTTCTTCCAGAACGTCCGGCTGCGCGAGCGCTACGCGAGCCTCGAGTCCGCGGGCGTCGACACGATCGGCGGACGCCGCGTGCACGTCGTCGTCGCGCGGCCGATCGAGCCCGCGTTCGGATCGCTCCCGACGTCGTCCGAGCGGCTGTCCTTCGACGCGGAAACGGGCCTCCTCCGCCGCCGCCATCTCGACGTTCTCTCCCCGCTCGGCCCGATGCCGATGACGGTCGATCTCGACGACTACCGCGACGTGGCCGGCGTCCGCTGGCCGGCGACCGTGCACTTCTGCATCGGCACGGAGCGGATCACGCGGACGTTCGAGGAGATTCGTTTCGGGGAGCCGATCGACGACTCCCGGTTCGCGATGCCCGAGAAGAAGTAGCGGGGCGGCGCGCCGCGGTACGATGACGGCGTTCCGCGACGACGCAAGGTCGACGATGCCCGAAGCCGCCCCGACTTGCTGGACCGTCATTCGAGGCGCCGCCGCCGGTCGGGCCGAGGATCGCGAGGATTTCGCGCGGCGGTACGAGCCGATCATCCGCGCGTACCTCGCGGCGCGCTGGACGAACGGGCCGCTCCTCGCCGAGATCGACGACGGCGTCCAAGAGATCTTCATCGACTGCTTCCGCGAGGGCGGCGTCCTCGAGCGCGCCGACGCCGAGAAGCCGGGGGGCTTTCGTTCGTTCCTCTACGGCGTGATCCGTATCGCCGCGCTCCGGATCGAAAGCGGCCGCGCCCGCCGCGACGCGCGTTCTCCGAGCTCGACGGTCGACCTCTCGGGCGTTCCGGCCGACGAGACGTCGCTCTCGCGCGTGTTCGACCGCGAATGGGCGCAGACCCAGGTCCGGGAAGCGATGAGATTGCTCGAGGAGCGCGCGCGGGAGGCCGGCGAGCCCGCGCTGCGGCGCATCGAGCTGCTGCGCGCCCGGTTCGGCGAGGACCTTCCGATCCGCGAGATCGCCGCCCGTTGGGGGATGGACGCGACGCGCCTGCACCAGGAGCAGACGCGCGCGCGGCGGGAGTTCAAGAAGGCGCTGTTCGACGTCGTGCGCTTTCAGATCACGGCGCCGCCGGAGGTGGTGCTTCGCGAGTGCGAGGAGATCCTCGCGCTCCTGGCGGGCTGATTTCGCGGCACGAAATCGGGCGTCTCGACGGACCTGTCCGGGACGAACGCACGACATGACCGACGACGCCGAGCCCTTCGACGCGCTGCGCGAGGACTTCGTCGACGCGGGCCTGCGCTTCGCGTTCACGCCGCCGACCCCGGGCCCGAGCGCGGCCGCCGGCCCGTCGGCGCGGCCCGAGAACCCGCGGGCGCCTGACGAGCGCTACGAGCTCCGCGGCGAGATCGCGCGCGGCGGCGTCGGCGTCGTCTTCCGCGGCCGCGACGCCGACCTCGGCCGAGACGTGGCCGTGAAGATCCTCCTCGAGCGACATCTCGCGCGGTCTCGGATCGTCGAGCGATTCCTGGAGGAGGCCCGCATCGCCGGCACGCTCCAGCACCCCGGGATCGTGCCGATCTACGACTTCGGCGTCCTGCGCGACGGTCGACCGTTCTTCACGATGCGGCTCGTCGAGGGCCGCACGCTCGCCGAGCTCCTCCGCGCGCGGCCGAGCGCCGAGTCCGACCGCCACCGGTTCCTCCTGATCTTCGAGCGCGTGTGCCAGGCCGTCGCGTACGCGCACGCGCGGGGCGTGGTGCACCTCGACCTCAAGCCGGCGAACGTGATGGTCGGCTCGTTCGGCGAGGTGCAGGTGATGGACTGGGGCCTCTCGCGCGTGCTCGCGGCGGACGACTTCGCCGCCGCCGGCTCCGTGATGGGGACGCCGGGCTACTTGTCGCCCGAGGCCGCTCGCGGCGACGTGCGCGCGCTCGACGAGCGGGCGGACGTGTTCGGCCTCGGCGCGATCCTCTGCGAGATCCTCACGGGCCGGCCGCCCATCCCTTCGGAGTCCGCGGACGAGGCCTTCCGGAGCGCCGCCGCCGGCGAGCTGTCGGCGGCGCGGGCCCGACTCCGGCACGGCGTCGACGACGCGGCGCTCGTCGAGCTGGCCTCGCGGTGCCTCGAAGCGACGCCGGACGCGCGGCCGCGCAGCGCCGGCGAGGTTGCCGCGGCCGTCTCCGCCCATCTCGGATCGCTCGAGGAGCGCGCGCAGGCGGCCCGCGTTCTCGCGGCGGAGACGCGCGTGAAGGCGGAGAACGCCGCGCGCGCCCGGCGCCTCACCGTGGCGCTCGCGTCGTCGCTGCTCTTGACTTTCGCGGTCGCCGGCGCGGCCGGGTGGTGGCTCGACCGCGAGCGGCGCGATCGCCTCGACTCCACGGCGGCTGGCGTCAACCTCGCGCTCGCCGACGCCGCGCGCTTCGAGGGAGAGGCGCGCTCCGGCGGGCAGAGCTCGCTCGCCACTTGGGATCAGGCCGCGGCGTCCGTCGAGCGAGCGCGCTCGCTCCTCCGGGCCGGCGAATCGAGTCCGGCTCTCGCGAGCCGGGTCGAGGAGGCCGCGACGACGATCCTCGACGCGCAGACGAAGGCGCACGAGCGGGCGCGGCAGATCGACCTCGACGCGGCGATGGTCGCGCGCCTGGAGAACGTCCGGGCTCCGGAAGGGAGCGACTTCGATCCCGGAGACAACGAGCGGCTGGACGCGGAGTTCGCCGCCGCCTTCCGCGAGTACGGCATCGACGTCGACGCGCTCCCGTCCGACGTCGCCGCGCTCGCCGTGGCGAAGAGCCGGATCGCGTTGGCTCTCGTCGTCACGCTCGACGATTGGGCCGACCGCCGGCTGCACGTGAAGTCGACGCACTGGTCGCGCGACGACGGCCTCCGTCTCCTCGAGATCGCCGACCGGGCCGACCCGGACGAGCGGCGGAAGTCGTTGCGCTCGTGCTTGCGGTCGGACGACGCCGAATCACTGCGGAAGCTCGCCGCGGACGGCGAGCTCGCGAGCTGGCCGAAGGAGACGCTCGTGCTCCTCGGCCGACAGCTCCATCGCTCGGGCCACACGGATCGCGGCCTGGAGGTCCTCCAGCTCGCGCAGGAGCTCCACCCGGACGACTTCCGCATCAACTTCGATCTGGGCTGCCTGCTCGACCGCGCCGCGCCCGGACGGAAGCCCGACGCGATCCGCTGCTTCTCGATGGCGCGAGCCGCGCGGCCCGAGAACGTCGAGGCGCTCCACCGACTGGGACGCGAGTATTTCGGCCCCGGCGAGTACGAGCGGGGTCTGCGGCTCTTCCTCGAGGCGACGGCGCGGCGGCCGAACGACGGTCACCTCCTCGCCCACCTCGGCGGACTCCAGGTCGAGACGACCGGAGCGGAGAGCGCTTTGCCGACGCTGCGCGAGGCCGTCCGCCTGGAGCCCGAGGACTCGTACGCGTGGTTCCACCTCGGCCGCGCCCTGTACTCGCTGTCGCGATGGGACGAGTCCGAGGCCGCGAATCTCGAGGCGATCGAGCTGGAGAAGGGCGACTACGCCAGCGCGTGGATCAACGTCGGGTACGCGCGAGGCGCGAAGTCCGATCATGCGGGCGAGATGGAGGCGTATCGCCGGGCGTTCGAGCACCACCCCAACCTCGCGGAGCTCGAGAGCATCGCGGATCGACTCGCTCGGTTGGAAGCGTGGAGCGAGGCGAGGCCGGTGGTGCAGCGTTGCCTCGAGCTGAGGCCGCGGTCGCCGGGGGCGCATCGCCGGTGGGGCGTGATCCTGCGCCACTCGGGGGACCGCGCGGGCGCGAGAGCCGAGCTGTGCGAGGCGGTGCGGCTCGATCCCGACGACTCCGAGAACCACTACGAGCTCGCGGTAACGTGCCGAGAGGACGGCGACGTGGACGGGGCGACCGCGTCGCTGCGCGAAGCGGTCCGTCTCCGGCCCGACGCGATGTTCTATCGCCGCGAGCTCGCCCTGCTGTACGCGGCGCGGGGACGCGAGGCCGACGCCATCGTCGAGCTCCGCGAGGCGGTTCGCTTGCTGCCCGAAATGCACGACTGGGGGATCGCGCTCGCCTGGACGCTTTCGATGGCGTCGGATCCGGAGCTGCGAAATCCGGCGGAGGCGGTCGAGGTCGCCCGACGATCGATCTCGTACCACGCGGACGCACCGGAGTACTGGATGACGCTCGGCGTGGCGCTCTATCGCCTCGGGGATTCTCGAGGCGCCGCCGACGCGCTCGCGCACGCCGGATCCCTCCGGTCCGGCGCCGACGCGCTCGATCGGCTCTTCCTCGCCATGGCCACGGAGCGGCTCGGGGATCACGCCGCCGCGCTCGATCTCTATCGCGAGGCCCTCGCGCCAGAGGCCCCGCGGTCCTGCACGCCGGACGAGTGGGCTCGGGCGCGCCGCGAGGCCGCCGAGCTGATCGAGCCGCGCTGACTTTTTTCGCCGCACGAAATCGCCGCGTGCGATGGACCTGCTGCGTGGCGGGGCGAATGCCCGTCCGAGGAGGCGACATGAGAACCCAGGGCGTGATCGGTGTGTTCGGCATCCTGACCGTCGCGGCGACGCTCGCTCTCGCCGACGCGCCGCCGGACGGCACGATCCCCCGCGTTCCCGACCCGCCGCCGGCCGCCGATCTCCCGAGCCTGCCGGGCGACCTGCGCGCCGTGCCGGTGCCGATGCCGTCGAACCTCGACGACTTCGTGAAGGACCGCGCGGTCGCGGTGGCGCTGGGCAAGGCGCTCTTCTGGGACATGCAAGTCGGCAGCGACGGCGTGCAAGCGTGCGCGAGCTGCCACTTCCGGGCCGGCGCCGATCCGCGATCGAAGAACCAGGTGAGCCCCGGGCTGAAGCACGTGCCCGACGCGGACCTCGCCTATGCGACCGGCGCGGGCCCGAATCACCAGCTCGAGGCCGCCGACTTCCCCCTGACGCGCCTCGCCGCTCCGGGCGCGCGCGGCGCGCTCGACGCGTCGGCCGACAGCGGCGACGTCGTCTCGTCGCAGGGCATCCACCTTCCCGGCGCGGAGGCCGACCCGCTCGGATTCTCCGTCGCTTACAAGAACACGCGCCGCGTGGAGCCGCGCAACACTCCCTCGGTGATCAACGCGGTGTTCAACCATCGCCAGTTCTGGGACGGGCGAGCGGAGGGCGTCTTCAACGGCGTGAACCACCTCGGCCAGCGCGATCCCGACGCCAAGCTCTATCGCGCCGACGACCCGAGGAATCCGGTCGAAGTTCGCGTCGAGATCGACAACGCGAGCCTCGCGTCACAGGCGGTGGCGCCGATCGTGAGCGACCTCGAGATGGCGGCTCCGGGTCGGACTCGCCTCGACGTCGGCAAGGAGCTGGCGAGAGGCCATCGGGAGAGAGGCAAGAGGGTCACGCGCACTCGTCCTCTCGCCGATCAAAAGGTCTCACGGACGGACGGCGTTCTCGGTCCGATGAGCCGCTGGCCCAAGCCCGGCCTCACGTTCTCCAGCTACGACCAGATGATCAAGGCGGCGTTCTGGGAGAAATGGTGGAGGTCGAACCAGTTCATTCGCGTGAACGGGGACGGGACCACTTCCGTGGTGTCGCACCGGGAGAGCGACCGCGAGGGCGAGAACGAGTACTCGCTCATCCAATACAACTTCTCCCTCTTCTTCGGGATCGCGGTCCAGCTCTACGAGGCGACGCTCGTGTCCGACGACACGCCGTGGGACCGATTCCGCCGCGACCACCCGCTGCCGACGGATCCCGACCTGAATCCGTGGACGAATGCGGACCCGGATCACATCAGCCGGCTCGCGCTCTTCGGAGCTCACCTCTTCAACGACCGTGCTCGCACGCCCGCCGGTCACGTTCGCTGCTCGAATTGTCACGAGCAGAACGAGCTGACGGACGCTTCCGTGCGCCGCGTCGCGTCGGCGACCAACGGACCGGTGCGCAACCGCGACGGCAACGTCATCGACAAGGGCTTCAACAACATCGGCGTGCGGCCCACCGACGACGACCTCGGCGTCGGCGCCGAGGACGCGTTCGGGCCGCTCTCGTTCTCCCGCCGGAAGTTCCCCGGAGCGCCGCCGGCCGCGTTCGACGGCGCGGACGTGACCAAAGGCTTCGGCGTCGACGGCGCGTTCAAGGTCCCGTCGCTGCGCAACGTCGAGCTGACCGCGCCCTACTTCCACAACGGCGACGTGAGCACGCTGCGCGACGCGGTCGAGCTGTACAGCCGCGGCGGAAACGTCGCGCCGATCCTGGCGATGGACGGCACTCCGATCGAGCCGCTGGGGATCCCCACGTTGAGCTCCGACGAGGTCGACGCGATCGTCGCCTTCCTGCGGACGCTCACCGACGAGAGGGTTCTCTACCAGCGCGCGCCGTTCGACCACCCGCAGCTCTTCGTTCCGAACGGGCACTTCGGCGATTCGACGTGGGTGCGCGACGCGGACAGGGACGGCCGAGCGGACGACTCGATGGTCGAGATCCCCGCGGTCGGCGCCGCGGGCGGGGCGCCGATCCCCGGTTTCCTCGAGGGGGTTTTCGGGCCGAGGCGCTGAGCCCGTCTCCGCCCCTCGCGCTGACCGGCCGAGGACGCGGGAGCACCCGCCTCGGGCACGACGCCCGTTCCACCGGAACAAGACGACGTACAGGACGCGGATCCTGTGGCTCGGCCTGAAGCGAAGTCCACCCGTCCATCGCGACGACCAATGCTCGCGCCACCCGGCGCGCGCCACGCCAGCGAGCGGCCGTTCGCCGCGACTCTGTTCCGCTGGGGAGATCCGGAGACGAGTCGGCGCGGCGCGGCTCGAGGGAGTCGCGATCCTCCACGACGCTTCCTCCTCGGCTCGCGCTCGGGCCCCCTCTGGCGAGTGGACCCCCTCGGCGCTCCTCGCGTTCGACGGCGGCGCCGGTCCCGCGCTGCCGGATTTCGCGTCACATTTCGTCTCCTCCGCCGCTCGACCGGCTAGGTGTACGTTCGGATTCGGGCGGACCGTGCGATGCGGAGGCGAAGCGATGACGAACTCGGAAGCGGCCTCGAGGGGGAAGGGAAGCGTGGCGGCACAACTCACCGTCGGGATCGTTCTCGCGCTCCTGGTCGGCGGCACGAGCCCATGGTGGTGGAAAGAGGTCTTTCGGGAACCAGAACGCCCTCCCGAGAATCCCACGCCGCGGTTGACGCGGGTTTCCCAAGGGCAGGAAATCCTTCCGGGCTCGTTCACGCTCGACCTCGACTCGGGAGCGGTCGGAGGTGACGTTTCCGCCGCCGACCTCCATTGGAGCCTTCGAAGCGAGGAATCTAGACATCTCACGACCCTCAACGGCGCGGCGCTCCATCGCGTGGGGTCCGGCGACCTCGACGGCGTGTCCGAGTCCGACTTGCTCTCGGCGCCCTACTCGCCGGCGGCGCTGAATGGCAGTCCGAACGCGGCCAACCAGATCCCCGCGGGGACCGTCGTCCTCGTGAAGACGACGAAGGGTCGCTTCAGCAAGGTCCGGATCGAGAACAACGGCATCGCCGCGCCCGGAGACCTGCCATCGTGGCCCCGGACGGCGCTCTTGATTCGGTGGGAAACCTACGCGACGAACTGAATTCGCGAAGGACGAGCGCGGGGCGCCGAGCGATCGGCGCCCCGTGACGCGGGGAGTCCGGATTCATCGCGCCGAGCGCTCGACGGTGTCCGTCACGGCCGCGCCCAGGCGCTGCCGACTTGAATGTAGATGGCCGTCGTGTCCGGGCCGAACGCCACGTCGAGGCCGGCGTGGATGCCGTACTCGCGCGCCAGCTCGTACCGTAGACCGAAGCCGCCGGCGAGCACCGACTGCGTATCGTCGACGCGCTCGAAGTCGTTCCACGCGTAGCCCTGGCCGACGAAGCCCACCGCGCTCACGCGCTTCCAGAACTGCCAGCGCAGCTCGGCCTCGATCTGCGCGACCTCCTCGCCCTGGTACCGGAGCACGGGCACGCCGCGCATCGCCACGTACGGCGCGAGATAAAACGGCTCGTCGCCGAACACCGCGGTGACCTGGCCGCGGAGTCCGAGGGAGAAGTCCGGAGCGAGCGGGAAGAACTGCATCGCGAGGATCTGCGCGCGCTGGAATGCGTCGTCGGCGCCGAACGCCGGGTCGAAGAAGCCGGCCGACGCCTCGACGTACGTGCCGCGCAGCGGCGTGAAAATGTTGTCTCGCGTGTCGTAGGTCAGCGACGGCGTGAGCCCGCCGACGTGGGACGTGCGATCGAAGTTCGGCAGGCCCGCCGCTCCGGCCGGCTCGTCGAAGCTCACCTGCGTCGAGAAGTAGGCGAACGAGAGCCCGCCGAAGAAGCGCGACTCGCCGAGGCGCAGCTTGCCCTGGAGGAAGCCGCCGGTCGGCTCCAGCTCGTAGTGAAGCGGGTCGTCGTCGAGCGCGTTGTCCTG
>Ga0187894_10007769_pt1 | contig 9992 bp, 6 predicted proteins | sample GBC1701081metaG_FD_136650 | JGI IMG/M metagenome (GOLD analysis project Ga0187894, IMG submission 136650) | White microbial mat communities from a lava cave in the Kipuka Kanohina Cave System on the Island of Hawaii, USA - GBC170108-1 metaG ... | reverse complement strand
GGCTCGCCGTGTGGATCGTCGCGGGTTTCGCAGTCCTGGCGATTCTGCTCACGCTTTCGCAGTCGGATCAGCTGCTGACCGAGCGCGTCCTGAACCAGACGGGTTCGATCGACTTGAGCGACGCCTCGTCCGGCCGCAGCGAAATCTGGTCGAATGCGATCGCAACCATGCTGCGTTCGCCGATCACGCTGCTCACGGGCTACGGCTGGGACGTCTACGGAACCTTCCCGTTCCGCTACGCGCCCCACAACCACTACCTCGGTCTGTGGTTCAACCTCGGGATCGTCGGGCTGGGCTGCGGCAGCTTCGTGCTGTACTACGCGATCCGCCGGGCCCGACGGGCGAGCGTGGTCGCGCAACCGCCGCACCGCGGGCTGCTGATCGGCTTCGTGATCGGCGCGATCGCGCTGTGCACCGCGGTCTTCTTCGTCGACCTGCACCACCCGTGGTCTTACTTCTGGCTCTACGCCGGCGTGAGCCTGCGCATGGCGCTACTGGTCGAGCAGGAACGGAAAGTGCAGGTACAGGAGCAGGCACATGTGCCGGCAGAGCCGGTGAGACCGTTTGCGCGACGACCGGCACTGCAGGCGCCGGTCAGCGACGCGCACGGGTGGACGGCGACCCAACGGGGCCGCGCCACGCGTTAGGACACCGCGAATGACACGGAAGTCGACATGGAGATGAGCTTGAGCGTCGCAGCGAGGGACGGTATCGCGGACAAGCCCGGGCCCGTTCGCAGGATCTGTATCGTCGGACTGGAGGACTATGCGCTGCTGTCCGGCGAGCCGCAGGGTCGCACGATCGGCGGCGAGTCGGTGCAGCGCGTGCTCCTGGCGCGCGCGTGGCGCGACCTGGGTGTGCAGGTATCGATGATCGTGCACGCGGGCCAGCAGGGCGCGCGACAGGAAGTCGACGGGATCACCACCATTGCCGCGCACGGACGCGACGACGGCGTGCCCATGCTGCGCTTCGTGCATCCCCGCATGACGCGGCTCCTCGGTGCGCTGATCGCGGCCGACGCGGACGTCTACTACCAGTCCTGCGCCGGAGCACACACCGGCATCACGAGCTGGTTCTGCCGTTCGGCTGGCAAGCGGTTCATCTATCGGGTCGCTTCGGACGTCGACTGCCTTCCCGGACAGCAGCTCGTCAAATTCTGGCGCGACCGCAAGCTGTTCGAGTACGGCCTGCGGCGCGCGGACCTGGTCGCCGCGCAGACGATGCACCAGACGAAACTCCTCATGGACCACTACTGCGTGGGGAGCAACGTGGTGAATCTCGCCGTCGACATGCCGCGGCGTGAGAGCGATGTCCGCAAGGACATCGACGTGCTGTGGGTGAGCAATCTGCAACCGGTCAAGCGGCCAGAGCTCGCACTCGAGCTCGCGCGTCGCCTGCCGGAGGTGCGCTTCACGCTGGCGGGCGGGCCGATGCCGGGACACCAGGCGTACAACGACGACGTGCTGGAAGCAGCGGCGCGGCTGAAGAACGTGACCGTCGCAGGCATGGTCCGCTACGCCGACATCGGCTCCTACTTCGATCGGGCGCGCGTGTTCCTGAACACCTCCAGCGTCGAGGGTTTTCCCAACACGTTCCTGCAGGCCTGGTCGCGCGGCGTCCCGGTCGTGTCGTTCTTCGACCCCGACGGCCTCGTCGAGAAACGCCAGCTGGGCTGGACCGCCAACTCCGTGGAAGACATGCGCGAGGCGATCGGCAGCCTGCTGACCGACGAGGCGCGCCGCGAGGACACCGGCAGGCGGGCGCGAGCTTTTGCACGCGCCGAATTCACGCCGGCGGCGGTCGCCGGCCGATACCTCGAGCTCCTCAGTGCCTTCGAGCAACCGCGACTGCGGTTCGGAACGACCGGATGAACTCCAGGACCGCAGCACGCAGGCAGATCCCGGGACAGCCGGGACCGGAAGAGCAGGCGCGCGCTGAAGAGCACGCGCGCGCGGATGCGCCGCCGGCGTCCGAGGCACTGCCGTCAGCTGCGTCGCCGATCGCGGCAGACAGTCAGCAGCTGGATGTCTTGTTCGTGCTCAACAACCTCGGCATCGGCGGTTCGGAGCGCAAGATCCTGCGCCTGCTCGACAGGCTCTCCGGTCGGGACCTGCGTGCCGGCATCGTGTGCCTCAACGGCCCGTACACGCTCGAGCCGTCCGTGCCGCAACACGTGCCGCTGTTCAAGCTGCAACGCAGTGGCAAGCTCTCGCCGGCGGCGGCCTGGCGGCTGCGTCAGCTCGTCGTGCGGCATCGGCCCGATACGCTCGTCGCCGTCAACCTTTACCCGGCGCTCTATGTCGCCTTCGCAACCGGGCTGGCTCGTCAACATCCCCCGCGCACGATCGGGCTGGTGAATACCTCGACGTTCGGACAGGGCGCATGGCGGCGTTCCTTCTATCGGCTGCTCCTGCCACGGCTCGGCGGCACCGTGCATGGATCCCTGGCGCAGCGGGCGCTGTGGTTCTCCGACGGGAGCAGCGCCTGGCGCCGCTCCACCGTCATCTACAACGGCGTGGACCTGGATCAGTTTCGCGCGAGCGCAGACGGCGAACAGGGCAGGGCGCTGCGCGCACGGGCCGGAATTCCGCCGCAACGTTTCGTGATCGGCAGCGTGGGACGCCTGGCGCCGGAGAAGAACCAGGAATCGCTGCTGCGTGCCCTGGCGACGCTGCGCTCCGGCGGCATCGACGCGCACGTCCTGCTGGTCGGCGACGGCCCGCTGCGCGAGCGCCTCGAGCAGCGCGCCGCGGCGCTCGGCGTGGCGACACGCACCACGCTGCTGGGCGCGGTGACGGACGTACGGCCAGCGCTCGCGGCGATGGACGTCTTCGTGCTGCCGTCGGTAGCGGTCGAGTGCTTCTCGAACGCTGCGCTGGAGGCCATGGCCATGAGCAAGGCCGTGATCCTCAGCGACATCGGCGGCGCGCGCGAGATGGTGCGCGACAGGGTGGAAGGTTTCGTGATCGCCCGCAGCGAACTGGACGCGCGACTGCCCGCGCTGCTCGCCGCGCTGTGCGCCGACACCCGCCGCCGCACGCAACTGGGTGAGGCGGCGCGCCGGCGCGTCGCGAGCGCTTTCTCGCTGGAGTCGATGGTAGAGGGATATCGCAACCTGCTGCGCCCCCGCGCAGGGGAGGAGTCGAATGTCTGAGCTGGCCGCTGTCAGTCTCTTGCAGACACAACCGATCGTAACGCGGGCGCCGCCCGATCTCGCCGCCGTCACCGTCCTGCTGCTCGGGCCGGCCCTGAGCGTGCGCGGCGGTATCTCCGCGATGGAACGCCTGATCGTCGAGCAGATTCCGACGGTCGAACGCCTGCCGGTGCGCATCGTCGTCCGGCACGTGCCGACGACCGAGGATGGCACCTTCTGGCGCAAGGCGAAGGTGTTCCTGCGCGCAATGCTGACCCTGCAGCGTGCGCTGCAGTCGACCGATCCGCTCATCGTCCACATCCACTTCGCTTCGCGCGGCAGCACTCTGCGCAAGGTGATCCTGGCGTGGATGACGCAGCGTGCGCGCCGCCCGCTGATCCTGCACGCACACGGCGGTGGCTTCGACGCGTTCTTTCGACGCCTGCCGTCGTTGCTGCGCGACAAGGTCGCGGAGATCTTCCAGGGCGCCGACCAGTTCGTGGTGCTGTCGAGCCAGTGGCGCTCGTTCTACACCAACGAATGCGAAGTCGCTCCCTCGCAGGTGACCGTCCTGCCGAACCCGGTGCGCGTGCCGGTGTCGGTGCCGGATCGTCGCCACCGCTCGCGGGTCCAGTTCCTGTACCTCGGCCGGCTGTCCGAATCGAAGGGCGCCTTCGACCTCGTGCGTGCGTTCGGCGGGCTCGATCCCGCACTGCGCGCGCGCGCGCAGCTGGTGCTTGCCGGTGACGGCGACGTGCAGGGAGTTACGGAACTGGCACGTCCATTGGGGTCGTCGGTCCTCGTCCTGCCTTGGGTGGACACGAACGCCCGCGATCGCCTCCTGGCCGAGAGCGATGTCTTTGCCCTGCCGTCCTATCGCGAAGGCGTGCCGATGGCGCTGCTCGAAGCGATGGCGGCTGGCCTGCCTGCGATCGCCACGGCGGTCGGCGGTATTCCGGACGTGATGGAGCACGGCGTGCACGGCACGCTCGTGCGACCGGGAAGCATCGCGGAGCTGAGCGCAGCGCTGGCCGGAATGATCCGCGACGAGTCGCGACGGCTGGAGCAGGGAAGACACGCACGCGAGCGCGCGTCGCTGTACGACGTCGCGGAGTACGCTGCGAAACTCAAGGGTCTGTACATGCGCATCGCGCCGGTGACTCGGCAGAAGGCGTTCTCATGAAGACCGCCGGAACCGTCCAGCGACTGAAGCGTCATGTGCTCGGCGAGTCGCTCGTGCGGCGCAACCCCTTCTTCTACGGCAGCGCCCGGCGCCTGCTCAGGTCCACGGCGACCGCCACGCTGGAGGAGCGGCGCACGCTGCGCGACGAGCTGGTCGGCCAGACGCTGCGCGCGGCGCAGCGCACACCGTACGGACGCGAAGTCGGCGGCGGCCTGACGCTCGACAGCTGGCCGCTGCTCGCCAAGGAGTCGCTGCGCGACAACCTGCGCTCCTTCGTCACACGGCAGGGTTGGTTTTCCGCACCGGCCAACACGGGCGGCACCACCGGTATTCCGCTGAACCTGGTGCGCTCGCTGCGTGCAATCGTCTTCGAACAGGCCTGCCAGGACACGCTGATCGAGCACCTCGGTGCCGATCCGCGGCAGGCGCGCACGGCAATCCTGCGGGGCGACAACATCAAGGACCCGAACGACCTCAGGCCGCCGCACTGGATCATGAGCAACGGCGGACGTTGCATGATCCTGTCTTCGAACGTGCTGATGGGCGAAACCATCGCCGACTACGCGCGCGCACTCGACGAATTCGCGCCGCAGCTGCTCTGCGCGTACCCGACTTCGCTCGAATGCCTGTGCCGGTTGCTGCACGAACACGGGCTGCAGTTGCGCGTCCCGTGCGTGCTCACGTCTTCGGAGGTGCTCAAGCGCGAAGCCTGGAAGCTGGCTCAGGACACGCTGGGCTGCGAGATCGCCGACTACTACGGACAGGCCGAGCGCGTCGCTTTCGCCTACGCCCACGCGCCGCGCGAGTATCGCTTCCTCGCCGAGTACGGGTTCGTCGAGCTGGTGCCGTTCAAGTCGGACCAGCTCGCGGACGCGGGGCAGGGCGGCCTGTACGAGATCATCGGCACGTCGTTCTGGAACGAGCTGATGCCGCTGGTGCGCTATCGCACCGGCGACCTCGTGCGCCTGCCGGAGTCCTGGGGCGAGCGCGAGCGCGAGGAGGTGGCACTGGGGCTGCGATCCTTCGCCGGCGTCCTGGGCCGCGAGCAGGAGATCCTCGTCTGTCCGAAGGGCGTGCGCCTCACCGGCATCGACCACATTCCGCGCGACGTGAGCCACGTACTGCGGATCCAGGTGATCCAGGAAAGTCTCGACGACGTGCGCATCCTGGTGCTGCCCGCGCCCGGGTACAGCGATCGCGACGCCGCGCACCTCATGCAGAACGCGCGCGCCAAGGTGCCCGAGACGATGCGCCTGCGCATCGAGACGGCGCAGTGGCTCGAGCGAACGCCGCGGGGCAAGACGCCGCTGGTGATCCATCGCGAGCCGGTGCAGGAGCAACTGCGCCGGCAGGGCGTCGAGCCGTCCGTGACCCGCTGAGCGCCGGAAGGGGGGAACATGCAAAGCCTCGCGTGGTACGTGCAGCGCTTGCGTCGGATGTCGAGCGCCGAGGTCGCGCATCGCCTCGGACGCGCGGCGCGCAGCGCGCGCAGCCGCCTCGAAATGTCGCAGTCGCCCGCCGCGCCGCCACCGGACCTGGCGCTGGCCGAGCGGCGTTTTCTGCCGGCCCTCACACCGGCGTCGGCGGAACAGCCCGGTTTCGCGGCAATCGTCGCGCAAGCCGAGCGGCTGGTCGCCGGACGCATACCGGTCTTCGACCTGCAGCACTGCCACCTCGGCGATCCGCCGGAATGGAACCGGGATCCGCTGACGCAACGCCTGGCCCCGTGGCGCGCCGCATCCGCGATCGACTACCGCGACGAGCGCGAAGTCGGCAACATCAAGTATCTCTGGGAGCCGAACCGGCACCTGCACTTCGTCACCCTGGCTCAGGCGCACGCGCTTACCGGCGACGAGCAGTATCTGCGAACGCTGGTGCGGCACCTGGACTCGTGGCTCGCACAGTGTCCCGTCGGACGGGGTCCCAACTGGATCAGCCCGCTCGAGATGGCGATCCGGCTCATCAACTGGAGTGCCGCCTGGCAGCTCGTCGGCGGCGCCCGCTCGGCAATGTTCCAGAGCGCCGAGGGGATCCAGCTGCGCGAGCGCTGGCTGTCGTCGATCTTCCACCACGTGCGCACGATCTCCGGGAATCTCTCGCGCTTCAGCTCCGCCAACAATCACCTGATCGGCGAGACAGCCGGCGTCGTGGTCGCGGCGACCACGTGGCCGTGCTGGCCGCAGGTGCGCGACTGGGGCGAGCGCTGCCAGGGCATCCTGGAACACGAATGCCTGGCGCAGAACGCCGCCGACGGCGGCAACCGCGAACAGGCCATCGCCTATCAGCAGTTCGTGCTCGACTTCCTGATCGTCGCGGGCCTGGCGGTGCGCGCGGGCGGCCAGGACTTCGCTCCGGACTACTGGCTGCGCATCGAAAGCATGATCGCCTTCCTCGCCTCGATGACGGACGCGGGCGGGCACGTGCCGATGCTCGGCGACGCCGACGACGGTTACGTCGTGCGACTGTCGCAGGAGCCGGACTTCTGTCCGTACCGTTCGCTGGTGGCCACCGGGGCGCTGCTGTTCGATCGCGCCGACTTCGCCGTGCAGGCGCGCCGCGACGGACCGGCGCGGCTCGACACCAAGTCGATCACGTTGCTCGGCCCCGACGCACAGCGCCGCTATACCGCGCTGTGCGTCAATGCCCGGAGCGACTTCGCGCCGCGGCGCTCTCACCCGGATTCGGGCTACTACCTGCTCGGCGAATACTTCGGGACGCCTCGCGAGGTGCGCCTGCTGTGCGACGTGGGCCCGCTTGGCTACCTGAGCATCGCGGCACACGGCCACGCCGACGCGCTCGCGGTGGTGCTCAGCATCGCCGGTAACGAGATCCTCGTCGACCCCGGCACCTACAGCTACCACACCGAACCGCGGTGGCGGCGCTACTTCCGCGGCACGGCTGCGCACAACACGGTGGTGGTCGACGGCGTCGATCAGTCCGAACAGCGCGGCAACTTCATGTGGTCAGACCACGCGCGCGCGCGCTGCCTGGAGTTCTCCGAACGGGCCGGGCGTCAGTCGCTCCTCGCCGAGCACGACGGCTATCGCCGGCTGCGCGATCCGGTGATCCACCGGCGTGCCGTGTCGTTCGAGCCGGGCTGCATCGAAATCGCCGATACCCTGCAGGCGACGGGCGAGCATCGCGCATGCCGGCGCTGGCACTTCGCCGAGAACGTGCGCGTGACCCTGCTCGAGCGCGGCGCCATCCGGGCCGAGGCGGAGCGCGTCAGCGTCCTGCTGACGCCATTCGAAGAGCCGGACCGGGCGAGGCTGCATCGGGGCGGCAACCCGGAGGAGGGTGGCTGGGTGTCCCGCAGGTTCGGCGTGAAGGTGCCCAGCAGCACCGTGAGCTGGGAATCGGACGTCGAAGGCGGAGCAGGGGCGCTGCTGCGTACGCGAATCACGTGGGCGTTGCGGGAAGCAGCGCCGGCGCGCCTGCGCGTAGTTCGTTGACACGATCGTCACGCGCTCGCCGGGGTCGGGCAGAGCGCGCACGGCCGGATGTCGAGCGGGGCCATTGTTTATCAGCCACCTTCGGCAGTATGGTTGCAGCCAGGACAGGCAGGACGCCGCCAGTGACGCAGGGAAAGCGCTCCAACCATACGAACGGTCCCGTGCGTGGCGGCGCGAGACGCAGGACGACGATCCGCGTGACATCCTCACCCAAGGCTCATCCACCGACGACCCCGAGACCCGCGGTCGCGCAGGCCAGCCCGAAAGAGCTGGCCCTCGAGCGCGACGCCGCGCAGAGCCGGATGATGAAGCGGCTCGCCAGCACGCTGCGCCACGACCTGAATTCGCCATTGCAGGCCGCCATCTGGGCGTTCGACCTCATCGAGCGGGGTCTGGTCTCGCATCCGGACGCCGCGCAGCGCCAGAAAATCGGCACGTCCGTGGAGCTGGGCCGCCGCGAGCTGACCCGCCTCCAGAAAGCGGTGCGCCTGTTCGTGTCGTGCGCTGCGCCCCTGGACGATCGCAGCGAGAACTTCGACGTGCGCGACGTCCTGGGCGAGGTCGAGCACCTGCTCACGGCCGAAGCGACGCTGCGCGACGTGCAACTGGTATTCGCGCAAACCGATGAGCCGGTCACCGTGAACGGCGTTCGACACGAGGTGCAACAGGCGCTCCTGCTTCTCGCGCTCGAAGCCATGGACATCGCCGGCGCGGGCGGCCGCATCGAGGTGCGACCGACGCTTCGCGACGCCGGCGTCGACGTGAAGCTCGTGCACACGCTCAACGGTTCGCACGCCCAGGAAGGGCCGCTCGAAGAGCTCACGCATCGCGTCGTCGAGGCGGTTGCCGGCTCCCACGGCGGCATGGTGAAAAGGAGTGACGGCACGGAACGCCGCGAAGTTACGTTCTCGCTCGCCCGCCGTTGAACGTAATCGCGGGCAGCTTTCGCTGTTCGTTGAAAAAATTTCAGACCTTATCCGTGAGGCGCCGCTCGGCGTAGACTCGCTCGCATCTCGCGGTGCGCCATCAGCAGGAGGCTGGCCGGCGCGAGGATTCCCATTCCGCAGTACAGATCCGCGCGTCCGAGCAGTGTGGATCAGACAGGTGAGCCGCTGTGACCAGAAAAGCGACGACTGTATCCCGGGGTGCGTCCGCTCCGGTTCCGCGATTTCCCCGCGAAGCGCCTCCCGGCAACGGCCACGCCGTCGTCGCGGATTCGGGCGTCGACGCGCGCCTGCTGCTGGCAGCGATGCGCGCGGTGCGCGACGGTGATTTCTCCGTGCGCTTGCCGGGCGACTGGACGGGACTGGGCGGCAAGATCGCAGACACCTTCAACGAGATCGTGAGTGCCAACGCCGAGCTTGCCACCGAGCTGGCGCGCGTCGGCGTCGCCGTCGGCAAGAAAGGCGGCACGCGCCAGCGCATCGCGGCCGGCCGGCGTGCCGGCGCCTGGGGCGAGATGGAAGGCTCGGTGAACAACCTGATCGACGACCTGCTGTGGCCGACAGCGGAAGTCACGCGCTGTATCGCCGCGGTCGCCAAAGGCGATCTCTCGCAGACCATGCGCCTCGAAGTGGAGGGACGGCCGCTGGAGGGCGAGTTCCTGCGCTCGGCTTCGATCGTCAACAAGATGATCGACCAGATGAGCGTGTTCTCCTCGGAAGTGACGCGCGTGGCGCGCGAGGTGGGCACCGAAGGCAAGCTCGGCGGCCAGGCGCACGTCAAGGGCGTGAGCGGTGTGTGGAAGGACCTCACCGACAACGTCAACTCGATGGCTTCGAACCTCACCGCGCAGGTGCGCAACATCGCCGAGGTGACCATCGCCGTGGCGAGCGGCGACCTGTCGCGCAAGATCACCGTGGACGTGCGCGGCGAGATCCTGTTGCTGAAGGAAGCGATCAACACCATGGTGGACCAGCTGCGCTCGTTCGCGTCCGAAGTGACGCGCGTGGCGCGCGAGGTCGGCACCGACGGCAAGCTCGGCGGCCAGGCGATCGTGCCCGGCGTGGCCGGCACGTGGAAGGACCTCACCGACTCCGTGAACGCGATGGCGACCAACCTGACCAGCCAGGTGCGCAACATCGCTGAGGTGACCACCGCTGTGGCGCGCGGCGACTTGTCGCGCAAGATCACGGTGGACGTGAAGGGTGAGATTCTCGCGCTCAAGAACACCCTCAACACAATGGTGGACCAGCTCAACAGCTTCGCAGCGGAAGTGACGCGC
>Ga0187894_10007768_pt1 | contig 9992 bp, 7 predicted proteins | sample GBC1701081metaG_FD_136650 | JGI IMG/M metagenome (GOLD analysis project Ga0187894, IMG submission 136650) | White microbial mat communities from a lava cave in the Kipuka Kanohina Cave System on the Island of Hawaii, USA - GBC170108-1 metaG ... | reverse complement strand
GCAAGAAGTTGTGGGAACGCTCAATGAACGAGGAATATGGCAGCGCGTCCACCCACGGCGGCCGGACAGTTAGCCCGCTCGTGGAAGGCGACCTGGTGATCATTAGCTCCATTACCAACTCCTGGGGGGAAAGTGCTCGCGCCGCGCACCGCTTCCTTGGATTCGACAAGCGGACGGGTGTGATGGTTTGGATGTCCATGCCAACCTCCCGGCCCTACGACACCGTCTACTCCCCGCCAACCACCGCCACCATCAACGGCCAAAAAGTAATGATTAACGGCGGCAGCGACGGCGGCATTCACGCGCTTCAAGTCAACACCGGCAAAAAGCTCTGGAGCCTCCTCGTTTCCAAGCGCGGCCTGAACACCGGCGCCGTCATCGGCCCCGACAACACGGTCTATTTCTCACACTCCGAAGAAAACAACGACACAAGCGACATGGGCCTGCTCGCCGCTTTCGACGGAACCAAGGAAGGCGACCTCAAGATCTCCGACCTCAAATGGAAGAACATCGGCTTCCAAGGCGGCTATTCAAGCCCCATTCTCGATGGCGACCTGCTGTACCAGATGGACAATTCCGCCAACCTGTACGCCTTCGAGGCAGCCACCGGCAAGCAGCTCTGGAAACACAATCTGGGCAGCCTGCAGAAAGGCACACCCGTCATGGCCGATGGCAAACTCTACATCGGCACCGAAAACGGCAAGGTGTTCATCGTCAAACCATCGCGCGAAAAAGCCGACGTGCTGAGCGCCGTCACCCTCGGCGCGGGAACCGATCAGGAAGCGATCATCGCCAATCCCGCCATAAGCGAGGGCCGCATCTTCGTCGTCTCGATGTCCAATATCTACGCCTTCGGCAAGCCGAATACGCTCCGCGCCGCGCGCACCACCGCCAGCCGAGCCTCCGCCAAGACCAGCGCCGCCGCCGGCAAAGTCACAGCCGCCGCACGCTCTCTCACTGAGAAACCCGCCCAAATCCTCGTCGTCCCCGCGGAAACAATCCTTCGTCCAGGGCAAACGGCCGGCTTCGAGCTTCGCGCCTACGACGCGAAAGGCAACTTCCTCAAAATGGAAAAACCCGAATGGTCCACCACCATGAAGGGCTCCATCGCGAGCACGGGCAAGTTCACCGCCGATGCCGCCACCGTTTCACAATCGGGCAAAATCGTCGCCAAGCTGGGCGATCTCACCGCCGAATCGCGCGTTCGCGTTTGGCCCGCGCTGCCCGTCTCCATTGACTTCCAGGATCTGAAGCCCGGCCCCCCGCCGCCCTGGTGGGTCAACACATCGCTCAAATACGAAATCCGCGACCTCGAAGGCAACATCGTCCTCATGAAAATGTTCGATAACGCCTTCACCCGCCGCGCACGCGCCATCTTCGGCCACCCCGGCGAAATGGACTACACCGTCCAAGCGGATGTTCGCGCCGTCGATAAGCGCCGCCAAATGGGTGACGCGGGAGTCGTCGCCCAGCGCTATGCTCTTGTGCTGTTCGGCAACCACCAGCGCCTGGAACTTCAGCCCTGGCAGGCCGAGCCCAAGCGCACCGTGGAAGTCCCCTTCAAGTGGACCAAGGACACCTGGTACCGGCTGAAGCTCCGCGTCGAAAATCTTCCCAACGGAGCTGTTCGCGCGCAAGGCAAGGCATGGCCCGCGAATGAGCCCGAACCCACGGCCTGGACCATCGAAAAAATCGACCCCGTCGGCAACCGCGAAGGCTCGCCCGGCCTCTACGCCGACGCGCCCAACGAAGTCTACTTCGACAACATCAAGGTAACGAAAAACTAATGCGAACCCTGCTTGCAGCTCTTATTTCCACCTGCGCTCTGTTTGCTGGCGAGCCCTCCAATGGCGATTGGCCCATGTGGGGCGGCACGCCGGATCGCAACATGATCCGGAACATGACCGGCCTTCCCAAGACGTGGGACATGACCAAGGGCATCAACGTAGCATGGGTCGCCGCCCTCGGCTCGCAAACTTACGGCAACCCCACCGTCGCTGGCGGAAAGATTTTCGTCGGCACCAACAACGAAGCCATGCGCGACAAGGGACTCGGCGGCGACCGCGGCGTCCTGATGGCCTTCGATGAAAAAACCGGCGAGTTCCTTTGGCAGCACGCCACCGAAAAGCTCGCCGCCGGGCGCGTGAACGATTGGCCTTTTCAGGGCGTCGCCAGTTCTCCCTACATCGAAGGAGACAAGCTCTACTACGTCAACAACCGCGCCGAGCTTCTTTGCCTCGACATCAACGGCTTTCGCGACGACGAAAACGACGGCCCTTTCAAAGACGAAAAGCTCACCGGCAAGAACGCCGCCGACATCGTTTGGAAGCTCGACATGATGGACGAGTTGGCCGTGTTCCCCCACAACCTCGCGAATTCCTCGCCCGTGCCCTACGGCGAGCTGATTTTCGTCATGACCGCCAACGGCCACGATGAATCGCACGTCCACATTCCCTCCCCGCGCGCGCCCGCTTTAATCGCCGTCGAAAAGAAAACCGGCAAAGTGGTGTGGGAGGACAATCAGGTCGGCGAGAAAATTCTGCACGGCCAATGGTCCTCCCCTACCGTCGGCGCCATCGGCGGCGTCGATCAGGTCGTATCGGCTCAAGGCGACGGCTGGGTCCGCGGCTATGAAGCCAAAACCGGCAAGTTGCTTTGGTCGTTCGACACCAATCCAAAAGACAGCGTTTGGCCCAAGACCCGCAACGAGGTAATCTCGACGCCCATCATTTACAAAGACCGTGTCTACCTCGCCAACGGCCAGGACCCGGAGCACGGCGAAGGCGTCGGCCACCTCTATTGCATCGACGCCACCAAGCGCGGCGATATTACCAAAGACGGCCTGATCTGGCACTACGATAAGATCCGCCGTAGCATATCCACCGGCGCTCTCCACGAAGGCGTCCTCTACTACGCCGACTTCTCCGGCTTCCTGCACGCGATCGACGCCGAAACCGGAAAGCCTTACTGGACACACGACATGCTGGCGGCCGTTTGGGCGTCGCCCTATGTCGTCGATGGCCGCGTCATGCTCGGCGATGAAGACGGCGACGTATCCATCATCAAGACCGGCAAGACCAAGGAAGTGCTCGCCGAAATCAACATGGGATCGAGCGTCTATGGCAGCTTCGTGGCCGCCAATGGACAGCTATTCATTACCAACCGCAACCAGCTCATCGCGCTCAAGGAAGGCGCGAAGTGGGACGGCAAAGTGAAGTAGCGGCATGACGCCGTTCACATCTCACGCTCGCACCACTGTCATCTTTGAACCCGGCGGCCTTGGCCGCACCGGCGAAATTGCCCGCTCCCTGAACTTCACGCGCACGCTCCTCGTCAGCGATCAGGGCATGATCGACGCCGGCTATGTGGACCGCGCGCTACGCTCGCTCGACTCCGCCGGTATCCAAACGCTTACCTGGCATGACTTCGCCGAAAATCCGGACAGCGATTCCCTGGAGAAGGGCCGGGTGCACGCAGCGCCCTTCAGCGCCGATTCCATCGTCGCTCTCGGCGGCGGCTCGTCGATGGATGCCGCCAAGGGCGTTAATTTTCTGCTCACCAACGGCGGCCGCATCCACGACTACTGGGGTTACGGCAAGGCGGCCCGCCCGCTCCTGCCCATGCTCGCCATTCCCACAACCACCGGCACCGGCAGTGAAGCGCAAAGCTACGCCGTCATCAGCGACGCCGCCACGCACCGCAAAATGGCCTGCGGAACCCCTACGGCCGCCGTCCGGATCGCGCTGCTCGACCCCGAGCTCGCCGCCAGCCAGCCTCGCCGCGTGTTGGCCGCATCGGGCTACGACGCTATTTCCCACGCCGTCGAAACGTTTGTGACCACCCGCCGCACCGCGTTTTCAGATTGCTACGCCCGCGAAGCCTGGCGCCTGCTCGACGAGAATTTTGAGCGCGCCCTAGCCTCGCCCGGCAATGTGGAAATCGCCGGCCGAATGCAGATTGCATCCTATCTGGCCGGGCTCGCCATCGAACACTCCATGCTCGGCGCCGCGCACGCCTGTGCCAATCCGCTGACCCAGTTCCACGGCGCCACGCACGGGCACGCGCTTGCCATGGTCGTGCCCCATGTGGTCCGATTCAACAATTCCGCCGCCAACGGCCGGTATGCCGAACTTCACCCGGAACTGCCCCTACGTCTGGAAGAGCTCCGCGCCGCCGCCCAGCTTCCGCGTACGCTCGCCGATGCAGGCGTCACCACCGGCGATCTAACACGCCTGAGCGAGGCAGCCGCCGAACAATGGACCGGCCAATTCAACCCGCGCCGCTTCGACGCGCAGGCCGCCCAGGAGATCTACCTATGCGCGCTCTAGCATTGCTCCTGCCGCTCGCGCTCGCCGCCCAGTCCACCGACTGGCCCCAGTTCCGCGGCAACCCGCAACTGACCGGCGTAGCCACCACCACGCTTCCCGACCAGCCCAAGCTTCTGTGGTCATGGGAAGCCGGCGACAGCATCGAATCGAGTGCCGCCATTGCGGGCGACAGCGTCTATGTGGCCTCCCAGGCCGGCGAACTCGCCGCGCTTGATCTGGCTACCGGCAAGTTGAAATGGAAGTACAAAACCGACGGCCCCGTAGGCGAGTCGTCGCCGGCAGTTTCGCAAGGCGTCGTGGTCGTAGGCGATCTCAGTGGCTTCATTCACGCCGTCGACGCCGCGTCGGGAAAGGCCCTGTGGAAATTCACCACCAAAAGCGAGATCAAGTCGTCGCCGGTAATCGCCGGAGACCGCGTGCTCATAGGAAGCTACGACACCAACCTCTATGCCATCGGCCTTAAAACGGGTAAAGAGATCTGGCATTTCACAACCACCGCCCAAGTGCACGCCACCCCCGGCATCGCCAACGGCGTGACGTTCATCGCCGGGTGCGACGAAATCTTCCGCGCCATACGAATCGCCGACGGCAAGGAAGTGTACGAGATCCGCTCCGACGCCTATACCGGAGCCTCGCCCGCGCTCACGCCCACAATGGCGTTCTTCGGCACCTTCGACAACCAGGTTTTGGGCGTGAATCTGGCGCAGAAAAAGGTCGCCTGGCGTTACGAACATCCCGAGCGTAAGTTCCCCTTCTACGCCTCGCCCGCTATTCACGGCGACCGCGTGTTCGTAGGAGGCCGCGACAAGATGCTGCACGCCCTGAATGCCAGAACCGGTAAAGCGCTGTGGACGTTCACGACTAAGTCGCGCATCGAAAGCTCGCCCGCGATCGTCCCCGGAGCGGACGGCAAACCAACACGCGTCTTCTTCGGTTCAAACGACGGGAATGTATACGCGGTCGATGCGGCCACAGGCAGGCAAACCTGGAGCTTCGAAGCCGGCACCGCGCTCAGCGCGTCGCCGGCTGTCGCCCAGGGACGGCTGGTGATTGGCTCCCAGGACGGTAAGCTGTATTGCTTTGGGGGCTAAACACAATGGAGGACGCCGAATGAAGGATATCGCTTCATCTAAATTCAAGGCCACCTGCCTTGCCGTCATTGAGAACGTGCGCAAAACCGGCGAGCCTGTTCGCATCACCCGCTTTGGCAAGCCTGTGGCCGAAATCGTTCCGGCCACGCCAAAACAGGCCAAGTCCTGGATCGGGTCCATGCAGGGACAGATGGAGGTCGTAGGCGATATCGTGGGCCCGGTTGGCGCCTTTGAACTGTGGAACGCCGGCGAGACTCAGCCGCAAAGTCGTCGGTGAACTGGGATCGCTCCTCCAATTCGGTCGATTGCTGAAGCCGCCCAGATCGCTCTCCCCCAACCGGACCTCGGCGACCTGCTAATCGCCGCCACCGCGGTTGTCCGCGATCTCACCCTCGTGACGGCCGACCGGCAATTGATCGGCTGCCCATGGCTAAAGACCGTCGCCGGCGGCTAGGAAGGTTCCCCCATTCCGCGCTCGGAACCGCCTTATCTCACAACCCTTTAGAAGGGCATTGAATCCTCGTTTCGAACGTGTTAAGGTTTAGGCGGATCAAGGGTGAAACCGCGATCCGGTTATGTAGATGTTGGCACTCAAGATCACCCACCGAGACGCCAAATACGACGCCCGGCGTGGAGACCTCACCTCAAGGAGGACCACTGATGGAGACCATTAAAACAGATGAAGAATTGAAGGCGCATCTGATGATGACCAACGCCGAATTCCGCACTCTGTACGAGCAGCACCATGAGTTTGAGCTTCGGCTCAACGATCTCGAGCGTAAATCCCACCTATCGTCCGAGGACGAGTTGGAGGAGGTGCGCCTCAAGAAACTCAAGCTGCACTCGAAAGACAGAATGCGGGAGATCATGTCCCGCTATAAGCTGGAGCATGTAGCCGCGTAAGCGTTGGCGCCGTCAGGTGCGCCGTTATTTAAAGGGAGGCCGGATCGCCGTTGCGCGGTCCGGCCTTTTTCGTTAGCCCCGGCTCACAAACTCCTTCACTCGCCTGGCCGCTTCCATCAAATTTTCAAGCGAATTCGCATACGAAAAGCGCAGGTATCCTTCTCCGTACTCGCCAAAAGCCGTTCCCGCGAGGCACGCCACCCCGGCTTCCTGCAAGAGCGCGTTCGCAAGATCGCGCGAACTCCTTCCGGTGCCCCGTATATTCGGAAACGCATAGAAGGCCCCCGCCGGCCGCGCGCACCGGAAGCCCGGCGCTTGGTTCAGCGCGTCGCAGAAAGCGTCGCGCCGCCGTTCGAACTCCCTCACCATCGCATCAACGGCATCCTGCGGCCCCGTCAGCGCCGCAAGCCCGGCCCTCTGCGTGAAACTCGCCGTGCAGGAGTTCGAATTCACCATCAGCTTGTTGACTGCCTCCACCATCCACTCCGGCATCACGCCGTAGCCCAGCCGCCATCCGGTCATCGCGTAAGTCTTCGAAAAGCCGTCGAGAATGATCGTCTTCTCCAGCATGCCGTCGAAGCTTGCAATCGACACGGGCTTCTCGCCATACACGATTCGCGAATAAATCTCGTCCGAAATCACCATGACATCGCGGTCCCGAAGCATCCGCGCGATCTCGGCCATGTCATCCGCCGGAATCATCCCGCCCGTGGGATTCTGCGGGGAATTCAGCACCACCAGCTTCGTCCGGTCGCTCAACAACGAACGGAACACATCGAGATCGAAGGAGAATCCCCGCTCCTCCACCAGAGGCACCGGCTTTCCAACCGCCCCCAAAAAACGCACCATCGACTCGTAAATCGGGAACCCCGGATTCGGAAAAATCACCTCATCGCCCGGTTCCAGCAACGCCATCATCGGAAAAAAGATGATCGGCTTGCCGCCGGGAACCACGCAAACATGCTCGGCGCCCACTCGTATCCCGCGCGTCTCCGATACATGCTGCGCGATCGCCTCGCGAAACTCCGGATAACCCTGTGTCGGACCGTAGTGCGTCCAGTTCTCGTCGATCGCGCGCTTGCCCGCTTCAGCCACATGCGCCGGAGTCTGAAAATCCGGCTCGCCGATCTCGCAGTGAATCACGGAACGCCCCTGCGCCTCCAGCGCCCGCGCCTTCACCAAAACCTCAAACGCCCCTTCTACAAGGAGCCTCGACATCCGATCGGCAAGTTTCATAGAGTTTTCGAGTAAAAGGCCACGCCGCCCGTCTCTTCGACAAACGTCACCGCATCGCCAACAGACACCCGCTCCCCGCGCACCCGCACCGTGCGGCGCGCGTGGTCTTCGAACTCGACGATCGCGATCTGATACGGAGCCTCCGCCGCAAGGTTTTCCGGCGCGGCATGAACGACGGTTTCCGAATAAACGACAGCCCTGGAATGAACCATCCGATCGTCATTCTACCGGATACACGCCTTGTCACCTGTCATTCAAGATTCTTGAGCCCCGTTGGAACTTCAGGACATCTTCAATTAGATGCGGTCTATCGCCATCTCCTCGTTGATCTTGTGTTCGGCATTGACGGCGCAGGACACGACTGGAACGGGAGCGCTCACGGGCACGGTGTTCCAATACGATGCCAGGCCGGCGGTGAACACCGAGGCTTGCCTGCTTCCCGCCGCCAGATGCTCAGTCACCAACGAGCAAGGTGTGCTCCGTTTCTCCGGCCTGCGCCCCGGCGTTTACCAACTCCAGTTGCGGCCGCGAGACCAGCCGCCGTATACGGCGGCGAATATCGAAATTCGCGCCGGAGTCGAGTCGCGCGTCGAAGTATCGCTTCCCGATCTCGCCTCGGCTCAACAATCGGTTACAGTATCGGCTCCCGTGTTCGTCGCTCCGGAGGAAGTCAAGAACTCCGGCTATCTCATTCGGCCGGAGGAGATTTTCAAAACCGCCGGCTCGCTTCAGGACGTTTCCCGCTACGTGCAAACCTTGCCCGGCGTTGTGATCGGCTCCGACGATTTCCGGAACGACATCATCGTACGCGGCGGCAGCCCGCTCGAAAATCTTTTCATCGTGGACAATGTCGAAGTTCCGAACATTAACACGTTCGCCAACTTCGCCTCAGCCGGCGGTACGGTCAGTATCCTCGACGCCGGTATCCTCCAGGACGTAACCTTTCTCACCGGCGGCTACCCATCGCCCTTCATTAACCGTGCCTCCAGTGTGCTGCAAATCTCGCAACGGGAAGGCAACCGCGATGGGTTCGGTGGGCGCGCGACGCTGGGTTTTGCGGGTGCGGGCGCTATTCTGGAAGGCCCGCTCGGCCGCCAACGGAAGGGATCGTGGATCGCGTCGGTCCGCCGCAGTTTCTTGGATCTCGTAACCGGCGACATCGGCATTGGCGGCGTCCCGGTTCTTTACACGATCAACGCCAAGGCTGTTTACGATCTGACACCCCGCGACCGCGTTTGGGCGGTCAACCTCACGGGCATCGATAAGATCCGTTTGGGCCTTACCCAGGATAGTGATCTAACCGAGGAGATCGCCAACTACGACATTCGCAACAGCGGTTGGCGGACGGCCACGGGTTTCAATTGGCAACGTTTGCTTGGGGAGCGCACGGTCGGCCTGTTGGGCGTTACGCATTCCGAAGCCAAAGTGGGAACGGACGTGAAAGACCTGGCCCGTTTTTCCGTGCCTCCCGGCGACGGTGATCCCGACGATATTATTGCGGCCAGCCCCACCGTTTACACGGACGATTCCCGAGAGGGCGAAACCACAATTAAGTACGACTTGACCACCTACGCCCGAATGCCGGGCAAAATCCAGGCCGGGGGAAGCTTTAAAATTTTCCGGCTCCGCTACAACACAGAATCTCCGTACGGAGTCGATAGCCCGTACTCGGCCGTCCCCAATCAGAATCCGTTCACGCTGCGAAGCAACTTCCTGGCCTACCAAGCCGGGGCGTACGCGCAAGCCACGCGCGATCTGACCCGCCGCCTCAATCTTACGGTAGGCGGCCGCGTCGACAACTATGAATACATTGCAAGCACCCGTTTCAGTCCCCGCGCGGGCGTAAGCTACCGGTTAACGGACCGGCTTTCCTGGCGCGCCAGCTTCGGACGGTACTTCCAGCAACCGTTCTTCTTGTTTCTCTCGGCCTTTCCGCAAAATCGCGGCCTCATTCCGTTTCGCACCAATCACTACGTCACCGGCTTTTCCTACGTCGCCGGCGATTCGCTCCGAATCACGCTCGAAGCCTACCGCAAGACCTATGCGGATTACCCGATAGCCACCCAATTTCCCGAACTCTCGCTCGCCAATATCGGAGACACGTTTCGCGTGGTCGATACGCTGTTTCCTCTGGCAAGCGCCGGGCGCGGCCGGGCTCAAGGCGTCGAGCTCTTTCTCGAGAAGAAATTTGCCGGTAAGTGGTTCGGCCAAATGAACCTCGCTTTATCGAAAACCCGGCACGCCGGTCTCGACGGCGTCCGCCGTTCCGGCTCCTTCGACTACCCGCGCGTCTTTAACGCCGTCGGCGGCTACCGCATTCGTCCCAACTGGGAACTTTCGGCCCGCATCACCTATCTGTCGGGACGCCCCTACACCCCCTTCGACCCTGCCGTATCGACGGCGCAGCGCCGGGGAGTTTACGATCTCGCTCGCG
>Ga0187894_10007767_pt1 | contig 9993 bp, 4 predicted proteins | sample GBC1701081metaG_FD_136650 | JGI IMG/M metagenome (GOLD analysis project Ga0187894, IMG submission 136650) | White microbial mat communities from a lava cave in the Kipuka Kanohina Cave System on the Island of Hawaii, USA - GBC170108-1 metaG ... | reverse complement strand
GCAGCAACATTGCGTTGACCAGCCCGAAGATCAGTACGTTCGCGCCCGTCCCCAGCGCCAGACAAAGGATTGCGGCGATCATCAAACCTGGCTTTCCGACCAGCATCCGCACGCCATAACGCAGGTCTTGAAACATTTCGTCCTCCAATCTTTTGGGTTGCAACAACAGCGCGTCCCGGAACGCGCCCAGGCTGCGCCGCAGCGGATCAAATATCGCTCATTGATCTCGCGCCGAGATGAAGCCACAGATCGAACAATTTGGCGCCGCCTTGTCCGCGCTATTCCGCGCGCAGCGCCTGCATCGGGTCGGTCCGCGCCGCGCGCCGCGCCGGCAGGTAATTGGCCAGCAGAGCCACCCCCGCAAGCAACAGCCCGACGCCGGTGAAAGTCGCGGCGTCGGTCGGCTCAACGCCATAAAGAAAAGTCGTCAACAAGCGCGTCCCGGCGATGGCCCCGGCCAGCCCCAACGCGACGCCGGCGGCGACCAGCGCCATCCCTTCTTTGATCACGAGTCTGAAGACGTCGCGCTGTCGCGCGCCCAGGGCCAGGCGGACACCGATCTCGAGGCGGCGTTGGCCCACGACATAGGCCATCACGCCGTACAGCCCGATGCTCGCCAGCAGGAGCGCGAGGCCCCCAAAGACGCTCAGCAGCGTGGCGGCCAGACGCGCGGTGTGGAGCGAACGGTCTTTCTGTTCTTCCAGCGACTTGATGTTGTAGACGGGCAGGCTGGCGTCCAGCTTCTGCGCCTCGCTGCGAATGGCGGCGACCATCGCGGTCGGGTCTTGCGCCGTTCGCGCGTGCAGCCGCATCTCCGGCCGGTAACTCTGAGCCAGCGGCAGGAACATCATCCGCCGCGTCTGCTCGGTCAGGTCCAGGTACTTGCTGTCTTTGACCACGCCGACGATTTCCAGCTGCTGGAACGGGACGGGGGAGCCGCGATACGCGCCGAAGATCAACCGCTTGCCCAGCGCGTCGCCATTGGGGAAGTAGCGGCGCGCGAGCGTCTCGTTGATGATCACGACCTGCGGCGCGCCGGCTCTGTCCTGCGGCGTGAAATCGCGCCCGCTGACCAATGGCGTGCGCAGCGTCTCGAAATAGCGCGGCCCGACGACGTTGTAGGAGAAGGACATGTTCTCGCCGGGCTGTGGCTCGTAACGCTCGATGGCGGTTCTCCGCGTGAGCGGGTCATCGCTCAGCGGGGTAAGGTGGACCAGACTCGCCGACTCGACGCCGGGCAGGCTTGTTACGCGCTCCACCAATTGCTGGTAAAAGAGCTGCCCGCGCGTCTCGTCGTAACCGCTGAGGCCAAGATCGAGCGACATCACGAGTGTCCTGGCCGGATCGAAGCCGGCGTCAATCGCCTGCAGCCTTTGAAGGCTCCGCACGCAAAGACCCGCGCCGATCAACACCAGAAACGAAAGCGCCACCTGCGCCACGACCAGCAGCTTGCGTGGATTGAAGCGGCGCAGGCCCGCGCCATCGCCCGCTCCGTCTTTGAGCGCCGCGACCAGACCGGCGCGCGAAGCGCCGAGCGCCGGCGCGAGACCAAAAATGACCCCGGCCAGCAAGGACAAACAGAACGTGAAGACGAGCACCCGCGCGTCGAGTCCGCCTTCGAGTGAAAGCGGGGTCGAATAACCTCGCCCGATGGGCGGAGTGAAGCTCGCCAACAGCTTGCCGACGGGGCCGGCCAGCCATAACCCCGCGCCGCCGCCCAGAGCCGCCAGGAGCAGACTTTCGGTCAACAATTGCCGGACAAGGCGGCCGCGGCCGGCGCCGATGGCCATGCGGATCGCAATCTCTTTGCGCCTCGCCGCGGCCCGCGCCAGCAGTAGGTTTGCCACGTTCGCGCAAGCGATCAACAACACCAGCGCCACGATCCCCATCAGCAGTTTGAGCGGGAACGAGAGTTTGAGCAGCAGGTAGGTGTGCCCCTGGCTGCCGTCTTCGAGGAGAAACGGAGGCTCGACCCGGGGACTGCCGTCGGGCCTCGGATAAAGCCGGGCAATCTGTGGGCCGAGCACGTTCATCGCCGCCTGCGCCTGCTCGCGGCTGACGCCCGGTTTGAGACGGCCCATCAGCAGGAGCCAGTATTTGTGCCGGTTGTTCTCCGGCTTGATCGGCACGTAAAGGTCCGGCGCGGCGCCGCGAATCGTGCCGGTGAACTCAGCCGGCGCGACGCCTACGACGGTGTAGCCTTGCCCGTTCAGAGTGACACGGCGGCCCACCACCGCCGGATCGGCTCCGAAGCGACGCTGCCACAGGCCGTAACTCAGCACCGCCGCCGGATGCGCGTCCGGCGCGCGTTCCTCCTCGATGAGAAAGCCTCGCCCGAGCGCCGGCGCGACGCGCAAGGCCGAGAAGTAATTGCCCGAAACTCGCAAGCCGTGAACCCTCTCCGTCTGCCCGCGCTCACTTAGGTTCAACGCCGTCTCGGCGAAACAGACCAGCCCGTCGAAGACTTCATTTTGGTCCCGATAATCGGCGTAATCCGGATAGGTGAACTTGTCAAAAAGGTTGGGCGCGGCCCCCTTGTTGAACGTGACCAGACGTTCGGGTTGCTCCACCGGCATCGGTCGCACCAGCAGCCGATCCACCAAACTGAAAATCGCCGTGTTCGCCCCGATGCCCAGCGCCAGTGACAAGACCGCCACGGCCGTCACCGCTTTATTTTTGAAGAGCATTCGCAAACCAAAACGCAGGTCTTGAAACATTTCGTCCTCCAATCTTCGTGGTTGCAGCAGCAACGCATCCCAGAACGCGCCCAGGCTGCGCCGCGTCAGATCAAGTTTGTTTCGCCAGTTGAGGTTGTCCCACTCGGCCAACAGCGTTTCGCGATATAGACTTTAAGAAAAAGAAGTTCGTAGTCCCGCCTTTAGGCGGAAGAATTGGCCGGCGAAACCTTCCGCCTAAAGGCGGGACTACGAACAAACATTTTCTTGAATGCTATAGCGCAACTCAGCTTCCCACTCCTGCCGCCAATCGGCGCGCAAGCGGCGCGGCACAATCACGCCTATGACGGTGATCAACCAGAGATGCGGCTTCAGAAAATCTCCTCTTTCATTGCTTGGACTCGGCGTCAATTCGATCCGCAATCCGAGTCGGTACCGCGAGCGGTAGCGAGCGAGCCTCCACCAGTTAGCGGACTTAGGTGGCGGCGCTCGCTACCGCTCGCGGTACCGACTCGCAATCCGCAATCGGTCACTCATGTCGCAACGCCGTGATCGGATCAACCTTCATTGCGCGGCAGGCCGGCAGATAACTGGCCATCAGAGCCACAACCGCCAACAGCAGCGAGATCGCGGTGAATGTGATCGGGTCGGCGGCGCTCACGCCGTAAAGCAGGCTCGAAAGAAAGCGCATCAGGGCGAGCGCGAGCGCCAGGCCGGCGGCGACGCCGATCAGCGTCAGCGTCAGCCCCTGCCCCAGGACGAGCTTGAGGAGGTCGCGTCTCTGCGCGCCGAGCGCCAAACGGATTCCCATCTCGCGAGTGCGCTGCGCGACCAGATAAGAGATCACGCCGTAAATTCCCATCGCGGCCAGCAGCAGCGCCACGACGCCCAACACTCCCATCTGCAACGCAAGTGTGCGTCGCCCCCAGGTCGAACGACTGACCATCTGCTCCAGCGTCCTCATGCTGATCGCCGCCCGGTTATCCAGACTTTTGGCGGTCTCGCGCACAGCGGCGGTCAACTGAGCCGGATTGCCGCTGGTGCGAACGATCAGCGTCATCGAATGGCGGCGCATCGGCAGATAGATTTCAGGGCGCGGCGCCATGTGCAATCCGAACTGCTTCACGTCGCCGGCGACGCCGACCACGACTAGCGGTCCGCGCGGCAGCTTGTCGCCTTGCAACAGAATGTGTTTGCCCAGCGGGTCTTCATCGGGCCAGAACTTTTTCGCGAACGCGTTATTGACGATCGCCGCTTCGGGTTGCGGCTTCATCTCGGCCTCGGTGAACTGTCGCCCTCGCAGGAGCGGGATGCCGATGGCTTGAAAGTAATCCGGCGTGACGGGTTGGATGTCGGCTCTCAGTCCCGTCTCTGGCGCTGACGCGCGCCCGTCAATCGTGAAATCCACGCCGGGGTTGTAGCCGACCAGCGGCGGGTAGCTCACGGCGCCGACCGACTCGACTCCGGGCAAGGCGCGAATCCGCCGGATGGCCTCGTCGAAATAGGAAGCCAGAATTTCATGGTCCGAACGCCCATCCCTATTGGATGGCGGAAGCGCCAGCGAGACTGCGCCGGCGTTTTTGGGATTGAAGCCGGGGTCTTCCTTCGTCAAATTGAGAACGGTGCGAATCATCAATCCCGAGCCGGTGAGAAGCGCCACGGCCAGCGCGACCTCCGCCGCGACCAGAATTCCGCTCATACGCCGCCGGCGCGGATCGGCCGCCGTGACGCCTGTCTTGAGACATTCATTCAAATCCTGCCGCGCAGCCACGAGCGCCGGGCCGAGTCCGAAAGCGAGGCTCGTCAACAACGAGACGAGCAGAGTGATGAGCAGCACGGGCGCGTTGATTTCGATTTCGCCCACGCCGGGCAGTCCAAAATCCCCCGTGGCCTGCAGCGCGTTCAATCCCCACGCCGCGAGCAATATCCCGAACAGGCTGCCGAGCAGCCCCAGCAGCAGGCTCTCCACCAGCAGTTGGCGCGCGAGCCGCCGCCGGCCCGCGCCGAGCGCCAGGCGGATGGTGAACTCCTGGCGTCGCGTCGCATTGCGCGCCAACAGCAGATTGGCCAGATTCACGCTCGCAATCAGCAGAACGAAGAGGACGGCGACTTGCAGCGCGAATACGGGCGTCCGATACTTCGTCAAACTCGGGATCGTATCGCGCAGGCGCGCCATCTTCACGGTCAATTCAGGCTGCCCAGCCGGTTTCTGTCGCGACGCGGCTCGCGCGAGCGTCGCCATCTCTTTCGCCGCCGTGTCGAAACTCACGCCCGGCTTGAGCGCGCCGATAATCTGGTAATGGCTCGCCGTCGCGTCTTGCAGCGTTACGGCCTCCTCGCCGGCTTCCAGCGGCGTCCAGAGTGTGGAGCGGAACGGATAGAGGAACGACGGCGGCATTACGCCCACGACCGTGTAGCTTTGATCGTCGAGTTTGAGCGTTCGACCGATCACTCCCGCGTCCGCGCCGAATCGCTCCTGCCAGAGCTTATGGCTGAGGATGACGACTTTGTCGGCGCCGGGGCGAAACTCTTCCGCGAGAAAGACGCGGCCCAGTTGGGCGCGACCGCCGAGCAGCGGGAGGAACTCCGTGGAGACGCGGCTGCCTGCCACGCGCTCGACCTCGTCGCCGCTGGTCAGATTGACGTTGATCCAGCGCCAGGCCGCCATCCGCTCGAACACAGCGTTCCGCCCTTTCCAAGCGGTGAAGTCGGGATACGAAACCCCGAACTCCACTTCCTGCCGGCCTACCTGCGAGACCACCGCCAATCTTTCGGAGTTCGGATAGGGCAGCGGCTGAAACAACATCGCATAGACGCCGCTGAAGACCACGGTGTTGACGCCGATGCCGAGCGCGAATGTGATGACGGCAATCAACGTAAAACCGGGCTTCTTCAGTAACATCCACATACCGAAGCGCAAGTCTTGAAACATTTCGTCACCTCTACTCGGACCGTAAAGCCACCAGCGGATCAACCTTCGTCGCGCGCCGCGCCGGGATGTAACAGGCTGCGAGCGCGGCCAAACTCAACACGACAGCGACTCCCGCGAAGATCAGCGGGTCGGTGGCTTTGACCCCAAACAACAAACTTTCGAGCAGTCGCGTCAGGCCAAAGGCGCCGCCCAAACCCAGCGCCACGCCCACGAGCGTCAATCTCATGCCATGCCCAACGACCAGCCACAGCACATCGGCCCTTCGCGCGCCCAGCGCCAGACGAATCCCGAATTCATTTCAGTAAAACCAGCGAGAGCGCCAACTGCGCAACCACGAACGTGTTATTCAACCGCCGGTTGGCGCCTGACGCTGAACCGCGCGCGCCCTCCTTAATCGCCGCTTGAAGATTGGCTCGCGCGCTACGCGCCGCCGGCGCCAAACCACACAACACTCCTGTAAACAGCGTAACCGCCAGGGCGAAGAGCAGTACCGTCCAATCGAGCCGGATCAGTTCGATGCGCGGGATCTTTGCCGTTGACAGGCTCCTGAGCGCATTCACACCCCAGGCCGCCAGCGCCAGGCCGCCCACGGCGCCCAGCAGTGAGAGCAGCAGACTCTCGGTCAGCAATTGTCTGACGATCCGTGGCGCGCTCGCCCCCAGACATTGCCGCACAGCGAGTTCGCGGCTGCGTGAGGCTGCCCGGGCCAGCAAAAGGTTGGCCAGGTTAGCGCAAGCTATCAGCAAGACAAAAGCGACTGCGCCGAGCAGCACGAGCAAGGGCGTCCGCGCTTCACGAGCGATGCGCCGATCGAGCGGCATCATCACTGTGCTTGCGCCTGCGCCTAAGGTCATTGGGCCTAATTGAGATTCGTACTGCCGCGCAAAGTCGCCCCACAGCGACGCGATCTCGCGCTGCGCCGCGACGGCCGTGACGCCCGGTTTCAGCCTGCCAATCGCTGAAAGGTTCCAGGAGTTGAGATTCTGCGGATTCAGCCCGTATGGAACCCAGAACTGCATGTGATCCGGCAGGTCTGGCCGCTCGGCCGGGTTGGGAAAGTCGAAGCCCGGCGGCATGATTCCCACCACTACCATCGGGAGGTCATTGAGCTTGATAGCCTGCCCCACGATTTTCGGGTCGCCGCCAAACCCGCGGACCCACAACCCGTAACTCAGGATGACGACGTTGTTCTTGCCGGGCGTGCCCTCTTGTGGCAGGAACGCCCGCCCGTGCAGCGGCTCCTGGCCCAGCACATTGAAATAGTTGAAGGACACCCGCGCGCCGATCAAGAGTTCCGGCTCTCCCGCTCCAGTCAACGTCATTCTGGCGCCCTCGTAGGCCGCCAGCTTTTCGAACGTCCGGCTGCGGTCACGGTAGAAGGCAAAGAGGGCATCATTCAAATTCGCTTCCCGCACCCCTTTCGCGGGCGCCGAATGCCAGAAAGTCATCAACCGGTCAGGTTCAGGCAAGGGCAACGGGCGCAGCAACACCGTATTGACCGCGCTGAAGATCGCCGTGTTGGCTCCGATGCCGAGAGCGAGCGTGAGCGCGACAATCAGAGTGAAGCCAGGTTGTTTCAGCAACATTCGCACGCCAAAACGCAAGTCTTGAAACATTTCGTCCTCCATTCTTCGTGGTTGCAGCAGCAGCGCATCCCGGAACGCGCCCAGGCTGCGCCGGAGCAAATCAAGTTTGTTTCGCCAATACGCCGTCACTCGTGCCGGAGCGCGACCAGCGGGTCAACCTTCGTCGCCCGCCACGACGGAACGAAACAGGCCAGCAGCGCCACCGCCGTCAGTAAGAGCGCAATGCCGGCAAAGGTCGCCGGATCGGTCGCGCTCACGCCGTAGAGCATCTTCGCCAGCAGCCGGGTCAAACCCAGCGCCGCGAGGAGTCCGAGCGCCACGCCGCCCAGCGCCATTTTCATCCCGTGGTTCAAGACGAGACGCAGCACGTCACTGCGTTGCGCGCCCAGCGCGATGCGGACGCCGAGTTCCTGCGTCCGCTGGCTGACGAGATAGGAGATGACCCCGTAAAGGCCGACGCTCGCCAGCAGCAGCGCCACCACGGCAAAGACATTGAGCAGGGTCATCGAGAACCGGCGCTGGGCCAGCGAGCCGGCAATAATCTCGTTCATCGTCTGGGGTCTGAAGATAACATTCTCTCTGTTCTGGCTTTGTACGACCCGGCGGATCGAATCCCAAAGCGCCGGCGTCGCTACCTCGGCGCGCATCACCATGCCCGCGCTGGAAAGCCGCGGCAGCGCGTTGTCGCCCATCTGCCTGAACGGCTCGTAGATCTGCGCCCGGATCGAAGCCGTGTCGTCCGCATCGAGACCCCACTGCTTCACGTGCCCGACCACCCCGATGATTTGCGCCAGGTTTCCCGCATAGTTGACGCGCTTGCCGATGGGGTCCGCGTTCGGGAAATGTTTACGGGCGAAGACCTCGTCGATCACCACGACAGGCTCAGATCGTTCATGATCTTGCTCGGTGAAAAAACGGCCCTGCTTGACCGGGATACCCATTGTCGCGAGGTAGCCGGGTTCGACCCGGTACCCCAGCGCCGAATGCATCTCGCTCGTGCTCGCCGGTCTTGGCTGGCCCTCGAGCCAGAAGTAGTCGTCGTTTACGTCCTGGAATGGGCGCGAGCCTGCCGAGAATGAAGCTGCCCGGACACCCGGCGTGGAGGTGAGCTTCTCACTGAGTTCGCGCAAGGCGCTGCGAATCGCTTCCGGGCCGGACGTCCTCAGTGAAGGCGGCAGGTTAAGTCCGAAGGTCAACACATTGTCCGGACGAAAGCCCGGGTCAACGTTCCAGAGCGCGTTGAGGCTGCGGATCATCAATCCCGCGCCGATCAACAAGACCAGCGCCAGCGCCATCTCGATCGCGACGAAGACGCCTTGCGCGCTCGCCCGCCCGCCTTGCGACCCACGTCCGCCTACCTTGAGCGTTTCCGCCAAACGCCGCTCGGAAGTCTTGAGCGCCGGCGCCAGCCCCGAAAGCGCGCCGGCGCCCAGCGAAATGGCTAAGGTGAAGAGGAGGACGCGGCCATCCAACCCGACCTCATCCGCGCGTGGCAGCGCGGTGGGCAGCGCGCTGAGCGCGGCCCGCGTGCCCCAAGCCGCAAAAGCCAGCCCCAATCCGCCGCCCGCCAGGGCCAGCAGTGTGCTCTCGGTCAAGAGTTGGCGGAGCAATCGGAGCCGGCCCGCGCCGAGCGCCGCGCGAATGGCGAATTCGCGCGCCCTGCCGGTCGAGCGCGCGAGCAGCAGGTTGCTGACGTTCACGCAGGCGATCAGCAGCACGAACCCGACCGCGCCCAGCAACATCCACAGGATTTGCCCGACGCCGCCGACCATTCTTTGCTTGAGCGGAAGGAGCTTTGCTCCGTTGTCCTTGTTGGTATCGGGATAAGCGACGGCGAGATCGCGCATCACTCTGTTCAGGTCGGCCTGCGCCTGCTCGATGGTCACGCCGGGTTTGAGCCGGCCAATCCCGTGAAGCGCCAAAGCGGCGACACGGTTCTCCAGCGCGGGATTATTCCACTGGCCGATAGGCGCGTATACATCGGCAGGGCGAAAGAGGGTGACCCGAAGGTTGAAGTTCGCGGGGAGCACGCCGACGATCGTATAGCTTCGGTCGTCCAGGGCAAGGCTTTTACCCAGCATGTCCGGCGCGGAACCGAACTTGCGCTGCCAGAGGTCTGCGCCGATGATGACAATAGGGGCTGCGCCACGCTCATCTTCGCCCGGCGCAAAATTACGTCCAAGCTGAGGTTTGACCCCGAGCACAGTGAAGAAATCTGCAGTGACGAATTGCGCGTTGACGCGCTCGGCTTCGCCCGCGCCCGTCAGGCTGAAGCCGGTGGGGCGCGAAATGGCCATCGCGGAGAACGTCCGGTTCTCTCTTCGCAAGTCTCGAAAATTCGGGTAGGGCATAGCGCCGGTCTCGAAATTCGGCTTGCTCTGGTGGAGCGTGACGAGCTGTTCGGGCTGCGGGAAGGGCAGCGGGTTGAGCAGCACGCCGTTGACCACCGAAAAGAGCGCCGCGTTGGCGCCGATGCCTAGCGCCAGCGTCAACACAACCACGGCGGTGAAGCCGAGATTCTTCAGCAACATTCGCACGCCGAAACGCAAGTCTTGAAACATTTCGTCCTCCAATCTTCGTTGTTGCAGCAGCAACGCATCCCAGAACGCGCCCAGGCTGCGCCGCAGCAGATCAAGTTTGTTACGCCAGTCGAGCTTGTCCCACTCGGCCAACAGCGTTTCGCGGTAACGCAACTCGGCTTCCCACTCCTGCCGCCAATCCGCGCGCAAGCGTTGCGGGACGATCAAGCCAATGAATTGAATCAGTCGCAGATGCGGTTTCATCGTTCGTTTTACCGGTT
>Ga0187894_10007766_pt1 | contig 9993 bp, 9 predicted proteins | sample GBC1701081metaG_FD_136650 | JGI IMG/M metagenome (GOLD analysis project Ga0187894, IMG submission 136650) | White microbial mat communities from a lava cave in the Kipuka Kanohina Cave System on the Island of Hawaii, USA - GBC170108-1 metaG ... | reverse complement strand
TTCGGCTACCCCCAAGCCCATGAAGACGACGCGCGGCGAGCGGTGCGAACAGGGCTAGAGATTATCGCGGCCTTGCAACATTTCTCCCCCTCCTCCTCTTTAGCGGGAGAAAGCCGGGGGGAGGGCCGGCTACAGGTGCGCCTTGGCATTCACACCGGCGTGGTAGTGATCGGCGACATCGGGGCCGCAGGCCGCACGGAACAGCTCGCGCTGGGCGACACGCCCAATATCGCCGCCCGCCTGCAAGGACTGGCGGAACCCAACACCGTTATCGTCAGCGCCGCCACGTACCGCTTGCTTGAAGGGCAGTTCGAGTGTCAGCCCTTTGGCTCCCATCTGGTCAAGGGCCTCGACACCCCGATTGCCGTCTACCACGTCCAAAGTGAACGGCAGAACGTCTCTTTGCTAGCAGGCAAAACCACCCTCACCCCCTTAGTCGGACGCGAGCAGGAAATCGGATTACTGCTCGACCGTTGGGAACAGGTCAAGGAAGGACAGGGCCAGGTGGTGCTGCTCAGCGGCGAACCCGGCATCGGCAAATCCCGCCTGGCGCATACCCTCAAAGCGCGCGTCACAGCGCAAGGATCCTTACTCTTTGAGGCCCGCTGCTCGCCCTATCATCAGCACAGTGCCTTGTATCCACTGATCGAGTCCTTGCAACGCACGTTGCTGTTGACGCGCCAGGATACCGACACCGAGAAAGTGGAAAAGCTGGAGCGGGCGTTAGCACTCTACGGCATGCAGGAGAGTCTGCCGCTGTTCACGACTTTGCTCTCGTTACCAACGCCAACGCACTATCCGTCCCTTAATCTGACGCCGCAGAAGCAGAAAGAGCGGACGTTACAGGCGCTGCTGCAACTGCTGGTGGCACAAGCCGAACGGCAGGCCACTGTCTCTGTGTGGGAAGACCTGCATTGGGCCGACCCCTCTTCGTTGGAGTTCCTCACCTTACTCATCGAACAGATTCCCACCACCAAACTGCTCTTGGTTCTCACCTTTCGCCCTGAGTTCACCCCACCCTGGCAGCCCCGCTCGCATATTTCTCACCTCGTGCTCAATCGCCTGGGCAAGAAGCAGGTGGAAGCAATGATCGCGCAAGTCGCAGAGCACAAAGACCTGTCTAACGAGGTCATCGAACAGATTCGGGTGAAGACGGATGGGGTACCCTTGTTTGTGGAAGAATTGACGAAAGCGGTGGTGGAAGCGACAGGCGTAGGGGCACGCCATGCCGTGCCCCTACAGACCATTCCGGCGACTTTGCAGGAAGCGTTACTGGCACGGCTCGATCGGCTGTCCGAGGCGCGGCAGGTAGCGCAACTGGGAGCCACGATAGGACGCGAGTTCTCGCATGAACTGCTGCAAGCAGTGTCCCCACTCAGCGAAGCTGATTTACATGCCGCCTTGGCTAAGCTCGTAGGGGCAGAGATTCTCTACCAACGCGGCGTCGGCGAGCAGGCGCGGTATTTCTTCAAGCACGCGCTGATCCAGGACACTGCCTATCAATCACTCCTTAAGAGCACGCGGCAACAGTATCACCAGCAGATCGCCCACGTGCTGGAAGCACGCTTCCCGGACACCAAAGCGAACCAGCCTGAGTTATTGGCGCATCACTATACCGAAGCCAATCTCGTCGAGCAGGCCATCCCATATTGGCAGCAAGCCGGACAGAGAGCTGTCCAACGCTCAGCTAATGTGGAAGCGATAAATCACTTGACGAAAGGACTAGACCTGCTCAAAACCCTGGCGGACAATCCCGAACATGCTCAACAGGAACTCAACCTGCAAAGTGTTTTAGGCACCTCCTTGGTCGCAACAAGAGGCTACGCAGCTCCGGAAGTAGAAGAAGCATATACGAAGGCATTGGCGCTGTGCCACCGAATGGGAGAGACTCCTCAAATTTTTCCTGTTCTTCGAGGACTACGCTTCTTCTATAATCAGCGAGCGAAACTACAAAGAGCCTATGAACTGGGTGAGCAAATGCTCAGACTCGCTCAACGACTACAAGACACAACCCTGCTTGTAGAGGCCCACGCGGCGTTGGGAGCAACTTTGTTCGCCCGAGGAGAATTGACAGCTAGCCAAGCTCACGTGGAGCAGGGGACTGCTCTCTATGATCTCCAGCAACACCGTCCCCTCACTCTCCTGTACGGACAAGATGCCGGGGTGACCTGCCTGGAGTATACATCTTGGTCTCTCTGGACTCTTGGCTATCCCGATCAAGCTCTGAAGAAGAGTCAGGAAGCAATCGCTTTGGCTCAGGAGCTCTCTCACCCTTTTAGTTTGGCTTTTGCACTCGGAGGGGCAGTTCTTCTTCGGCAAATTCGCCGGGCTTGGCAAGAAAATCAGGATCAGACAGAAGTGATGATGACACTCTGTCATGAGCAGGGGTTTCGGTTTGTTCTGGCCATTGGCACTATCCAGCGAGGCTGGGTGTTAGCCGAGCAGGGACAAGTAGAAGAGGGCATTGCGCAGATGCACCAAGGCATAGCTACTATGCGGGCTATTGGATCAGAGTTAGGACAGCCGCATCGGCTGGGGCTCCTAGCCGAGGTATATGGGAAAGGAGGACAGGCCAAAGAGGGGCTTACTCTACTGGCTGAGGCGCTGACTGCCGTAGACAGAACCGGGGAGCGTTCTCACGAAGCGGATTTGTATCGGCTGAAAGGCGAGCTGACGCTGCAACAACAGTTTCAAGTTTCAGGTTCCAAGTTCCAAGTCACCAATCCCCAACCCCTAACACCCAGCCCCCAAGCGCAGGGCGAAGCCGAAGCGTGCTTCCTCAAGGCCATCTCGATCGCCCGGCAGCAACACGCCAAGTCCTGGGAACTGCGCGCCTCAACCAGTCTGGCCCGCTTGTGGCACCAGCAAGGGAAGAAAAACGAGGCCCGACAGTTGCTCTTCGACATCTACAACTGGTTCACCGAAGGCTTTGACACCAAAGATTTGCAAGAGGCCAAGGCGCTGATTGAGGAATTGCGCGCGTGATGAGAGGGATCATGTGTTTGAGCGAGTCTTGCAACGCATGAGGCAAAAGGTTCACGAGCGGCAACATGTAATGACGTACCACGCCAGAAAGGAGATGAACGAGGATGGGTTTACCATCTATGATGTCGAACGGGGCATTCTCAGCGGCCAGATTCTGGAGCGCCAAAAAGATCGAGAGACCGGAGAATGGAAATACCGCGTCAGAGGGGAAACGTTTGGCACCAAAGACGTCGAAATCGCGACAAAATTGAGTCCTACCGGGAAATTGGTGATGCTAACGGTATACACGCCATGAACAAAAACGAAACACTCCTGATTTGTGATGTGTGTGGCCAAAAGGGAGCAATCATTCGCAGAGTGACCGAAACCTTCGGGAAAGGCAAGAGGTTGTTAGTGATCGAAAATATCCCGTTGGTGAGTTGTTCGCACTGCGGGGAAAGCTATTTTACCGCCGACACGTTGCACGAGATCGAACGGATTAAACTTCACCGCAAGAGCCTTGCGGTTGAGCGCCCGGTGGAGGTAGCAACCTTTGCACAGGGCCTTGCTTCGCCTTCGACGGAGTAGCGGCTCAGTGATTACTGCGCTAAAGCCGCGATGCACTCTTCGCGAATCTGCCATAGTTCCGCAAAGTTGCGGCTGCGGACGGTTTCTGTAGTGGCCAGCCAACCACGCAAGAATCGCTGATGAAGCTGGACTTTGTAGCCGCCAATCTGCTCGGGAACGATCGCTTCCTCATGTAGGAACTCACTGATTGGAGCAATCGGCTCTACGCCGGAACGCGTAATGTCGATCCGCACCCCTTGATACGTCAGATAGCAGTGAGCTTCGGGAATGGCGGAGAGTCCGTACTTGTCGAGCACGACGCCCACGCCCGGGGTGTTGCGGTCGTGCATTTCGTAGATTCCCACAGTGAGCACGATGGGAAGATGCTGTTCTTGGGCCAGGGCAGCCAGCAGGGCGTGCTTGGTGCTGCACGTACCTCGTCCCTCGGACAGGACTAATCTGAAGTCCGACCGGTTCGTGTTTCTGCCGTAGGGAAGTTGATGGAGGTAGTGTCCGGCGGCACGGAAATCCTTTAGGCCACGAGCGGTCAGTTCGCCGCTAATAGAGCCTGTGGGCTGTAAAACAATATCAGGCAAGGCCAGCCAGGATTGCACGAGAACCGCCTTTTTAGGTAACGCCTCGCTCCACTAGCTCCCACCCCGCCGCGGCCAGCACCTGACAGCGGTCACGGCGAGTGAGGGCTTCGGGTGAACTGGCGTTCCCGTCGAGTCCGCGTTTGTAGACGCCTTGAGAAATCGCCGCCAACCGGAACAGTGAGAGGACGACGTAGAAATTCCAGTGCGCGATTTCTTTGCGTCCGGTTTGCGCACAGTAGCGGGCGACGAGATCCTTCTCAGCGGGGATGCCGTAGCTGGCATAATCGAGGGACGTGATGTCGCCTCGTGTCGGGTCCGCTACATGATAGGGCAGACAGTTGTACGCCAAATCCGACAGTGGCGCGCCCAACGTGCCCAGTTCCCAGTCGATCACCGCCAGCACCCGTGGCTCGGTCGGGTGGATGATCAAATTCTCCAGACGATAGTCGCCGTGCGCGATAGCGGTCTCGTCATCCGCCGGAATATGCTCGGGCAGCCACGCCATGAGTTTATCCATCGCCGGTAAGTCGTCGGTTTTGCTGGCTTCATACTGTTGCGACCAGCGCGTGACCTGACGGCTGAGATACCCGCCGACTCGCCCGTAACTTTCCAACCCCACTGCCCGGTAATCCACTTCGTGCAATTTGGCCAGAGTATCGACCATCGCGGTGTAGATCGCGTGTCGTTCCGTCCGTTGCAGGTGTGGCAAGGTCACGGCTCTCAGGACGCGTCCCTCTACGAAATCCATGATGTAGAAGTCAGTGCCGATAACCGCGGGATCCTGACACAGTGCATACGGACGCGCTACCGGCACGTCCGTCTTCCACAACGCGGAAATAACCTGAAACTCTCGATCAACCGCATGCGCGGAAGGCAAGAGTTTACCCGGTGGTTTCTTGCGCATCACATACCGTTTTCCGGTCCCGTCGGTCAGGATGAAGGTCGGGTTGGACATGCCACCCTGCGTCTGTTGCACTGTCAATGGCCCGCTGAAGCCTTCGACATGTCGAAGCAAATAACTTTCGAGTCTGTCTTCTGGAAAGCGGTGCTGCGCAAGGACAGGAACCGCCTCGGTTGTGAGCGACACAATTGGCGTTGTCGTCATCGGAGTCCTCCCTCCTCCCGTTGCGCTCAGCGAATTTGCGTCGCGCGTTGGCGTCCCAGGGAGACGAGTTGTAGTGCTCCCTCAGCCACCTCTACGACCGTGCACGAACAGTTATCGGGTTCGAAACATATCATGCGATCGTCGCCGGTGGCGACACTGACCACGGCATTAATGGCGACGAAGTGCGTCGTGACCACGGTCGAGGTTGGCAACACGACTAACGCGGCAACAACCTGCTCTCGCCAGTGCTGATAGAAAGCCGGCAAATCACTCCAACGGCCCCGCATGGCTTGACGCAGCCAGGCAGAGCGAACCTGGAGATCCATGCCGGGCGTCGGAATCTCCGCTATTGCTTCTTCGACACGCGCTTTCAGGTTCCACTGCGCCTCAAAGGGAGCTGCGGTTTCGCGAGCGCGTTTGAGCGGACTGGTAATGATCGGCAACGGGCCGAGCGGAGCCAGTGCTTGCGCGACAGTGGCCGCTTGTTGGCGTCCGACCTCGTCCAGTTCCGGGTCGTGCGCCTCGGCGAACCCAGCGCTCGCCCGGCCATGACGGATCAAGTAGAGCCTGACAGGGGATGCCATGTTATTTTTTGCTCTCAATCAGACCACAGCACATTCGTACACCCCACTGCTAGTGCTGCTTCTGGTGGCGCAGCCATCCTGGCTGCGCGCACAGGCCGGAGGCCTGTGCCACCAGCGGCTCTGCCGGAAACGTTTCGCTTATTCCGGCCTACCTTACTAATGCCGTAGTCGGGTGTCGCGCCGCTCAAACCGGCCTCCCTGACTTTTTCCCATGCCCTCCTGGCACTACCCGCGCTGAATCGCCTCCGAGAGCGGTGCGACACTCGCGGCGTCGAAATAGTCGCGCCAATGAGTGATCTTACCGTTCTTCACCTCGAATATGCCGAGGACGGGCAGCTCCAAATGTACGCTCCCCTTCTCCCAGGTCTCCAATCGTTCGTTCATGACGACATCGCCCGTGGAGGTCGTGTGTTTGATGTCCATCTTGACGAGGGCGCAATTGGCGCCCTGGACAAAAGGATCAAGTATTTGTCGCACGCCGGCATGTCCGGTGACCGGCGCCCACGGGATGTTGTGATAGACCACGTCTTCGGACAGGTAAGAGACCACTTTGGCCATGTCCGCGCCGCGCAAGGACTGGCACATGTCGGTGACGATCTTTTCATTGTCCGCGCTCATGGGAGACTCCTTTGTGGTGAAGTGCCGCGATCTTATCCCTCAGATCAGGCGACATGCAAGCCGCGTCCTCTTGCCGTGTGACCGCGAGTCCTCTAAAAAGCTGAGAGCCCTAGTAGCCGAAAAAGGCCTAGAGGCAAAATAATGGAGGAGGAGAACGATGAGCACAGGCGAACTGAAGCTCAACCCACAACGGGTGAGTTATCAAGTCAGCGATGGGGTGAAACTTACCGGAGACGCCTGGGGCGCGAGCGATGCCGCCCCGGTTCTGCTATTGCACGGCGGCGGTCAAACGCGCCATGCCTGGGGAGGAACCGCACGGGCACTCGCCGCACAGGGGTGGTATGCGGTCGCCCTGGATTTACGCGGTCACGGAGACAGCAATTGGTCGCCGGATGGCAACTACCAAATCGACGTCTTCGTGGAAGATCTTCACCGCGTTTTAACCCACTTCACACAACGCCCGGTCCTGGTTGGCGCCTCGCTTGGCGGCATGACCGCGCTGCTGACCGAAGGTGAAGCTCCTCAACAAGTCAGCGAGGCGGTGGTCCTGGTGGATATTACCCCACGGGTCGAGCAAAAAGGCGTTGACCGGATTATCGCGTTCATGACGGCTCGTCCGCATGGGTTTGCCAATCTGGAAGAAGTGGCGGACACCATTGCCGAGTACATTCCGCATCGGCCCCGCCCGAAGGATCTCAGCGGCCTGGAGAAAAACCTGCGCAAAGGACCCGACGGTCGTTATCGTTGGCACTGGGACCCGCAGCTCATCAGCCCTGACCGTCGGCGGCGTGATCCGGAGCGTATGTTCGCCGCGGCCCGGTCCCTCCGGGTGCCAACCATGCTCGTGCGCGGCGGCATCAGTGATGTGGTGAGTGAAGAAACCACCAAAGAATTCCTCGATGCCGTGCCGCACGCCAAATATGTGGATGTGGCCGGTGCCGGGCATATGGTGGCCGGTGACCGCAATGACGCTTTCCGCCAGTCGGTGATCGAGTTTCTGGCGGACGTGAAGCCGCCAATTTAAACCAGGAAGCGAGAGATTGGTACACGCGACTTTAGCGTCTGCCCAGCGTAGGGGCGTAGCATTTGCCCACTAGAGACCAATGCTACCGGGCACCTGACACGCCAATGCTTCGCCCCTACAGGAACGATGACCCACCCCTTCAGAGTCGGGCCCGGCGCCGTTCAACCCTGCGAGAACAGTAGCCCTTGTAGAAAATTCCGCAGAGAGCGGCGCCGTGCTTCCGATAGCCAGCGCCGCCGCCGAGTGTAGAGACCGATCGTTCGCAGCCCGGCCCAAAGAACAATCATCAGCATGCCGTAGCAGGCTTCCCGACGACGAGGTACCAGGTCTCGAATATACGAGCAGAGCACGCCCCCGCCGTTGGTAACGTGACGGAGTCGCCTGCGTCCCCACTGGGCGCTCGTGCCCGTTGCGGAGACCCGTTTCGTGCAATGGCAGGATGGCACGAAGCCCAGCCGTCCCTTTAATCCCAGCCCGAAGACCCAATACTCATCGGCCGCCACGGTTTCGTACGTGGGCCGGATAAACAGCCCCGACCGCACGACGACCTCTCGCCTAAAAACGCCGCGAAACGGTGGCACGCAAACGCTCCAAAACAGGAGCAACCTGAGAGCCGCGCGTAACAGCCCGGGCTCGTTTTCGCTGAATGGCCGCGCGGGATGGAGAACCCACGGAAGCGGACGGTCGTCCTCTAACCGTACGAGCTCCAACCGCCCATACGCCAGCACTGCTTCGGGGTGAGTTTCGAGATGGGACACCAACTGCGCTAGGTAGTCGGAGGGATAAGCGTCATCGTGCGGCATCCACAGGAAATACCGACCCGAGGCCGCCCGCAGGAGGAAGTTGTAATGCGCGATCCAATTGAGTTGGTCTGTCGCTTTCAGGCAGCGCACGCGAGGATCCGCGCGGAATCGCTCGGCAAGAATCTCTATAGCGTCATCGGCACAGTGCCGGTCCGAAATAATGACTTCGAGGTTGGCATAGTCGAGGGCTTCGATATTGCCGATGATGCATTCCAGGAACCGCCGCGACCGAAAAAGCGGAATGGCGACTGACACGAGAGGGGATTCGTTTGACGGCATGTGTCAGCGGAGCTTCTGCAAGAGTTGCCGGGCGAAAAAAGGCGCGCAGGTCAATTTGCCGGTGTCGATTGAATAATACCCATCATACGCCTGCACGCCGACATCGAACCGTTCGTGTAGCTCGCTCTCCGGGTCACTGATGTCGCTGTCTCCCCACGAGAAAATGATACCGGCATCGACAACAGTAACCTTGCTCCCGAGGATTCCTGGAACGATATCGTTGAACGCGGTAAGCGCCTCGTGCGCGACAGCGGCGGCGAGTTCGCGCTCTACTTGCCCGGCGCAAATGCTCTCCCAGGATCGCGGAGGGGCCAGGTCAGTACACCAGCCCTTCATGCAGGTGGGATACCAGGAGATGTAAGCCTTCGCTGACGGATAGACGACAACATCGCCATACGAACCCAAGACCATTGTCAGTGAGGGCAACTGCGCAAGGTCCACCGGCAGTTCGCCGAACACGCGATATTTGAGGCGATAGACCCACCGGCGTCGAGGAATCACACCCATCTGTTGATCCAATCGAAGACGTCCCTCCCACAAGCAATTCACCACTATCCCGGCCTCGCACGTCCACCCCGACCCGTCAGCGCGTGCCCCCTCGACCCGGAATCCGTGCGGCGTTCGTCTGACCGCGGCCACCGTGTGACCGTATAACTTCTTGATCTTATCCGCCCGAGCGAGCGCGGCACGCAGGATTGCACGAAAGGCAACGAGGTCAAGAGCGACCTCGACCGTTTCCACTCCTTGCCTCACGAACTTTTTATCAAGCCAGGAGTGCACGGTACCCAGCGGAATTTCTTGCCAGAGCCCGCTCGGTTGGCTGCCGAGATAAGTTGATTCTTCGGTCTCCAGCACTTCCCGATAGATTTTCTGCAAGCGCTCATAGTGCATAAAAAGGCTTTCGGGAGAGAGCAACGAATCACGGGCAATAGTATACACGAACGGGCGAGAGGTGATGGTTGCCCAGTCGATGCCTCCCCCGGTCCATTCTTCCACCAATGGCGCAAAAGCGAGCGCCGAGCGCAGCATGAGCAAGGAAGTCCTGAAGCTGGCGTCGTTGGCGTAGACGAAGCCGAGATGAATTTTCCCTTCGTTACGCAGACTGGCGCGCAGCATACAGTCGGGGGTCTTATCGACCAGGGTGACGAGATGCCCCTGGCGATGCAGGGCAAGCGCCACACACACGCCCTGCAACCCGGCACCAAGCACCACGATGCTTTCGCTAGAACTCATCCTTCAACCTACCTCAGCCCGAACACCTGGATTCCCGCTTTCGCGGGAATGACGAAAAGTGCGACCCTAGCATGTCATGCCCGCGCAGGCGGGCAGCCAGGAGGGAAAGAGAAGGACTTTTCGGCAACCGCTCGTTAGTTCAACCAAGCATCGTGACGCGGCCACTGTGCAGGTCATATGTTGCTCCCACAATTTTCACCTTGCCCTGACTGACCGCTTT
>Ga0187894_10007765_pt1 | contig 9995 bp, 5 predicted proteins | sample GBC1701081metaG_FD_136650 | JGI IMG/M metagenome (GOLD analysis project Ga0187894, IMG submission 136650) | White microbial mat communities from a lava cave in the Kipuka Kanohina Cave System on the Island of Hawaii, USA - GBC170108-1 metaG ... | reverse complement strand
TGCTGGCCGGATTGTCGAATTACGAGGATGGACCGAGCGGCCCTGTATCTGTTCTGCGTTTCGACGTCAAACAAGGCTCTGGCGTCGCTAGTCCACAAAAGGGCGTTGAGCTTGCGCCAGCCACCGCAGGGCCGCTAGCCGTCGGCGACCTCGACGGCGATGGCGATTTGGATTTGTTTGTCGGGGGACGCGTTTTGCCAGGGCGTTATCCGGAGCCAGTTTCCTCCCGGATCTATCGCAACAACGGAGGAGCGCTTCGACTCGACGCAGACAATAGCAAGCCTCTGGAGCGCCTCGGGCTTATCAGCAGCGCTGTTTTCAGTGATCTGACGGGTGATGGCTTTCCCGAACTGATTCTGGCCTCCGAATGGGGGCCGTTGCGAATTTTCCGCAACGAGCGTGGTCGCCTCGCCGCGTGGAATGCCACCGTTTCGGCTCTGGATCTTCAACCCTCGACCTTCGACCAACTGACGGGCTGGTGGAACGGCGTCACTACAGGCGACCTCGACGGCGATGGACAACTCGATCTCGTCGCGTCCAATTGGGGCCTGAACACGTCCTACCACCTCGATGGAGAGAACCCCCTGCGGCTCTATTTCGGCGATTTCGACGGCAACGGCTCACTGGACCTAATCGAAGCCTACACCGACCCCGCGACACAGCGCATGGTGCAACGGCGCGATCTGCAGACGCTTGGTGCCGCTATACCCGCGCTGCGAGCGCGCTTCCCGAGCCACGCCGCGTTTTCGATGACAGACGTAAGCGCGATTCTCGAACGGCAGTTCGCCAACGCATCACAATGGCAAGCCAACACACTGGCCTCCATGGCGTTCCTCAATCGTAGTAATCGCTTCGAAACCGTGCGACTGCCCTTTGAAGCTCAATTTGCTCCGGCTTTCGGCGTCAACGTCGCGGACTTCGACGGCGATGGCCATGAAGACGTTTTCCTGAGCCAGAACTTCTTCGCTTTGCGCAACGACGAGCCGCGCTGTGACTCGGGGCGCGGCCTTTGGTTGCGCGGAGACGGCCAGGGCAAGCTCCGGCCCGTGCCGGGCCAGGAATCAGGCATTGCCATCTACGGCGAACAACGCGGCTCGGTCGTGGCAGATTTCGATGAAGATGGCCGCGTAGATCTTGTCGTCGCCCAGAACAGTGCGGAAACCAAACTCCTCCGCAACGCCACGGCCAAACCCGGTTTGCGGGTCCGCCTAGCGGGTCCGCCGTGGAATCCCTCCGGCATCGGCGCAATGATCCGGCTGAAGTCCGGTGAACGCTTTGGTCCTGCCCGCGAAATCCATGGGGGTTCCGGTTATTGGTCTCAAGACAGCGCCGTGCAAGTCATGGCGATGTCTCAACCGCCCACCGCCGTATGGGTCCGCTGGCCCGGAGGAAAAATCACGACGCTTCCAGTGCCCGCATCCGCACGCGAGATCACTGTGGAATTCGGTTTACCATAGATGTCAACGGCGTGCGGCCCGGAACTTTTGCCTGACACCGCGTGGGGTTTGATTTGAACTGTGCGCCATGCGTGCCAGCGATTCCCCGCTCGACCATTTCAAGTCCGAAGGTGATCTCAATGTCTCTCCTCGTCGCGCGAGTTGGTCCACTCAACATATCAACGCGGAGACGCGCCATTGGCTGGAAGAAGACGCGAAGTATTTCCTGCATCAGTCGCTTTCCACTCCATGCCTGAACGTGCTGCGTGGCTGCGATGGCGCAAATATCGAAGATTCGGAAGGCCGTCGGCTGCTCGATTTCCACGGTAACAATGTGCATCAGGCCGGCTTCAGCCATCCGCGCGTGATTGAGGCGATCACGCGGCAGATGAAAGAGCTTTCGTTTTGCACGCGGCGCTACACAAACCTGCCGGCCATTCAATTGGCGAAGAAACTCACGGAGCTAGCGCCTGGAAATCTCAAGCGCGCCCTCTTCGCTCCCAGCGGCACGGGCGCCATCGGCATGGCGCTCAAGCTGGCGCGCGCAGCTACCGGGCGGTTCAAGACGATTTCGATGTGGGACTCGTTTCATGGCGCATCGCTCGACGCGATCTCGGTCGGCGGCGAAGCGATTTTTCGTCATAGCATCGGGCCGCTGTTGCCCGGCTGCGAGCATGTGCCGCCGCCGGATTGCCGGCATTGTCCGTTCAAATGCGGCGCGGCGTGCAATTTGAGTTGCGCGGACTACGTCGAATACGTGCTCGAAAAGGAAGGCGATGTCGCGGCCGTCATTGCCGAAACAGTTCGGAGTACACCGTTCATCCCGCCGCTGGATTACTGGAAGAAAATTCGTGCCGCGTGTGACAAACACGGCGCGTTGCTGATCCTCGACGAAATCCCCACCGGCCTGGGCCGCACCGGAAAGATGTTTGCAGTCGAACATTATGGCATCGTGCCCGACATGCTGGTTCTCGGCAAAGGCCTCGGCGGCGGCGTGTTTCCTTTGGCAGCTCTGCTCGCGCGTGAAGATCTAAATCGTGCCATGCCCGACCAGGCGCTGGGTCATTACACTCATGAAAAGAATCCCGTCGCTTGTGCCGCCGCGCTGGCCACGCTCGAAGTAATCGAGTCGGAGAACCTGCTCGAAAACACCCGCCGCCTCGGCGAATACGCCGTGGGACGCTTCCGCGAACTCATGGCCAAGCATTCGCTGATCGGCGATGTGCGCGGCCTGGGTCTGTTGCTGGGACTTGAACTGGTCAAAGACCGCCTCACCATGCACCGCGCCACGGACGAAGCCGAGCAAGTGATGTATCACGCCTTGAGCCGTGGCCTGAACTTCAAGCTCACGATGGGGAACATCATCACACTCACGCCGGCGCTAACGATTACACGGGAGGAGATGGACCGGGCGATTGAGATTTTGGATGAGTGTTTACTTGAGGAAGGGAACTTGAAACGTAATGCGTAAGAACGTGACGGCGGCGCCACGTCCGTTTGCGTTTCACCCCTCGTTACACTCCATAATACGTCTCGTACACCCGCACCGCCTGCTTCTGCGCCTCGTCCCAGTTCCACTTCGTCTCCGTGAAGCGATCCGGGCTGAGGCTCTTAACGTAATCGGACGGCTTTGGATCGAGCAGCGATTCTGTCAGCAGCTTGCCGATGCCACCGGAGCCAGAGATACCGTGGGCGTTGCAGCCGCCGGCCATCACGAAGCCCTTCACGCGGCTGCTCTCACCGATGATGAACCGGCCATCCGGTGTAAACGTGGGCCAGCCTTTGCCAACAGTTTTCTTTTCCGCGCCCTCCGCCGTCGGGAAGAGTTGCGTGAAGCTTTGCTCGAAACTGTTCAAGACTTTCCAATCCGGCGTGACCGGCGGCGGCTCGCCTTGCATCGCAAAACTTCGGGGATCGGTATGCAGCGAGTGCGGTTCCCATCCACCGAGCAGCAAGCCGCCGTCGCGCACGCGGCCATAGAGCGTCAATTCCGGCACGCGGAAGCACGGCAAGTCAGGCGTGAGGCCGCTCATTGGCACTGTGACGAAATACTCATGGCGCACCGGCACGATAGGAAGTTCCAGGCCAGCCAGCCGGGCCATGTGATAAGCGTGCGCGCCCGCGGCGTTGATCACATAGCGGCACTCGGCTGAACCGTGATTGGTCTTCACACCGGTTACTCGGCCATCACGGCAGATGATTTCTTCAACGATGGTTGAAGTGGCGAAGCGGACACCTCGTTTCCGACACTGATGCTCGTAAGCTTTGACTACGCGCGTCGGAGCCATGTAGCCATCCGAAGGGCACCACAGTACCGACTTAACGGAAGCAAAGTCCATCAGGGGCCAGCGGCTCTTGGCTTCGGCATTGTCGATCAGGTTCGCCTCCAATCCGGCAGCATCGGCGGCAGCCTTCAGTCGGCGAAATTCCTCGACGCGCTTCCCACTAAAAGCAATGCGCAGTGAACCGACTTCGTGCCAATCAGGTTTTGCCTCTGAATCCCTTTGCAATTCTCGAAACGTGGCGACCGAATGCATGGCCAGCCGGATGCGCTCCGCGGAGTCGCGTACTTGACCGCACAAGCCAGCGCCCTGAGAAGTCGTCGCTTGGCCCACATCCGCCGCGCGTTCCAGAAGAAGGATATCCTTCCGGCCTGCCTTGGACAGCGCGTAGGCCACGCCGCATCCCACCGCGCCGCCGCCGATGATGATGATTTCGGAATCCGGAAGTTCGCTCATCGTCATTGCAGGTTAAGATTGTCGCGGTCTCATTTTACGCATCACACCTCACGCACCACCTTCAAGTACCATCGTACAAAACTGTCCACGTTGTATTCCTTGTAAGTCGAGTAAGGCCCGGGCGCGTAGGCACTGGAATTGACCCCCCGTTGCTGACGCTCGCAGATGATCCAATCCTGTTCGGACGTAAGTTGCCAAAAGGGCATGAGTTTCGACAAATCATAGTCACGGCCTTCAACGGCGTGTTCGTCCACCAGCCACCAAACGCGGATGGCGGTGAGCTGCGGGCCGACGGGCAACAGGCGCGTGCTCACGCCGTGGTCGCAACTGGAATGGTTCCAGAAGTTCGGCAGCGTGCGCACTCGCAATGTTCCGACTTCAGCTTCTCGGTAGTCGCCCATCAGCGGAGCGACCTGTTTTCCATCCATCGATTCGCTGAGCCAGCCTTCGACCAAGGGCGTGCGGTTTGCGGAAAACCAGATGTTACGCTCTGCATCCGGGAAAAGTGTCATTCCGGTTTGCTTGTGCGTGGCAATGCCGGCTGCTTCCCATTTGGCCTCTACTCGCGCCGATGCCGCCGTCATTTGCTCACGGATGCGCGGCGCGGCGTCATCGGCGTTGTAGTGGTCGAAATTGGCTTTGATGTACTGCGGGTGATTGACGTTGCAATGGTAACACTCACGATTGTTTTCCCAAACCAGTTTCCAATTGGCCTTCACGAGATAGTCCACGGCCTTCGCCACTTTGGCGTGCGCGAATCCTTGCGGCTTGAACAGCGGCGCCAGCATTTGTTGCGCTGGTTCGAAAGCGACGGGCTCTTGTGCCAGCGAGATAAAGATCAGCCCCTCCACTTCGCGCACATGAACGGCGCGCAAACTGAACTGCGTCTTATCTAAGTCCTCCTGCATTCCGCGCCAAGCCAGCAGCCGGCCATCCAAACCGTAAGTCCATTGATGATACGGGCACACCAGTTTGCTCATGTGCCCGGCGGATTCCGTGCAGATAACCGAGCCACGGTGACGGCAGACGTTGTGCAGACCATGAACGGCGCCGTCCTCGTGCCGAATGACAACGACCGAGTCGGCATCGACCTCAAGCGTGAAGTAATCGCCCGGCTTGGAGATTTCGCACGAGTGCCCGGCAAAGAGCCAGCCTCGCCGCCAGACCCGTTCGACATCCCGCCGATAGACATCCTCGCCCGAATAGAGCTCGCGTGGCAGCGACCAGCCAGGGCGGCATTGATTGAGCAACGAATCCAGTCTGGTTTGCATACAGTTGCCAGTTTAGTCAGCCGGCGCGCTTTCGCAATGGCCTGTTTCAGACGCCACCACGGAAGAGAAAAGCCCCCGTTCTTGCGCAAACCCGCGCCTGGCGGTTCGTCGCAAAGCTATGCGCATTCTGCTCGTCGAAGACGAAAGAAAGGTTGCCCGCTTCATTGAGCGCGGCTTGAAGGAAGAACGTTTCGCGGTGGACGTGGCGACTGATGGCGAGGAGGGGCTATTCCTGGCGCGGTCTAATCCTTACGATCTGGCCGTACTCGACGTGCTGATGCCAAAAAAAGACGGCTTCCAGATGCTGCGTGAATTGCGAGCCGCTGGCAGCACCACGCGCGTCTTGATGCTCACCGCCCGCGACAGCGTGCATGACCGCGTGCAAGGACTGGATGCGGGCGCGGACGATTACCTAACCAAACCTTTTGCCTTCGCCGAGTTTCTGGCGCGTCTGCGCGCGCTATTGCGCCGGAGCGTCGATAGTGGGCCGACTATCCTTTGTGCCAGCGACCTGCTGCTGGACCTCAAGGCGCGCAAAGTCCGCCGGGCTGGCCAGCCCATTGTCCTGACCGCCAAAGAATTCTCGGTGCTAGAATACTTCCTCCGGCATCCGGGCGAAGTCATTACTCGCACGCAATTGGCCGAGCATGTTTGGGATGAAAACTTCGACTCCTTCAGCAATGTCATCGACGTCACGGTCTATCACCTGCGCGAAAAAGTGGATCGCGATTTCACTCCGCGCTTAATCCACACGATCCGAGGAGCCGGCTATGTGTTGAAAGCAAGCAGCCACCGCGATGAATGACTACACGATGACAATCCTCCCAGCTGATATTCACTTTTGGCGAAATTGGTGCGCGAATCGCCCGTCCACGGCGCGCTGCGCAGCCGAGGCTAATTCATGAGAACGATGCGTCAACGGTTGTTGATCACCCTGCTGGTCTGGCTGGCCTTGGTGCTGACGGTTTTCGGCACCGTCGTGTTTTTCCACGTGCGCCAGGATCTCCAAGGCGACGTCGATCAGTTCGTGCGCGACAAAGCCTTTCTTCTGGGGCAACAAGTCAACCGGTGGAGTCCCGGGGCGATCTTCTACGACGAAAGACCGTGGCGATTGGATCGTTACACGGCGTTCGGGCAAACGTTCGACGCTAACTGGAAGCTGCTCTTTAAGAGCACTCGTTTGTCCGAACCGATTGCCCCCACCGAGAAACTCAAACGCTACATGACCCATCCGCTCGGCGTGGTGCATCACGATGCTATTGGACCGGATGGGACATGCTACCGCATGGCCACGGTGAAGATAGAGCACCAGGGCCAATTCGTTTGCTACGCGCAGGTTGGCGTTCTGTTGAGCGAACGAGACGCGCCGCTGCGCCGCCTGGGGTTTTGGCTGGGGGGCATCGTCGTCGCTGCACTTCTTCTAGCGTGGTTGGGACTTGATTACGTCATTCGCCAATGGAACGCGCCGCTAGCAGCATTGAGTGAAACCGCTCGAAAAGTGCATCTCGGCAATCTTTCCCGCCAACGCTTGTTCGCGCCGCCGGACGCGCAGGAATTGGCCCAACTTGCCACCGCTTTCAACGATTTGCTCGACCGCGTCGAAGCCACTCACGCCAGCCAGCACCGCTTCGTTGCCGATGCTTCGCATGAGCTGCGTACACCGCTGACCATTTTGCGGGGCGAAATCGAAGTGGCTCTGCGCCGCGAACGCAGCCCGTCCGCATACTGCGAGGTGCTCCAAAGCAACAAAGAAGAAATTGAACGCCTTTCCCGCCTCGCCGAAAACCTTCTCGCCCTGGCGCGAGTTGACGCCGGTGAGGCCATAGTGAAACGGGAATCGGTGGATTTGTCGCGCATTGTCCGAGGCGTGCGCGAGAAACTTGATCCGATGGCCACCGAACGAAAAATACCTTTGCGTGCCGAAATCTGTGGACCAGCGATGGTGCATGGCGATGCCGTCGCGCTGGAAAGTGTGGTCTTTAACCTCACGGAAAATGCGCTGCGTTACACGCCCGCAGGCGAAAGCGTTGTCGTGTGCGTGGCCCAAGCAGACGCCGAAGTGAGGGTGGACGTACAAGATCACGGACGTGGCATTGCCGCGGAACATTTGCCTCATCTTTTTGAACGCTTCTATCGTGTGGACCCAGCCCGGTCTCGTGAATTCGGCGGAGCCGGTCTCGGTTTGTCGATTGTAAAAGCGCTGGTCGAGGCGCACGAAGGGCGCGTCGAAGTGCAAAGCCAGATCGGTCATGGGACTCGCTTCACCGTGTGGCTGCCCAAGCAGGGACCGATCTCCTCAAATTGATTTCACCCGTCACTCTCGTGGATTTCTTTCGCCGCACAAGGTCAATGGCTCCGCTGATTCTCGCGCAGGCGCAGTACCTGAACCTGAAGGACGGCGGCACCGTTTGAGAAGAACGGTTGAAAGGCCCGGACGGCCCCAATAGTTCCTGGTCTTCCATGCTCCTGGCCGACGGGAAGATTTTCGTGCCCAATCAGGCTGAAAATGCAGCGGACTTTGACCGCGCTTTGCGCCAGTATCAGTGAAGGCGCATGAATGCCGACTCAAAATCTTCCGCGGCCGCACGGATCCGCGAGCTTTTCCTGAGCGCGCTCGAAAAGAGTCCCGAGCGGCGCGCTGACTTCCTGGACCGTGCTTGCGGCAACGATGACGCGTTGCGCCAGCGCATCGAGGAATTACTGCGTGAGCAAGATGAGGTAGCCGGTTTTCTGGAGACTCCAGCGCTATCCGGCGCTCGCGCTTCGTCTCCCTCTCCCGCCAGCGGGCCAAGCGGCACTGCTCTTGTTGCCGCTGTGACGGAGAAACCCGGCGATCGCATAGGACGTTACAAACTGCTCCAACAGATTGGCGAAGGCGGCTGCGGCGTGGTGTACATGGCCGAACAAGAGGAGCCGGTTCGGCGTCGCGTCGCGCTCAAGGTCATCAAGCTGGGCATGGACACGAAATCGGTCATCGCGCGTTTCGAGGCCGAACGCCAAGCCCTGGCCATGATGGACCATCCCAACATTGCCAAAGTGCTGGAAGCGGGCGCGACTGAGACCGGGCGGCCGTACTTCGTCATGGAATTGGTGCGCGGCGTCCGCGTGACCGAGTATTGCGATCAGAATCATCTCCCGACCCGCAACCGGTTGAAGTTGTTCATCCAGGTTTGCCAGGCCATTCAGCACGCGCACCAGAAGGGGATCATCCATCGTGACATCAAGCCATCAAATATCTTGGTGACTTTGCACGACGGGATGCCAGTGCCCAAGGTTATCGACTTCGGCATTGCCAAAGCCACGGAGCAGCGGCTGACCGACAAGACACTTTTCACCGAGTTTACAGCCTTCATCGGCACGCCCGCCTACATGAGTCCAGAACAAGCCGAGATGAGCGGTCTGGACATCGACACGCGCAGCGATATTTATTCGCTGGGCGTCCTGCTCTACGAATTGCTCACCGGCAAAACACCTTTTGACGCCGAGACGCTTATGCAAGCTGGGCTAGACGCGTGTCGGCGCACCATCCGCGAGCAGGAGCCGATTCGTCCGTCCACGCGTTTGGCCACGATGGTCGAAGCGGAATTGACAACCACCGCCCAGCAACGGCACACCGAGTCGGTCAAGCTCATCCATCTCCTGCGGGGGGATCTCGATTGGATGGCCATGAAATGCTTGGAGAAGGATCGGACGCGTCGCTATGCCACCGCTAGCGACCTGGCACAAGACATCGGTCGCTACTTGGATAATGAACCGGTCCTAGCCCGTCCGCCTAGCAATTTGTATCGCCTGCAAAAACTGGTGCGACGGAATCGTGGGGCGTTCGCCGCCACCGCCGCTATCGCAGTCGCGCTGATTGGCGGCACTGCCGTCAGCTTTTGGCAAGCGGTGCGCGCCACCCAGGCTGAGCGAGACGCCCTGGCGGCGAAGCAACAGGAATCACAGTTGCGTCAGCAAGCGGACGCGCAACGAGAACGAGCGGAACGCGAAGAAGCGTTGGCCCAGCTCAACGAATACATCGCCGACATCAACCTCGCTCAACAGTCCTGGAAGGATGGCCACCTGGGCCGTGCCCTTCAGTTGCTCAACAAGCATCGACCGACTCAAGGCGAGCCGGATTTGCGCGGCTATGAGTGGCGATACCTTTGGCAATTGTGCCAGGGCGACGAGCATTTGGCGTTTCCAGATCAGTCAGGACCGGTCCACTCGCTGGCGATCTCTCCCAATCGCGAGTGGCTGGCAGTGGGTCAGCGCGAGAAGTGGAGCGTTTTCGATTTCCGCACTCGTACGCTGATCGCCGGCCAGTCAAAAGGGGCCATGTCCGTGGCGTTTTTTCCCGACAGCCAAGCGCTGGTCACGGCCGGTCCCTCAACGTTGCGGGTCTGGAATACCACTGACTGGACGGAACGCAGCGCATGGTCGAACAACTTGGGGCCAATGACACTCTCGGCTGACGGAACGCAGCTGGCCACGGCAAGCCGCGAAGGCATGCGTATTCGTGAGACCGCCAACGGGAAGGAACTGCGTTTGCTCCCGCATATCTCCGGCCC
>Ga0187894_10007764_pt1 | contig 9995 bp, 6 predicted proteins | sample GBC1701081metaG_FD_136650 | JGI IMG/M metagenome (GOLD analysis project Ga0187894, IMG submission 136650) | White microbial mat communities from a lava cave in the Kipuka Kanohina Cave System on the Island of Hawaii, USA - GBC170108-1 metaG ... | reverse complement strand
TTCAAGGTAACGGGCGGTCTGGTGAGCCTCCTTATGGAGACCCTCTACTGGTGCAAGGCCGCGCTCGGGAACACCGACAAGATTCTGGACCAGCTCCTCGTGATCGGGTACCAGACGCTCCCCGTGGGGGCGCTGATCGCTCTCTTCTCGGGAGGAGTGCTCGCGCTCCAGGCCGGTCCCACGCTCGCTCGCCTCGGCATAGAGGAGAACGTAGGCGGGCTCGTCGGGCTCTCTCTGGTAAAGGAGCTCGGCCCCGTCATGGCGTCGATCCTCATCGCGGGCAGGGTGGGCTCGGCGATGACAGCGGAGCTCGCCTCGATGAGCGTATACGAGGAGATAGACGCGCTCAAGACGATGGACATCAACCCTGTCAGGTACCTCGTCATGCCGAGGTTCATAGCGACCGTGCTCGCGCTCCCCGTCCTCGTCATATACATGGACGTCATAGGGTGGTTCGGCGGCGCGGTCGTCTCCACCATAAACCCGGAGGTCCACCTCTCGTTCAGCGTCTACTACAGGAACCTCGCCGACCTCGTGGACTTTACTGCTTTTTGCAACGGGCTCATAAAGGCGGGGATATTCGGCGTGATAATATCGATAGTATGCTGCTACGTCGGGCTCAAGACCAAGGGCGGGCCGAGGGAGATAGGGACTGCGGTCACGAAGGCCGTCGTGCTCTCGTTCGTGCTCGTGCTCGTCTTCGATTATTATGTTACGAGGATTTTGTTATTCTTCGGTTTGGATTAGAATAATGGACATGCAGGAAAGCGCAGAGAAGAAAGAGAGGGGAGCCGCTTCCGGGAACGGAAAGGGGATGGGGGGCGTGCTGCTCGGATACCTCAAGTCCGCGCGCGTGGGGGTCTCGATCAGGGGCCTCAAAAAGTCCTTCGGCCAAAACCACGTGCTGAGGGGCATCGATCTCGAAGTGTCCCCCGGCGAGACGGTCGTAATACTCGGGAAGAGCGGGACGGGGAAGAGCGTGATGCTCCGTCACATCATAGGTCTCGAAAAACCCGACTCGGGCAGGATACTCATAGGCGGCGAAGACATCAACGACCCCGATTTCAGGAAGAACCACGTCATATCCATGGTGTTCCAGAGCTCGGCCCTCTTCAACTCCCTCACGGTCGAAGAGAACGTGGCGCTCTATTTAAAGGAGCACAAGGTGTTCGACGACGGGAAGATACACAAGCTCGTGTCGAGCGCGCTCGAGATTGTCGGGCTCGAAGGGAAGGAGAGTATAATGCCCTCCATGCTCTCGGGAGGAATGAAGCGGAGGGTCGCCACGGCGCGCGCGCTGGTCATGAACCCGGATCTCATACTGTTCGACGAGCCCACTTCGGGGCTCGACCCGATGATGACCCGCACCGTAGGGGACCTCATCTGCGACCTCAAGCACAAGATTGAGATTACGCAGATAGTAGTCACGCACGACATAGACCTCGCGTTCTACGTCGCCGACAGGATAGCCATCCTGAGCGAGGGCAGGATAATAGAGTACGGCACGCCCGAGGAGATAAGGTGCTGCAAGGACTATGCCGTCCGTGAATTCATCACACCGCAGTTCGAGCTGGAGAGGAGGTAAAGGCGGATGAACAAGCATGTTAAAGTCGGAATATTTTTCGTGGTCGGTCTTCTGATACTGCTCGCGGTATTCGACTTCGTGGGTGACATACCGTGGTTCGGAAACGATTACAAGCTCAGGACGTATTTCGAATCCGTTGACGAGCTCCGGGAGGGGAACCCCGTAAAGCTCGAGGGGTACGAGATAGGGAAAATTTCTAAAATAAGACTCGCCGACAGGAGGTTGGAGGTCGAGTTCACGGTCAGGAAAGGGAGTAACGTCAAGACGGACTCTCTGGCCACGATAAAGCTCACGAGCCTTCTCGGAACGAGCTATATCAACCTCACTTTCGGAAGCCCGGAGAGCCCTGTTGCGCCCCCCGGGTCGGTACTCCCGAGCGAGGAGCCGACCGATATAAACGAAATACTGGTGAAGGTCGATTCTGCGGTGAGCTCGGTCGAGTCCGCGCTCGGCGCGTTCGACGTGCTGGGGGAGAATAAAGAGCAGCTCACGAGCATCGTGAACAACCTCGACTCCGTCCTCGCCGGTCTCGAGAAGGGAGAAGGCACCTTCGGGAAGCTCCTCAAGGACGAGGCGCTCTACGACGAGGCGAAGGGCGTTTTCACGAACGTGAACGAGATAACGGCGTCGCTCAAGGCCGGGAAGGGCACGCTCGGGAAGCTGCTCACGGACGACACCCTCTACGAGGACGCCAAGGTCGCGCTCTCGGGCCTGGGCGATATGTCGGAGAAGCTCAACAACCCGGAAGGGACCATAGGCAAGCTCCTTAACGACGACACCCTTTACAACGAGGCCACCGGGGCGGCCACTAACCTGAACGAGATACTTGAGAAGATAAATACCGGCAAGGGCACGCTCGGGCAGCTCGTGAACGACGACAAGCTCTACAGGGACGCCCAGGACACGCTCCTCAAGGTGGACAAGAGCATAGACACGTTCGACGACCTCGCGCCTCTGGGCGTATTCGGCACCGCGCTGGGCGTCGTGACGCTCTTTTAGGCGACACACAATGTGTGCTCATATATGAATTCGTCTTATCTCCTCTGCGGTTATCACCGCATAATTACATCCCCTGTAGGAGCGGCTTCCAGCCGCGATACATTTTTTCTGTCATTGCGAGTGTAGCAAAGCGGAGCGCGGCAATCTCATCTTCTTAAGTGATTCCCTCCCCCTCAAATGGAGGGGGGAGGGTTAGGGTGGGGGTGTACCGCAACATTCCGGTAATTCTTGCGAATGGGACAAACGGGACACATTGTCCCGGTATATACCCTGGCGGTATGTCCCATCGGTCCCATTGTCTGAATTCTGTCATCGCGAATTCTTCGACAACGCTCGGGACAGGCTCCGCGCGGCAATCTCCGGCCCATTCCAATCTCGTTATTCACCCGTCACGAACATTAATTAAACTTTATGAAAAACTCTGTTGTTTGATATGCACCTGTATGATATGATGACTGTATTTCGATGTGCGTGTATGAATTCAAATAAAGGAGTAGAGGTTATGAAGAGCTTTAAGCTGTTAATTTTATTGTCGGTTCTGTTTGTGTCACCCTACGCATTTGCGCAAATACCATCCTGCCCTTGCGATACCGAGGAATTGCCGAATGGAAATAGCGGCGACGAGATCGTCGATATACTCTGCCCCGGTGGAAACCTCGCGTTTGGCAACGAATCGGTCGTGACCCCGGAAGAAGTTCTGATTATCAGGCCGGGGGGTGAAAAACTGGAGCTGGGTTATGAGGTAAATATTGAGGACGTTGAAGGCGGCGATAAGTTTTGTGCAATATTTGAAGATACAGTAGGCGATCTGGGGTTCAAGCTTTCCGACGAAGATTACGAAAATTGCAGGCAGCGTTTGATCCGTGGATGTAACTTGGTCCACGCCACTAACATCCCTACGCTTTCCGAATGGGGCATGATTGCGATGGCCGGTGTACTGTGTCTTATAGGTCTGTATGTCGCTACACGCCGGAGGAAAGCAGCGGCTTAAGCATAAAAAACTGACTTCAATAATGCTGTGACAAAAAGGGAGCTTCGGCTCCCTTTTTTGTTTAACGGATCCGGTATCTTTAAACTGTAGGAGCGGCTTCCAGCCGCGATATTAAAACCCGTTCGCCCTGAGCCTGTCGAAGGGTCGATGCCTTACTCCTCCATTTCTCAACTGACAAGTGACACTCGTGCAGGGGTATATACACCGGACATCTGTTACATTGTCACTTGCTGAACTCTTAATCCCCTCGCATCGGCGTGTATAAACCCCGAAAAACTATTTGCAGATGCGAATAGACCCCTTGACAAGAACCCCTTTTCCAGATTAATTTATATATAACTGGTATGAACGTGCCTGAACGAAGTGCTTATCGGGGATTTGAGGATAAGACAATGATTGCAGGCGGTTTACAGGTTTCCCGCAATCCCGGCCTATTTTTAAGCTTCTGTTTTTCCATATTTCTTCGCAATTCGCAATATTGTAAGCTAACGCGGTAAAGTGGACTATTAAATAGCGAACTAGACTACGGGGCTAATGGAAGGTTATAGAGAAGGATAAGGAGAAGAGCCATGGGACTTAACAGAAGCTTTATCGGAAAGGAGTACGAGCCTTCTGTGCACGTAGTGAGCACCGAGGAGGTCATAGACTACGCGTGGGCGATAGGGGCCAGGAACCTCAGTTATTTCAATTATAACGGGGCGTTTAACTTCAGCCACGAAAGCCCGGTCGGCATGGCGCCCCCGAGCTATGCAGTGACGTACGAGCTCCCCATGCTGGAGCAGGTATGGAGCGACCCGGAGCTCCACGGCGGTGTGGATGAGGCCAGGAAGAACGTGCTCATGCTCGTTCACGGCGACCAGTCGATGAAATTCTACAAACCCATCAGGCCGGGAGACAAGCTCACGTTCAGGACGAAGATCGTCGATATAGAGGACAAGGGCTCGGGCGAGCTGCTCAAGATAAACGTGCTCACGACGAACGGCAAGGGCGAGAAGGTGGTCGAGTCCGACTGGGGCCTTTTCATCAGAGGGACCGGGAGCGGAGAGAAGCCCAGGACTGCCCAGTCGAACGGCAAGCCTAAAGAGGCGCCCGATGCGCCGCCCCTCGCGTTCAGGGATATTATCAGAGTCCCCCCGGACATCACGTACAGGTACTCGAAAGCGTCTAACGACATGAACCCCATACACATCGACGAGCGCGTCGCGAAAGAAGCCGGACTGAGCGGCATAATAGTCCACGGCCTCTGCACTATGTCCATGACCATGGACGCAATAATAGAGAGTTACCTCGAGAGCGAGCCCCAGAGGCTGAAATCCCTGGGGGTGCGCTTCACCGCCCCCCTGTATCCGGGCGACACCATAGTGGTCGACGGATGGGAGAAGGGGAGGGAGAACGGGCACGTGGTTCTCGGTTTCGACGTAACCAGACAGAGTGACAACGTTAAAGTGATAAAGGGCGGTACGGCGGAAGTAGAGGTCTAGTACTACCTTAACTTGCTTTGATGAATGACGAGTGAATGAGCGGCGGCTTGCCAGGAGCCGCCGCTTTTTTTATGCGGTATTAAGGCTCCACGCCACATGCCCCCGGGCCTCGTCTTCGGGGCTCCTGCCGAATATCCTCTCTTCGATAAGCCCCAGCATCTCCGGTATGGCGTTCTTTTCGCGTGCGGAGATGAGCGGGGCCGCGTAAGCCCTGCCGAGCCTCCCCGCTATGTCGCCCGGGGTCTTGTCGGCCTTGTTGAGCACTATCATCTGCGGCAGGGATTCGTAGCCCGTCTGAAGGAGTATCTTGTTGACCGACTCTATCCTCTCGTCTACCATCGGGTCGCTCGCGTCCGCTACGTGAAGAAGGAGCGACGAGCCCCCGAGCTCCTCGAGCGTCGCCCTGAACGCGTTCACGAGCTCCTTCGGGAGGTCGCTTATGAAACCCACCGTGTCGGTTATCAGTATCTCCTTCCCCCCGGGGAGCATTATCTTTCTCGTGGTCGGCACGAGGGTCGAGAAGAGCTTGTTTTCGACCGTGACCCCGCTGTTCGTGAGAGCGTTGAAGAGGGTCGATTTCCCGACGTTCGTATAGCCTATGAACGTGACGGTGGGTATGCCCGTCTCCTTCCTCTTCTCGCGTGTCCTCTCGCGCCTCTTGCTGAGCTGATTGATCTCGTTCTCTAAATTCTCTATCTGCTTCCTTATCCTTCTCCTCTCCTCCTCGAGCTTTTTTTCACCGGGTCCTCTCGTCCCGATACCGCCTCCCAGCTGCGAGAGCTCTATGCCGCGCCCTGCGAGCCGGGGCAGGTTGTATTTGAACTGGGCGAGCTTCACTTGCAGCTTCCCTTCAGACGTCGTCGCGTGCCTAGCGAATATCTCGAGTATGAGCTGGGTCCTGTCCATGACCGTGAGGTTCGTCTCGTCTGTTATCGACTTCACCTGCGCGGGCGTAAGCTCGACGTCGAATATTATCTTCTCGGCCCCGACTTGTTTAGCCGTGAGTATCGCTTCGTGGAGCTTTCCTTTTCCGATGAGATACCTCGGGTCGGGGATCTTTCTAATCTGTATTACCGAGCCGAGCACGGCTTTGTCGGCCGACCTGGCGAGTGATTTTAATTCTTCGAGCGATTCCTCGGCCTCCGAGCGGTATTTCGTAGAGAACCCTACGAGGAGCACGCCTTCCCTGTCTTTCGCGCCTCCCTGCTCGTAGTACGATTTCTCGAGGCTCTGCTCGACGTCCCTTATGAGCTCGTCGCAGATGACGTCAACCTGTCCGAGGTCTCTCCATTCTTCAAGCCGCCATTTGCTCCCGTCGTGGTTGGGCGGAAGGACGTGCGCTAGATAGAACCTGCCCGGGTCGCCGTCGGGCCTCACTTCGAGCAGCCCCATCATGTCGAGGCGCTCGTTCACGAGTGTAACCAGGTCGTGCTCGCTCAGCCCCGAGTCCTTGATGTGCGTATGCACGAGCCTCGATCCCCTGAGCCTGTATTTCGCCTCCCTCGACCTCCCCAGGATTTCATCGTATGGAAGCTCGTGAGAATCTCCGAGGAATACGGCGGAAACCTTCCCCTTCCTGTCTATCAGGACGGAGATGCCCCTTCTCAGCTCGCGCGTGAGCCTCGTGAGGGTTCTCGCCAACTCTAATGTTATTATTTCTTTCGGGGGGATTTTCCTTCTGTAAAGTCTTTCAAGACTGCCTGTCTCACTTCTCGTGAGTCCTGATGTTTTTCCGTATAATTTACTTATATGCACGCCTCCCGAGCGTATTTACTCCTACTTTAAGGATAAACATTTGCCCGAATCAGTCAAGGAGATTAATATTCCCTTAATTTATGTCATTGCAACGATTGCGATAACCGATTCGACGAATAGGAGAATTGGGACTCTGGTGACTGATGGCAATGTCTCATATGTAAACAGGCACTCTCTAAATAAAATCAAAAAAAGAGCAATCGGTCGCCCCTGGCTGATCGCAAATAAGCACTTTAACCGTCGCACAGGAGTTCAAAAACCAGATTACGAAGCCGCGGCAACCTCGTCTTCTCAATACACATAGATCGCGGCTGGAAGCCGCTCCTACAGGGTGTGAAAATAATTCTCGTAGGAGCACCATCCTGGTGCGATTCATTATCTGTCATGCTGAACTTGTTTCAGCATCTCGTCTTAACCCGTTCGTACTGCTTACCCGGCAAATTATCCGACGCTCGTCTCGGCAACTCGTCCCGGTGAAGTCTCGACGAAGCCGGAAGCCTGCCTGTCCCGCTTGTCCGGCGTAGCCTTGGCGAAGCCAGAAGCCTGTCGCTCGTCTCGGCGACTCGTCACGGCAAAGGCTCGTGCCGTAGCCGGGAGGCCCGAGCCGCCGTGCTACGGCTGGAGCCTTCGCCCAGACGAGTAGCCGGGAAGGGTCGAAGGGTATGGGTGGGGGTTTACCCTAATTTTCATGATCAGCTTCCAGTTGACTTAATAATGCTCAGTAGAATAAAATGAATGCGATGAAATTAAGCGTGCTGACGGGTCTATTCCTGTTTCTTTCCTTCGCGGCCATCCATGACGCCCCCGCAGTCGAGAAATATGTGACGACGTGCCTCGATACGACCCTGTCCCACAGCGACGGCCCGGATATAGATAAGGGCGATGCGCCCGCATACACTGTAGAGGAGGTGACGGGGGTGGAGAAGACGCTCGCCGGTCTAATGTACAATCCTGGCGAGATAGACGGTCGGGCGGACGCACAGCTCGAATGCGCCCTGACGGCCTTTCAGAAGATGAACGGCCTCGAAAGGAACGGACAGATCAATGCCGATGTGCTGAAGGCGTTGAAAAACCCCGTCTATCCCGTCCATTCGAAATCTTATAAGGGCAACCACGTGGAGGCCGACCTCGTGCGTCAGGTGATCGTGGTGTATCTCGACGACGAGATACTCCGCATCATGCCCACATCGAGCGGCGCAAACAAACCCTTCAAAGAACCGGGCGGAGGCTACGGGAGCGCAAAGACCCCGCTCGGCAATTTCAAGTTTTTCGCTCATATCTGGGGCATTCACGTGGGCCACCTGGGCGACTTATTCAACCCGGTCTATTTCCAGAGGGACGGGTATGCCGTCCACGGGGATACCGAGGTCCCCCCATACAACGCGAGCCACGGGTGCCTGCGTATCCCGATAAAGGACTCGGAGTGGTTCGAGAAAACGGTTCCATTAGGCACGCCGCTCTTCGTTTCCGAAACGGCCCTGCCGGTTTACCGGCCGGAGTAGCGGCTCTGAGACCAGTTTTTTCTATGTCATTCCCGACCCTGAATAGATCCCGTGTCGTGGCACGGGACATGGTTCAGGGCAGGCACTGATCGGGAATCCCGTCTTCTCAATACACATAGATCGCGGCTGGAAGCCGCTCCTACAGGGTGTGAAAATAATTCTCGTAGGAGCACCATCCTGGTGCGATTCAATATCTGTCATGCTGAACTACGGTTCTGAGCAAGCGTAGGAATCGGACGCCATATGCAGAATGCAACAACGCAATTACTCCACGGTCAGTCCTTGAAGAACCCAAAATATTCAGCATCTCGTCTTAACCCGTTCGTACTGCTAACCCGGCAAATTATCCGGTGTCTCGTCTCGGCCAAGGCCCGAGCTGCAGTCGGAAAGGGTCGAAGGAAGATGCATAATATTAAATATAGGGTGTAAGGGAAGATACAACCGAAACCTAAACCATCTTCTACGGCTGTCTCGGAGGGCCGATCATGGGCGCATCCACCGGGGCGGCAAGTCCGAAGAACACCACTACCCCGTCCCCCCCGCATTCGGTCGACGCCTGCCTGCACCCGGTCTCTGACATCCGTGCGCAAGCGCCGGGGTCGTTCACGTTGTTAGCGGCCCAGACGTTCCCGGCCTGGTCTATCGCTACGGAAGTGACGTGCCTGAGAGCCCCGCCGCCGTCGTAACCCCCGCCGGGGGAGATCGGGTCCCCTGTCGTAAGACCCTGCGGGCAGTTGTCGGCCCTCGCCCCGCAAAGGTTCACGAGGGCGCCTCCCGTGAAGTCCGCTACCCAGACATTATCGTCGCCGTCTACGGCTATGCCCCACGGCCCTTTAAGCCCTTCCCTGAACGGCGAACCCGGCGCGTTCTCGCCGTAGGGGTCGAGCAGCGTCACGCTCCCGCTGTCCTCTCCTTCGCCGCCTGAGAGGTTGGCTATCCACACGTTCCCAATGCTATCCACAGCGAGGCCTCGGGGATCGCTTATGCCGTCCGAGCCGGCTTCCGACTGGAAAACGGGGTTCCCGAGCGGGTCTATGCTGGTCACGGTATTCCCCGCGCCGTTGGTAATCCATATATCGCCTTCGAGGTCGAGCGCTATGCCGTAGGGCTCGTCGAGCGTATCGGTGCCCGGGTAAACGAACGTGACGGCGTTATCGGGGTCCCCGCCCGGGAACAGGATAAGCGAATTCCCGCATCCGGGGCATTCGTCGGTCGGCCTCCGGTTGACGAGCCAGACGTTCCCGTCGTAATCGGCTATCGTGCCCTCGACCCTGCCCGTGTTGCCGTTCGCCTTGTATCCCGTCACGTCCGGCGAAACAGGCGAGCCGTCAGGCGTGAGGAGGGATACGCTGCCCCCCCGTTTGTTTCCTATCCACACGTTCCCGGTGTGGTCTATTGCAATGCCGGAGCCCGCGCCGTCTATCCCTCCGCCCGTGAATCCGTAAGCGGGGGAGAGCGGGTAGCCGTCGGGCGAGAGCTTGGTCACTCCTGTCCCCCCGGCCGGGCAGTCTTCCGCGCCCGCCATGAGGCCGTTAGTCACCCAGACGTTCCCGTCCGCGTCTATGGCTATCGATCCCGGCGAGTCGAGCCCGCCGCCCGTGTATTTGAGCGCGATAGTCCAGGCGGAGGGGGGGGCATCGAGTACGGGTGAATAAGGGTCGTTACCGGGATTAAGAGAGAAT
>Ga0187894_10007763_pt1 | contig 9998 bp, 13 predicted proteins | sample GBC1701081metaG_FD_136650 | JGI IMG/M metagenome (GOLD analysis project Ga0187894, IMG submission 136650) | White microbial mat communities from a lava cave in the Kipuka Kanohina Cave System on the Island of Hawaii, USA - GBC170108-1 metaG ... | reverse complement strand
CTTGATCGAGCGCGGATGCGCCAAGCGCGTCAGGAATGACGAGGGAGTGATTTTCTATGAACCCGTCTCCTGAAGCGCCGAACCCTGAACGCCGTTCGACTGGCGCGATCGTGTGCTTTGGCATCGGCGCTGTTTTTGCGACGCTCGCGTGGTTTCTGGGCGTTGGCGGCGTGATGACTATCGCCATGGCGGGCGGCGATCCCGCACAAGTAGCGGGCGGCATCGGCATGGTGATCGGGCTTGCGCTGCTGACGATGCTGGGTGTGCTGCTGATGGTCATCGGCGGCGTCTGGATGCTCGGCCAAGTGGTCGCCGATCAACGCGGCGAAGATTCCGAAAAACGCTATCGCAACGTGGAGCGGTGAATGATTCTCTCAACGACGTTTGACGTGCACGGCCGTAATGTCGTGCAGCATCTGGGGCTGGTGCGCGGCAATGTCGTGCGATCGCGCTTCATCGGCCGCGACATCGTCGCGGGCCTGCGCATGATCGTTGGTGGCGAGGTCCACGAATACACCAAGCTGCTCGCGGAAAGCCGTGAGCAGGCGCTCGATCGTATGGTTGATGAAGCCAAGAAGCTCGGCGCGGATGCGGTTGTCGGCGTGCGTATGGAAACAACGGACGCCGGTCAGGGCCAAGCGACCGAGGTTTTGGCTTACGGCACCGCCGTCAAGCTGGGCTGAAGCTTCGGCAGCGGCGCGGCGTGAACGAAGCGCCACGCAAGCATGGCGACGATGCCGGCCGAAACATCAATGCCAAAGCCGAACGCGCAGAGCAGGATGACGTGATGCGTCATCAGATGCGTCGCCGGCGCTGAGGCGAGTTCGCCCAGACGCCAATCGACCGCGCGGCGCAGCGCCCAATCGAACAAGGCCGCTGCGGCGATGATCGCCGCACTGATCGGCACGAATTGCGGCACGTGGGGCAGATCGAGCGGCAGGCCCGCCACCATGTGCGGCGCGGTGAAGGCCACGAGTGTCAGGCCGTAGAGCGGCGTCAGCCAAGCATGCGCGCTCAGCAGCGTGTTCTTGGCTTGTGGTTTGCCGGCGGCGAGCGTCAGGCGCTGGGCCTCCGCGACGCTCCAGCGCGTATCGGCGTAGAGCCGCCAGACGAACAGAACGCCGATCGCGCCAGCGAGGCCGACGAAAACGCCAACGACCGCGGCGGCGAGGAGCGGGCCCGCCAGCGAAACGAAATCAACGCGGGGCGCGCTCTCGGCCCGCATCAAAACGCGGACGCCCAACGCTACCAGCAGCAGAACGGAAAAGGGCGGCGAAACGACCGAGATCCCCCCGACCGTCAGCGCAAGCAGCAGCGCAGCGCCCGATTGCTCGATCGTTTGGCGTTCCGCGTTTGGCTGTGCGCCGCGCATCAAATCCGTCCTTCGTTCGAGCGGGTTTCACCCGCGCGCCCTTAGGACATGCGCCATCGTCGTGAATCGCGCGTAAACGCTACGCGCTTTTTTATTGTTTCACATCAAAGGTGTGAAACAGATCAGCGGCCGCGAAGGCGGCGGCGGATTTCTTCGGCGCGTTCGCGGCGGCTGCGCGCTTGCTCCTCGGCGGTCTGCTGACGCGGCTGCGTTTGCGCCTGTTCGATGCCTTCGGCGATCTCTTCAGCTTCGGCCTGCGCGCTGGCGGCGGCGGTGCGCGCGGCTTCGGCTTGCGCTGCGTCGGCGAAATACACCGCGTCGTTCGGGTGTCCGACGGAGCGGATCATGGCGTCGAAGAGGTCAGCGCGCGGGGCGCCTTCGTAGTTCATGCAGAACGTCAGGATGTCTGTGCCCGGGCGCAATTGCATGGACGAGAACACGGTGCGCGCGCTGCTTTGGATTTCCGCGCGCTGAATCGGCCATTGCGTGCCTTCGGTCGTGTTGGTCAACACGCTCGCCGAGCGGTTCGGGAAGATATTGGCGACGCCGTTGGCGATTTGCGTCCAGACTTCCGGCGTAAAGCGCGCGCCGTCGCCATTGGCGCGGCGTACAGCGTCGGCGCTGGCGGCGACGGTGCCCGGGTTCGGCTGCGCCATCACGTGGCACTCGTTCGAAGCGTCGCCAGTGATCACGTAGGTGTATGCGTCAGCTGGGCTGTCGCCGAATTCCTGGTTGACGGTCCAGCCATCCGGTTTGTTGAAGGAAAGGCGGCCAGACGGATCGCTCCAGGGCTCGGCGTACGCGCTCGCGGCTGAGGCCATAACAATCACAGCCGCCGCGGCAGCCAACGTCGCCTTACGCATCTAAATCTCCCGCACTCTGCCCGGTCCGCTTGTTGCCCGTCGGATCCGGACGCCTGTTTGTCGCTAAATCTTTCCTAAGGTGGGCGCCCGTCAAGACTGCATGCGCAGGAAATGACGGGCTTCTGCTTCGCCGTCCAGGCGCATTTCGCCTGTCGTGACTATTACGCTTCGGCTAGCTCAAAAGCTCCGCAGTCACGCATCACAGACGCGTTAATTGCGGCGCCGGCGGCCCTCCTGCGGCTGTTCCGGGGCTGGCGGCGGCGCTGTCGCGGCGGCAGCGCGCGCGGCTTCGGCGGCTTCGGCCTCAGCGCGCCAGGTCGCGTCGTTTGGGTGCGCCAATGTGCGCGAAGCGGTTTCGTACTGCGCCACCGGGTCAGCGCCCGAATAGGTCATGCACATGCTCATCAGCGTGACGCCAGGGCGAAGCTGGATCGACATATGGATCAGGCGTTCCGGGCCTTGTAGGTCGGCGCGCTGGATCGGCCAAAATCCGCTCGTATCCAACGAGCGCGATACGAATTGCGCCGAGCCGCCCGGGAACAATTGCGGCATGCCAGTCGCCGTTTGCTGCCAAAAATCCTGTTGGAAACGGGCTTCATCCAACCCCGCGCGGCGCACTGCATCGGCGCTGGCCGTCGCCGTTGACGGGCTTGGCTGCGACAGGAAATGGCACTCGTTGTTGGCGCTGCCTGAGATGACGTAGACATTCTCGGGCGAAGACGTCCGCTCCACGGTGGTGGCCCAGCCGTTGGGGGCGTCAAAGGTCATCCGGCCGCCCGGGTCGTTCCACACCCGCGCGTAGGCGGCGCCGGCTATGGTGAGGCCGGCAAGTGCGGCGAGCGCGAACAGGCGCATGGGGTAGTCCTCCGAAGCTGATCCCTCTCGCCGCGGAGTGTCGTGCCCAAAGGGCGGGCGTCAAGGCGCCCGATGCAATAAAACCGGGCGCCCTGACGGCGCCGCTGCAGGGGTCTAAGGTCGCATTTCAGTCGAGGAGGCATGAGGCCATGAGTCTGGCGGGGAAGACCTTGTTCATCACCGGCGCGAGCCGGGGCATCGGCCTGGCGATCGGCCTTCGCGCCGCCCGCGACGGGGCGAACGTCGTGATCGCGGCCAAGACCGCAGAGCCGCACAAGAAGCTGCCGGGGACGATTTATTCGGCTACGGAACAAATTGAAGCCGCTGGCGGCAAGGCGCTGCCGATCGTAGTGGACGTGCGCGAGCCGGACAGCGTCACCGCCGCCGTGGAGGCTGCGGTTGCTCGCTTCGGCGGCATCGACATCTGCGTGAATAACGCCAGCGCGATCCAGCTCACCGGCACGCTGCAGACCGATGTTCGCCGCTACGACCTGATGAACCAGGTGAACGCGCGCGGCACGTTCATCGTCTCGCGCGCTTGTATTCCGCACCTGAAGAAGTCCTCCAATCCACATGTGCTGATGCTGTCGCCGCCGCTTGACATGAGCCCGCGCTGGTTCGGCAATCACGTCGCCTACACGATAGCGAAGTATGGCATGAGCATGTGCGTGCTCGGCATGGCCGAAGAGTTCAAGAGCGATGGCATCGCCTTCAACGCGCTCTGGCCGCGCACCGGCATCGCCACCGCGGCGATCGAGTTCGCGCTTGCGGGCGGGGAAGGCATGAAGCACTGCCGCACGCCCGACATCATGGCGGACGCCGCGCACGTGATCTTCAACAAGCCGTCGCGACAATGCACCGGCAATTTCTTCATCGACGATCTGGTGCTCTACAAGGCCGGCGAACGCGACTTCGACAAGTATCGTGTCGATCCGACGAAATCGCTCATGCCGGACTTTTTCGTTCCCGCTGACACACCGCTTCCCTCGGGCATCAGCATGGGGCCAGCGGGCTAGCCCGTTCGTCGCAAGAACCGGCCGCTCGCGCGCTTGTGATCTCTGGTCGCGTCTCGATCGGGCATAGCGGCTCCGGGAGGCGGGCCATGGTTCGGCGCGCGCTGGCGGTTCTGGGGCTTGTGCTCGCACTCGTGGGCCCTGCGACGGCGCAGGCGCCTGCGCGCTACGATGACGCTGAAATCTATTCGCTCGACCACGATGGCGCACGACGGCTGTTTGCACTTTATGCGCCGCGCGCCCTGCCGCAGGAGCAGCCGGCGCCTTTGATCGTGGCTCTGCATGGGCGCTATTCGTCGGCCAAAGCGCTGCACGCGATGAGCGCCTTGACAGCGGTGGCGGACGCACGCGGCGCGGTTCTTGTGTATCCGCAAGGAGTGGGCGGCTTCTGGAATGACGGCGGCCACGAAATGCTGCGCCGAAACGAAACGCCCGCCGATGATGTCGGCTTCATCGAAGCGCTGATCGAAGAATTGTCGCGCGCGCGGCCGATCGATCGCCAGCGCATCTACATCGTCGGCTACGACAATGGCGCGCTGCTCGGGCATCGCCTGGCGTGCCAATCCAATCTGCGGCCGGCGGGCTTCGCCGCTGTCGGCGCGCTCATGTGGAGCTTCTCGCCGCAAACCTGCTCGACTCCGATACCGACGCTGATCGTGCACGGCCGCCGCGATCCCGTCTACGAGATCGACGGCGGGCGCGCTTCGGACGAAGCGAATACGCCAACGAGGTTCGGCGTTGGCGAGACGATTGCGTATTGGCGTGGGATCAATGGTTGTGGCGGCTCGCCCGCTGCGACGGCGCGCAGCGGCGGCATTTGGTTCAGTCAATGCGGCGGCGCGCGGTTTGCCTATGTCGGCGTTGATCGCGGCGGGCGCGAATGGTTCCGAACGGAGGGCGGACAACAACTCAATCGCTTTGGCGTTTCGGCGACGGCGCTTGTCGATCAGTTCCTGTTCGATCCGTCCGCATTTGCGTTGCCGCGTGGCGCGGCGACCGCGGCGACGGCGCGCAATTCGATTGTTTACGTGCCGCCGGGCTACAACGCATCGACACCGACGCCCGTTGTCGTCGCTTTGCACGGCCGGCCGGGCACCAGCGCCGGCATGGCTGCGCTCACGCGGCTCAATGCGGTGGCGGACCGGCACAACTTTATCGTCGTCTATCCCGATGGATTGCGGAACGAATGGAATTCGGTAGGCGATTTGGTCGGGCTCGATGAGGAGTACCCGCAGGATGATGTCGCTTTCCTCGCGAGCCTAGTGGACGACTTGCGCCTCGATCTGAACATCGATCCCGCCCGCCAATACATCACCGGCTTTTCCAACGGCGCGATCATGACCTATCGCATGGCGTGTTCGGCCGCTGACAAGTTCGCCGCGTTCGCGCCAGTGGGCGGGGCGCTCTACTACGAGGTTCGCGACGAATGCCGCGGTGGGGCGCCGGCGCCGGTCGCCATTTTTCACGGCAGCGCTGACGCGAGCATCCCGTTCGACGGCGTCGTGTCTCGGCGCAACGGCGAACTGATGCAGGTGTCGCCCTCCGTGCCGGACACGGTGCGCTACTTCGTGAACCGCAATGGCTGCAGCGACACGAGCCAGCGTATCGACGTGCCGCAAACCGGCGCCTCGCCCGGCGCGCAAGTGATCCGTTTCGATCAAGCTGATTGCGACAATGGCGCGGACGTTCGCTTCTATCTGATCAATGGCGGCGGCCATCAATGGCCGGGCGTGAATGACGTGCTGACGGCGCCAAACTTCGGGGTCGCCACGATGGACATCAACGCGGGCGACGAAATGTGGGATTTCTTCAGTCGGCACACGCTGCGCCAGCGCTAAGACCGTATCTCGGGAACCTTTTCCCGCCGATGGCGTCAAGTCTTCGGAAGGGCCAAGACGGATATGGACGCAGCACGCGACTACGACGCCATGGGTGAGTTTGAACTCGCCCACCTCGCGTTTGCGCGCGATCCGCAAGCGATCCGCCGCATTACGACGCGCTACAATCAACGTCTGTTTCGCGCGGCTTGGAGCGTGCTCAGGAATCGCGCCGACGCTGAGGAGGCGGTCCAGGACGCTTACCTCAAGGCGATCGTCGGCGGCGGTTTCGAGGCGCGCGCCTCACTTGGCGCTTGGCTGACGCGCATCGTGATCAACGAGGCGATCAACCGTAAGCGCGCGAGCAACCGACACAAACGCTCGCTCGCCAGCGCTGATGTCGCCCAGCTTGACGACTACCGTGAGAAGCTCATGAGCGTTTCGTTCAGTTCGCCGGAATTCCAGTTGCTGCGTGCTGAACTGGCGCGCGCGCTGGAGGCGGCGATTGCGCGCCTGCCGGAAGACTTTCGCACCGTGCTGATCCTCCGCGATCTCGAAGACATGAGCGTGGAGGAAACCGCCGAAGCGCTTCACATCGCGGCCGCCACTGTGAAAACGCGCCACCTGCGTGCGCGAAGGCGCCTTCGCCAAGAGATCGACCCGGATTTTCGCGCCGTTCTTGCCGAAACCCTTCGTTTCGGCGGCGGCGATTGCGAGGCGATGACCGAGCGCGCGCTCGCGGTGCTCACAAAATAGGGAGACCGGCCAATGATCATGACATCGATCGTATTGTTTCTGACCGCCGCGCTTTTCGGCCTGTACATGGCGGCGCGCATTTTCCGAGGCGCGCTGCCGCCGTGGGCGGCGGTGATCCTGCACGGCCTGCTCGCCGCCTCGGGCTTGGCTGTGTTGCTCTATGCGCTGTACCTTGGGGAGCAGAGCACCGTGCTGTTAGCGGCCGCCGGACTTCTCGTGATCGCGGCGTTGGGCGGTTTCGTGATGTTCAGCTTCCAGCTGCGCAAGGCGCTGCCCCCGAAGCCGCTCGTCGTCGTTCACGCTTTGGCGGCGGTTGCAGGTGTTGCCGGGCTTCTGGGCAGTGCGCTGGGGGTGGTGTGAAGCTGCACCCGCTGCATCCAGTCAGCGTACACGCGCCGCTGGCGTGCCTGGCGTTAGCGCCGCTGGCGGATTTGGGCGCGGCGCTTAGCGAACGTGCCGAACTCTGGGCCGTGAGCGCCTATCTTTCGGCCGCGACGGCGGTGACCGGATTGATTGCGGCGACGATCGGCGCGCTGGACTTCGAACGCGCGTACCTCAAGGCGCCCAAGGTTGTCAGTTGGCATGCGGTGTTGATGGTGACGGCAGTGGCGCTTGCCGGAATCAGCGCTGCGGGCCGCTTCGACGCCGCGTTCGCGGTGCTCGCCACACCTGCGCCGTGGGCCGTCGCCGTGGGCGTCGTCGCGCTCGTCGTTGCGGGCGCCGGCGGAGCGCTTGGCGGTGAGCTGGTGTACCGCCACGGCGTAAACGTTGAGAAGCGCTAGGCCAGTTCCGCAAGTCCACGCACCCGGAGCGAGCGTGATCGTTCCGCGAGCGTTTCTCAAACATCGCCCCTAGCAATGCGCGAGGCGCAGCCCTATCTGGGCGCGAACGTGAATAGAACGTCGCCGGGGAGGCTGCGTGGATCCCATTATTTCCATCAAAGACGTCTCGAAGACGTACGCGTCAGGGCTTCAGGCGCTGAAGCCGACCAATCTCGAGATCAGACGCGGCGAAATCTTCGCCCTGCTCGGCCCGAACGGCGCGGGCAAGACGACGCTCATTTCCATCATCTGCGGCATCGTCAATCCGTCCGGCGGCACGATCATCGCCGATGGGCACAACATCATCTCCGACTACAAAGCCGCGCGCCGCAAGATTGGCCTAGTGCCGCAGGAGCTGCACACGGACGCGTTCGAGCGCGTGATCGATACGGTGACGTTCTCGCGCGGCCTGTTTGGCTTTCCGCCGAACCCGGCATACCTCGAAAAGGTGCTGCGCGATTTGTCGCTGTGGGAAAAGCGCAGCGCTAAAATCATGGAACTCTCCGGTGGCATGAAACGCCGCGTGATGATCGCCAAGGCGCTCAGCCACGAACCAAAAATCCTGTTCCTGGACGAGCCGACCGCCGGCGTCGATGTCGAGCTGCGGCGCGACATGTGGGAGATGGTGCGCGGGCTTCGTGAGAATGGCGTCACCATCATTTTGACGACGCACTACATCGAAGAAGCCGAGGAAATGGCCGATCGCGTCGGCGTCATCAACAAGGGCGAATTGATCCTGGTTGAGGACAAGAACACCTTGATGCGCAAGCTCGGCAAGAAGCAGCTCACGCTTGAGCTGCCGGCGCCGCTGAAGGCTGTGCCCGAGGGCTTGAACGGCTACACGCTGGAACTCGCGGCCAACGGCAACCAGCTCATCTACAGCTTCGACGCCCAGGCGCACGAAACCGGCATTCCAAGCTTGCTGCGTAAGCTCAGCGAACTCGGCGTCGAGTTTAAAGACCTCCACACCGAGCAAAGCTCGCTCGAAGACATCTTCGTGAACCTCGTGAGCACACGCGCATGAACACGTATGCGGTCCAGGCGATTTATCGCTTTGAAATGGCGCGTTGGTTCCGGACTTTGGGCCAGAGCCTCTTCTCGCCGGTGCTTTCGACGTCGCTCTACTTCATCGTTTTCGGCTCGGCGATCGGCTCGCGCATGGTCGAGATCGACGGCATCAGCTATGGCGCGTTCATCGTGCCGGGGCTGATCATGCTCTCGATCCTGACGGAGAGCGTCTCGAACGCTTCGTTCGGCATCTATATGCCGAAATGGGCGGGCACGATTTATGAATTGCTCTCCGCGCCGGTGGCGCCGATCGAGGCCGTGATGGGCTATGTCGGCGCGGCGGCGACGAAGTCCGTCATCATCGGCCTTGTGATCCTGGCGACGGCGCGGCTGTTCGTCGAATACGAAATCCAGCACCCGTTCTGGATGCTGTTTTTCCTGGTGCTGACGGCGGTGTCGTTCTGCTTGTTCGGATTTATCCTCGGCGTGCTCGCCGACGGCTTCGAGAAGCTGCAGATCGTGCCGATGCTGATCATCACGCCGCTCACGTTCCTTGGCGGCACCTTCTACTCGATCAACATGCTGCCCGAGCTCTGGCAGAAGATCACCTTGTTCAATCCGGTCGTCTATCTGATCAGCGGCTTCCGCTGGAGCTTCTTTGGCGTGTCTGACGTGTCGATCGGCGTGTCGATCACGGCGGTGACGGTGTTCCTCGCTGTGTGCCTGGGCATCGTCTATTGGGTGTTCAAGACCGGCTACAAGCTCAAAGTCTGACGTAGCGGCAACGCATCGTTAACGATATATCGTGGACGATGCAGTTGCTTCGTGCTAAGCGGGCGCATGGCTAGGCCGCAACGCGCACCCAGATTTCTGCATCTCTTGTCCCGCGCTGCGCGCTCCGCACAGCTCGTGGCCGATGCTGGCCTGGGCGACATAGGGCTCACGTCGGCGCAATCGGGCGTGCTTTTTCTTATTCCGAATGAAGGCGGCGCGAGCGTGAACGCGGTCAGCGAAGGACTTGGCCTCGCGCAGAGTGCGGCGTCCGTATTGGTGCAGCGCCTGGAGCAAGCCGGCCTCATCGAGCGCCAGACCGATCCGAATGACCGCCGCGCCGTGTTGCTGACGCTCACCTCGCGCGGTCGGACCGCGCGCGCCAAGGCGATCGAGCGCGCCCGGGGCCTCAACGCATCCGCTATCCGTGGTTTCAACGCCGACGAGCAGGCTGTCATCGCCCGTTGGCTTCAGCATATGATCGATCTGAAGGAGGAAGGCCGTGAGTGAGCACATCCTGGTGACGCGCGAGGCGGGCGTGATGGAAATCCGCTTCAACCGCCCGGAAAAGAAGAACGCCATCACCAACGCGATGTATGGCGCGATCGCCGATGCGCTGGAGAGCGCCGCCGAAGATCGCGGCGTGCGCGCTGTGCTCTACACCGCGGCGGGCGATTTTTTCACGGCTGGCAACGATCTGGCGGACTTCGCCTCGATCAATG
>Ga0187894_10007762_pt1 | contig 9999 bp, 8 predicted proteins | sample GBC1701081metaG_FD_136650 | JGI IMG/M metagenome (GOLD analysis project Ga0187894, IMG submission 136650) | White microbial mat communities from a lava cave in the Kipuka Kanohina Cave System on the Island of Hawaii, USA - GBC170108-1 metaG ... | reverse complement strand
TGGCTCAAGGAATGCCGGCGCGTCCTCACGCGCTTCGAAAAGCTCGCAGTCAACTACCTCGCCATGGTCGGCCTAGCGATGATCCAGCGGTACCTCCGCCTGCTCTTTTCAGACGGACCCTAGTTCCTTCGCGGGAGGGAGTCGAGGCGGCTGTTGAAGTCCCAATCGCCGGCAGGGATCTCGAGGATGGAGCGCTCGAAGTGGCCGTCGAGCTCGAGATCGACGAGGCGCTGGACCGCGAGCGCCACGCGTGCGCTGGATCGGTATCCGAGCGACGGCTCGCACTGGAGGTAGAGCCTGTCCGCGTTCCGGACGAGCCGGGCCGGGGGGATCGACCCGTCGAGCGCCGTGCGGAGCCACTCGCCGCGACCGGGCGCCTGGAAGAAGTCGCGCTCGAAGTTCGCGGGCGGGGGCGTGACAAAGCGACCGAGGCAGGTCCCGAGCGTCGTGGAATACAGGCGCGCGAGGCGGTCGCCGCTCGACGTCCGCTCCACGAAGAGGTACGCGCCGATCGCCACAGCCCCGCAGAGGACGAGGCCCACGAACGCGGCCGTGGCGCCGCTCCGGCGCGACGAGAAGAGCGCGTGCACGAAACCGACCGCGAGCAGGAGCCCGCTGAGACTGAGGCCGACCCCGGCAGCCCCGCCGACGCCCTGGTCGAGGTCGAGCTGGGGATCGAGGACGTGGCCGCCGGCCATCAGCACGACCGCGACGAACGTGAGGCCGAGGATCCAGAAGCCCGCGGACACGAGGCGCGACCGACGCCGCGGCCTCGGTTCCTCCCGGACCTCCGAAGTGACGATGGACTGGACGGGGATCGCCGAGGGGCGCGGCGCAGGAGGCGGAGGCGCCGGCGGCGGGACGAACGGCTCCTCGAGCACGCGGTGCGTGTGGCGCGCCGCGGCGTGCTCGTCGAGTCCGCGGCCGCGCGCCTCGTAGTACGTCCGCCCGCGGTGCGAGAAGAGGACCCAGAACGAATAGATCGAGAACGGGATGAGGATCCCGGTGGGCGCGACGAGGATCGCGATCACGGCCTGCGCCGTGCGCGCGGCGGGGCGGTACTTCCGGAGTTCGTCGGCCGTCTGGCGCAGATACCAGCCGCCGACGAAGAAGAGGATGAAGATGGGCCAGCCGATCCCCATCGTCCCGAAGATCGCGATGAACCCGAGGACGAACCCGATCGTGCCGAGGACGTGGTCGATGGTCGCGAGGTTGTCCAGGTGGTGCTCGAAGCGCACCGGCTTGTATCCGAGGGGGGCATGGGGGGCCGGCGGCATCGCGCGCGGCTCGGGGCTCTTCCGGACGGCCTCGATCGCGTCGCACATCTCGCGCGCGCCCTGGAAGCGGCCGGACGGGTTCTTCTCGAGGCTCCGCTCGATGAGCGCGTCCACGCGCGCGTCGCAGTCGTGCGGCCGGCGCCGCGAGGGCAGCGCGAACCGGCCGATCGGCAGCTCGCCGGCGAGCATCTCGTAGAGCACGACGCCCGTGGCGTAGAGGTCGGAGCGCGGGTCGGCCTCGCGGGCGTGCTCGCGCTGCTCGGGCGCCATGTACTCGTACGTGCCGAGGACGAGCTGCGTGCGCGTGAGGCGCGTCGCGTCCTCGGGGCCGAGGAGCTTCGAGAGGCCGAAGTCCGCGACCTTGACGACGCCCTCGCGCGAGAGGAGGACGTTCTCGGGTTTGATGTCCCGGTGGACGATCCCCTTCTCGTGCGCGTGGTCGAGCGCGGCGAGGACGGCGGCGGCGACGCGCAGGGCCTCGACGAGCGCGAGCGGCCCGTCGCGCAGCGCATCCCGGAGCGACGTGCCCTCGACGTACTCCATGACGAGGTAGGGCTGGCCCTCCACCTCGCCCCGGTCGAAGACGGCGACGACGTTCGGATGGCTGAGCCGCGAGAGCGCGTCCGCCTCGCGGTGGAACCGCTCGAGGAACTGCTCCTCGCGCGCGAGGTCCATGGGCAGGACCTTGATCGCCACCGGCCGGCCGAGGCTCAGCTGGCGCGCCCGGTAGACGGTGCCCATCCCGCCGCGCCCGATCACACCCTCGATCCGGTAGCCGCCGAAGGTGCGGCCGACGAACGGGTCGGGGGCCTGCTCGGAAAGCCTGGTCTTCGCGTTCGCGTCCATTCCCGCGCTCCCTACCATGTTCCCACGTTCCGCATTCATCGCGTCTCGAGCCCCTCGACCATCGCCGGGTCGGGCACGAGCGCCAGGCGGCTCAAGGGCTTGAAGGGGCCGCCGGCCTTGTGAGCAATCCACCTGCCGATGCCGTCCATGACCGGCGCCACGGTGGTCCGGTCCTCGTAGACCTTCTTGTCGAGATAGGCGAACACCGTGCCCGCCGAGAAATTGAGGGAGACGCTCTCGGGGAACGTCGGCCGGGCCCTGCACCAGCGGACCAGGTAGTCCCGGCATTGCGGGTCCGCGAGGATGCGGTCCGCCGCCTTGCGCGCCTCATCGGTGGTCAGGGGATCGTACGAGGCAACCGCCCTTGACCACCACTCCGTGCCGTCCGGGCTGCGAAGTGTCGTCCCTGTGGCCCAAGGATCGTCAGGTCGGTACGTCGGCGCCCCTTGGCCGCGCACGAAGGACTCCGGGTGCGCGAGCTCCAGAGCAACGGCCAGCGCGATGCTGAGTCTCGTCACCTGGTCTTCGGTGACCTGCGCGCCGTGAGTCTCCGCCTGGACGGTGACCACGACCTTCCCTTTCGTGACCTTGAGCCTCACCGTCTCGGGATCGATCTTGAACGGGACCGGGGCGACCTTCTCAAGCCACTTGGCGCGCTCCCCGGTGAGCAGCTCGCGCCCGACCGAGTCCGGCAGCGTGCCCTTGACGATGCCGATGGGGATGGTGCCGAAGACCCAGCCGTCGCGGGTCGCGACGCTGCCGGGGATAGAGGCATCGCCGAGCCACTCGGGCGGCGGGGGACGATCGGACGAACGAGTCCCCGTCAGCAGGACCGCGGACAAGAGCGCGACCACGAAGAGTCCGACGGCGATCCACTTCGCCACGCTGCGGAGGGAAGGGACCGCGCGCATCACGACGAGCACCACGAACGCGAGAAGGGCCGACCTCAGGAGACCGAGGCCGAAGACGAGCCCGACAATGAACACGAGGCAGCCGACGCCCCGAGAGGGGTCGCGGAGGTGGGCCGAGTCGATCCGGCTGCGCCACTGGCGTCTCGGCGGATCGCATCCTTCCTCCCCGGCCGTCCACCGCGCCGCGACGTGGACGCGAGACGGCTCCGCGCGCGGCCCCTCGGGCGGGAGCGCGGCGGCGCTGAGGACCCGCGACACCGCGGCGCCCATCTCCGACGCGCGCTGGTAGCGCTCCTCGGGGGACTTCGCGAGGCTCTTCTCGACGATCTCGTCGATGCGCGAATCGCACTCCTTCGGCCGTTTCCGCGACAGCGCGGCGAAGTGCCCGATCGGCAGCTCGCCCGCGAGCAGCTCGTAGAGGACGACGCCCGTCGCGTAGATGTCCGCGCGCTCGTCGGCCTCCTTCGCCCGCTCGCGCTGCTCGGGCGCCATGTACTCGAACGTGCCGAGCACGAGGTGCGTGTGGGTGAGACGGGTCGCGTCCGCGGGGCCCATGAGCCTCGACAACCCGAAGTCCGCGACCTTCACGATCCCGCCGGGCGCGACCAGCACGTTCTCGGGCTTGATGTCGCGGTGGATGACCCCCTTCGCGTGCGCGTGCTCGAGCGCCGCGAGGACGCCGCGCACGATCACGAGCGCCTCGGCCGACGGCAGCGGCCCCTTCCGCATCACCTCGCGGAGGGAGGTCCCCTGGACGTACTCCATGATCACGTACAGCCGCCCGTCGACCTCGCCGCGCTCGAAGACCGTCACTACGTTCGGGTGCGAGAGGCGCGAGAGCACGTCCACCTCGCGCTTGAACCGCTCCACGAACTGGGGCTGCCCGCAGACCTCCTCCGGCAGCACCTTGATCGCGACCGGCCGGCTCAGGGAGAGCTGCGTCGCCTTGTAGACGACGCCCATCCCGCCGCGCCCGAGCACCTCGTCGATCCGGCAGCCGCCGAGGATCTGCCCAAGGAAGGGGTCGGGAGGGGAAGGAGCCGCCCGCGTCGGCCTGTCCTCGTCCACGCGCATCAGACTACCCTCGCGGCCGCTTCGCCGACCGGCGTCCGCCCGAAGTAGAGGAATCCCTTCCAGTCGCCGGGGTACCGCCGGAGCCGCTCGAGGCGGTCGCCTTCGAGCCTCACCGTGATCCCCCTCCCCTGCGCCGCGACGGGCGGCTTGCTCTTCATGTGCTTCCCGTGGACCGCGCTCGACCAGACGATCGTGAGCGGGTGGCGCGCGACGAGCCCGTCGAGCGGCTCCGAGAACCTGAGCGCGAGCTCGGCCCGGTCGCCCTCGCGCGGGATCAGGAACCACGGGTCGCCCGCCACGCGAACGCGCGCGAGCCGCGCCCGGTCGCGGACGCCGCGGACTCCGCGCCAGAGGCCCGCGAGGAACAGGTCGAGGACCGCGGCGGCGGTCAGGAGCCCGAGGAGGCGCGCCCACCCCGCCTTCTTCACGCGCGCCTCCTGGCGCCCGGCGTTCCGCGCGATCACGGGGTCCAGCGGCCGGAAGTCGCGCGCGCGCGTCAAGTAGGCGAGCGCGTCGCCGTCGCGCCCGGCGCGGGCGAGCCGCACGCCCTCGTTGTTGAGCGTCGCCGCGGAGAGCTCGTCGCCGTCCGCCTGGACCGCGACCGGCGCCGCGCTGTCGAGCGGCCGGACGGCCGCGAGGAAGTACGCCCAGAGGCCGAGGACCGCGGGCACGAGGATCATCGTCAGCACGCGCAGCATGAAAAGCCTCCGTACCGTTCGGACCGCCGGGGGGGCCCCCAGGCCCCCCCGGATCGCATTCGCTTCAGCGGACGACCGCCAGCTCGGCCCCCGCGTCCACCGGGACGCGACCGTCGCCGAGGACCGACGTGATCGCCGCCGCCCCGTCCTCGTCCGGCGCCGCCTCCGCGGGGATCAACCCCTTGCGGGACGGGTTCCGGCCGAAGTAGTCGAGGCGCTTGTTCTGCTCCGCGATCGTCACCCGGATGGACGTGATCCGGTCGCGGGCCTTGTCGAAGGCGGAACGGTCGAAGACGTAAGTCGCCTCCGCGCGCGTCTGGGCGACGGCGCGCCGCGCCTTCAGGTTCTCGAGTTCCGCGTGGAGGGTGTCGATCTCCGTCTGGAGCCGCCCCTCCTCGACGACCGCGTCCTCGATCTCGGCCGCGGTGGTGATCCGCTGCGCCTTCAGCTCGTCGACCGTCGTCCGGAGATGCTCGAGGATCTCCCGGTCGGTCGAGAACGCCTTCGCGCGCAGCAGCGCGTCCTGGTTGAGGGTCCGGCGCGAGACCTGCTCCGTGTTGATCAGGTAGACCGTGCGCGCGTCCTGGAGCATCGTCCGCCGGGTCTCGAGGACCTGGCGGTCGTGGTCGAGCACCTTCTCGCGGCGCGAGAGCTCGCGCTCCCGTTCCGCGACCATCGCGTCGAGCCGGGCGAGCGCGATCCGCCCGTTCACCACCGACTCGCCGCACCTCTCCGCGAGCTCCGTCGCCTCCGAGATCTGGGCCTGGAGCTCGACCTCGGGGGACATCAGCTTGGACCGGACGCCGCTGCGCGCGTTGTCGCAGAAGGCCTTCACGGCATCGAAGCCGATGAAGGCGGCCGCGCAGGCGAGCCCGATCCCCAGTAGGACCAGTTTCTTCATGGCAAACCTCCTTGGCGAGGTTGCTGCTCGCCGGGCTCCGACACGCGCGAAGCCGGCCCGCAACTTCCGTCGCACGCGCGTCCTATCGCATGGCGTGTGCCGGGGCATGCCGACCGACGCAAGTCCAGCGCTCGCACCGTGTTAGGGAAGGTGAGGGGGTCCGGGGGCAGGAAGGGAGACGCAAGGGCCTTGGGACAGCGGACTAAAGACCCTTGCGGGCGAGCAGGCGGGCGCGGGCTGCGGCGCGGGGCGCAACGGGAGCGAGGAGCGCCCACACCCACGCGTTGGGCCGGAGCCAGGCGCGTCGCTCGACGCGGCGCGCGAGGGCGAAGGTGGCGGTCGCGAGGGAGGCAAGGATCGCGGTGACGACCAGCAACGCGGCGCCCTCGTCCCGATCGGCCTTGTGCGGGGTCTCGATCGCGACGACCGTCCAGAGGGCGATCGCCGCGATGGCCAGCGCCCCGAGGATCCACGCGAGACGCCGGTTGACGCGCGCGGCAGCGTGGGGTTGCGCGTCCTCGGGTCCGACCAAGGGCAGGTGCTGTGCCTCCGTGGCCGCTTCGACGGCGCCGAGCCCGGCCGCTCGCGCGGCGAAATAGGCGCGGAAGTCGGCACCCATGAACTCCCACCAGGTCCAGAGCGTGATCGGCAGCCCGATGCCGGTGGGCGCCACGAGCGCCGTGAGCGCGAGCAAGAGCGTGCGGGAGCCGGGAGCGAAGCGGCGCGCCCGCTCCGCGACCCGCCAGAGCACGAAGCCGTACGCCGCGACCACGATGCCCGAGGCGTCGCGGTCGATGTCGTAGAGCCCGACCTCGAAGTCCTCCTCGGCGATCAGGAGGCCGACCCCGACAACCCCCAGCAGCACGCCGCAGACGGCGAGCACGGTCAGGAGGAGGTCGAGCCGCATCTCGAACGACTTCGGGGGGCGCGGGGGGACGTTGGAGGCGGTCGCGGCGACGGGTTCCGCGCGGCCCCAGAGCCGCTCGCCGAGCCGGGCCACGGCGCCGTGGAGCGCTTCGAGCGGGGTGGGCGCCCCCGGCGCGGAGGCGACGTCCGCCAGCTCGCGCGCCATGGCGCTCGCGCGCTCGTAGCGCCGGCCGGGGTCCTTCGCGAGGCCCTTTTCGAGGATCGCGTCGAGCCGCCGGTCCACGTCCGGGAGCTTGCGGCTCGGCAGGTCGAACCGGCCGATCGGGAGCTCGCCCGTGAGCATCTCGTAGAGGACCACCGCGGTCGCGTAGATGTCGGAGCGGTTGTCCGCCTCCTGGACCGACTCGCGCTGCTCGGGCGCCATGTACTCGTAGGTGCCGAGGACGAGGTGCGTGCGCGTGAGCCGCGTCTGCGCGTCGGCCTCGAGGAAGCGGGAAACGCCGAAGTCCGCGACCTTCACGTTCCCTTCCTGCGAGAGGAGGACGTTCTCGGGCTTGATGTCCCGGTGGATCACGCCCTTCTTGTGCGCGTAGTCGAGCGCGTCGAGAAGCTGGGCGCAGATGCGGCAGGCGTCGCGCGGCGGAACGGGGCCGCGCCGGAGGAGCGCGCGCAGGCTCGCCCCGTCCACGTACTCCATCACGATGAAGTAGCGCCCGTCGGCTTCGCCGCGGTCGATCACCTGGACGACGTTTGGATGCGAGAGCGCGGCGAGGATCTCGGCCTCGCGGTGGAACCGGTGGACGAACAGGGGGTCGTCGCTGACGTTGGGCGGGAGCACCTTGACCGCGACCGGGCGTCCCAGCGAGAGCTGCGTCGCCCGGTAGACCGTCCCCATCCCGCCGCTGCCGATCAGCTCCTCGACGCGGTAGCCCTTGAGCTCGCGGCCGAGGAACGGGTCGGCAACCGTCGGCCGCGAGGAAGGGTCGAACCGCCGCCCGCACCCGCAAACGACGTCGCGCGTCTCCTCATGGACGACGGCCTTCCGCCCGCACGCAGGGCAGGTCACGATCATCGGGGGCCCACGGTGCAATTTCGATACCAGAGTCGCGCCCTGCCCCCAAGCCCCCTTTGGATCGCACCCGAAAGAAGCTTGCGTGAACCGTCGAAAGGCCACGCTAGAATCCGACCGCCCTCAAGGAGGTGCGCGATGCTGCCCATGCCGTTCGGAAGCCTGTGGCTCGTGGTGGTCCTGTCCGCCGTGGTGGTCTTCGTCTTGAGCTCCGTCATCCACATGGTGCTCAAGTACCACCAGGCCGACCATAAGCCGCTCCCCAACGAGGACGCGGCACGCACAGGGCTCGGCGGGGGTTCGCTCCCGCCCGGCCTCTATGTCACACCCCACTGCCCGGACATGAAGCAGATGGCCGATCCGGCGGTCCAGCAGAAGTACCTGAAGGGTCCGATCGCGATCGTGACGATCCTGCCGAACGGGATGCCGGCGATGCCGAAGTACCTGGCGCTCTGGTTCGGCTTCTGCATGCTCACGAGCTTCGTCGTGGCCTACGTCGCGCGGCACACGCTCCCCTACGGCGCCGATGGCAGCCAGGTCATGCAGGTCACCGGCGCCATCGCGTTCGCCGGCTATGGCCTCGGGCACATCATGGACTCGATCTGGAAGGGGCAGCCTTGGGCGAACACCGCGCGATCGATGTTCGACGCGCTCATCTACTCGGTCGCGACGGGCCTCATGTTCCGCTTGATGTGGCCCGACACGCCCTGACGGCCCCCGAGGCCCCCTCTCAATAGCTCACGCGCGGCCGCTCGCGCTGGGACGCCTCGTCCACCTCCCAGAAGCTCTCGGGCCGGAAGCCGAAGAGGGAGGCGACGATCGAGGAGGGGATCGACTGGCACCGGCTGTTGAAGTCGCGGACGTTGCCGTTGAAGAAGCGCCGGGCCGCGGCGATCCGGTCCTCGGTATCGACGAGCTCCTCCTGGAGGGCGAGGAAGTTGCGGTCCGCCTTGAGCTCGGGGTAGCTCTCCTGCAGGGCGAGCACCTGCCGCAGGGACTGGACGACCGGCCGCTCGTCCGCCTCCTGGCTCGCGACCGGCCCGTGGTTGGCCGCGGCGCGGGTGCGCGCGGACGCGAGCCGCTCGAGCAGCTCCCGCTCGTGCTTCGCGTACCCCTTCACGGTCTCCACGAGGTTCGGGATGAGGTCATAGCGCCGCTTCAGCTGGATGTCGATCCCGCGCCAGGACTCGCGGATGTGCTGGCGCAGGCGCACGAGGCCGTTGTACGTGCCGAGGAACCAGACGAGCACGAGCACGCCGATCCCGACGGGGATCCAGACGGCTGCGTCGCTCACGCCGGGCGGTCCTTCCTGAGGTAGCGCGGCAGGCGGTCGAGGAAGCCGTCGGCGTCGAGGAGCGTCCGCTCGATCTCCTGGATCGACATCGTGCTCGAGCCGCGCCGGAAGAGGGCGACCGGGCCGGACGTCGTCACCTTGAACCCGCCGAGGCCGAGGAAGAACTCGATCATCTTCGGGTGGAAGACGTCGTACGCGAGCTTCCGGTCCGCCGCCTTCACGTGGTACTTGCGGCTGAACTCCTCGGACTCGAAGTCGATGTCGTCGAAGCCGAAGAACCCCCCGATCTTGTCGAGGAAGTGCTCGGGCCGCACCTCCATCCGCCCGAGGTCCGCGTCGTGCTCGAGCACGACGAACGTTCGGTGGTGGTGGTGCGTGCTCCGGTGGCCCTTCGAGTTCGTCGAGTAGGTCTCGTGGTGGTGGTCGAAGAGGTGCATTCGGCGCCCGTCGAGAGCGCCCTCGACCACGTTGTAGGCGTACCGCTTGGACCCTTGTTGCAGCGTCGGGAAACACCCCTCGTAGCGGCCGGCGATTCCGAAGGGGTCCGTCGGGTAGAAGCGGCAGCCGAGCCGATGCGCGAGGGAGCGGAACGCCTCCTCGCGCTTCTTCTTCGCGAGATGGGAGAGGTACGCGACCGCGCCGAAGACGACGAGGAGCAGAACGATGAGGAACGCGGGGTGGATGTTCATCCGGACCGTCGATACCGCGGGAGCGCCCGGCTTCTTCGCCGCACGATGACGAGGGGGTCCGGGGGCACGGGCGGATGATACCGCGCGCGCCCCCCGCCTCCCCGTGCCCCTCCACCCCTAGAGCCCGAACTCGTCGATCTTCTTCTTGAGCGTCGGGTAGGTGATCCCGAGGAGTTTCGCCGCGCGCGTCCGGTTCCCGGCCGTCGCCTCGAGCGCGCGGGCGACCATCTCCTTCTCCATCTCGCGCAGCGTCTTCACCTCGCCGGGCGCCCGCGCGGGGCCGCCGAGCCGGATCTCGAGGGGCAGCGCGTCCGCGTCGATCTTCTCGCCCTTCGCCATCACCGCGCACCGCTCGCACACGTTCCGCAGCTCG
>Ga0187894_10007761_pt1 | contig 9999 bp, 6 predicted proteins | sample GBC1701081metaG_FD_136650 | JGI IMG/M metagenome (GOLD analysis project Ga0187894, IMG submission 136650) | White microbial mat communities from a lava cave in the Kipuka Kanohina Cave System on the Island of Hawaii, USA - GBC170108-1 metaG ... | reverse complement strand
CTTTTGTGGCTTTTGGTAGACGAAACACCAGATCTTACGCTAAGCTCTCGTCTCTTTCCTGCTTTTGCAAACAAAACTAACTGGGATTTGGTTGCCTATGCCAAAAGTCCGCCCGCTTACTGCCGCCTTAGTTATTCTCTCTCTTGTCTCCATCGTTTTCGTTTCGCTTGCCGGTGCGCAGCACAGCGCGATCGATACGTACGCGATCACCAACGCGCGTATCGTGACGGTCTCCGGACCGACTATCGATCGCGGCACGGTGGTGATTCGTAACGGCCTGATCGCCGCCGTCGGCGCAAACGTCAGCGCACCATCTGACGCGCGCACCATCGATGGCACCGGCCTGACCGTTTATCCCGGTCTGATCGACTCCTACACCAATCTTGCGCTGCCGGAAGCGGCGCCTTCGCCGTCGCCTGGCGGTGGTGGCGGCGGCGGAGGGTTCTTCGCTGCTCCGCCGCGGCCGAGTCCGGGTGGTCCAAACTCGACGCAGCCTGCCGGCTTGCAGCCCGAAGTGATGGTTGAAGACGTGATCCGTCCCGGGGGCAACGAGATCGAATCGTCGCGCAGTATCGGCATCACGACCGCGCTCGTCTCGCCCCGCACCGGCATCTGGATGGGCCAGTCGGCACTGATCAATCTCGCGGGCGACACGCCGCAAGAGATGATCGTGCGGTCGCCGGTTGCGATGCACGTCGGGTTTACACCGCTGCGCGGTACTTATCCCGGTTCGTTGCTGGGCGTGTTTGCGACGTTGCGACAGATGATGCTCGACGCGCAGCGTTATCGCGACTCGATTGCGATGTATGAACGTTCGCCGCGCGGGATGCGCCGGCCGGAAGTGGACCGATCGCTGGCGGCGCTGGTGCCGGTGGTCGACGGGCGCATGCCGGTCGTGATGTTGGCAAACAGCGAACGAGAGATCTCGCGCGCCCTGGATTTAGGCGCGGAGTTCAAACTGCGGCTGATCATCGCCGGCGGACGCGAAGCAGATCGACTTGCGGATCGTTTAGCGAAACAGAACGTGCCCGTCCTGTTGTCGCTCAACTTGCCGCGGCGCACAACGCCCGCGATTCCGGAAGCAGATCCCGAGCCGATGCGCGTGTTGCGCGAGCGTGTTGATGCCCAACAAACGGCAGGCAAGCTCGCCAGGGCCGGAGTTCGTTTTGCGTTTCAGTCGGGCTCGTTGACGAACATTTCCGATCTGTTCGCCAACGCGAACCGGGCAATTGAGAACGGGTTGTCGGCGACGGATGCGTTACGCGCGTTCACGATCTGGCCCGCGACGATCTTCGGGGTTGAAAACCAGCTCGGCTCGATCGAAACCGGCAAGATCGCAAATTTAACGATCACACGTGGAGATCTTTTCGATCGCAACAGCCGCGTTGCGCAGGTGTTTATCGATGGCCGTCCGGTGGATTTGCGTCCCGCGAGCGGTGGTCAGGGCGGGCGCAATCCGTTGACTGGAACGTGGACCCTGACCGTCAACCTGGGCCAGGTAGAAAAGCGCGGGTCCGTGACTCTGGAACAGCAAGGCGAACGGCTGATCGGATCTATCGCAGGCTTGCTCGGCAGAGGCGAGATCTTCAATGCCTCGGCGACTGCAACCGGCGAGGTTCATTTCACCGTTCCGCTGGAAGTCGAGGGCCAAACAAAAGAAGCGACCTTCACCGGAACGCTTTCGGGCGATGAGATCCGCGGCACGGTTAACGTCGTAGGCATGGCGCCGGGATCATTCACCGCAAACCGAGCAAGTCTAGGCTTACCGATGGGAGCACAACAAATACCATGAAAAAACTGCTTCTTCTATTATCGCTTTCCTTAGTGGGATCGGTGGCCCAGGCGCAAACAGTGGCGCCGCCCGAAACGCTGATTCGCAACGCGACGGTGCTCACCATCACACGCGGCACGTTGCAAAACACTGATGTGCTGCTGCGCAACGGCAAGATCGCCGCCGTCGGCAAGAACCTCAACGCTTCCGCAAACGCGCACATCATCGACGGCACCGGCAAGTACGTCATGCCCGGCATCATCGACTGCCACTCCCACTCGATGCTCGACACGATCAACGAAGGCACGCTCTCTGTTACGTCAATGGTGCGCACTGAAGATGTGCTCAACCCGACCGACGTCGATCTTTATCGCGAGCTCGCGGGCGGCGTGACGACGTTGAATCTGCTGCACGGCTCGGCGAATCCGATCGGCGGCCTGAACACGGTCGTGAAGATCAAGTATGGCCGGCCGGCGAGTGAGTTTCTTTTTCCGGGCGCGATGCCGGGAATCAAGTTTGCGCTCGGCGAAAACGTGAAACGGTCGAGCACGCCGAATCAGCCGGGTGTGACGCGTCGTTATCCAAACACGCGCATGGGCGTCGAAGAGACGATTCGCGACGCCTTCGTTCGCGCGCGTGATTACAAACGTGCGTGGGACGAGTATCGCGCAGCCGCGGGAAAAGATAAGAACCTGCTTCCGCCGCGACGCGATCTGCAACTCGAACCGCTCGTCGAGATTCTCGAAGGCAAACGCTACGTTCACGCCCACTGCTACATCGCCAGCGAAATCCTGATGTTGATCAATATCGCCGACGAGTTTGGTTTCAAGATCAAAACGTTCCAGCACGTGCTCGAGGGTTACAAAGTTGCAAAAGAGATCGCCGCGCACGGCGCCGGCGCCTCCATGTTTGCGGATTCGTGGAGCTACAAGATCGAGGCTTACGACGCCATTCCTTACAACGCGGCGATCATGACGCGCGCCGGGGTCGTTGTTTCGATGAACTCCGACTCCGACGAGCGCGCGCGGCGTCTGAATATCGAAGCGGCAAAAGCGATGCACTGGGGCGATCTGACTGAAGAACAGGCGCTCCGCCTGATCACGATCAATCCGGCAATCCAGCTCGGCATTCAGGACCGCGTCGGCTCAATCGAAATCGGCAAAGACGCGGACATCGCGATCTGGAACGGGCATCCGTTCAGTGTCTACTCGCGCGTCGATATCACCTTCGTTGACGGCACCGTCTTTTTCGATCGCCAGCAGGATCTCGCGCGACGTCCTGAACTCGCGAAAGAGCGTGCGGCGCTCGAACAAGCCGAGCCAAACAAACCTCCGGCACAGGGACAGTCACCACGAGCACCGGGACGCCGGCGACCCACGACTCAAGACGACACCATCGAGGAGGAACAGCCGTGAACGTCACGCACAAACTGGCAGCATTGGTGATCGTGATCTTGTCGTGCGGCGGATTGACGTTCGCACAGCAAATCGGTAATCCCACGGCGCAACAAGGTGTCGTGCCTCCGCGCGGTGTGTTTGCGATTCGCAGCGCGCGCATCGTGACCGTCAGTGGTCCGGAGATCGAAAACGGCACGGTTGTGATCCGCGACGGAAAGATCGAAGCAGTCGGCGCAACGGTGAACGTTCCAGCGGGTGCGCAAACGATCGATGGCCGCGGTTTGTCAGTCTACCCGGGCATGATCGATGCGGGCACAAACCTGGGCCTCGTAGAAGTGCCGCAGGGCGCGAACGGAACGGTCGATCTTTCTGAAGTCGGTGATTTCAATCCGAACGCGAAAGCGATCATCGCCGTGAATCCGCACAGCGCGCACATTGCAGTCACGAGAGTCGAAGGCGTGACGAATACCGTCACGGCGCCAACCGGTGGTTTGATTTCGGGCCAGGCGGCGCTGATCAACCTGCTCGGCACCGCCCCAAAAGAGATGGCGGTGATTCCGCAGGCCGCGCTGGTGATCAACTATCCGCGCATCGGCGGAGGCGGCGGCGGAGGCTTTGGCGGCTTCCAGCAACAGCAAACGAATCTGACGGAAACCTTGGAAGCAAACGCGCGGCAACTGGAGCAGATCCGAAAGATGTTGCGCAATGCCGAGGCGTATGGCCGTGCCCAGGACGCCTATGCAAGGGATCGATCGTTGCCGCGTCCCGATCAAAACGTCGTGTTTGAATCATTAGTCCCTTACGTTCGCGGTGAACAGCCCGTGATCTTTCGTGCGGAGCGCGAGGCGGAAATTCGCGGCGCGATCCGGTTTGCCGAAGAGATGAAACTGAAACCGATCATCCTCGGCGGCAACGACGCGTGGAAGGTCGCGAGTTTGTTGAAAGAGAAAAACATTCCCGTAATTCTGACGGGCATACTCTCTCTGCCCTCGCGTGAAGACGACTTTTACGACACGCTCTATGAGAACCCGGCGAAACTCCAACAGGCCGGTGTGCTCTTCGCTATTTCAACCGGCGACAGCGGTCCCGAAGTGCGCAATCTCCCGCAGTACGCGGGTATGGCCGCAGCTTTTGGCCTTTCGAAGGCGGATGCGTTGAAGGCAGTGACGCTCAACCCGGCACGCATCATGAACGCGGCTGATCGGCTCGGGTCAATCGAGGCCGGCAAGATGGCTAATCTGGTCGTGACCGACGGCGATCTGCTCGAAATTCGTACCCACATACGATATTTGTTTATAGACGGGCGTCCGGTGGTGTTAAGTAGTCGACACACTGAATTGAACGACGCGTTCAAAAATCGGAAGTAAATCCGGCTTCAAAGTTTTGAGGAGGTTTCCCTTGTTTATTCGTACTGCGGCCCTCGTTCTTGCACTATTTACGGTAACAACCGTCGCTTATTCCGAGACGAAGTTGTTGCGCTTTCCCGACATTCGCGGCGACCGCGTTGTTTTCACTTACGCGGGTGATCTTTGGACCGCGCCTTCAAGCGGCGGTAACGCGATTCGTTTGACTTCGCATCCCGGCGTCGAAGTGTTCGGCAAGTTTTCGCCTGATGGGAAGTGGGTCGCGTTCACCGGACAATACGATGGCGACGAGCAGGTCTACGTCGTGCCCACGTCGGGCGGTGAGCCACGCCAGCTCACGTTCTATCCGGCACGTGGACCACTGGCGCCGCGCTGGGGTTGGGACAACCAGGTGTTCGGCTGGAGTAACGATGGCAAACGGATCTACTTCCGTTCGTTGCGCGATTCATGGACGCTGCCGATCGCACGGCTTTATTCAGTTTCAGTCGACGGTGGTCCAGCCGAGGCATTGCCAATGCCGACCGCTGGTTCGGGAGACTACTCGCCCAGCGGAACTGAGATGGTCTACTCGCCGCAGTCGCGCGATTTCAGATCGGAAAAGCGCTACAGCGGTGGCCAGGCGAACCAGCTCTACATCTTCGACCTGAAATCCAACACTGCGAAACGCATCACTGAAGGACCACGTGCGACGCGCGACGCAATGTGGATCGGCGATACGATCTTTTTCAACTCGGATCGCGACGGGCACTTCAACCTCTACGCCTACACCGTTTCGAATGGCAAAACCTCGAAAGTTACCAACAACCAGCCGTGGGACGTTCGTTGGCCCAGTTCCGATAACGAGGGTCAGATTGTTTACGAGTTGAATGGTGAGTTGCAGGTGCTCGATGCGAGGACCAGGCGCAGCACGCCGATCTCGATCAACGTTCCTGACGAAGGGAACGCCCGGCGGCCGAGTCGCGTGTTCGCGGGAAATTTGATTGAGGGGTTTGGATTGAGTCCGAAAGGCGAGCGCGCGATCTTCGTCGCGCGTGGCGATGTGTTTACCGCGCCGCTCGAAAAGGGACCGACGCGAAACTTGACTGACTCGTCTGGCGCGCATGACAAGTGGGCCAACTGGTCGCCTGACGGATCGCAGATCGCTTTCGTTTCCGATAAGAGTGGTGAAGATGAGATCTACGTGATTGCGCAGGATGGCTCGAAGCCGGCCGAGCAATTGACAAGCGGTGGCAATGCGATGCGCTACGCGCCAGAGTGGGCGCCTGACGGTAAGCGAATCGCGTTCGGCGATAAGGATGGAAAGCTCTACGTGTTGACGTTGGCGGATCGCAAGGTGGTGGAGATTGCCGATTCATCGCGCGGTCAGATTCGTGATTATGTTTGGTCTCCGCGTGGCAATTATCTCGCGTTCACGATGGCCAACACGAATCAGTTTGCGGGCGTGCACATCTGGAGCGCGACGGACGGTCAGGTGCGCCGTGTCAGCGACGAGTTCTTCAGCGCTTACAATCCGGCGTGGGACCCGCAGGGAAATTATCTCTACTACCTCAGCGACCGGGAATTTGCGCCGCAGCTTTCAAATGTGGAGTTTAATTTCGCGACTAACCGTCAGACTTATATCTACGCGCTCGCTCTGCGCAAAGATGTGAAGCATCCGTTTCCGCCGGAGAGTGACGAAGTAACCATCTCGAAGACCGACGACGCTTCTAAACCGCCGGCCTCGCCTGCCTCTTCGCCTGCTGAGAAACCAGCCGAAACGCCGGCGGCTGCTCCTGCAACCGCCGAAGCAAAACCGGAAGCTGCGCCGAAGCCGGCGCCAACGTTGACGATCGATTTCGATGGCATATCGTCGCGTGTTGCTCGCGTGCCGCTGGGAGCCGACAACTATTTCGGACTTTCAGCTAAGACCGGACATCTGCTCTATGCCGTTACCGGCGCCGGTTACTACGGCCGTCAAAGCGATCGAACTCCATCGCTGCGCATTTATTCGTTGAAGGATCGAAAAGAGACGACGCTCGCCGAGGACATTCGCGGTTTCGTGCTTTCCGACGACGGTTCGAAGGTGCTCGTGAGCCAGGGACCGGGTTTCAATATTTACGATGCGACACCGGTTGGCGAGCGCTCGCGCAAAGCTTTGGCTACTTCCGGGCTCTACGTCGATCGTATACCAAGCGAAGAGTGGAATCAGATCTTCAACGAGGTCTGGCGGCGCTATCGCGACTGGTTCTACGTCTCGAACATGCATGGTTACGACTGGGTTGCGCTGCGCGAACAGTACAAGCCTTTGCTGAAGTACGTGGCCCATCGTTCGGACTTGAACTATGTGATCAGCGAAATGATCTCGGAGTTGACGGTGCAACACGCGTACATCGAAGGTGGTGATTTTCAGATTCCGCCGCGGCCGCGTTACGGCTTACCGGGTGCGCGTTTTGAGTTGGACAAACAGGCCGGACGTTATCGCATCGCCAAGATCTTCGATGGTGAGAGCGAGGAGGATACTTATCGCTCGCCGCTTCACGAAGTCGGAGTGAATGTGAGCGTCGGCGACTACGTGCTGGCGATTGACGGTGAAGAGTTAAAGCCGACTGACGATCCGTATCGCTTGCTGCGAAACAAGGCAGACAATCCGGTGCAGCTCACGGTCAACAAGACTCCGTCGATGCCGGGTGCGCGCACGGTTTCATATCGTCCGATTACTGACGAGCAGAACCTGATGTATCTCGATTGGGTTGATCACAATCGTGAGATGGTGTCGAAAGCGACCGGCGGGCGTGTGGGTTATTTACACGTGCCGGACATGGGCGCGGCCGGCATTCGTGAATTCATCAAGTGGTATTACCCGCAACTGCGTAAGGAAGGTTTGATCGTCGACGTGCGGGCGAATGGCGGCGGCAACGTGTCGCGCATGTTGATTGAACGTTTGCGGCGCAAGTTGCTGGGCGTCAATTATGCGCGCACAACTGACGAGGCATCGACCTACCCGGACGGTGTCTTCATTGGTCCAATGGCGGCATTGCTCGATGAAAACTCCGCTTCTGATGGCGACATCTTTCCTGCGATGTTCCGCGAAGCCAGTCTTGGCCCATTGATTGGCAAGCGTTCGTGGGGCGGCGTTGTGGGCATCACGAATCGTGGTCCATTGATTGATGGCGGATCAGTGAGCGTGCCGGAGTTTGGACTCGCGAATACGAAAGGCGAATGGGTTATCGAAGGTTACGGCGTGGATCCGGACATCGAAGTGGATAACGATCCCCAGTCGGTAATCGCCGGCAAGGATCGGCAGCTCGAACGCGCCATTGCTGAAGTGATGGCGCACCTGAAGCAACCCGTGAAACTACCACCGAGGCCTGCGCCTCCGGTGAAGACAATCAACGATCGTCGCACTTCCAAGGCAACCGAGCAGGGCCGGAACTAACCAGTGGACAGGATTACATGACTTAACAGGATTTCGGAATCTTGTTAAGTCTGAAATCCTGTCTTTATTCCTTAACAAGCAGTTTCTCTTGCGGCAGCATTGCCGGCGCGCCTTTGTGTTGCCAGCAGCGGACTGGTCCATGCACGCGGCGCGCGCATGGCGCGCCTTTCTTGGTGCGCGCGCCACAGGTGTAGAGTTGTTCCGTTATGGGTGTGGGTTGAGGTGTGCTAGTGGCTGTTGAACTCGGACTGCCGGGAATCGCAGCGGAGCTAGCGCCTGAATTAACCGGACGCTCGATGATGAGCGGTGGCGGTGCGCTGCGGCAGCCGCGACCGAGCAACACTGCACCGAGGAAGAAAACGACAATAGTGATCGTCGGTCGCAGCCAGTTTGATTTCGCAAACGTGCGTGCACACTTGTCGCAGAATCGCCTGCTGGTCCAAACAAACCAGCGTAGCCGCACAATCTTGTTGCCACACTCGCAACAGAAATTTGGACGGTAACTCGTGAGACCCGTGAGAATCGACATGTTGTGAGATCCTTTCGTAAGAAACCCCGCCATTATAAGCTCTCTAAGTCCTTCACCAAGCAACCGTTAGTCCCTCGAAAACGTCCGACTTTCGCGCGTTTGAAAAAATAGTCTGGGGCGGGCATACTTTCCCGACCGATTTACGCATGCAATACCAGAATTACCTTTTCACCCTCGGCCACCGGTTCGCGTTTTTTCTGCTTCTGACGGCGTTTTGCGTCGTGACTGTGACCGCGCAGGAAGTAGACGACATCGTGCGAACCGAAACCTCGCTCGTGCAACTCAACGTGGGCGTGGTCGACAAGCAGGGACGGCCAGTCACCTCGTTAACGAAGAGCGATTTTGTTATTTACGAAGACGGTGTGAAGCAATCGATCCAGCTTTTCGAACCGGCCGAAGCGCCTTTCAGCCTGGTGTTGCTGCTCGACATGTCCGGCTCGACAGTTAATTTCCGGCAGCAGTTGAAACTCGCAAGTCAACGCTTTCTCGATGTGCTTTCGCCGGAAGACCGGGTTGCTGTTATCCAGTTCAATGCCAAGGTCAAATCGTTGAGTGGTTTTTCAGTCGATCGACAAAAGACTGCGTACGCAATCGAGATTGCTGAAGGCGCCGGCGAAACCCATTTTTACGAAGCGTTGAAATATGCGTTGAAAGAGTTGGAAAAAGAAGGCAAGCGGCGCAAAGCGATCGTGGTGCTCACCGATGGACTCGACACGCACCTGCGCAACACGGATCGCGCCACGCTGTCGAGAGCGCAAACAGACGAAGAAGCACTGGCCACGATCAAGCCCGACGCGAGTGCTGATCTCAACGTGGTGCTGAACGCGGCGGACCGTTTGGGCGTGACGATCTATCCACTGGCACTACCATCCGGCGATCCAAAGCGTTTGCCGTTGCCATCGCCCCACATCACCGGCATCTACGCGGCTGCGCGAGCCCGCATGCAATCACTCGCGGATCGCACCGGTGGACGTTTGAACGAGATCAACCGCCTGGAATACATGGCGCAACTCTATCGCGAAGTGGCCGCGAATCTGCGCACGCTGTACACCGTTGCCTACCAGGCGCCCGGCGATCGTCCTCGCGGCAAGTGGCACGAAATACGGGTGGAAGTGGCGCATCCGGAGTTAACAGCGCGAACCAAACCGGGTTATTACGGGCGCTGATTTTCCGGCTCGCAAAGGGGTCCGTTTTACTATTTCGCCCTCACCATTTATTATTACCGACTTCGCACCCGTAGCTCAGCTGGATAGAGTACCTGACTACGAATCAGGGGGTCGCACGTTCGAGTCGTGCCGGGTGCACCAGTGAGATCAACGACTTGCGGCAGGCTTCAGGCTCTGCCGTTTTTCGTTTGTGGCAAACTTGCGACAATGCTGCTGCCGATATTCTGATAACACAACAATCGCGCCGCGCTTTCCTTGATCGGTCGCGTGGATGTACCGCATCGTCGTCACAATCGAAGCATGTCCCATTAGCTCTTTGATCTTCACCACGTCAACGCCAGCGTCGGCTAACCGAGT
>Ga0187894_10007760_pt1 | contig 9999 bp, 2 predicted proteins | sample GBC1701081metaG_FD_136650 | JGI IMG/M metagenome (GOLD analysis project Ga0187894, IMG submission 136650) | White microbial mat communities from a lava cave in the Kipuka Kanohina Cave System on the Island of Hawaii, USA - GBC170108-1 metaG ... | reverse complement strand
CCCAGCGCGGGAGAACTGTCGTCTCAAACTGGCGGCGGCGTGCCGTGGTCCGGCTCGGCGCCGCCAAAAAATCACCCTCGCCGCGCATTCAAGGGGATCGCAGCCTCCGGTGCGGAATCCCTGTGGCGTCGCTTCTGGGCTTGCCAGCGAACACGATGGCTACCTACTCTAGTCCGCATCCCAGGCCGCGCCGCCGCCTCCACGATTCAGTGGTCTGTCGTCATCCAGGTTTCCTGCGGCTTGTTCGGTCGTGGTGTTGTCGGAAGCTGAACGTTGTCATGAAATCTTTTCTCCCGGCTCTGGTGATCCTCACCTGTTTTGGTCAAAAAACTTTGGCCGTGGATAGCGTCGTGGTGTTCAATGAAGTCCATTATCATCCGCCGACCAACGAGGCGGCGATGGAGTGGATCGAGTTGCACAATCAGATGGCCGTCGATATCGACGTGTCAGCTTGGTTTATCGAGGATGGCGTGGAATTCACTTTTGCGGAAGGGACGATTATTCCAGGCGGCGGCTACTTGGTGATCGCGGGCGACGTGGCGTCGCTGCAAAACGCGACGGGCGCCACCAACGTCGTCGGCCCATTCACTGGACGGCTCAATAACGGCGGCGAGCAACTGCAATTGCGCGACCGCAACGGACGGCTGATGGATGAACTCGTTTACGGCACGCGCGGCAAATGGCCCGTGGCGGCGGATGGTTCCGGGGCCACACTCGCCAAACGCGATCCGAACGCGACCAGCCGTTCGCCGGAAAACTGGACCTCTAGCATCGCGGTCGGCGGCACGCCTGGCGCGAGGAACTTCCCCGAAGCCGACGTTCCGCGCCGCCGAAGTTTAATCGCGTTCGATGCGCTGTGGCGTTACGAAGCTTCCGGCACGGACTTGGGCGAATCCTGGCGGCAGCCGGATTTCGACGATAGCACCTGGGCAGGACGAAACAACGCCACACTGATTTCCTATTGGCCGTTTGATGGCAACGCGAATGCGACTCGCGGCGTGAACGGCACTTTCGTAGGCGCGGTGAGCGCCGCGGTTGATCGCAATGGCGCGGCCGGTGGCGCGCTGGCGTTCAGTGGCGCGCAACAGTATGTGCAAGTCGCGGGCGGGGGCGGATTGAACGCGGCGACCGCCGGCACGATCAGCCTGTGGGTGAAATGGGCGGGCAATCAGGATGCGGATTGTTGCTCGACCTTCGGTGCCGTGCTGGCCCGCCAAGCCAATGGACAGTTCTCGGATGACATCATCGCTTTGAATGCCGCCAACCCATCCACCGCGCGAGTGGTCTGGCGGCAAGCGGGCGGGCCAGCGCCCGTGCTGATCACCAGCACGGCGCCCGTCGGGACCAACTGGCATCATCTCGCCATCACGTTCACAACGGCGAGCAGCACGCTTTACGTGGATGGAATCTCGCAAGGCACCGCGGTGGGGGGCGGATTGAACAACAATCCCACGACGCCGCTTTCTATCGGCGCTTGGGCGGGCGATGGGGGCGGCTTTGCCTCTGCGAGCATCGATGACGTGGCGATTTGGGACCGGCCTTTGAGCGCAGGGCAAATCGCGCAACTGGCCAACCAGAGCAAAGCGCCGCTCGACTTTGCTTCACCAGAAAGCGCCGTGTATTTCGCGGGAGACGGGCGCTTGGCAACGAACGACGAACTGCGCCGCACCCAGCTGCCACTGGGACCGACGACCTATTACTTCCGCCATGCGTTCCGTTTCGATGATGATCCCACACTTACGGAGTTGAACCTCGACTTAGCTGCAGACGATGGAGCAGTCATTTACCTGAACGGCACTGAAATCCATCGTCACAACATGCCGATGGGCGATGTGGTTTACTCGACACTGGCCACGAGCGAAGTCGGTGATGCGCCTTTACTCGCTGGCACAATCCTCCCGGCAACCAGTCTGGTGCGAGGTACTAATGTTCTGGCCGTGGAAGTGCATCAGGCTGGCGTCGCGGACGCGGGCATGGCGTTTGGCGCAAGTTTAACGGCCAGCATCACGCCCGCCCCTGTGTTTGAAGACCGCACGCTTATCGGGCTGCAAGATCCCTGGAGGTTCGACGCCTCAAACGCTGATCTCGGTTCGGCTTGGCGAGCCCCAGCTTATATCGATGTGGCCTGGTCGAATGGACCAGCGTTGTTTTTCGCGGGCGACGGCGAAGTGGACGGCGTGCCGCCCGAATTGATCCGCGGCGTAACGGCAACGGCTTCGAGTCAGTTGGCCAGCGCCAGCCGTTTCGCATCGAACGCGGTCAACGGCGCCGGGCTGGTGGGTAATGCGCACGTCAACACGCCCGATGCGATGATGTGGCTGAACAATGGGACCTTCGTCGTGCCCAATGATCTAAGTCCCCGCATTACGTTCGATCTCGGCTCGGTCGTGCCCGTTCGCTCGATGAAGGTCTGGAATTACAATGAAGACTTGCCGGGCCGCCCGGAACTGTTGTCCCGCGGCGTGGCCAGCGCGGACGTGCTCGTCAGCACGAATACCACAACCTTGAACGTCCACATCGCTGGACAAGCGTTTAACAAAGCGCCAGGGACACAGACCGATTTTTCACAAGTGATTGATCTCGGCAACGTCTCCGCGCGCTACGTGCGGCTGGACAAGTTGACCAACTTTCCAGGCGGTGACTTCCGTTTCGTCGGCTTGAGCGAAGTGCAGTTCTTCCGCGACGCTCAACTCAAGCGCACGGAGTTGCCCTTCAGCGCCGTCACTTACTATTTCCGCAAGGCGTTCCTCTTTGGCGGTGATCCGAGCCGGGCGGAATTGACATTGAACGCCGCCGTGGACGATGGCGCGGTGTTTTACCTCAATGGCGTCGAGGTTTACCGCCACAATATGCCGAGTGGGACTGTGTCCCATTCCACGCTGGCCAGCAGCCTGATTGACCATGCTACGTTTACCGGGCCGGTCCCGATCTCCGCGGCGCATCTCAAGCCGGGAACCAACGTCCTGGCTGTGGAAGTTCATCAAACCGCCGCCGCCAGCGACATGGACATGATCTTCGGGCTAAGCTTGGCGGCTCGAATCGCGCCGCGACCACCGGAGGATTTCGAAGCCAGCGGTCTTGTGTTCAACGAAATCGGGTCTGGCAACGCGATGCCGTTCCAATTGGAGCTAGTCAATCGAGGCGGACACGCACTGGATTTGAGCGGGTACGTCCTGCGCCGTGCGGGTTCATTACCGGATGCTGAATTTTCGCTGCCCCCACAGACGCTCGCGCCAGGTGAGTTTCTGATTCTCAGCCAGGCTGCCACCGGCCTTGGCGCGAACCCGGGCGAAAAGCTCTTCCTGGTTCAACCCAACGGCGGCATCGCTGACGCGGTTCAAGTGGCGGCGACGCCGCGCGGACGCTGGCCCGATGGCGCCGGTGAATGGTTGACCCCGAACGCCACGACCTTCGGCGCAAGCAACAGTTTCACGTTCCATCAAGACGTGGTGATCAATGAAATCATGTATCATCACCGGCCAACACTCGAAGTGCCGCCGGTCATCGGCACGAATGCCTTCATCACGCTGACGAACTGGTGGCGTTACGAACAGTCGGATATGGATCTAGGAACAGCTTGGCGCGCGCCCGGTTTCGACGACAGCGCCTGGCCAGTTGGGCAAGGGCTGTTCGTGTCATCCACGAATAATCTGCCGATGCCGAAGAACACCGAGTTAGCGCTTGGTCCGACGGCTTATTATTTCCGCACGGCCTTCGAGTACACCGGCGCGCAGCCCGTGCTCACCTTGAGCCTGCGACACATCGTGGATGATGGGGCCGCGTTTTATTTGAACGGCGTCGAGATCGCGCGATTCAACCTGCCCGCGGGCGTGATCCGGCACACCAACACCGCCTCCCCTGTCCTCAATGCTCAGTTGCGCAATCCGATCACCGTTGCGTTGAGCAATCTCGTTGTCGGCGTGAACGTGCTGGCGGTTGAAGTGCATCAAGCCTCCCCCACGGGCGATGACGTGGCCTTCGGTGCTGAATTGGGGGCGACCGTTGAAGCGATCCCGCGCGTTCCCTACAGCGAATCCGATGAACAATGGGTGGAATTGCTCAATCGCGGGAGCAACGCGGTGGACCTCACAGGCTGGCGTTTGGATGAGGGCATCGATTTCCGATTCGCGCCAGGGACGATGATTCCGGCTAACGGTTATTTGGTCGTGGCCAAAGACCCCGAAGTGCTGCGAACGAAATATTCGAACATCGCGATTGCTGGCCCTTATACGAACAGTCTCTCACATCGCGGCGAACGAATCGTTCTGAAGGACCGCAGCGACAATCCCGCAGATTCCGTGAGTTATTTCGACCGAGAACCGTGGCCTGATGCGGCAGACGCCGGCGGATCAAGCATGGAACTGCGCGATCCCTTTGCGGACAACAACGCCGCCGGCGCTTGGGCGGCGAGCGATGAAGGGAGCAAATCGGCTTGGCGGACTTACTCGTATCGAGGCGTCGCGGCGGCCAGCGCCGTTGGGCCGGATGGACAGTGGCGGGAATTCGTCATGGGCTTGCTCAACGCCGGCGAAGTGTGGCTGGACGACATCAGCGTGATCGAAACGCCCGCGACCACACCCGTGCAACTCATTCAGAACGGGACCTTCGACACCGGCACGAACAAGTGGCGCATCATTGGCAATCATCACGGCGAAGTCATCGACGATCCCAGCCAGCCCGGGAACAAGATACTGCGGCTGATTGCTACCGGTGCCACCGAGCACATGAGCAACCACGGTGAAACCACGCTGGCGAACGGACGCGACACGGTCAACACACGCGAGTATCTGATTTCATTCCGTGCCAAGTGGATCAGTGGTTCGCGGCAATTTCACACGCGGCTTTACTTCAATCGCCTGGCTCGCACGACCCTCCTCGACGCGCCGGAGGCGCATGGAACTCCTGGAACGCGGAACACGGCTTTTGCTCCCAACATCGGTCCGACATACCAAACACTGCGCCATGCCCCCGCCGTCCCCGCGCCGTTCACGCCGGTGATGGTCAGCGTTCAGGCCAGTGATCCAGACGGCTTGGCGGGAATGACGCTTTGGTGGCGGCAGGACGGTGCTTCGTGGCAAAGCACGCCAATGATTGAGGATCCATTACGCATCACGCATTACGCGTCACTTCCTGGACGGCCCGCTGGCGCAGTCGTCCAATTCTACGTCGAAGGCCGCGACCTGCTTGGCGCCACGTCTTGGTTTCCGCCTGCCGGTCCGGCCTCTCGCGCTCTCTACAAGGTGGACGACGGCTTGGCCGCGACCAACGGTCTCCACAACGTGCGTCTCGTGGTGCTGGCCGCCGACGCGGACGCACTGCATCGAACGGTCAACTTGATGAGCAACGAGCGCATAGGCACGACGTTCATCTACGATGAACGTGAGATTGTTTACGACGCCGCCTTGCGATTGAAGGGCAGCGAACACAGCCGGACCACTTCTGCCCGTCTCGGTTTCAACGTGAGCTTTCCGGGCGGGCAACTCTTCCGGGGCGTCCATACGACGGTGGCTCTGGATCGGTCGGAGAGCACTGGCTACGGCCAGCGTGAAATGCTCATTCATCAGACCGCCAATCATGTGGGGGGCGTGCCGACGAAGTATCACGACCTCGTCCAAATCATGACGCCGCGCCTAGAGCATACCGGCGCCGCTGAATTGCAACTGGCGCGCTATAGCGATGTCTTCCTTGATGATCAGTTTGATCGTGGCCGCGAAGGGACGGTCTTTGAATACGAGTTAGTCTATCAGCTCAACTCCACGGACACGCTTCAACCGGAGGGCAACAAAGTGCCCGCGCCTGATTCTGTGGTCGGCACGACCATTCGCAATTTGGGCAACGATAAGGAAGCCTATCGCTGGGATTACTTGATCAAGAACAACGAGGAACGCGATGACTATAGCCGGATTATGGATTTTTGCCGGACGATGGAGTTGGCCGGCACCAACTTCAACAGCCAGATCACGAATGTCATCGACGTGGATCAGTGGTTGCGTGGCACCGCACTGTGCGTGCTTTCCGGCGCAGGCGACAACTACGGTGGCGACGGCTCGCAGCACAATGTCCAGTTCTACGTGCGGCCCGAAGACAGGCGAGTGTTGTTCCTCCCGCACGACGTGGATGCTTTCTTTGACGCCAATCGGCCCATCCTACCGAATGGCGATATCACCAAGTTGATCGCGGTCCCGGCCCATGCTCGCACCTACTACGGACACTTGCGCGACATGCTGACCACGACCTACAACAGCGCTTATCTCAGTCGATGGGCCGCGCATTATGGGCGGCTTCTTCCTGGGCAGAATTTTGCGAGCCACTTAGCATTCATTGTTCAGCGCGCCACGTTGCTCAACAATTCGGTCAACGGCGCCATACCTAACGCCGCGTTCGCCATTACCACCAGCGCTGGAAATAACTTCAGCACATCGAATCAAATAGTGACCATCGCCGGCACCGCGCCGCTGGCGGTAAAGACGATTGAAGTTAACGGCGTTGCCCACCCGATCACTTGGACGAGCACGACGGTCTGGACGGTGATGGTTTCCGTGTTTAATGGGATTAACACGCTGAATGTGCAAGGCCGCGACCGTTATGGCCGCCTTCTAACCAACGCGCTCGACGCCATTACTGTAACCAACACGGGACCGGGCGCGCTCTTCCCGGTGGTAATCAACGAATGGATGGCGGATAACGCGGGGCCGGGCGGAGTGGTTGATCCACTCGACGGACTTTTCCAGGATTGGTTCGAGCTATTTAACCCGAACACGAACGGCGTGAGCCTCACGGGGTTTCATCTTACGGACAACCTTTCGCAGCCGACAAAGTTCAAAATCCCTTCGGGCACGGTCATTGGCCCGCGTGGCTTCTTATTCGTTTGGGCTGACAATCAGCCTGAACAGAACGCGGCAGACCCCAACGGCCACTTGCACGCGTCCTTTGCCTTGAACAACGGCGGCGAAGCCATCGCGCTGTTCAATCCGGTGGGCGTGGCGCAACACGTCATCGTGTTCGAAGATCAGACGCAGAACGTCAGCCAAGGACTATTCCCCGACGGCGACACGAACGCGGTTTATTTCATGACCAACTGGACGCCGCGTGCTTCGAACGTGTTGGGCCTGCCCGTTTCACCGCAAATCCTCACTGTTCGTCTTGAACCAGCGGGCCAAGTTGCTTTGACCTTCAGTGCCACACCCGGACGCAGCTACCGTATTGAGTTCAAGGAGGATTTGGCCGCAGAGGAGTGGCTGCCCTTGGGCCAGGCTCGACTGGCCGGCGGGACGATGATGATGATCAGCGACGCGCTGGACGGTCATCCGCAACGATTCTATCGCGCGGTGTTGGTGTGGTGACTTCGGAGATCGTAGTGGCGGGCTTCCGCCCGCCACATCTGCCCCCAGACTCACCACGATGCGCCCGCCTTATATTCATTGAAGAAGCCGGACGCCGTTGTTTTGAACTTCGCCACGAGCCCCGCGAGGTGTTTGGATGTTCAGTTGGACGTAGGCGAGTTTTCACTTGGCTCGCAGCCGGGAAGCTGCTCAACACTCAAATTCCATTGGCATCCCGCACGCCTTGGTTGGCGTCTCGATTCAGTTCTTGACCGCGGGATGACTCAGCAGATAAGCGCGGCGCTGTTCAGCGAAATTCTTTAAACTGAGCGCGCGCTCGGGACCGCGAGCGCCTTCCTGCTCGACGTCTTCGCTGAGACCTCGTTTGAAGGCATCGAACGAGGAGTGTTTGCGGGTGTCAGCCTTCACCCCGTCGGCGATGAGTTCATGGAACTCCAAAGCCACGGGACCGAGTTTCTTCCAGTCCAGCCATTGCTCCGCCAACGTCCGAACGTGAGCCAAGTAACGCGCCTGGAGCGCTGGCACCGCGAGCAGACGGTGAAGCAACGGCTTGCTGGCATCGCTGCTCCCGGCGAGCGGATCGAGTTCGACGCCGCGAACCTCCACGCCACCGCCCATGCGTCCGCCGCGTTCGGGGAAGTTGAATGTTTCGTTCGCGTCGTAAGGGACCACATGAAAGCGGCCTTTGGCGTCCTGGCAAAGTTCGTAGTCACTGGCACGAATCCAGTAACCATCGCTATTGATAAAAACGATTTCGACGGCGAGAAACCAAAGCACGCCTTCAATGTCCAGCAGCGGGCCTAGCGTTTCTTCCAGCTTTTCCAACGGCGTTTTCTCCAGGACGCGGCAGAGCTTGATGAGATCAGCCCACGACTTCGGATCGTCTTTGGTTTTGATTTCGTATTTCTTCTTGTACTCGGCGGGATCGTCACCGAGATAGGCCAGGCCGGCATTGCCCCGTGGACTGCCCGGAACTTTCCAGCGGGCGCCTTTTGAATCGCCAAACCACTCCTTGGTGAAGTCTTTGTTGAATTGCTGCGCGTTCACATAGACGCCCCAGCTTTCGCCGTTGACCACAAGTTTGACGTAATTGGCTTTCGGCGCGGGCAGGTAATGGCGCGCGATGTGGTAGTAGAGCACGGTGCGCAGGAATGTCGGATCACGATGAGCATTCAGGAGATTGATCGTGCGGTAGCCGAGTAACCGCTGATCTTCATGCACGAAATCAATGGAAAGATTGAAGGAGCGTTTACGGCCCTCACCAACCATCATGTAGGAGGAAGCGCCTCGAAAATGAACCCCCACCCCGGGATAGCTCTGGCCGTCCACCGTCAGTTTCGCGGGAACTTCGACGTCGGTGCCGTGGAAATCCGACAGTTCTTTCTCCCAATCCGCGTTCTCAAATTCGAGGAAGAACGTGCGGACCGCATTCGAGGCGTAAAGCGGCACGCCGGGAAATGATTTAGCATCCGCCAGTGCGACGCGTGGCCCCGGCTCCGGCGGTTCGGCGTTTTCGTTGCGCGGAGGACGGCGGGGGCCGCGGCGCGGTTCACGGCCTTCGGCACGCTCCTGAGCCAGGAATTCTCGCGCAGCCTTCCGTTCATTTGTATCCAGGCGTTTGTTGCCATCCTTGTCGAACTGCTCCACGAGCTTTCGATCGTCGCGCACGCCGCCAGGAGGACCACCAAAACCACCAGGGCCACGCCCGCCCGGAGGCCCGGCGAGATCAGGCGGCAGTGGGCCATTGAGACCTGGTGGAGTTACCGGACGCGTCGGTGCGGCCGGATCTTGTGCCGCGGCGCAAACTACGAGAATCGACGCGCACAAAACGGAGATCGCCAGTCGGCTGCTCGCTCTGCCACAGTAAACCGCTCGGCTTTCGAGCTGTGGCTTGTTTTTCTTTTGCGGGTTTTGGCTTTCGCTATTCGGCCTCAACTGGGCAACATGACTTATATCCATTCCAAGTTCAGGACTTAAAGCAACGCCATGCGGTTACTGCGAAACTTAAATGTCTTCTGGTGCCCCGCGACTCAGTTAAGCAGCGGCCGCCTTCTTAAGCCATTGCCGGTGTCGCTCGCGCTCTGACTTCAACAACGCGTCCACTTGCTCTGCCTCCTCAGACGTGAATAGACAATTTGCGGGCAGAAACTGGCCGCAAGCACCGCAGCGATGGTGACGGCGGCTGTAAACGAGCGAGTTGCAGGCGGGACATCGTCGTTCACTTGGCTCCGCTCCAATCCGCACGAACCGGACGGCGTGGCTGACTGGAGCCGCGAATGACCGGCCAGGTTCGGTTTCCGTCCAGCGAACATTCAGTTTCGTCGCATTCATATCGTTTCGTCCCATGAAAGACGCCGCAACCGCTCAAAAGTTGCATTACATGTTTGTAATACGTGTGAGCGGCGCCGTTCCTTGGGAAAAATTTCGATTTTAGCGAAACCAATTCGCCACGTTGAAGCCGAAGATCAATTGCAGGCCAGTCAGAAAGGTGAAGCCATAGACCAACCGGAGAAAGAGCTTCTCGGAAACGTGGCGGTTCAATGACACGCCGGCCCACACGCCAAGCGGAATGAGCGCTGCGTAGTAAAGGCCGGCCAGCAAGGTCTCGCGGGTGATGATGCCTTGCTGCACGAAGAACGGGAGCTTGATCCAGTTG
>Ga0187894_10007759_pt1 | contig 10000 bp, 9 predicted proteins | sample GBC1701081metaG_FD_136650 | JGI IMG/M metagenome (GOLD analysis project Ga0187894, IMG submission 136650) | White microbial mat communities from a lava cave in the Kipuka Kanohina Cave System on the Island of Hawaii, USA - GBC170108-1 metaG ... | reverse complement strand
CGCGCCAGCGGCAACATGATCAAGGGCGTCATGCCCTATTACAATGCCGGCGATCACATCGCCAAATCCGGCGGGCGCGCCATCATCGCCCGCAAGGACCGCGGGATCGACGCCAGCAACCCGAAGTCGATGGAAGGCAAGAAGATCGGCTATCTCAAAGGCAGCACGAACGATGTCTACCTGCGTCAATGGTTCAAGCGGGAAGGCCTCGACATCGGCAAGTCGGAGCTGATCAATGTGCCCGTCGAGAACATGCCGATCACGTTGGTGCAGGGCCAGGTCGACGCGATCGTGCCGTGGGAGCCGTATACCGCGCAGGCGGTGCGCGAGCTCGGCGCCAATGCCGTCATCGTCAGCCGCGGCGCGGCGAGCCTGGTGACCGATATCATCGGCGTTGTCGCGCACGAGAACTGGATCGGCAAGAACTATGATCTGCTCGAGAAGTTCTCGATCGGCATCGCGCAGGCGGCGCAGTTCATCCGTCAGAACCCGAAGGGCGCCGCCGAAATCGATACCCGCTATCTCGATGGCCTCAGCGTCGCTGATGCGATCGAGGGGCTGACATTCCTGCAGTGGGATCCGCGGATCTCGGTGTGCACGTCCGAAGGTCTGGTCAGGACTGGCAATGACATGATCAAGGACGGCCTCATCAAGATGAGCAAGCCGTTCACGGCGGCGGACTTCTACGACGACACCGTGCTGAAGCGCGTGATGGAGAAGCACCCGCAGCTCTTCTCCGACCTGCCGCCGCTGCCCACCACGCTCGCCGAGTGCAAAGGCAAGTTGAGCTGAACGCCGATGCCGGGACCGAAGCGGTCCTGCGCGTGAACGGTCTGTGCGGAGCACAACGATGATCGAGCGTGACACGCCCTCGCAGGACAAGATCGTCGTTTCGGGCTTCCGGCACTTTTTTGAGACGGCCGACGGGCCGGTGCAGGCCACCGACCATCTCGACCTGATGATCCGGGCGGGTGAATTCGTGACGCTGGTCGGGCCTAGCGGCTGCGGCAAGACCACGCTGCTCAAGGCCCTGGCAGGCTTCATCAGGCCCACCGAAGGCACCGTCCTCTGCGATGGCAAGCCGGTGCAGGGCCCCGGCCGCGAGCGCGGCGTCGTGTTCCAGGAGCTGGCCATCCTGCCGTGGCGCACGGTGCGGCGTAACATCGGGCACGGACTGGAGATCGCCGGCGTGTCGCGCCTCGAGCGCGAGCGCACCGTCGCCCGCTTGATCGAGCTGACCGGACTCGCCGGCTTCGAGGACCGCTATCCGCACGAATTGTCGGGCGGCATGCGCCAGCGCGTCGCGGTGGCGCGCACATGGGCGGCCGATCCCGATGTCATCCTGATGGACGAGCCGTTCGCGGCTGTTGATGCCATGACGCGCCTCACCCTGCAGGAAGAGCTGGTCCGGTTGTGCACGGCGACGCGCAAGACCGTGCTCTTCATCACCCACAGCGTCGACGAGGCCGTCTTTCTCGGCGACCGCGTGCTGGTGATGACGCGGCGTCCCGGCCGGATCAAGGCCGTGATCGACGTGCCGGGGCGCGCGGCGGGCCGCGATTGGGAATCGTTCAAGATCGATGCCGGCCTGCAGGCGATCGCCGAGCAGGTGCTTCGCCTCGTGCGCGAGGAACGCGGCGCAACTGCGCCGTCCGCCGCCATGACTCATGCCATCGGGGCCCGGGCATGAGCATGGTGAGCGCGACATCGGCATCGACCGGGCTATCTCGTCCAGCGTCGGGGCCCGCGATCGTGTGGCGGCAATTGCGCGCCTTCAGGATATTGCTGCCCTTTGTCGCGCTGGTCGGAGTCTGGTGGGCGATCTATGCCAGTGCCGATTTCTCGCCGCAGGTGCTGGTCTCGCCGCTCGCCGTGTGGCGGGCCTTCGTCAATCTGGTCACGCACGGGGTGATGGCGGAATACGCCAGCACCAGCCTGCGCATGATCGGGTTCGCCACCGCGCTGTCGCTCATCGTCGGCGTGCCGATCGGCTTTGCGGTCGGCGTGAACCGCTATGCGGCGCATACGCTCGAAAGCTTCCTGCGCTTCCTGCAGGGAATTTCCGGCATCGCCTGGCTGCCGCTTGCCATCATCTGGTTCGGCTTCTCCCACACGACGACGCTGGTCATCGTGATCTACACGCTGATCGTGCCGATCATCTTCAACACCATGATCGGCGTGCGGGCGATTCCGGAAACCTACACGCTGGCGCTGCGCTCGCTCGGCGCCTCGCGCCTGCGGCTGGTCCGGGATGTCTATCTGCCCGGCGCGCTGCCCAGCATCGTCGTCGGGCTGCGCCTGGGGATGGGTTATGGCTGGCGGGCGCTGATCGCGGCGGAAATGCTGGTGCGCCAGGGCGGCCTGGGCGACCTGATTTTCGGCGCGCGCACCTTCGGCCAGATCGACCGCATCATGACCGGCATGATCGTCATTGGCTGTCTCTATATCGTGGTCGATCGCCTGATCGTGCAGCCCATCGAGAACCTCACCGTGGCGCATTGGGGGGCGTTGCGCCAATGAGCATCGCCACCATCCCGCCAGGCCCCGCCGGGCACCCGCAGGCGCGTCGAACCCTGCACCAGGTGGTATGGCGGTTGCTGCCGCTGGCGCCGTTTGCCTTCGTCGTCCTGGCCTGGGCGGCGTACTGGACGATCGCGCAGCCGACGGCCGCGACCTTGCCGGCGGTCCACGATGTCGTCGCCGCGGTCTGGGACCTCGCGGCAAAGGGTGAACTCGCGACCCATGTGCTGGCGAGCCTGTGGCGCCTGCTGCTCGGGGCGCTCCTTGGGATACTCACCGGCGTGATCGGCGGCTTCGTCGTCGGCCTCAACCGGTCGGTATCGGCGTTCCTGAGCCCGCTCATCGTGTTCTTCAATGCCATCTCCGGCATCGTCTGGCTGCCGCTGGTGATCGGCTGGCTCGGCATCGGCACGGCGCTGGCGGTGTTCCTGATCTGGAACACGGTGTTCTTCATCGTTTTCCAGAACACCGTGCTCGGTGTGCAACTGGTGCCGCAGGTTTTCGAGCAGGGCGTGCAGGCGTTGGGCGGCGGGCGATGGGAGACGATCCGCAGCGTCATCCTGCCAGGCGCCTTGCCCTACATCCTGACCGGCGTGCGATCGGGCCTGGGCTTCGGCTGGCGCGCCCTGATCGCGGCCGAGCTGGTCGGCGCCACCACCGGCCTGGGGCAGATGATTTTCGGCGCCACTGAGTTTCACCGCTCCGACATCATCATCGGCGGCTGCCTGATCATCGGGACCATCGCCATGGCCATGGACCGCTGGCTGTTGCTGCCCATCGAGCGACGCACGATCGAGCGCTGGGGGCTCGTGTTCGATGCCACGAAGGAAAAGTAGCCCGTGAGCGCGCCACAGCCGGCATCCCGCCTTCGCCGCCTGGCGTTGGTCGCGCCCGAGGGGAGAAAGATCGTCCTCGGCATCCTGTTGATCGTCCTGGTTCTGTTCGGCCAGCAGCTCTACGGCCGCGCCACTGCCTATTGGCGCCTCGATCCCACGCTGCGCGACGCGAGCGGCCCGCGCAACGTGGTGGTGGTGCTCGACTTCATGCCCGACCGCTTCCACGGCGAGCGCGTCTCACAGTACGGCGTCTTTGCCGGCCGCGACGGCGCGCTCAACCGCATCAGGCTGCGCAATGTGAGCCCGGACAGCCTTGCCAGGCTCGCGGGTGTCGCCTGGGTCGCGCGCATCGAGCCATTGCCATGAGCGTGTGAAGCCTGGAGACAGCAGCCTCTTGGCTCATGGTGAGCTTGTCGAACCATGAAGCCCCACGGACACGACGGTGGTGCGAATCGCTTCATGGTTCGACAGGCTCACCATGAAGCGACCCCCATGTGTCAGTGCTTGAATGGCTGTCAACCTTCGCTTCCGCCGACCGCGGCGCGGAAGGCGGCGACGTCGATGTCTTCCGCCGGCACGATCAAGGCGCCGTCCTGTCTGAGCCGCGCCAGGCACAGGGTATCCTCGGCGATGGCGAACTGCCGCTGCGCCGCCGTCGCCGCGGCCGCGGCTGTCAGCAACGCCTCCTGCAGTGCCGATGGCAAGGATTCGAACCAGGCACGGTTGGCGAGCAGCAGCGCGACGCCGTGGAAATGCGCGGTGAGGCTGTGATGCTGGTGGGTGCGGTGCAGCCCGAAATTCACGGTGTTGGTGAGCGGGTTCTCCTGCGCGTCGACCGCGTGTGTTTCCACCGCGCGGACCAGGTCCTTGACGTCGATCGTGACCGGCGTGAAGCCCATGGCGGCGAGTGACTGGCGATAGACGGCATTGTCGAGCGTGCGGATGCGCAGGCCGCGGCAGTCGTTGGGGTGGCGGATCGGTCGGAGCCGGTTGGAGATGTGGCGAAAGCCGTTGTCCCAGTAGCCGATCACGCGATAGCCGGTGTGCCCGGCAACGTCGCGGGCGAGCGCGGCGCCGCGCTCGCCGTCGAGCTCGTCGTAGATGTGCCCACGGTCGATGACGGCGAAGGGGACGTCGAAGCGTCCCAGCGATGGCACGCGGCCCGCCAGGTAGCTCGATGCGAAATAGCACACGTGCATCGTTGCCGCCTCGACCATGGCCAGGAGGTCGACCGCGCGGTGACCGGCCTCGGTCACGTCGCGAACCACCTCGACGCGCCACGGCATACCCGCAGGGCCCTCCAGCGCCGCGGCGAGGTGGCGAACGGCCTGCGTGAGGATGGACGCCTCGCCCTGATAACCGCCGATACGCAGCGTCGTGGCAGGCATGGGGCGGACCACGTCAATTCAGGACGGCGTAGAAGCGCTCGTCGTAGAGCGCGCCGTTCATCGGTCCGAGCTTGTCGCGATAGGCGCGTGTGTGCATGGCCATGCCGTGCGCGTCAGCCGCCTTGCGGTCGCGCCACAGCTGGATCACCGTGAAGTGGTTCTGCCGGTTGACCTGCGTCACCGCCTCGGAGCGCAGGTTGCCGGCGTCCTTGCGCGCGTCATCGGCAAGCTGCTTGGTGATCGCGGTGCCGTCCTCCCGCCGCGGTGGAATGACGTCGACATGGGTAACGATCGCGACCGCCGTCTTGCCGGCCGCGGCCGGAATCGGACCGACGGACAGCGCGAAATGCGTGCGCTCGTCGAGGGGCGCGTTCTGGATGGTCCTGATCTTGTCACGGAACTGGGTCATGGCGGTCGCCTTGGCGTGGGTGTCGGCCGCCGCCTGGTCCTGCCAGGCCTCGAGCAGCACGAACTGATGCGCCTGGCCGATGCGCTGCAGCGCTTCCGCGCGCAGGTTGCCGGCCTCCTTGCGAACGGCATCGCGCAACTGGCGCACCAGCTTCAGGGCGTCGGCCGCGGCCGTCGGCATCACCTCAACATAGGTGACGATATAGCGGGGTCCATCGGGAACGGGCGGCGGCGAGCCGGGCGCCTGGGCGTGGGCGGCGGGCAACATCACGCCGGCGCAGACCAACAGCACGAAGAGCGATTGCAACGTGGCGTTCACCGCATCCTCCCGATCGCGTTCAACCTTGTCGGCTGGCAAAGGCGGATCCGCTTACCCGCTACCTCGGCCAGGCTGCCAGGCAGCGTATCGTATACGCCACATGCCGGGAACGGGATGATGGGCGATCGGGTCGGGTGCATCACCGGCGTTTGCGGTCGGCGCGCGAGACTGCGTAGTAGCCCAAAGCAGAAAAGATGATCCATGCCGGCAGGATCAGCTTCAGGACCGGGATGGAACTGGGGACGCGCTCGACGTCGCTCGTGTCGACGCCGTGCGCGAGCACGCAAGTCGTGTACCGGCTGCGATATGTCGATCTGAAGTGGACGGTAAAACCGTCGCCACAGACCAGTTTGCCGACCAGTCGCGACTCCTGCACCGCCTCGCCGAAGATATACATCAGGCTCCCGGTGAACGCTCCGCCGAGGATCAGACCGATCAAGATCGCGCTGACGACACGCCCTAAGAGTCCAGGCAGCATGAACTGCCTGGCTTTCGGTCGGACGACGGGATCTTCCATGTGTTGAGCGGACTCCGGGATTTCAGACAGCGTTGCATCCTAGCGTGGTCGGGCCGCGAGCATCGTCGCTCCGCCAGGGTGGGCGACCCCTACAAGGGTGCCTCCAGCAGCTTGAAGGTCTTGCGCTCCGGCAGGGCGTTCGTATGCCGGCGGATCAGCTCGAATGTCTCGCGCACGACCGCAGGCACGGTGTCGGGTGGCACCAGCCCTTGCCACGATAGAACGCGATCCTGCCGATGACCGTTGAACAGGCGTCCGCGCTTGAGGCTGCAGATCATATCCAGCAGCGGCGGCTTCGGCGATGCCGGATAGGCCGCGGCATCCAGCCGCTCGATCATGGCGGCGGCGCCCGGTATCGGAAACGCGTCGAATGCAACGGGGATGGGATCGCGCTCCCAGCTCGCACCGCCTAGGCGAACTGCATGGTCCCAGAGCGTGATGACGCCTGACGGATCCACCTGGGCTTCTATGATCAGTCCACGCGTCTTCGGCGCCACGCAGGACGCGATCACGCTCTCCTGATTGAAGGCCTTGTAGAGGTCTTTGACAGCCGGGCACGGCATGACGGGCGAATTACGGCCTCCCGCTGCAGCCCTGAGCTCATCGATGACTTGCTTGATGACGGCACTCTTGCGGGCCGCCTCGGCCGCCGCCGGCGTGTCCTGGTGGCGCGGGTTCCAAGCGTAGACGCCGCCGAGGCGCCAAAGCTCTACCCGGACCGATTGCGCCTTGCTCGCGTCCTTCGTTTCGAGTCGGCAATTGGGGACGTGAGGTCCCGTGCTGCGCCATTCCCCTTCCGGCCGGATGTCGTCGAAGCCGATGTCATCGAGGCGTCGCCGCAGATCGCGGAACACGTCCGGTGAGAGACGGTCAACGTTCAGGCGCCACGCGGTATCGCCGGCCTGGCCGAAAGTCTTGGGACAGATCCGCACGACGCGGCCGTCGGCCCACATCTCGGCTGTCGTGACAGGCAGTCCGCGACTGTTCCCGCCACCGCAGGTCGCCCGCATCACCGCCTGGTCGGCGGGCTGTGCGGCGGCCGGCACGTGAAGTCCGGCCATCGCCAGCAAGAAGACCATGCACGCAGGACCGTATCGCCGCGACAGCCCATGAGAGGTCGTGATGTTGGGACCAGAGCCTATCATGACTGTGCTCCGATGCGAGCATACATCCCACCTTCGACCGCGAGCACCCAGGGACCCATCTCGATGGAGCATCCGAATGTCTGCTTCGGCTGACGCCAAACTACGTCATTCGCAGCGATGCGACATCCATCAGGTGATGGATGTCGCCGGTAGCCGATGGCGATCGAAGTGCAACATGGCCAAGGCGATTGCTTTCGCCGTGAAGCGGGGCTCCGATATGCTTGTCTGAATGCCGCGGAAATCGACGTGGTGGGTCGTCTTGATCGGGTTCGTTGCCGGCTTGTTACTTCTGACGGCGCTGTCTCTGGTGAAGCACGCGCCTTCAATTGCGGCGGGGCAGTTACAGTCTGCCGTCCACGATCCACTGATCGGTGAATATCGCCTCGATCACGCGCCTGGCGCCAACATCCGACAGGTGATCATCATCGGCGTAGTATTGGACGCCATCGAACTGCGCCACGCAGCGCCCCGTTGCAAACGTGCCGCAGAAAATGGCTTGCGGCTTGACGGCTGGAAATTGCCGAAGCGTCTCGTACTCGGCCAGCAAGGAGAGAACGAACGCATTGCGCTTGAGATAGTCCTGCTCGCTGATGGAAATCTCCTTGGCGATCTGCCCGGTCCCCCAATAGGCCAGGAGATTGAGCCTGTTGATGTTCCAGCCCATCTCCGGAACGGGATAAACGACATGGAGGTTTGCCCCCGTTGACAGCATGCCCTCGATGAACTGCCGGAACGCTTGCCTCTTGTCATCGGCGGCGTTGCTCGTTTTGCCGTCGGAGGATCGCACGAAATATTCCCGGTAGGCTTCTCTCTCCATGCCGCCCTCACTATTGGTGAAGGTGAGCTGGTCTATCACACCCGCGATGGGATTGAATCGAAACGTCCAGCGAATGGAGATCACGACGTCGGAAGACGTCTCCTTGATATAGGACAGCAGATCCGCGAAGGCCGCCTCGCAGAGACCCTGTCGGGCAAATTTCCTCGCGGTGAATGTCTGCGGAATGACCTCGCAGCGGTCGAGCTCAACGTAAATGCCTCTGAGGTTCGCCGCCTTCAGGCTCTTGTCGAGTTCATTGGAGAGCGCCTTGGCATGGGAGTCACCATAGAGGATCAACGATCGCGCCGACGTCTTGTCGCCAAAGTCACAGCCCTTCAGCGAAGGATATTCGGCCAGAGGCTTCCTTTCACAGATCGGTTGCGAAGCCTCGATGATGACATCCGCGGGGAAGCGCTGCGGGAAGCCGCCAGACATATAACCAGCAAGGCCAATCAGCAGTGCGGCGGTCATTGCCGTGCCAGCGCCATAAAATACGACGGATCGGCTTGCAAAGGTTCCAGCCCTGAACGGCTGCTCGACATACCGCCAGCTCAGATAGGCCAGCGCGAAGGTGACGCAGATCAAAATAGCGAAGACACCGGGCCCGGGTTCGGACGGACTCACATAGCGTGCAAAGGCAAAAAGCGGCCAATGCCACAAGTAGGCGCTGTAGCTGATCAGGCCAATGCCAACCAGTATCCTGTTCTGAAGGATGGACCCCATGACGGTTCCGGTCCGGGCGAAGGTGATGATGAGCGCCGTGCCCAGCGTGGGGAGCAGGAAGAGCAGACCTGGCGCCGGCACCGAGCGATCGAAAGCGACAATCGCATAAAGAACCAAAAGAACGCCGACACCGCTCAAAGCCTCGCCATATCGCTGCAATCCCGATGGCAGTGAGCTGCCCGCCATGAGCAGAGCCAGAATGGCGCCCGCGAGCAGTTCCCACGCGCGTGTCGGCAGAACGAAAAATGCAATGCCTTCCTTCCTCATGGCAAGCCACTGGGCGAAGAGGAGACTCACGACCGCCAGGCAGACGAGGGTCGCCATCACATGGCGCCGTCGAAGCTTTGCCAGAGCCATCAGGATCAACGGGAACAGCAGATAGAATTGCTCTTCCACCGCGAGGCTCCACGTGTGGAGCAGGGGCTTCAGTTCAAGGGCCGTATTGAAGTAGCCCTTGTCGAAGGAAAAATAGATGTTCGAGATGAAGGCGGCTGTAGCCAGCAGGCTCTTGGAGAAGTCGGCTAGGTCCAAGGGCGTCATCAGGAAACAGGCAAATGGAATACAGAGCGCCATCATACAAAAAAGCGCCGGCAATATCCGCCGAGCGCGGCGTTCGTAGAATCGCAATAGCGAAAATCGTCCCGTTTCTTGCTCTGAAACGATGATGTTGGTGATCAGAAATCCACTGATGACGAAGAAGATGTCGACGCCGATAAACCCGCCGCCGATCGCCTCAAGACCAGTGTGATACAAGATGACCGAGATGACGGCGATGGCCCTCAGGCCATCGATCTCCCTCCTGCGCTCCAAGATGTCCCCGCATTTCCGTGACGTTTGCGCAGTCAGTCTGTGCAATACCGTTGCAGCAGAAGCGCGCCCGTCAGCAGCTGCCTGCAATACAGGCATGGCCCCGGATCGGCAAATTCAATCTCGAGCCGCTGGGGGCCATGGCCCACGCCGTCGAGCGGGGCGGCAGGCTTTTATCGAGCAATAGCTTCACGTTGCCGCCAGCAGCTTAGTGTGCCGTTCGCTGTCGGCAGCGTAGGCTAACGCAGCGCGAACATCCTCGCGCGACAGCTGCGGGCATGCCCCCAAACGAGGAGTCCTCGGTTTCACCACCGGTTGCCGCGGTGGCCGGTGTCAATCTCGGCAAGCAAAAGGGGCCGCTTGCGCGGCCCCTTCGCTGTCGATGATCTCGGTGGGGTCAGATCGAGTAGTACATCTTGTACTCGACCGGGGCCGGCTGGTGTTCCCAGTTGTAGACCTCTTCCCACTTCAGCTCCATGTAGCCGTCGATCTGGTCGTCGGTGAAGACGCCGCCCTTGGT
>Ga0187894_10007758_pt1 | contig 10000 bp, 10 predicted proteins | sample GBC1701081metaG_FD_136650 | JGI IMG/M metagenome (GOLD analysis project Ga0187894, IMG submission 136650) | White microbial mat communities from a lava cave in the Kipuka Kanohina Cave System on the Island of Hawaii, USA - GBC170108-1 metaG ... | reverse complement strand
AGGTCCTGAGCTAGGGTACAGATCGTCGAATCCACATCGCGTCATGTAAACGTCACCGGCGCGCAAAGGGAGCGCAACGCGCGCGGGGTACGCGGCGGGACTGCCAGCACCGGAGGTCCCATGCGCCTTTTCCGCCGCACTGCGCTTGCCATGCCTGCCATTCTCATCGCCGGCTCGGCGCGCTCTGCCGACGCGCGCATTGACCTGGTGCACCTGTTCTCCGGCGCCGATCACCCGGCCCAGAAGGTGATCGCGGCGTTCAACGACCGCAAGCTCGGCGTTAGCGTCGTATCGCGCCAGGAAGGCACGACCTATGAGGCCATCACCACCAAGGCAATGGCCGGCATCGCCGCCGGCCGGCCGCCGGCGATCATGACCACGGGCTGGAAGCTCGCCGATTTCGCCAGGAAGACGCTGGGGGCGCAGGACTTCAACGACATCTACGGTGCCGACCGCACGACGGCGCTGATGGCCAACTTCCGCCCGGGCCTGAAGGAGATCTGTACGGTCGGCGGCAGCCTGATCGGGCTGCCGTGGGCGATGTCGACCCCGGTGCTCTACGTCAACATGACCCTGTGGAAGCAGGCTGGGCTCGATCCGGCGCAGGTTCCCATCACTATCGAGGCGCTCTATCCGCTGGCCAAACAACTGCAGGAGCGCACCGGCAAGCAGGGCCTGATCTTCGAGGTCAACGAATGGCTGCCGCAGGCCTTCATCCAGAACGCCGGCGGCGATGTGATCACGCGCGACGGGCAGCCGGCGATGGATAGCGCCGCGGCGGTGCATGCCATCGAGCGCTTCGTCGAGCCGCGCCGCATGGGCATCTGGAACGTGCTTTCGATCGGCGAGATGGTGACCGCGTTTCAGTCCGGCGCCATCGGCGTCATGGCGTCGTCCTCGGCGCGGCAGTCGGTGATCCGTACGCAGGCGCAGTTCGAGCTGGCGCTGTTCCAGATGCCGGGCCTGGAGGGCCGGCCGCGGCGCATGAACTCCGGCGGCAATTTCCTCGCCGTCTACGCCACCAATCGCGAGCAGCGCGAGGCGGCGCTGACGTTCTTCCAGCACGTGGCCTCGGCCGAGGGCTTCCGGCCCTGGCTCGCCACCGGCTACATGAACACGACGGTGCACAACCTGCCGGCGCCGGGCAACGAGGCGGCACATGCCCAGCTCGCCGGCGGCCTGACGTCGGAGACGATCTGGCCCGGCCCGCGCGGGCTCGAGGCGCTGCAGGCACATATCGAATGGATCAGCCGCATCGTGAACGGCGCGGTGAGTGTGCCCGAAGGATTGCGCGGCTCGCGCCAGGCGGTCGAGCGCCTGATCTCCAACGCATGAGCGGCGAGTCCCCGGGAGCGCGGGCGTCCCGCCCGCATCGGCGCGCTGCGCCGAGGCGTGAGCGGGCCAGAGGCCCGCGCTCCCAGGGCGGCGCGCCGATATGGTGGCTGATGGCAGCGCCGGCGGTGGTGCTGTGCCTTGCCTTCGTGTGGCTGCCGATGGCGGCGACCTTCGGCCTGTCGGTGGTCGACGTGAACGTGCTGCGCAGCGCGGCGGTGTGGCGCGGCCTGGCACACTACGGCGATACGCTGGCCAACCCGGACTTTCACCTCGCGCTCAAGAACACCGCGATCTACCTCGCCGTCCTGCTGCCGCTGCAGATCATCGTGCCGCTGCTGCTGGCCTATGCGCTGATGCACCTGGCCGGCCGCGTGGTGTCGCTCTATCGCGGTGCGCTGTTCCTGCCGGCGGTGCTGTCGTTCCCGATCGCCGCAGTCGTCTGGCTGTGGCTGTTCAACCCGGTCGTGGGCGTGCTGAATGCGGTGCTGACGGCGCTGGGCGGCATGCCGCAGCGCTGGCTGAACGATCCCGATATGGCGATCTACGCGGTCTGCGCCGTGTCGTTCTGGAAATGCTTCGGGCTGAACCTGCCGATCTTCGCCGCGGCGCTGGCGAACGTGCCGCCCGAACTGCGGCAGGCGGCGGCGCTCGACGGCGCCGGTCCGTGGCGGCGCGCCTGGCATGTCGAACTGCCGCTGATCTCGCCGACCCTGTTCTTCGCCGGCGTCACCACGTTGCTGCTGGTGCTGGACGAGATCGTGGGCGCCGTCGACGTGCTGACCGAGGGCGGGCCGTTCAAGACCAGCACCAACCTGCTGTACTTCCTTTACGAGCGCGCATTTCGCCATTTCCAGTTCGGCGAGGCGGCGGCGGTCGCGACCCTGATCATGGCACTCGTGGCGGTCGCGACCTGGCTACAGTTCCGGATGTTCGAACGCCGTGTCCACTACGCTTGACGCCCTGCCACAGGCAGCACCGCTGCCGCGCGTGCGCCTGAAGCTGCGCTGGCGCCTGCGCCTGCCGTTGCTGCATGTCGCCCTGGCGGTACTGTCGCTGCTGACGGCGATGCCGCTGCTGTGGATGGTGCGCACCGCCTTCACGCCGCACGCTGAGGTGTTCCGCTCGACTCTGGCGCTGGTACCGGCCAATCCAACGGTGGCCAACTTTCCAGCGGCGTTCGGGCTGTTTCCGGTCGGCGACTGGTTCCTCAATTCACTGTGGGTGGCGACTGCCTGTGCGTTGGGCAAACTGATCATCGCGGCGCCAGCGGCGTTCGCCTTCGCGCGCGGCCGCTTTCCCGGACGCGACGCGGGCTTTGCGCTGGTCGTCGGCACGATGACGGTGCCCTATGTCATCACCCTGATCCCGACCTACATGGCCGTGGTTCAGGCCGGTCTCTACGACACGCACCTCGCCGTGATCGTCCCCACGGTGGCGCATTGCGGCTTCGCCTGTTTCTTCCTGCGCCAGGCGTTCCGGCAGCTGCCGAGCGAGATCTTCGAGGCCGCCGCCATCGACGGCGCCGGCCCCTGGCGGCAGTTCCTGCTGGTGGCGCTGCCCAATGTGCGCGCCGCCCTGGCGGCACTGTTCGTGCTGGGCTTCCTGTCGGCGTGGAACCTCTATCTCTGGCCCCTGCTGGTGCTGGAGAGTCCGGAGCACAAGACGCTGGCGATCGGCCTGAAGCTGTTCGCCACCACGGGCGAGCAGGGCGGCCAATGGGGACCGTTGATGGCCACCGCCATGCTGGGCGTGGCGCCGGTGCTGATCCTGTTCCTGCTGGCGCAGAAGCAGATTGTGTCGGCGTTCGTTACATCCGGGATTCGGTGACGGTGGTGGGGCAATAAGTCCGCCTGGCATGTCGTTTACCAGTTCGCATCTTGAGTCGGGCAGGCCATCCTTTCCACGTCGGGGCGGTTGGCTTCTCGTCAGCGAAAGGATCAAGCATATGCCTACGGTGACCACCAAGGACGGCATCGAGATCTTCTACAAGGATTGGGGTACGGGTCAGCCCATCGTGTTCAGCCATGGCTGGCCGCTGTCGGCGGACGATTGGGACGCCCAGATGCTCTTCTTTCTCGGCAAGGGGTTCCGCGTGATCGCCCATGACCGCCGCGGTCATGGGCGCTCGACGCAGACCGGCGGTGGCCATGACATGGATCACTATGCCGACGACCTGGCGGCGCTGACCGCGCACCTGGATCTGAAGAACGCGGTCCACGTCGGCCATTCCACCGGCGGTGGCGAGGTGGTCCATTACCTGGCCCGCCACGGCGAGAGCCGCGTGTCAAAAGCGGCGATCATCGCCGCGGTGCCGCCGTTGATGGTCAAGACGGACGCCAACCCGGGTGGTCTGCCCAAGGAGGTTTTCGACGGGTTCCAGGCGCAGGTTGCCACCAATCGCGCCCAGTTCTACTACGATGTTCCGGCCGGACCGTTCTACGGCTACAACCGGCCGGGCGCCAAAGCCGCATCGGGCGTGATCTGGAACTGGTGGCGCCAGGGCATGATGGGTGGCGCCAAGGCGCACTACGACGGCATTGTCGCCTTCTCCCAGACCGACTTCACCGAAGACCTGAAGAAGATCACGGTGCCGGTGCTGGTGATGCACGGCGATGATGACCAGATCGTGCCCTACGCGGACTCGGCTCCGCTGTCGGCCAAGCTGCTGAAGAATGGCATCCTGAAGACATACAAAGGCTTTCCGCACGGCATGCCCACGACGGAGGCCGAGACGATCAATAACGATTTGCTGGCGTTTATCATAGGTTAGGGAAACGGGGGTGCCGGGAACTTAATCCGGGCACCCATTGCATGGGGCTTTGTCATCCTGAGCGAAGCGAAGGATCTGTTGAACTGCCGACACGCACGGACCTATGAAAACTGACGCATGTGCGTCATCGATCGTTCCGTGCGAACCAACGGTTCAACAGATCCTTCGCTTCGCTCAGGATGACAAAATACGATGCCCGCCTTCAGAATTTGTACGCGGCCGAGACGAACACGAAGTCGGTGCGCCGGCCGCCGATGCGCTGAAGAGCGCTGCCCGGTTGAAAGTGCACATACTGGCTGGCGAGCGTGATGTTCGCGGTCGCCTGCCACTCCAATCCGATGATCGCCTGGTGGCCGATGAAGCGGCCGCGCTGACCGGCCGTGCCGGTGATCGGCACCAGTGGTGGGCCATAGATCGCATCCGCCGTCGTCTGCCGCCACAGCGGGTTCCAGCCGAACTCGACCGAAAGCGCCGGTGTGAGCTCGAGTTGCAGCGAGGGATGGACGTCGATGATGTTGGCCGGCGAGACCAGGTTGGCATCCGAGAAGTAGGGCAGTCGTGGGTAGAGCGCGTTGAACGTGCCCAGGCGGCCGTCGCTGCCGTTGCGATCGCCGCTGGCGATGTCGGCCTTGAGCCCGAGACGGGGTTTCAGCGGCAGCGCCTCGAACGTCACGCCGACATTGCTGGCGATGGTCCAGGCGCGGATGTCACCGCCGCCGAAACGGCCGAACTGGAACGCGCCTTCGACGTCCCAATCGAAGGCACCGGCCTTGCCGAACAGGCGCACGCCCAGCGTATGGCGATGCTCGGGCGCGGCACCCGCCGCGAAGCGGCCGCGGTCGCGCTCATAGCCGAGATAGTAGAGATCGGCCTTGAGCGGCCCCGCGACCGGTCCGGTGCCGTAGATGCCCCACAGCTGCTCGGCCTTGTTGGCTTTGTCGTCGAGCACCTTCGGGGAGATCGCGACCGGCCGCACGTAAAGGGCGTCGACGCGATAGCCGCCGCTGGTGAGAAAGACGCGGCCGCCATCGAAGGTGCGGCGCATATTGGGGCTGTCGCGCACCGAGACCAGGCGCGAAGAGCCGAAGCTCATCTCCTGCCGGCCGCCGCGCAGGGTCAGGCGACTGTCGCCCACCGGCAGCGCGATATCGAGGAAGCCCTGCATGAGGTCGAACCGGTCGACATCGGTCGGCGCTGGCTCACCCTTGCGGCCTGATTGGGTCAAGCTGCCAAGCTGCAGGAACAGGCGCGCAGTGTCCTGCATCCGAAGGTCGGCGTGCAGCAGGACGCGATGCAGGAAGACGTGGTCGCGCGGCTGCTCCAGGCCGAAGCCGGGATTGCGAAAGGCTTCGAACCGCTCGCGCAGCTCGCCGCCCAGCGTGAGCGTCGTGCCGCTGCCCAGCGTGATGCATTTGATGCCGTCGAGAAATTCGGTCCGCCGTGCCGGGTCGCACAGCGCGCGCCAGTCCTCGTCGAAGCGGTGAGTCTTGAAGGCCGGGCGGTCGTTCTCCTGCGCCGATGCCGCGATCGGCTGCAGGAAGAGAGCGGCCAATCCGACCGCAAGTGCATGACGGACCATACGGTCACGACCCTCCGGCTGGCGCCGGGGTGGTGACGACCAGGACGGTGAGCGCAGCAATCGGCACCAGCAGGCACCAGAACGAGGAGACGGCATAGCCCAGCGCACCCAGCAGGGCGCCGACGGCGAAGATGACCAGTGCCGGGGCCATGCGGACCAGGCGTGCGCGCACGGCATCGCGATCGGCCGTACCCGACCGCAACAGGTCGACGATATCGATCACCACCTGGGTCGTGTTACCGGTCATGATCGTCGTGGGCGCATGATTGGCGAGAATGAGCCGGCCCTTGGCGTTCTGGATCGCCATCGCCGCGACCCCGATCAGGCCCGCGATGATGGCAATGGGTGCGTCGGCCGAGGTGACAGGGCGCGCGACAAGCCCGACCGCCATGAACAGGGCGAGGAACACCAGTTCGGCGGCGATCAGCGGGCGCAGCGCGCTGCGTCCGCCGCGCTCCAGGGACAACACCGCCAACCGCGTGGCGGCGACGGCGATCACAAACGTGGGCAACGCCAGCAGTTTGCCGATGATGCCGGCCGCCGACTGGGCGGCGAGCCCGGCACCGATCAGCACGAAGTTGCCGGTGACATGGGCGGTGAACAGGCCGGCCAGGGCCACGAAGCCCACCACGTCGACGTAGCCCGCCACAAACGCCAGCAGGCCGTTGACCAGCAGGGCACGGCCGAGCGGCACGGTCGGCAGAGCGGGCGCGCTCATTGTGCCGGCTCCTCGGATCGGGCGACGAAGATCGACGCCAGCAGGAAGCCGCCGACCAGTCCCACATGCTCGAAGAACGTCGACAGATCGCGGGCCTGCTCGATGCCGGTCTTGGTCCAGAAGGCATGGGCGAGCAGGGTGGCCACGACCGTGAAGCCGGCCAGCAGGCCGGCCCCGATCCAGGCTGCCCGGCCGCCCGCGATCACCAATGCCGAGCCGCCGAGTTGCGTTGCGATGACAAGAACAGCCAGTGCAGCGGCCGGCTCGATGCCCGCCAGGGCGCGCACTTCGGCGACCGCGCTGGAGAAGTCGAGCGTCTTCGTGACGCCGCTCACCACGAATGCCGAGACCAGCGCGATGCGCGCCAGCAGCGCCATGCCCGGGCGGGACAGCCAGTCGGAAAGCATGTGGGTAAGCGTGGCCATGGCTAGACCGCCCAGCAGGCGCAGCCGAGCGCACCCCAGAACGATCGCGCGTCGCGGGTGGGGACGGCGGTGCTCCAGCCGGTCGCATGGGCATGACCGTGCACGGCGCAGGGCGTGCCACAGCCGCAGGACGCGGCGGCGACGCGTTGGACGGCGTTCTGGTTGGCGGCCTGCTTGTGGTAACCGCCGAAGGTGCGCACCGGCGACCACTCGGGCATGGCGGGCGGCGGAGGGGGCGCCAGGTTGGCGAAATCGCCGGCGCCGTAGACCGGCTTGCCGTCCACGATGGTCAGCACCGCCTGCAGGTGGCGGATGTCGTCGGCCGGCACCGTGAAGTAGTCGCGGTCGAGCACCGCGAGGTCAGCAAGCTGGCCGACTTCGATGCGTCCCTTCTTGCCCTCCTCGTTGGAGAACCAGGTCGTGTTCTCCGTCCACAGACGCAGCGCCGTCTCGCGATCGAGGCAATTGCGCTCGGGATAGAGGCGCAGCCCGCCCAGGGTCTTGCCTGTGACCAGCCAGGCCAGCGACACCCAGGGATCGTAGGAAGCGACCCGCGTGGCGTCGGTGCCGGCCGAGATCTTCACGCCGGCATCCATGATGCGCTTGATCGGCGGCGTGCTCTCGGCCGCGTTATGGCCATAGCGCTCGACGAAGTATTCGCCCTGATAGGCCATGCGATGCTGCACGGCGATGCCGCCGCCGAGCTTGGCGACCCGATCGATGTTCTTATAGCTGATGGTCTCGGCGTGATCGAAGAACCAGTTCAGCCCCCGCAGCGGGATCTCCGCGTTCACCTTCTCGAAGACATCGAGCGCCCGGCCGATCGTCTCGTCGTAGGTGGCGTGCAGCCGCCACGGCCAGCGGTTCTGCGCCAGGATGCGTACCACGGCCTCGAGCTCACCCTCCATCTCGGGCGGCATGTCGGGGCGCGCGACCCGGAAGTCCTCGAAGTCGGCGGCCGAGAACACCAGCATCTCGCCGGCGCCGTTGAGGCGGAAGTAGTCGTCGCCCTGGTGGTACTTGTTCTGGCTGGTCCAGCGCAGGAAGTCGTCCTTCTCCGCCTGCGGTTTCTGGGTGAAGAGGTTGTAGGCGATGCGCAGGGTGAGCTGGCCGTCGGCATGCAGCCGCTCGATGACGGCGTAGTCGTCGGGGTAGTTCTGGAAGCCGCCGCCGGCATCGATCACCGACGTGACACCCAGCCGATTGAGGTCGCGCATGAAATGGCGCGTCGAGTTCACCTGGTGATCGAACGGCAGCTTCGGCCCCTTGGCCAGGGTCGCATAGAGGATGCCCGCGTTGGGCTGCGCCAGCAGCAGGCCCGTCGGGTTGCCGGCGGCATCGTGCTGGATCTCGCCGCCCGGTGGGTTGGGCGTGTCCTTGGTGTAGCCCACGGCCCGCAGCGCCGCGGCGTTCAGCAGCGCGCGGTCATAGAGGTGCAGGATGAAAACCGGCGTGTCGGGCGCGGCGGCGTTGATCTCATCGAGCGTGGGCAGACGCTTCTCGGCGAACTGGTGCTCGGTGAAACCGCCCACGACGCGCACCCATTGCGGCGGCGGCGTGTTGGCGACCTGGCGCTTCAGCATCGCCATGGCGTCGGCCAGGCTCGGCACGCCGTCCCAGCGCAGCTCCATGTTGAAGTTGAGCCCGCCGCGGATGACGTGGATGTGGTTGTCTTGCAGTCCCGCGATGGCGCGCCGGCCGCCGAGGTCGATCACGCGCGTCTGCGCGCCGCGGGTCGGCAGGATGTCAGCGACGGTGCCGACGGCGGAGAAGCGGCCGGCGGTGATCGCGACGGCGTCGGCAACGGGCTGGGCGCGGTCCAGCGTCGTGAACTTGCCGTTGCTGAGGATCAGGTCGGGAGCGGTTTGAGCCATGGCAGGACTCCTGGTGAAGCTGGCCGCGCTGAACGCAGCCGCACCGGCGACTGTTTGCCTACGGGTGATACGCGTCATGTTCTGGCCTTGGACTCACAGTGAAGCTCAGCCGGCGGCAAATAGGCCGCCGGCTGCCTGGCGTCGCCTCAGGACTTGGCGGGGTTGGGCCCGACTCTCTGGCCGTGCTTGATCCGCTCCGGCAGCTTGTGGACAAGAGTCACCGCGTAGTCGATGCCCATGCCGTAGGCTCCTGAGTGCTCCTTCACGATGGAGGTGACGGCGTCGTAGGTCTCCTGGCGAGCCCAGTCGCGTTGCCATTCCAGCATCACCTGCTGCCAGGTCATCGGGATGACGCCGGCCTGCACCATGCGATCCATGGCGTACTTGTGCGCATCGACGGACGTACCGCCGGATGCATCCGCCACCATGTAGATTTCATAGTCACCGTCTTTCATGGCGCACAGGGCGAACGTCGTGTTGCACACCTCGGTCCAGAGGCCTGAGACAATCACCTTCTTGCGCTTGTTGGCGGCGAGCGCATCGCGAACATTCTGATCGTCCCACGAATTCATCGAGGTGCGCTCGAGGATCTTGTTCTCCGGGAACACTGCCAGCAGCTCCGGATAGGTGTTTCCAGAGAATGATTCGGTCTCGACCGTGGTGATCGTGGTCGGAATGTTGAACACCTTCGCCGCCTTCGCGAGGGCGACCACGTTGTTCTTGAGCTGCTGGCGGTCGATCGATTGGACACCAAACGCCATCTGCGGCTGCTGATCGATGAAGATCAGCTGCGAGTTCTGTGGCGTCAGCACTTCCAGCTTGGAATCAGTCATTTTCGTCTCCTTTGTTGATCTGCATTCCTGATTTGCTCAGTGACGGGCAGCGGCGGGCAGTTTCATGTCGGCCGGTCCGGCTGATCGGGCGCGCGGCCGGGAAGCGGGCCGAAGACATGAGGGACGCAGTCGCTCTTGACCCACGCCGCGCTGATCGACTGGCCGGAGATCAGGCGCTTGGCGAGCGGCACGACCTGTTCGCCGGCCAGGATGCCGAGCAACCCGATCAGCGCCACCACCGGCGGCGCGGGCGAACGCACGTTGAGCAGGCCATAGATGACGCCGACCAGAACGCCGGCAGCCAAGGCTACCAGGTACATCTTCATGGACGAGCTCCACTGGGAGCGAGTGGTAATGGGTGTCGCGATCTACGGTGCGCTGGCGGGCGGCACGCTACTCAAGGCAGGTCGAACAGCAGGACTTCGGTGCCTGCCGCCGTGGCCTTGATCGAGATGGACGCTTCGTT
>Ga0187894_10007757_pt1 | contig 10001 bp, 13 predicted proteins | sample GBC1701081metaG_FD_136650 | JGI IMG/M metagenome (GOLD analysis project Ga0187894, IMG submission 136650) | White microbial mat communities from a lava cave in the Kipuka Kanohina Cave System on the Island of Hawaii, USA - GBC170108-1 metaG ... | reverse complement strand
GTCGACCAGACCTTCGGCGGCCTTGGCCTCGGTCGCACCCCAGGAGAACTCGACGTCGACGTCGATACCGCGCTCGGAGAAGTAGCGCCGGGTGAACTCGACCATCTCGGTGGCGATCTTCTTACCGCGCAGGTCGTCGAGCGCGCGAATCGGCGACTCACCGGGGACCACGAGAACCCAGCGCGTCGGTCGCATGCTCGACTTCGAGTAGATGAAGTCGGCGACGACGTGCACTTCGGAAGCGTTCTCGAGGGTCCAGTCCTTGCCGGTGATGCCGGCGTCCAGGGTGCCGTGCTCGATGTAGCGCGACATCTCCTGTGGCCGCGCCAGCGTGATGCGCAAGGCGTCGTCGTCGACCGAGGGGAAGTAGCTGCGCTCGCTCGCCGAAATCTTCCAACCCGACTTGCGGAACAGCTCGATCGTCGCCGCCTCGAGACTGCCCTTCGGTATGCCGAACTTGAGCTGCGTCATCGCGAAGAGTGAAACCACAGATGAACACGGATGAACACCGATGGCCAGATCGGTGTTCCGTGGTCATCCAAGGTCTCTATTTCTTGCCGTAGATCTCCTCGGGATCGACGACGCGCTCCTCGGTCGCCACCCAGCGATCGCCGTCGACGCGGCGGAAGAAGCAGCGCCGGTAGCCCAGGTGACATGCGGCGCCACCTTTCTGGTGCACCTTGAGCAGCACGGCGTCCTCGTCGCAATCGACGCGCACCTCGACCACCTCTTGCGTGTGGCCCGAGGTCTCGCCCTTGACCCAGAGCTCGTTGCGCGAAGTGCTCCAGTAGGTGGCGGTGCCGGTGCGCAGCGTGTGCTCCCACGCCTGCCGGTTCATGTACGCCACCATGAGGATCTCGCCGGTGTCCGCATCCTGCGCGATCGCCGTGACGAGCCCTCCACGCTTGTCGAAGTCGGGCTGGTCCATCGAAGGTCCGGCGCTACCACACGGGTCTGGGCCAAGCAACGGAGTGCTTCACGGCCGTGGACCGATGCAGTATCTGGGCGCTGGGAGAAGACAGATGCGACTCGACGAACTGGCAAACAGGATCGGCGCGCGGCTCGAAGGCGACGGTGGTGTCGAGATCCGCGGCGTCGCAACGCTTGACGACGCGGGACCGGACGAGATCACGTTCCTCTCGAACCCGCGCTACACCGCACGCGCGAAGTCGACCCAAGCGGGCGCGATCATCGTCGCCAACGACTTCGAGCATAAGCTGGGGTTGCCTTTGTTGCGCGCCTCGGACGCCTACCTGGCCATGGCGAGCGCGCTCGTCCTCTTTCATCGGCCCCTTGAATGGACCCACGGCGTTCATCCTACCGCCGTTGTCGATGGTTCGGCGCGGATCGGCGCGGAGGCGAGTGTCGGACCGTACTGCATCGTCGGCGCGCGCACCCGCATCGGCGCGCGCGCGCATCTGGAAGCGCACGTCGTGATCGGCTCGGACTGCGAGATCGGCGACGACTTCACCGCGCACGCGCACGCGTCGGTGCGCGAACGCGTCTGCATCGGGCAGCGCGTCACGCTGCAGAACGGCGCCGTCATCGGCGGCGACGGCTTCGGCTACGTGCCGACGCCCGATGGCATCCGCAAGCTGCCCCAGGCCGGCACTGTGATCCTGGACGACGAGGTCGAGATCGGCTCGAACGCGACCGTCGACCGCGCCACCGTCGGTGCGACGCGCATCCGCCGCGGCGCCAAGATCGACAACCTGGTGATGATCGCGCATGGCTGTGACGTCGGCGAGGGCTGCTTCCTCGCCGCCCAGACCGGCCTCGCCGGCAGTACCAAGATCGGGCGCTACGCCCAACTCGGCGGGCAGGTCGGCGCAGCCGGGCATCTCGAGGTCGGCGACTTCGCCCGGATCGCAGCGCAGAGCGGCATCGCCAACGACCTCGACGGCGGCAAGACCTACAGCAGTGCAATCGGGGCGCTGGAGGTCGGCCACTGGCGGCGCGTGAACGCCGCGCTGCGCGGCCTCCCGGAGCTCGTCAAACGCGTGCGCCGACTGGAGAAGAGCGGCAAGTGAGGCGGCCAAACGTCACCTTGACTTTCAACCGGCCCACCCGTACCCTCGGCCGCACCTTGTCGGAAGATCGCCGTGAAAATCAACGTTTGCGACATCAAGGCCGAGGCAAAGGCACTCGCCTACGACGAGCCGACGGATGAGTTGAACGCTCTGATGGCGCACGGGGCGCATGACTATGATTTCCCCGCCCCGCTCAACGTAAGCCTGGTCCACTACCGCGCCGGCCAGGAACTGATCTTCCAAGGAACTCTGCAGGGCCCCGCGGTCGGGCACTGCGCCCGCTGCCTCGACGATTTCACCATGGACGTAGACCGCACCTTCCACTGTGTCCTGGTGCCCCACAGCCACATCCCCGGCGAGGTCGAGCTCGAAGAAGACGATCTCGACCTGAGCTACTACAGCGGCGAAGAGGTCGACGTCTCGCCCCTCGTGCGCGAGCAGCTCTTGCTGAGCCTTCCCACCCAACCTCTCTGCCGCGACGACTGCCGCGGTCTGTGTCCGAAGTGCGGCGCGAATCGAAACCGCGAGACCTGTCAGTGCGGCACCGGTTTCGTCGACCCGCGCCTCGCGGTCCTTCAGGGACTGAAAGCCACCCACTGAGCCGAGTCATCTCGGCGTGCGGCGGGGGCTCTCTCCGGATCGATCCCGCGCCGCCGCCGCAAAGGAGTCACCATGGTTGTTCCGAAGAGAAAGACCTCACACTCGAAGCGCAACAAGCGCCGCGCCCACGACGCGCTCACCGCGCCCCACGTGGTCTCCTGCCCCGAGTGCGGCGGGTCGACGATGCGCCACCGCGCCTGCCGGCACTGCGGCTCCTACCGCGGCCGCAAGGTCGTGGAGATCGCCGAGTAGTCTTCCTTCGCGCCGCGACATCACCATGGCGGAGCCGCTCGCATTCCTCTTTCCCGGCCAGGGTTCGCAAGCGATCGGCATGGGGAAGGAACTCGCCGAGGAGTTTCCTCGCGCGCGCGACACCTTCGCCGAGGCCGATGCTGCCCTCGGCTTTCCGCTGACGGCTCTGTGCTTCGAGGGACCGGAAGAGAAACTCAACCTCACCGAGAACACACAGCCGGCGCTGCTCGCCTGTAGCTGGGCTCTCGCGCGCGTACTGCGCGAAGACGTCGGCCTCGCGCCGGCGTGGGCCGCGGGGCACAGCCTCGGCGAGTTCACCGCGCTCGTCGCCGCCGGGACACTGCGCTTCGCCGACGCATTGCGGCTCGTGCGCGAGCGCGGCCGCGCGATGCAGGAGGCGGTTCCGGTCGGCAAAGGCGGCATGGCAGCCATCCTCGGGCTCGAGCTGGAGGACATCGAGGCGCTCTGCGCAGAGGCGGCAGACGGCGAAGTCGTCGCGCCCGCCAACCTGAACGGACCCGGTCAGGTCGTAATCGCCGGCACCACCGCGGCAGTCGCGCGCGCCGCGGCGATCGCCAAGGATCGCGGCGCCAAGCGCGTCGTCGAGCTCGCCGTGAGCGCGCCCTTCCATTGCGCCCTGATGGAACCGGCGGCGCGCAGGCTCGAACAGGCTCTGGCCGAGGTCGAGATCAAGGCGCCGGTCATCCCGGTGATCGCCAACGTCACCGCCGAGCCCTATCCCGGCGCGGATGCGGTGCGCGATCTCCTGGTGCGGCAGGTCACTTCGCCGGTGCGCTGGCAGGACTGCGTCGGCGCGCTCGAGCGCCTCGGTTGCGGTCTGGCCCTGGAGGTCGGGCCGGGCTCCGTGCTCAGCGGCCTCGTGCGCCGCATCACCAGCGGCATCCGCTGTCTGCCGGCGAGCGACGTGCAGAAGCTCCAGCAACAGCTCGCCGCATGAGCTTTCAGGGAGACCTCGTCGGCCAGGTCGCGCTGGTCACCGGAGCTTCCCGCGGGATCGGTCGCGCCATCGCCGTGGCGCTCGCGCGCGCCGGCGCCGCGGAGGTGTTGCTCAACTACCAGAGCAATGCGCAGGCGGCGGAGGAAGCCGCTGCCGCGGTGCGCGAGGCTGGCGCTGCCGCGACCCCGCTGCAGTTCGACGTCGCCGACGGCGAGGCCACCGAGAAGACGATCAAGGGCGCGGTCGAGCGCTGCGGCCGCCTCGACGTGCTGGTCAACAACGCTGGGTTCGCCGCCGACAATCTCTTGCTGCGCCAGAGGGAAGAGGAGTGGAACCGCGTCCTCGCGGTGAACCTCGGCGGCGCCTTTCACTGCACCAAGGTGGTCGCGCGCACGATGATGCGGGCGCGCTACGGCCGCATCGTCAACATCAGCTCGGTGATCGCCGACATGGGCAACGCCGGCCAGGCCGCCTACGCCGCCGCCAAGGCCGGGCTGCTCGGTTTCACGCGCTCGATGGCGCGGGAGCTGGCATCCCGCAACGTCACCGTCAACGCCGTCGCCCCCGGCTTCATCGAGACCGACATGATTCGCGATCTGCCGGAGGAGGTGCGGCAACAATACCTGGTCCTCATCCCCCTCGAGCGCCTCGGCACGGCCGATGAGGTAGCCGACGCGGTGACCTTTCTCGTGCGGCCGCAATCGGGCTATATAACCGGCCACGTGTTGGCCGTGAACGGCGGCTTGGTGATGTAGCGGAGGGAGTCGACAGGAGGGAGAATGGCATCGTCAGTGGAACAGAAGGTCCGGGAGATTGTCTGCGAGCAGTTGGGCGTGGGGGAAGATGAAGTCACGCCGGACGCTTCGTTCATCGAGGATCTCGGAGCGGACTCGCTCGACATCGTCGAGCTCGTGATGGCGCTCGAGGAAGAGTACGACATGGAGATCTCCGACGAAGACGCCGAGAAGATCCGCACTGTGCAAGACGTCGTCAACTACATCGAATCGCACAAGCAAGCCTAAACTCGGGGGCTAGGGGCTGGGGGTGGGGGGTGGTGTCTGACCCCCGCCTCTGACCCTCGGCCCCTGGTCCCCGATGAAGTGCCCCTTCTGCCAGGACCTCGACAATCGCGTCATCGACTCCCGCCTGACCAAGGACGCCGACGTCATCCGCCGCCGGCGAGAGTGCGGCAAGTGCAGTCGGCGCTTCACTACCTACGAGCGCGTCGAAGAGATGCTGCCGATGGTGGTGAAGAAGGACGGACGGCGCGAGGTGTTCGACCGCCCCAAGATCATCGCCGGCCTCAAGCGCGCCTGCGAGAAGCGCCCGGTGAGCATGTCGACCATCGAAGAGCTCGCCGACCGCGTCGAGCGCGCCCTGCAGGAGCGCACCGAGAAGGAGGTACCGAGCTCCGCCATCGGCGAGATGGTGATGCGCGAGCTGCACAAGCTCGACAAGGTGGCCTACGTGCGCTTCGCCTCGGTGTACCGCTCGTTCAAGGACGTCGAGGAGTTCATGCGCGAGCTGCAACAGCTCATCAAAGAGCGCGGCACTCGGCCGCGCGCCAGCAAAGCGGCAACGCGGCGCAAATGAAGCAGGGCGGAGGGCGGACAGCGGACGGCGGACGGAGCAAAGCCTCGCGTCGATCTCCCACTCAGTCCTCAGTCCTCAGTCCTCAGTCCTCCCTCTTCATGTCGGAGGCGCTGCGGTTGGCGCGCCGCGGGCTCGGGCGCACCAGCCCGAACCCGTCTGTCGGCGCCGTCGTCGTCAAGGGCGGTCGCATCGTCGGCCGCGGCTACACGCGCCCGGTCGGCGGACCGCACGCGGAGGTCGTGGCGCTGCGACAGGCGGGCGCCCGGGCGCGCGCGGCGACCTTGTACGTCACGCTCGAGCCCTGTGCCCACCACGGCCAGACGCCGCCCTGCATCGACGCGGTGCGCGCCGCGGGGATCGCGCGCGTCGTCTACGGGGCGCGCGATCCGAACCCGAAGGTCGGCGGGGGCGGCGCCGCCAAGCTCCGCCGCACCGGCATCGCGGCGACCACCGGCGTTCTCTCGCGCGAGTGCGAGGAGTCGATTCGCTTCTTTCGCAAGCACGTCACCACCGGCTTGCCGTGGGTGACGCTCAAGCTCGCGGCGACACTCGACGGGCACATCGCCACGGCAGGCGGCGACTCGCGCTGGGTGACCGGCCCCGCCGCGCGCCGGGTCGTGCATCAACTGCGCAACACGCACGACGCCGTTCTCGTCGGTGCCGAGACGGTGCTCCGCGACAATCCGTCTCTCACCGCTCGCATCCGCGGCGGTCGCGATCCGATCCGCGTGGTGCTCGACGGCCGCGTGCGTACGCCAACGGCGGCGAAGGTCGTGCGCGCCGGCACGATCATCCTCACCGCGAGCGGCGCCTCACGCAGCAAGATGGAGCGCCTGCGCCGCCGTGGCGCCACCGTGGTCGAGCTGACCGGCCACGCCGGCTCGATCGCATGGCGCACCGTCCTCTCCGAGCTCGGCAAGCGCGGGATCTGCTCGCTGTTGGTTGAAGGCGGAGGGGTGGTCGCCGCCAACGCCCTGCGCAGCGGCCTCGTCGACGAGACTCTTCTCTTCTACGCGCCGAAGCTCGTCGGCGGCGACGGCCGCGCCATGGTCGCGGCACTCGGCGTGCGACGAATGGCGAAGGCGCTGCCGCTGCGAGTGATCCGCTCGTGCTGGCTCGGCAGCGATCTCCTCGTCGAGGCGCGGCCGCCGGTTCGGTCGAAGTAGCGGAGCAGCGATGCCGCACGTGCCCGAGCTGCAGACGCCGCGCCTCGTCATCCGCCGCTTCGTCGCCGCCGATCTCGATGCGGTGCACCAGCTACTCGACGTCGACCTCGCCGACGCCGACTTCGGCAGCGAAGGCGCCGGCAGCAGACAGCAGCGCGAGGACTGGCTGCGCTGGTCGGTGCTCAACTACGAGCAGCTCGAGCGCCTCTATCAGCCGCCCTACGGCGATCGCGCCATCGTGCTGCGCGCCACCGGCGAGCTGATCGGCGCTTGCGGCTACGTCCCCAGCTTCGGCCCGTTCGCGCAGCTTCCCGGTCTCTCGCCCGTCACTCCACCCGCGCGCAGCCGCCACACGCCCGCCTTCGGCCTGTTCTATGCCGTGTCGCCGCGCCACCAGCGCCGGGGCTACGCCGCGGAAGCGGCGCAGGCGCTCGTCGACCACGCCTTTCGCGATCTCGAGCTCGAGCGCATCGTCGCCACCACCACCCACGACAACCTCGTCTCGATCCGCGTCATGGAGAAGCTCGGCATGCGCATCGAGCGCAATCCCTTCCTGGATCCTCCCTGGTTCCAGGTCGTCGGCGTCCTGGATAACCCACTCGCCTAGTCATCATGACTATGCCTCAGCGACCGTCGGCAAATGAACTTCTGGACTCGCGTGGCGGTCGGAGTTAGGCAGCGAAAATGCGCCCGCGCGCGATCTTGATGACGATCCTGGCAACGATCGCCGTCGCGATCGCCGTCGCGATCGCCGCGCAGACCGCGGCCGCCGCGCTCGCGGACGATGTCGACCGCGCCCTCGACATGCTGTTCGCGGGCGGACCGGGCGCAGCGGGCGGCGACGTCAATGCCGACGGCCGTGCCAGCGCGGCCGACGTCTGCGGGGTGATCCGCGGTCTGCGCAGCCCGACGCAGCCGGGCCCGTTCGGCATCGGCGTGCGGCGTATCACCTTCACCAAGGACTCGGCGTCGAACCCCGGCACACCGCGTCCGCTCGAGACGGTGATCTGGTATCCGACACAGCCCGGAGCCGGTCCGGTCGATCCTCTGCTCGGCGGCGTCGTCGGCGCGCCACTCTCGACCGACGGCGGACCGTGGCCGCTGCTCATGTTCTCGCACGGCTCGTGCGGCACGCCGACGCAATCGCTCTTCTTCACGCCGTTCCTGGCCACCTACGGCTTCGTCGTCGCCGCGCCGCCGCATCCGGGAAACACGCTGCAGGACTACCCCGCCTGCGGCACGCCGCAGGGGCAGCTCGAGTCCTTCATCAACCGCGTCGCCGACATCAGCTTCGTCGTCGACTCGCTCCTCGCGCTGAACGAGGACGAATCGTCGCCCTTCTTTCACGGCATCGATGCGGCGCGCATCGGCATGTCGGGCCACTCGTTCGGCGGGCAGACGACGTTGCGCGCCTGCGCCGGCGACGCGCGCATGGTCGCCGGCCTCGCCCTCGCTCCGTCGCTGGTCGCGATCCAGACGATCGTGCCGACGATCCACATCCCGATGATGATCCAGGGCGGCGACCTCGACACCATCACGCCCTTCGACACCAACGCCCAGGTCGGGTACGACCTGCTCAGCTCACCAAAGCAACTGGTCGAGATCCTCAACACCGGGCACTTCGCCTTTTCCGACGTCTGCTATCCGTTCCTGCCCGACTGCTTTGCCGGCACGCTGACGCAGGACCAGGCGCATCTCTACGTTCTGCGTTACGCCGTACCGTTCCTGCTCGGCAGAGTCGCAGCCGACGATCGCTTCGAAGCCTTTCTCTCCACCGCCGCCGTCCCGCCCGGCATCGTGCTCTCGCAAGAACTCGAACCGTGAGAAGAGCCCGTTTCGCTCTCTCACCTGGCCTCTTGCCAAGGGGAGTTCCCCTAAAACACCCAGCCCCTAGAGATACTTCATCGCGCACACGTGGTTCCCTTCGGTGTCCTCGAAGCGGAACATGCGGCCGACGCCGTTGATCTCGTACTCGTCGAAGGTCACCTTACCACCGTTGGCGACGACCGCGGCCTTGATCGCTGCCAGGTCGCCGACGGAGACGGTGCACTCGTAGGCGTTCCGACCACCGCGTGAGATCGGATCGGGCCGCTTGCTCATCGAGCCGTGAACGCCGGCGTCGTCCGCCGGCCCGGTGAAGATCAGATAGAAGTCCGGCGGGCCCCAAGCTTCGAAGCGCCAGCCGAAGACGCGCTCGTAGAAGCGCCGGGCGCGTTCGACGTCATCCGCCGCGATGTCGAAGTGCGCGATGTGGTTGGCCATGGCTCCTCCTTCCCAGATCTGTAGCGCAGGCTTCCTCGACGATCTTGCGCTATTCTGTCAATGGATGTCGCGCATGCGCCAAGGCTCCGAGCTTCTGGTTCGCTCCCTTGCCATCGGCTACCCGTCGGGTGCGACTCTCGAGCCGCACACTCACTCCTGGGCGCAGCTCGTCTACGCTTCCGAAGGGGTGATGAGCGTGCGCACCAAGGACGGAACGTGGGTGGTGCCCTCTCACCGCGGCGTGTGGATCCCGGCGGAGGTGGAGCACGCGATCACCATGTCGGGTTGGGTCTCGATGCGGACGCTCTACATCCTGCCGCGCCTGACGGCGGGCTTGCCGCAGCGCTGTTGCGTGGTCGCAGTGCCGCCGCTGCTGCACGAGCTGATCCTGCACGCGGTCGAGCGCGGCCCGCTGCGGCGCGAGATCGCCGCTCACCGCCGCCTCGTCGACTTCCTCCTCGATCAGTTGCGCGAGCTGCCGGCGATGCCGCTCGAGTTGCCGATGCCCCGCGAAGAGCGCGCGCTGCGCGCCGCCGTGCGCCTGCGGGACACACCCGGCGAGACCGTCCCACTGGAGAAGATCGCGCGCGCTGCCGGCGCCAGTCGCAGGACGCTGGAGCGCCTCTTCCAGCAGGAAACCGGCATGTCGCTCGGTCGCTGGCGACAGCAGGCGCGGGTGCTGGAGGCGATGCGCCTCCTCGCGCGCGGCGAGGCGGTCACCTCGACCGCGCTCGAAGTCGGCTACGAGAGCCCGAGCGCCTTCATCGCCGCATTTTCCAAGGTCGTGGGCACGACGCCCGGCCGGTACTACCGCGAGCACGCGGAGGAGAAGAAGAGCAGCTGACGTCTGCATCTTGGCGTCCCCCTCCGCTGGCTGTTGCCAGGGCCGTCCGTTACTATCCGCGCATGGCGCACACCCCGGTGGAAGAGGCGCTCGAACGCATCAAGAAGGGCCAGCAGGCCATCGTTTTCGAGGGCGAGACGGGAGAAGCCGCCCTGGTGACGGCGGCCGAGAAGATCACCGCCGAAGCGGTGAACTTCATGGCGACACATGCGCGCGGCCTGGTCTGTCTCGGTCTACCGCGCGAGCACATGCGCCAGCTCGGCATCCCGCTGATGGTGCCGGAGAGTCAATCCGGC
>Ga0187894_10007756_pt1 | contig 10001 bp, 11 predicted proteins | sample GBC1701081metaG_FD_136650 | JGI IMG/M metagenome (GOLD analysis project Ga0187894, IMG submission 136650) | White microbial mat communities from a lava cave in the Kipuka Kanohina Cave System on the Island of Hawaii, USA - GBC170108-1 metaG ... | reverse complement strand
CGCCAGGTCCGCCCCCGCCGGCGAGTAGTCCACCCACACCGAGTGAAGCTCGGCACCCACGGCGAGCACTCGCTTGTATTGTCCGTTGCGAATGAACTGGTCCGCGACCATCAGAGCGCAGATGAAACCGGCGCACTGCGCGCGCACGTCGAGCGCGCCCACCGTGCCGCACTCGAGCTTGTTCTGTAGGTAACAAGCGGATCCGGGGAAGGTGACGTCCGGATTGATCGTTGCGAAGACGATGAAGTCGATGTCGGCCGCGCCCATGCCGGCGGCGGCGAGAGCCGCCCGGCTGGCGTGCGCGCCGAGCGCAGACGTTCCCAGCGGCGGATCCTCGATCGGGCGGAGGACGCCGGCGCGTTCGAGCAAGGGCGGAAGATAGTGTCCTGTCCCCAGGACGGCCGAACGCGTCATCGCAATTCGCCCGTGTTTTCAGCAGAGGAGTGCGACTTCGAGCGTCTTCTTCTGATAGCGCTGCTTGAAACCCTTCACCGCTCGACCTAGGCGAATGTGAGTAGTGAAGTCGGGTGGAAAGGCAGGCGACACCGCCGCCGCCTTGCGCAGGTTGCCATCGAGCAGTTTGCCGCGGACGACGAAGAAGCCGCTCTCCAAACCCAGATCGAGCTGATAGTCGGGCATGTCGTCGGGAATGTTCTGCGCCACCTTCTGCGCCGACGGTGGAACTTTGCGTGGCAACTCCATTGTCAGTAGGTAGCCACCCGTTCGCTCTTCGAGACGATAGACTTCTCCGTAGCGCCGTTCGCGCTCGAGCTTCTCCTCGAACTCCGGCGAATGAAAGCCGTCGAGTGCGACCGTCCCTTCCTGCTTCTCGCCCCCACCTCCGGCGAGCCGCACGAGTGCGGCGCCGACGGGGGCTAGCGGCGCGCCGTAGAAACTGGCGCGATAAGTGATCTCGTCAACCGGCGCGCCGCGCAGACCTTCACGCATGCGCCAGGCCGACTCGAGTAACGCCAAGGCGAAGCCGAGGAAGATGAAGCCCTTCAACTGCTCGGAGAAAACGTCATGGCCGAAGACGAGCGCACCGATCGCGATGAAGACGAGGGGATAGATCACCATGTTGTGCAGCGCGTTCAACCCGGTGGCACCGGAGGCGCTGAAGAAGCGCGTGTCGCCGATCGCCGACTCGAGGCGCCGCTTCTGCCCGTTCGGCAGCGCGCCGAGCAGCGGCATCCCGAGCGCCGACAATCCCTTGATCAGCTTGGGCGCCGTGCCACGCGGTCCGCCGACCCGCGCCACTGCGTCTTCATAGCTGCCATCGACCTCGCCCGTGTACGGCGTCGTCCGCGCCGGAGCCGACACCAGCTTCAACTTCGGCGGCGCGAGGCGCCGCTCGACACGGCCCCCCACTGCCGGGGCGACCGCGGCAACGGGCGCCGTCGCAACTGCCGGTGCGGCCGCTGCAGCCGCCGGGCTCGCTGTGGCTGCGCCGTTCGTCGGCGCGGCCGGAGACTCAGCTCCGCCGGTACGGAAGCGGGAGGGAAAGTCGGTCGCGAAGGTCTCCTCTGGGTGCAACTGTTTCGCGCGCTCGATGAGAACCCCTTCGCTTTCCGGGATGTCGGGGTTCGGGATGCAGCAATCGACCGGGCAGACCGCCGCACAAGCTTCATGGTCGAAGAAGCCGACGCATTCGGTACACTTCTCCGGCACGATGTAGAAGATCTCGCCGGAGATCGCCGGGTGCGTAACGCCGTTCAATTCCCACTCCACTCCGCCCTGATAAATCGCCGTGTTCGGGCACTCGGGCTCGCAGGCGCCGCAGTTGATGCACTCGGTCGTGATCATCGTTGCCATGACGCTATTTCTCCAATTCCATCGCGGAGATTTACCGGGTGGAGCGCCGGAGTGTCAACGAGGGTGACAGGGTTGGCTCGGCGCGACCAAAACGCCTCTCCATCTCGTCCAAAGGCTTCCCCCTTTTGATTGACCGATCCTCTTGCGGACGACGCCAATTTGTGACAAATCCAGGGGCCGATTACCAAAGACGCCAGGTGAGACTGCCCGGGCGAGGAGATGGAAGAAGGAGGATCCCCAATGCGGTTCGGAATTCGGTCCCAGGTTGTTGCAAGCTTGACGGCACTACTTGTCGCAGGGGCGATCGCTGGCTGCGGGCCCACCAAGGCTGAGCAGGAGATGGCCGCCAAGATCGAAGCTGCCGCCAGCAGAGCGGAGGCGGCTGCGAACAAGGCGGAGGCGGCTGCGAAGGCCGCTGCGGACGCTGCCTCGAGAGCGTCAGCTGCTGCCGATCGCGCCGAAGCAATCGCCAACAAGAGCTTCAGAAAGCGCTAGTCGACAGTCTAGAGTCGACGAAGAAGGCGATCCGCCGGGATCGCCTTTTTTGCATGCGCTCCGCTCTCAGAGAGAGGATGACGAAGATGAGGAAAATGGTTCGTGCTCGGGTCGTGCTCGCCGTGGCCGCTCTCGCGCTGGTCGGTGCCGCCGGCGGTTGCCACAAGAAGATGGACATGCAGCCCTACGCCGACCGCGTTGAGGCTGCCGCCGCCAAGGCGGAAGCGGCTGCCTCCAAGGCTGCCGCTTCGGCTCAGGCTGCGGCTGCGGCGGCGTCGCGAGCCGAAGCTGCTGCCGCCAAGGTCGAGTCCGAGTTCCCGAGCCACGTCGGGAAGAAGTAAGTTCACTTTGGTCGGTCGCCACGCGGCGGCCGGCTAGAGTCCTAGCTCGTGACGAGCGTCTTGATCGCCGACGTGTTCGTCGCGGCGTGCTCGTAGGCTTTCGCCGCCTCGCTCAGTCCGAACCGGTGGGTGACGACGTGGTGTGCGCCCACCACCCCGGTTTCGATCAGCCGTAGCGCCTCCCGCGTATCTGGCGGCCCGCACGAGTAACTGGGCACGAGGCGGAGCTCGCGAAAATAGTAGTCGAAGGTATCGAGTTCCAGCTTTGCTCCCGGCGCCGTCCCCATGAACTGGACCACGGTGCCCCCGCGCGCGGCGCACCGCAGTCCCAGCTCGAGCGCCGCCACGGTTGCCGGCCCCGCGATCACCACCTCGGCTCCCTCACCATCCGTCGCCTCCGCCACGGCGGCGGCGAGATCGACCTCAGAAGCATTGAAGACGAGGTCGGCGCTCAGACCGCGCGCATGGCGACAGCGGTCCTCGATGAGATCCGCCGCCAGGATGCGTTCGGCGCCCGCGGCGCGCGCGAGCAGCACGTGCAGCTGCCCCATCACGCCGAGACCGATGACCAACACCGTGGCGCCGCGCAGCTCGCCGGCGCGCCGCAGCGATTTCACCACACACGCCGTCGGCTCGATCAGCGCCGCGTCCTCGAAGCCGACGGCATCGGGCAGCAGCAGCGTGTCGTGGCGCAGATTGACTTCGGGGACCAGAAAGTACTCCGCCATGCCGCCGGGCCGGATGTTCGTCTGCTTCCAGACCGCGCACTGGACGAACTCGCCGCGCGCACACGCGCGGCATTGGAGGCAGGGTGCGTGATGGTGGACGAAGACACGCTGCCCCTCACGGAACGTCTTCACCCCGGTGCCGAGCGCGGCGATCTCGCCGGCGGGCTCGTGTCCGAAGACAAGCGGAGCCTTCTTGCGAATGTACCAGGCGACGACGTCGCCGGAGCAGATGCCGCAGACGCGCATCCGCACCACCGCCTCGCCGGGACCCGGAGTGGGGACCGGCTCCTCCTCGATCCGCACGTCGAGATAGTCGTAGAGGCGTGCGACTTTCATATCACGGAACGACGGCGTACTTGATGCCCTCGCCGCGGCGGTGGCGTGCGAGGGCGAGCGGCAGATCCTCCAGACCGTACTCGGCGCTGATCAATCTGCCGCCTCCGATCTTGCCGCCGACCAGCAGCTCGTGCGCCTGCGCCACATCGCGTGGCGTGAAGTGGAAAGGACTGACGAGACGGACCTGGTCGTAGTGCATGCGGTGCGCATCGAAGGAGACCTGCGTGCCGGCGGCACAACCACCGAAGAGAATCACCCAGCCGCCGCGACGCGCCAGCGCCGGAGCGCTCTCCCAAACCGCTGCCTGGCCGGTGCATTCGACCACCACGTCAGCACCGCGCCCGCCGGTGATCCTCGCGATCGCGTCGGCTGCATTCTCGGCGCCGCCCGCTATCGCGGCCGTCGCGCCGATGTGACGTGCCTGCTCGAGCCGCTTCTCACCGCGCCCGACCACGGCGACGTTGTCGATGCCGAGGGCGCGGACGGCAAGGAGATGCAGCAAGCTGATCGCGCCAGCGCCGAGCAGCACCACTGTCGCATCGGGCGCCAGGGGCACCATCGCGAGACCGTGGACAACGCACGATAACGGCTCGAGAAGTGCCGCCTCCGCGAAGGAGATCGAACTCGGCTTGCGAAAGGTGTTGCGCCGTACGACCGGGGCCGGCAAGCGGACATACTCGCCGAACCCGCCCACGACGTAGTCCCGCTTGATCGCTCCGCACAGGTTCTCGTCGCCGTGCTGGCAGTAGTAACACTCGCCGCAGGGCGCGGTTGGCACGGTCATGAGCGCGTCGCCTTCCTTGAAACCGTGGACGCCCGCCCCGACCTCCGCCGCTTCCCCGGCGTACTCGTGGCCGAACAGCGTCGGCGTCGGAAAGATCGGATGGCCGCGCAGAAACAGTTTCACGTCCGTGCCGCAGGTCAGCGCCGCGCGCACGCGCAGAATGACTTCCCCGGGCCCAGCACTCGGCCGCGGCACGTCGACCAGTTCCAGCTCTCCTGGGCGGTGCAACATCTGGGCGCGCATCATGGCTGGCGGCGACACCGTCTCCCTCGAGCTGCGCTCGCTCATCACTGTCCGCAAACCTATCAATCGGACCGCACGGAGCAAGCGGAGCTAGCGCTTCCGTGCCCGCCTCCGCCCCGGCGTGCCTGACTTCGACTTCGCTGATGGCCGGCGCGATCTCGCCGGCTTGGCATCCTTGCTCGCTCGGTAGATCATGCGAACCGGCGTCCCGGTGAACGGAAACTCTTCGCGCAGCTGATTGATCAAGAAGCGGCTGTACGATTCCGCAACGATCTCCGGGTGACTACAGAAGAAGGTGATCGTCGGCGGGCAGACGGCGGTCTGCACCGCGTACTTGAAATTGGGCCGCCGGCCGCGCTCGGAGGGCGGCGCGGTCTGCTGCGTGGCGCGATGCAGCACTTGATTGAGAACGACCGTCGAGAGCTCGCGCCGGTGGTTGGCGCTGACGCGGTCAACGAGCGGCAACAACTGGTCGAGCCCGCCGCCGCTGCGGGCCGAGGTGAAGAGCACGGGCACGGCGTCGATAAAGGGATAGTCGCGGCGAATCTCTCCTTCGAGCTGCTTCTGAAACCGCTTTCGATCCTCGAGCAGGTCGCACTTGTTGACCACGAGCAGCAGTCCCCTGCCCTTCTCCCACGCATAGCCCGCCAAACGCGCGTCCTGTTCCGTCATTCCCTCCGTGCCGTCAGTCACCAGGACCGCGACGTCGGCGCGCTCGAGGGCACGCAGGGCTCGCGTGACGCTGCCGCGTTCGAGTTGCTGGCGGACGCGCGGTCGGCGCCGAATCCCAGCCGTGTCGACCAGCACGTATTCGTGTTCGTCGATTGCGAGCGGCGTGTCGATCGCGTCGCGCGTCGTGCCCGCGATCGGCGTCACGATCGAGCGCGAATAGCCGACGAGTCGGTTGAGGATGGACGACTTGCCGACGTTCGGCCGCCCCACGATTGCGACCGCAACGCCGCCGCGGCACACCGGCGTGGAAACCACGGCCGGGGCCTCGAGACGATCGAGAACCGCATCCAGGAGCTCGGCCACACCGCGGCCGTGAGCCGCGGAGATCGGCACGACCTCCTCAACCCCAAGGGCAAAGAAATCGGCGGCGTCATCGTCCAGACGCGGCGTGTCGAGCTTGTTGACAGCAACCCAGAAGGGTTTGCGCGAACGCCGCAAGCGCTCGAGCACCTCGCTGTCGGAGGGGGCTACGCCGGATCGTCCATCGAGAAGAAGGATAATGGCGTCGGCTTCGTCGATGGCCATCTCGCTCTGGGCCCGGATCTCCGCCTCGATGCCCGACGCGGCGTCGAGATCGAGCCCGCCGGTGTCGACGACGACGAAGCGGCGGTCGCGATGGCGAGCCTCGGCGAAGTTGCGGTCGCGGGTGACGCCGGGAGCGGCGTCCACCTGCGCCTTCTGCGACCGCGTCAGCCGGTTGAAGAGCGTCGACTTGCCGGCGTTCGGCCGCCCGACGATCGCCACCAAGGGCAGCGGCGCCGACTCAGCCGACGGAAGATCTGGCTCGCTCTGCATCACAGCCCGAATTCCCTCAGCCGGCGCACGTCTGCCACCCAACCTTCCTGCACCCGGACGAACAGCTCGAGGAACACGCGGCAGCCGACAAGTTTCTCTATTTCTTCGCGCGCCTTCTGCCCGAGCTCCTTCAGCCGAGTGGCGCCGCGGCCGATGACGATCGGTTTCTGGCTGCGCCGGCTGACATGGATGGTTGCCTGGATCACCACGAGGTTCCGCTCCGCCTTCTCCTCGAAGCTGTCGATGGTGACCGTCGTCGAGTACGGCACCTCGTGGTGGGTCACCTCGTACACCTTTTCCCGTACGATCTCTTGCACCAGCGCCCGCTGCGTCTGATCCGTGACCTCATCCTCACCATAGAGCGCCGGCCCCTCGGGCAGCATACGTGCCAGCACCTCGAGCAGCGCGTCGACGCTCTCGCCAGTCAACGCACTCACCGGGACGATCTCTCTCCCCGGCAGCAGCTCCGCCGTACGCGCCATCAGCGGCAGCAACGACCGCTTCTCGACAGCGTCGGCCTTGTTGAGCGCGACACAACAGCGCCGGCCACTCACCAGCTCACAGATGCGCTCCTCCAGCGCATCCAGGCCGCGCGTTGCGTCGACCAGCCAGAGGGCGACGTCGGCATCGAGGACAGCGTTCTCGGCCACCGCGACCATCCTCTTGTTCATGAGATCCTTGGCTTCGTGCAGCCCCGGCGTGTCGACCAGGACGATCTGCGCCTGCGGTATCGTCCGGATGCCGAGGATACGCGTGCGAGTCGTTTGCGGCTTATCGCTGACGATCGCGATCTTCTGCCCGAGGATCCGGTTGAGCAGCGTCGACTTCCCGGCATTCGGCCGGCCGACCAGGGCGACGAAACCGCAGCGATGCGCGGCGGACGAGCTGTCGGCGGCCATTCTCCTCTCAGGGGGCGTGCAAGTGCTCGACGGCCGCCTCGGCGCGCCGGTGCATTTCGTCCATGGTGCGATCCACTCCGAGCGCCCGCTCCAAAACCGGGCAACTCGCCTTGGATTCGCACGGCGGCCCGAAAATGCGCCGCCACAGGCCGCACTCCGGCTTCTTGCCGCAGAACGCGATGCGCGAGATCATCTGGTTGCGCACGTCCACGCGTACGACGATGTCGTCGATGACGGTCTCGCGAATCTCGGCCGGAATCGACGAACGCGCGGTGAAGGTCACGCGCTCGACATCCTGTCCCTTCGCCGCCGCGTCCCCCGCCTTGGTCACATTGTCCGGAATGTTGTCGCGCACGACACCCAGCACCCAGAGCTCACCGAGCGAACTGCTGTTGTCCGGGGTGAACTCGACCACGAGATAGTTCTCGCCGATCTTGTAGGAGCGGTCGTTCCCCTTGCCGAAACCCTTCTGCCCCTTGCCGTACACCTGATTGTACTGCTCCTCCGACCAGCCGATATCGGCGCGCGCGCTGTGCCCAACGAGAAGGACGAGCGAAAGGCATAGGGGAAGCAGGACTGCTGACCTCATGTGTTTTCTCCCACGATAGCTTGGCGAAGAACGCGGAGCGCCGCCGGTGTCCGGGCACCGTACCAGGAGAGCGCGCGACCATCTACCACGCGCGCCACGGAAGCCGGCCCCTCCGGCGACATCAGGGCCGCCAGATCCGGGAAATCTCGCTCCGAGAACGGATACGGCTCGTCCGGCAAAAGCACGATCTCGCTGCCGCGGGCCGCCGCTTCCGCCAGCGCAATCGAGCAGTAGCGCTCTGCTTCGGCCGCGAAAACGTTGTCGGCGCCGGCGACCTCGAGGATCGAGTGCGCGTAGGTGTCGGCGTTGAAGGTCATCCACGGCTTCTTCCAGATCGGACAGAACACGCGCCGGCGCCGCCCGCCCCCCGCCGTGTCTGCGCGCGCGGTCTCGAGCGCTGTCTCGATCGCCGTGCCCAGCGCGATCGCGCGCTCGCTGCAACCTACTGCCTCGCCGAGTCGTCGCGCCCAGTCGGCTACATCGCCGATGCGGCGCGGAAACGAGACGAACACGCGAACCCCTCGCGCCACCAGATCATCGAAGTCTTGGCGGCGGTTCTCCTCTTCGCTCATGACGACGAGATCGGGCTGCAGGCTCAGAATCCTCTGCAGATCGGGATTCTTGGTGCCGCCCAAGCGCGGCAAGGACGAGAGCTCGGCAGGGTCCGTGCAATAGCGCGTGACCCCGACGAGGCGCTCGCCGGCACCGAGGTGCCAGAGCGTCTCGCTCACACTCGGTACGAGTGAAACGATTCTCGCGGGTGGCTGCTCGAAGAGGAGCTCGCGGCGACGATCGTCACACACCATCATCGCTTCTTCTCTGCGAGTATGCGCTCGAGCTCGCGGCGCTCGTCCTCTTTGATCTCGCCGCCCGGCGCTCCACCGACGTTTTCCGCTGGCCCGCCCACGACTCCGGGCGGAGGCGTCCGCTGATCGCCCTTGACCCAGTTGCCGACGATGATCAGCAGCGCGGCGCCGAAGATGAGCACGATGACGGTCAGGACCCCACGGAGCCGTGTTTTGCGTCGCTTCGGCATGAGATCGCCTGCATTTCCTTGCCAAGCGCTCGCAGGGCGCGCAAGCCTTGCCACAGCGACATCCGGTCGACACGGCCGACGCCGTTGTACCAGCGCACACCCAGTTCTTGGGCGCGGCGGCTGCGCGCCGCCAAACCGAACCACAGGTGGGATGTCGGGCCGTAGAAGAGGGTCGTAGCGATACGCAGGCGGCGCAGCTTGGCACCGAACCACGACCGCCGCACGGCAGCCTGATAGGCGGCGAACTCGAGCCTCGTCCGCGGCGCCAGCGCGGCCGCCGCCAGCCGGCCATACTCGAAGCAGAAGGAGATCCCCTCGCCCATCAGCGGGTCGACTCCAGCCGCGTCACCGACGAGCAGAGCTCCGTCCGCCGCCAAGGGCGCATTCGCGGTGTACCAGTGGATTGGAAACGCCTGCACCCGCTCCACAACGGCACCGAGCCGCTCCGCCTCGCGGTGCAAGAGCTCGTACAGGTAGGCGCCTTCCGGTTCGACCGAATAGGCGCCGAGGTTGATGTGCGGCTCACCGGCGATGAGACAGGGAAACGCCCAGAGATACCCGCGCAGCCGTTCGGCGACCGCGGAGAAGTAGAAGTCATAGCGCCGCGCGCCGTGGCCGTCCCACGTCGCCTTCGCCGCCGGAATGTCAGTCATGATGGCGCGGCCGGTGTGCGCGTTGCCGGCGCGCAGGAGCTTGCGCCGAACCAGGCTGCCCGAGCCGTCGGCTCCGACGACGGCATCGGCCCGGTAGGAGCCACGCTCGGTCTCGACGCGCACCTTGCCCGCTTCCCGCACGACATCGATCACGCGCTCGCCGCCGCGCACCTCGATGCCGCGCTCGCGGCAGGCGGCGGCGAGGCTCGCGTCGAATTCGGCGCGCCGGACAACGTGGCACAGGTCGCTGCCGCGAAACGCCACGTCGCTGCCCGGCACCCGGATCGCGGCGTTGTCGACGATGACGTGCGGCACCGACAACGACACGTCCAACTCGCGCAGAACGTCGAGCGTATGCGGGATCAAGCCGCCGGCGCACACCTTGTCGCGCGGGTGCTCCGCCTTGTCGAGGAGCAGCGTGTCGCGCGCCAGAGTCGGACACAGCCGCTCGAGGTGGAGCGCGGTGGCCGTTCCCGCCGGCCCGGAGCCGATGACCAGAATCGGGCGCTGTTCCATCGTAGATTGCGGCCGCCATCGACGCCGGGGCGGCGCGACGGT
>Ga0187894_10007755_pt1 | contig 10004 bp, 9 predicted proteins | sample GBC1701081metaG_FD_136650 | JGI IMG/M metagenome (GOLD analysis project Ga0187894, IMG submission 136650) | White microbial mat communities from a lava cave in the Kipuka Kanohina Cave System on the Island of Hawaii, USA - GBC170108-1 metaG ... | reverse complement strand
TGCCAAGTCAGCAAATGTCATTCGTTCTGCGGGAATAGAAACCGCGCCATTTTCTTCGAGTTTGTCTACAACTTTGCGCAGTTTCTTTCGGACGTCCGCCTCCGTCAGTCCGAAGCGGCGAACTGATTTTCGCTTTCCCGTGATCGGATCGGCAGGCAACATAACCCTGCCTACCCAACGTTTCTTCTTCTTGTCAAAGTAGGTATATCCAGTTCTGGACTTCATTTTGCTGCTCCTGTAATGTGAAGGCGCAATCGTCATTCCCGCTGATCAGAAGGCAGGCGCCACCGATGCGGTGACGCATTGCGGTGACGCATTCAACAAATCAACAGGGATCAGCAGGGATCAACGCGGCGAGTGAAGTCGTTGAATTTACTGAGGGATGATCAAGAAGGATCAGGAGGGAAAGTGGATTGATTTGCTTGGGGTGCAAGAGGCCGTGGGTTCGAATCCCGCCGTCCCGACTTTTAGAATCAATAGTTTACGGGCGCAGACGATGCGCCCGTTTCCATTTGCGGACTCATCTGCGGACTCATTCGAAATTTCACAAAGTGCCGATATCACGACTGCGTCATACAGCGGAGCCAAGGCTTGCTGAAGTAGGAGCGAATGCGTTCACCATTATGACCATTTTGGGCCACGCGAGTATTCAGACTTTGGGGATCTATTCTCACGCAACTGATGAGGAAGCGGAATCAACCCGACGCCCATCATCAGCGCGTCATCAGGATCGGCTTAGCCTCTCCATCGAGCAGCGCATGATCGCCTCGCGACGTGCAGTCAGGAATTGATATCGGATATCAGGGCGTCGAGCGAAACAAACTCGCCCGACTCGCCGCCCGCTGTCATTCTCCATTTCGCAACACCGTTTTGCGTCATAATTTCAACGCGCCTGGGGGCATCTTGATCTATCCGAAACCCATTTCGTTCCATCGCGCGCCTAGTCCAAAAGGTCTCTTTACCTTATATTCTTTCTGCGCAAAATCACCCACAGCACAACTGGGGCGCCGATTAGCGCGTTCACCGTGTTCAGATGAAAAACGTGAAAGCCCCAGTCGAGATGCGTCACCAGATTAGCCGCCAATCCCAGCATTGCGCCGATCAGGATAGACGCCGGCATCAACACGCGATGATCTGAGTTGTTAAAAATGCCGCGCGCCAGATGCGGAATCGCCACGCCGAGAAAAACGACCGGGCCGCAATAGGCCGTCACCACGCCCGCCAGCGCGGCGGTTGCTGCGAAGGCCCACAACCTAGCGCGGCCAACAGTAAGCCCAAGCGTGCGCGCGTAGCCTTCGCCAAGCAGCAGCGCGTTCAGCGGTTTGACTAATAGCAGTGAAATCAGGAGGCCGACGCTGACGACGGGGACGAGGATTTTCATTTGCGCCCAGGTCACGTTCGAAAAATTGCCGTCGTTCCAGCCCGAATACACCCGAATCTGCGTTTCGTCGGTCAAATGCAACAACACGCTGGCCACGCCTTCGATAAAATAATGCGTCATCAAGCCGGCAATCAGCAGCGTCACCGTGCTGACGCGCTTTGAAACCGCCAGGATCGCCGCCATCGTCAGCGTGCAACCAATCGCCGCCGCCGCGGCCAGGCTTAGATCGCCGAACACATTGAAGCGCAAGAACGCCGTCGCGCTCGTCGCCCCGGCAATGACAACCAGAAACGCGACGCCGAGCGCCGACCCCGCCGCCATCCCCAACGTCCACGGACTGGCGAGCGGGTTGCGAAACAACGTTTGCATCATCAATCCGCTTGCGCCGAGCGCCCCGCCCGCAAAGAGCGCCGTCAACGCGCGCGGCAAGCGCAGATCAATCACGATGCGCGTCCACGTTTCGCGCGCGGCTTGGCCACCGAATAAGGCCGCGACGATTTGCGAGAGCGGAATCTTCACAACGCCAATGGTCAGCTCGGCGAGAAAGAAGGCGGTGACTCCCGCGAATAAAAATACGAATGCGAATTTGCGTAATCCGAGACGTGGGATCGCCGTTTCATTGATTGTAGCTACCTTGATTGCATCTTCAGCCATAAAACACTTGCGGATCTACTCGATTCGTCTCAACAATGTTAACTGGTGTTCCGGCGCAAGCTCAGGGTGAATTGCCTTCACGTAATCCAGTAATTCGATGTGCGGATTGATAAGCGCCTGATCCCACCAGGGATGCGGATGATTGATTTCGGGAAGCGCTGGTATAGGCGTGCCGCGTTGCAAGAGAACGTAGCGCACGGTGTCGCCGTTGACGCAGTCCAACGGGCTTCCCCGATATGAACGGGTAAAGCCGAGATACGTGTAATTTTAGGACATAGTCGGTGCAAAATGCTTTGTTTCATCGAGACTGCGGGAGAGCCCCGAAATCTCCACTGGTGTCCACCATGTTCGCGGCCATAGTAACGGTGCGGCTGATTGTGCCCGCGCTGCGGCAGCGCGGCTTTGACTTTGCTCGTTTTTGCGGCTAGACCACGTCTTGAGCCGGCAGCGTGAGGCGCGCGCGCACGCCTCCCAGCGGAGATTCCTCAAGCAAAATTGATCCGCCGTAAATCTCGGCGAGATCGCGCACGATGGCGAGACCGAGGCCGGAGCCTTGCGCCGCTTCGTCTGCTCGAATACCGCGCTGCAGGACGGCCTCGCGCATGGAAGGTTCTATTCCAGGACCATCATCATCAACCGCAATCACGAGTTGTTCACCTTCTTTCGAGCTGGTGAGCTTGATCTGGGTGCGTGCCCACTTACAGGCATTGTCGAGCAGGTTGCCGAGCATCTCGTCAAGATCTTCTCGCTGCCCCTGGAAGGCGTGCGTCGCGGGCACATTGATCTCGATGCGGAGGTCTCGTTCGGCATGCAGCCGCTCGAGCGCACGGCCAAGTCCTTCGGCAGACGCGGCAATTGACGCGCGCGCCGCAGGCGAGGCGAAGGCAGCGGCGGAGCGCGCGTGCGCCAGGTAATAATCCATCTGCCGACGCATGCGATCAATCTGCTGCTCGATCTCCGCGGCAAGTTGCTCATATCCCGCCGCCCGCGCCTGCTGCGCCTCGTGCGCCAGCACTGCCAGCGGCGTCTTCAGACCATGCGCGAGATCACCGGCCTTTGCGATGGCGCGCGCGACGCGACGCTCGCGCTCCTCAAGCAGCGCGTTCAAGTCATCAACCAGCGGCTGCACCTCCGCCGGATAGCTGCCCTCCACACGCGCGGCGAGGCCTTTATGCACGAACGTGAGACGATTGCGCAATTGATTGATCGGCGTTAGGCCTCGACGGACTTGCAGAAATCCGAAGAGCATACAGAGTACTGCGGCTAGAGCCATCACCGGCCAGTACCGAAACATCAAGTGAAACACGCCATGAGCGGACTGGTGAGGAAATACGAAGTGGAGGAAGACGCCCGCGATCATGAATGGGCCGATTGTCCAGAGGATCGCGCCGAGCAGGATACGCGTTTTGAGCGAGAGGAGGCTCATGCGATTCGGTAGCCGTGACCGCGCACGGTTTCAATGAATGACGGGCCTAGCTTACGGCGCAGGCGTGCAATGAACACCTCAACCGTGTTCGAGTCGCGGTCGAAATCCTGCGCGTAAATGTGCTCAATGAGTTCCGTCTGAGAGACGATGCGCCCGCGCTGGCGCATCAGGTACGAGAGCACGCGGAACTCGTGGCTTGTGAGCTTTACGGGCGCGCCGTCTAACGTGACACGCGCAAGCCGCGCATCCAACATGACGCTGCCCGCGCGAAGCTCCGGCGTGAGATGGCCGCTGGCCCGGCGGATCAGCGCGCGCAGGCGTGCAAGCACTTCCTCGATGCGAAACGGCTTCGACACGTAATCATCCGCGCCGCCGTCAATCCCCTGCGCCTTTTCGTGCCAGCTACCGCGCGCCGTGAGTACGAGCACTGGGGTCGCGATGCCTGCGTCGCGCCACTTCCGCAACAGTGTAAGTCCGTCAATTTTCGGCAGCCCCAGATCGAGAACCATTGCGTCGTACTGTTCGGTGTTTGCCAAAAAATCCGCGTGCTCACCGTCGGCAGCGTAATCCACGGCATACCCGGCCTCCGCGATAGACGAGGTAAGATGCTTCGCCAGCGGCGCCTCGTCCTCAACAACAAGAATTCGCATACGAACCTCAGCCTATTTATAGCACACACGAAGCTGAACAGAACCTGAACGGTGTGTTCACGTTCTGTTCAGCCGCGCCTGCCTATACTGCTTCTCACGCGGGCCGCTTGTCTGGTGCGCGTAGCTATCGGAAGGGAATAGCTGGGCGGATGGAGGCGTAAAACTTTCGTCATTGTGGGTGAACGCCGCTCCCGCGTATATCTCAAACCTATAACCACAGGAGAAAAACAATATGCAGTTAAGAGCTTTTGTCATTTCGGTCGTGATTGCGCTCTTGGCAGTCCAGTCTTCAGCATCATCAACAGTGTCTTGGCAGGCTAAACCTAAAGGGGATGTCATTTCGGGCGAGTGGGCTGCTGTCATCACCGGTCCGAACAGGACCGTGCCAATCACCTTCAAGCTCAAGCTCGAAGATGACAAAGTAACGGGCGCGTACGAGTCGTCTCATTTGGGGAATGGCACGATTAGCAATAGCTCGTGGGTAAACAATAAGCTGAAGATCACGATCCAGTCCAGCCACGGAGCGCTGGTGCTGACTGCCACGCTGCAAAACGACAATCTGGTCGGCGAATGGGAGGCGAATCAGATGCAGGGAAAATGGGAGGCGAAGAAGGAAGCTCGAGACGACAAGCGCGATGGAGGTGACGAGCGCGAGTGAAAACAGCGCGGTGCGCGAAAAGGGCATCCCGCCGGGGCTTTACCGCAAGGAACAGGTTAGCTCCGTCAATCAATCACTGTACAGTTAAGCGCCTCAGGGTTAGTTGGCGAGATGGTTTCAAACCCGCTGCGCCTCTCGCGCAGCGGGTCTTCCTGATCCGCAAAGGGGAGCAGGTTGGTCATGGGCATACGCTAAGGATACATTTTTGTCACCCTTAGAGTAAAATTTTTACTGAATGGCAACGCTACGCCATCATCGTTGCAATGACCGTTTGGACAGGCGCGCCGCCGCCAGTGCAAGCAACAAGGTCGAGCGCCGGAACCGTGCCGCCGGCGACTTCGCGTTCGCGCGCTCTAGCTTGTCGGAAGACGTGATCCTGCGCGATGTGCTCCGCACCAAACAGCAGCGTGTGCCGTCCCGCGCCCGATGAGTTGGATGGGTTGAACGTTTTGCTCAGATTGCCGACGACGCTCCAGTCATCGTTGGAGCGATAGAAATTGCGGAACTCGCGGCGCATCGTGCGGCCTGTCGCGGTCGCTGCGTTCAACCCGCGCGGTTCGTGGTATTTGTCGTTGTTCTCGAATTCCAAAAAGCGCAGTGTGTAATCCAGATTCCAGCCGTGCGAAAAATTGTGTTCGCCGCGCACCTGCAACACGCGCCCGATCATCTTGATGAAGTCGGTCGGTTCGTTGGCCGACCATTCGATGTTTGTCAGGAAGGCGCCGCCGGCGTCCACGGTCACGCCACGCAAACGATTGCCGGGCAGGCGCTGATTGATGAATTCGTATTCGACGCTGAAGCGGTTCGCGTCATTCGCTTTGTAAAGCAGATTGCCGGCGGCGTGTGAGTTTGTAGCGCTGGCGTTGTTGCGAAAACTGTCGCGGTCTTCAAAGTAAAACGCGCCGCGCGCCAGCAACTTCGACGAAATCGGCCCGGTCAATTCGCCGTTGATCATCTTTTGACTGAAGCTGCCGAACCGCGCCTGCATTTCGCCGTCCACCGCCTCTTTCGGCTTTTTCGTGACGTAGTTGATGAGGCCCCCAACTTCGCCGGAGCCATACAAAGCCGCCGTTGCGCCCTTCAAAACCTCGACGCGTTGAATGTTGGTCAGGCGAATCTGCGATGTACTAAAGCCGGCGTTGTTCACATCGCCCTCCAACGAGCCGAACGGGTTGCCGCGCGCGCCGTTGTACAGGATTTCACGCTGCGTAAAGCCGCGAAACGTCATCGCGCTATATACGTTTTGATTGAGGCCGCTGACGTTGCGAAAGAGTTCGTTGCCTTCGAGGATGGCGCGGTCTTCGATCAGTTGATTGGGAAAGACCTGCGCCGATTGCGGCAGGTCAATCAGCCGCGTATTGGTCTTTGTCGCAAGCTCCGTTTCTTCGAGGTGGTATTCCTTCAAGCTTTCGACCACATCAACGGAAGCGGTGATCTTTTCGAGGCGCGCATCCAGCGTCGTCGTCTGCCCGGCTTTGATTTCAACCGAGTGTTTTTGCGGAACGAAGCCGCCGCCGCTGATGATAACGGTATACCTGCCCGGGGAAAGATTGCCGATGGTGAAACGGCCTTCGGCATTGCTCGTGGCGTCAAACGAGGTCTCTTCCAATCTCAGAGTGATGCCCGACAACGCCTTGCCGTCGGCGGAGATGACGCGGCCCGTGAGCAGGCCGGCGCTTTGCGCGTAGCTATCAAGCGAGGCAAGCGAGGCAAATAACAGAACTAACGCGAACGCGAGTGTCTTATGCATGCAGGAATCCTTTTCCTTCTCAGTGATCAGCCGCCGACGGCTTCATCCTTGATTGTTGGTGGAGCTACGAAAGGGCGTGAGAGTAGACACAAAACACCAAGGCGAACAGCGGTTTTCAACGGATGGCCGAAAGATCGCAGTGAACGGGCGTTCAACTCCGGCAGGTAGTCCTATGCAACTGAGTTATTCGGCGCGCAGCGCAATCATCGGGTCAACCTTCGCCGCTCTTCGCCCTGGAAAGAAGCACGCCGCCAGCGCGCCGACGGCCAGAAGCAACGACACCGCGCCGAACGTCGGCAGATCATAAGCCGTCACGCCAAACAGCAGACTCGCCACCAGTCGCGACAGCACAATCGCCCCGAGCAGCCCGATCGCGACGCCGAGGCCGAGCAGCTTCAGCCCTTGCCCGACAATCAGCCGATGTATATCGAGCGGGCGCGCCCCCAATGCGACACGGACACCAATCTCACGCGTGCGTTGGCTGACCAGATAACTCATCACCCCGTAAACGCCGACCGCCGCTAACAGCAACGCCACGCCCGCAAACAATGCAAACAGCACGCCCCACAAACGCCTCTGCCACAGCGCTTCGGTGACGACTTCGTCCATCGGCTGGATCTCGTTGATGGCGATGTCGGGATTGACCTCGTGTATGACGCGACGCGCTTGCGGGATCAGACTGGCCGGGTCGTTCGTCGTGCGCAGAATGGTGTGACTAGCAATTTTTGTCCTATGGCTTCGCGCCCCGGCCAGAGCGTTTCGGCGGTACGCTGACTGACGATGACTACCGGTTCCGAGCTTGGCGTGTCGTTGTCGTTGAAATTACGCCCGGCCAGGAGCCGAATGCCGAGCACGTCAAAAAAGCTGGGATCAACGTCCACGCTCATCACTGGAGCGTTCTGTTGTTGTTCCTGCTGACTTTGACCGACCGTGGAAACCTGCTGCTTCTCGCGTTGTTCAGGCCGGTTCTTGAATGGGATGTCATAGCCGCCGCCGACTTTGACGACTCCAGGCAGTTGAGCCAACCGCTCCATCACGCGCGTCCAGGTGTCCGTGTAAGCCTTCAGCAACTCTTCCTGTGTCGCGTTGGTCATAAAGCGCGAGGTGTAGATCGTCAGCAGATTGCCGGTCCGGATGCCCATGTCCACACGCTGCAATCGCATGAAGCTCTGCATCATCAGCCCCGCGCCCACCAGCAACAGCAGCGAAATCGCGATCTCGGCGACGACCAGGCCGCTGCGCAACCGGTGCGAGACCGAGCCGCCGCCAGCGCCTTTCGCGCCTTCTTTCAGCGCCAGATTTAGATCGGCGCGCGACGCTTGCCACGCCGGGACCAGACCGAAGAGTAACCCCGTCAGCACGGCGGTCACGAAGTTGAAGAGCAGCGCTGTTGAATCAATTTCAATCCGCATCCAGAAAGGCAGCTCGACCGGAATCAGCCGCAGCAGTAACGCCAGCGCAGGCCAGGCCAGCGTCAGTCCCAGCGCGCCGCCGATGAGTGATAGCAGCAAGCTTTCGATCAACAGTTGTTTCATCAGCCGCCCGCGCCCAGCGCCCAACGCCGCGCGAATCGCCAGTTCGCGTTCCCGCGCCGCGCCGCGCGCCAGCAACAGATTGGCCACGTTGACGCAGACGATCAGCAGCGCCATCACGACCGCGCCAAGCAGCAGCCACAGGTACGGGCGCACATTGCCGACCTCGGCGTCGCGCAGCGGCGTCAGTCGCAGTTGCATACCCTGATTTGTCGTTGGGAATTCGCGTTCGAGTTGTGCGGCCAGCGTATTCATCTCGCTCTGCGCCTCATGTAGCGTCACGCCGGATTCGAGCCGCGCAACCGCCGTGTGCGGACGGAAATCGCGCCCTTTCCAGAATTCGGCTTTGTAACCGGCATATCGCGCCTGCAAGGGAACCCAGATGTCCGACCGTTCAGGAAAACGAAAACCCGGCGGCATCACGCCGATGATCGTATAAGTCGCGCCGCGCAAACGAATCACGCGTCCCACCACATCGCGGTCGCCGCCGAATGTCGTCTGCCACAAGCCGTAACTGAGCACGGCTTTGAGCACGTCGCCCCCGACTATGTCTTCTTCGGGCTTGAAGCCGCGCCCGATGATCGGACTCGCGCCAAGCGCATCGAGCATCTGCGCCGTCACAAACGTCAACCGCACTGATTGCGAAGGGCCGCCGCCGGTATTGAGGATCGCCGGATAGGTGATGTGCAATCCGATCTTGTCGAAGCTGTTCGTGTGGCGCTGCCAATCGTCCAGATCAAGCTGCGACGCGCCCTGCACGCTGCCGGTGGTTTTGGCGTAGACGCTCTCGATCTTGACCAATCGGTCGGGTTCAAAGTAAGGGAACGGGCGCAGCAGAATGCCGTAAATCAGACTGAAGATCGCCGTGTTCGCGCCGATCCCTAATGCGAGTGTCATCGCGACGATTGCCGTAAAACCGGATTTCTTCATCATCGAACGCAGCGCATAACGCGCGTCCTGCCAGAATGTTTCCATGTTGTGCCTCCGTCGTGGAAAGGAAGAAACGACGGCGCCGCATCATTATTGAGATTGAATGTTGTTGTACCCCACGCGAACTTGGCCGCATTGCGCTTCGTTGCTGTTGAGGAGGGAGAGATGCAGGAGTGGGACTATTCAACCGGTCGTTCGCAGCAAAAACCCATCTGGAGATGAAGCCCTTGAGTGATACAAGCGCGCCGTCGGACAACTTGAACTCGGCGGCGCCCCACTGGCCCGCAAGACTCTTGGCGTCGAGCAGCTTCCGCAAATCCTCCCGACTGATCTCGGCTCTCGCCCGTTCGGCGAGCAGGCGATTCAATTCGAAGAAATCGCTGCCATAGTCTTTGACCGGAACTTCCAGCCGCGCCGAATCCACTAGCAGGCAAAGTGTCGCCGCATCCTTGAATGAAGGCTGTGTGTGTCGTGTCGCGCCGCCTTTATAAGCCGAAAGGCCAAGCCAGAATATCGCCGTCTCGTTCGGCTCCTTCCCGCGGAAAGACGCGTTCGCCTGGACAATGAGCCTCGGAGCCCCTTTCCCCAGTTCGACCAGATCGCATTGAACGGTCGTCATATCGGCGACGCGGTCGTATTTGGTTTCAATGCGTCCAACGCTGGAGGGCTGCTGGTCTTGCAGGAGAGCGGGGACGATTCCTAGTAAAAACAGGGCGACAGTATAAGCTTGTTTCATGTCTTCCCTTTCTTCTTCAGCTTCAGACCGGGGGTTAGCGCTGGCGTTCTTTTCTTGCCCTCGGCCTACTCGCCGCGCAGCGCGATCATCGGATCAACTCGCGATGCCCGGCGCGCAGGCAAATAGCAGGCGACGAGCGCCACCGCCGCCAGCAAAATCAGCACTGCGATGAACGTCGCCGGGTCGCTCGCGCTGACGCCGTAAAGCAGGCTCGACATCACGCGCGCGAGCGCCAGCGCCGCCGCTAGGCCAATCGCGCCGCCGATCATCACCAACTTCATCGCCTC
>Ga0187894_10007754_pt1 | contig 10004 bp, 7 predicted proteins | sample GBC1701081metaG_FD_136650 | JGI IMG/M metagenome (GOLD analysis project Ga0187894, IMG submission 136650) | White microbial mat communities from a lava cave in the Kipuka Kanohina Cave System on the Island of Hawaii, USA - GBC170108-1 metaG ... | reverse complement strand
CCCGCCCCGGCGCATCCGGCCGCGACCGTCGTGCTGCTGCGCCAGGCGGCCGCGCTCGAGGTCCTGCTGGTCCGCCGCAATGCGCAGCTCGCCTTCCACGGCGGTGCCTGGGTATTCCCCGGCGGACGTATCGACGCCGGCGACTACGACGACTCGCGCGACGCGATCGAAGCGGCGCGTCGCGCCGCGATCCGCGAGGCGGCCGAGGAAGCCGCGGTCTCAATCGCGCTCGAGGACCTCGTGCTGATCTCGCGCTGGATCACTCCGGAGCCGCTGCCGAAGCGCTTCGATACCTGGTTCTTCATCGCCCCGGCGCGCAGCCAATCGGTGCAGGTCGACGGCAGCGAGATCCACGAGCATCGCTGGTTCGCCCCCGCCGACGCGCTCGCGTCGTTCGCCAAGGGCGAGATCGATCTGCCGCCACCGACCTTCGTCACACTCTTGCAGCTCTCGCACCTCGGCGACCTGCGGAACGTGCTGCGCTCGTACACCGGTCGCACGCCAGAGGAGTTCTTGCCCCGCATCCGGACCTCGGTCGACGCCTCGTTCACCTTGTACCAGGGTGACGTCGCCTACGATGGTGCCGACGTCGACGCCCCCGGCCCCCGCCACCGACTGCGCATGGTCGGGACGAACTGGACCTACGAAAAGGACTAGGTCGCTGGTCGAAGGGCGAAACGCATCGTCGGGACGCGAGCACTAGGGCAGCGGGTCCTTCGTTCGTGGGTAAGGACAGTCTGCTCGCAGCGACCAGCGACTAGCGACTAGCGACCAGCGACGACCGCGAGCGACAACGTGGTGCCCGCCGCGCCGCACTCGCAAGGCTCGAGCGCAGACGCCGGCAAGCCGGTGTCGTAGCGCAAGAGCGCGGTGCTGCCAGTGAGCGGGGTGACGATGAGAGCGCCGCCCTCGACTTCGACCGCGAGCGCCTCGTCGAGGTGGAACCTCTCCGTCGCGCAGCTGGCGGCGGCGAAGCTCGCGGCTTCGGGAATCGCGAGCCAGGAACGCGACCAGCCGCCGAAGCCGACGTTGGCGGTAACCTCTGGCACCGCCGCGACCCGGCCGCGCTGTAACCAGACCAGTCCCTTCAGCCACGGACGTTGCGCCGGCGGAGCCGCATCGAAGAGACGTTTCGTGGTCTCGGTCTCGAGGAAGAGAATCGCGGGTGTGACGCGATCGACGAGCTCCCATGCCTGACGCGCGGCGGCATCGCTCTCGATGGCGCCGAGTGGCACATCGAGCGAGCCGTGCTCCTCGACCACGTCGCCGAGGAGCAGCGATCCCGGCGACGTGAGCGCGCCCGCAAGCGTGTTCGCAATCGCGGTTCCGGGGGCGATGCCCAGCCGCGCGAGCATCCGCACTCCGGCGTGGCGCTCGTGCTGCAGATCCTCCTCATTCCACGCCAGCACCAGGAGATCGTCGCCTGAGCCACAGATTCCGGCGCGAACCGGAGTGCCGGCGTCGGCATAACGACGCGTCCCCAACGGTCGGTGCGCCAACTGGTCGCGCACCAGCTCGGCGCGCTGCGTCAGCGGCACGCGTTTCCAAACCGAGCTCGCCGCGGCTCGGCTGCGGTAGAACTCGGTGGCCCCGGCGCGGGCGAGGAGAGAATCCAGGTCCGTCGGCGGCATCGACACGGCTCAAGCATCGCGCGGCAGGCCGAGCGCACGCTGGGCCAGGAGGCTGCGCAGGATCTCGGAGGTGCCGGAGGAGATCGTCACCGATTTCGAGTAGAGATAGGGCTCGAGCCAGTCGCCGCCGTCGATCGCGCGCCGATCGCGACCGAGCATGCCGTATGCCCCTTGCAGCGACATCGAGACCTCGCAGGCCCGCTGTTGGATCTCGCTGCCGAAGAGCTTCTGGAAGGCGGCTTCCGGCGGCGCGTCCCTGCCGCCGTGCAGCTTCGGCAAGATGCGCAGTGTGTGCGCCGCGAAGATCTCCGACTCGATGAACGCCTGCACCACCTGCTGGCGCAGCGGCTCGAGGTTCATCCCGCGACCGGGGCCCCCGGCGCGACAGCGCTGGTAGAGGTCGGCGAGCGCGACGGCACCATTGTGGAGGCGGATCTTGAAGTCGAATGCCCAGAGCGTGCCGCGCTCATGCGCCAGCGCGGCGCGGATCAGCGGCCAGCCGCCGTGCAGCGGTCCGAGGAGGTTTTCCGCCGGAACGCGGACGTCCTCGAAGAAGACCTCGTTGAACTCCTTCTGTCCGGAGATCTGCACCAGCGGCCGCCAGGTGACGCCGGGACTGGCCATGTCGACGATGACGCAGCTGATGCCCTTGTGCTTCGGCAGCGTCGAGTCGGTGCGCGCCAGCAGCAAACACCACTTGGCGAAGTGCGCCTTGCTCGACCAGGTCTTCTGGCCATTGACGACGAAGTGGTCGCCCTCGCGCTCGGCGCGGCAGCGCAACGAGGCGAGATCGGAGCCGGCGTTGGGCTCGGAGAAGCCGAGGCACCAGACGTCGTCCGCCGGAAGAATCCGCCGCACGTATTTTTGCTTCTGCTCGGGAGTGCCGTAGGAGATCAACGTCGGGCCGACGATGTTGACGCTCACCGGATCGAGGACCCCGGGCGCGCGCACGCGCGCCATCTCCTCGGTGTAGATGATCTGCTGCTTCAGGGTCGCGTCGCGCCCGCCGTACTCACGCGGCCACTGAATGCCGATCCAGCGGTCGGCGGCGAGGCGCTGCTGCCAAGCGCGCTGGAGCTCGCGCCGCTCGCCATCGTCGTCCGGCAGCTTGGTCTCCGCCGGCAGGTTCGCCGCCAGCCAGCCGCGCAGGTCGGTGCGAAATGCCTCTTCCTCGGCAGTGTAGTCGAGCTCGAACATCTCAGAAGGAGACAGGAGGCAGGAGTCAGTCTCTCTGCAGAATGTGAATCACACAGACGCTGCCGCCGCCCATCATGTGGCAGAGGCCGATGCGCGGCTTGTCGAGCTGGCGTTTGCCGGCTTCGCCGCGGAGCTGCAGGGTCGTCTCCCAGATCTGCGCCAGCCCGGTCGGCCCGCCTGGATGGCCGCGCGCGATCAAACCGCCGTCGGTCGACACTGCAACGCGACCGCCGCGCTCGAAGTCGCCCTGTTCGATGCACTTCTCGGCTTCGCCCTCCTTACACAGACCGAGGAGCTCGTAGTACTCGAGCTCCTCGATGGCGAAGGCGTCGTGCACCTGCACCAGGTCGAGGTCCTCGGGACCGACGCCGGCCTCTTCGTAGACCTCCTTCGATGCATCCACTGTCATCTGCGCCGGACCCACGACCGGACCCTGAAAGATGTGGCCGGGGACGTAGCGCTCGCTCTGCAACGTCGACGCGGTGACGCGCACGACGGGGCGATCGGGGTGGAGCTTCTTGGCCAGATCGGCGCGACCGACGATGGCGCAGGCAGCGCCGTCCCCGATCGGGCACGACATCATGGTCGTCAAAGGCCACGCAACCATGCGCGACTCGACCACCTTCTCCCATGTGACCGCTGCCTTCGCCTGCCGCTGGCTCATCGGGTTCAGCGCGCCGTTGTTGAAGTTCTTCGCCCCGATGCGGGCCAGGTGCTCGGGTTTCATGCCGCGCTCGTGCATGCGCCGCGTCGCCCAAAGGGCGAAGAAGGCGGCGGGCAGAATCGCATCTTCCATGTTCTCCGGCGCCGTGCCCTGGGTGCTCTGCTGGATCATCGTCGTCATCTTGTCGAAACCGAGCACCATGGCGACATCATGGTGTCCGGCGGAGACGGCGAGGCACGCCTCGCGAAAACACGCCGAGCCGGTGGCCGAGGCGTTCTCGATGCGTTGTACCGGAATGCCGGTGAGGCCGAACTCCTTCATCACGCGTACGCCGCTCATGACCTGCGCGAAGATGTGGCCGACGTACGCCGCGTTCACGTCGCGAAACGAGAGGCCGGCGTCCTTGAGCGCCGCCATACCCGCCTTGCGCGCCATCTCGCCGTTCGAGCCGTCGTAGTACGTGCCGAACGGGTACATTCCCACTCCGAGGACGGCGACGTCTCTCATCTGCCCGCCCCCACCGGTCGGAAGCGCGGGATCACCACCTCGCGGCCCGAGTCGTCGTCGCGCAGCTTGTCGAGCTCGGCGCGCAGTTGCTGCCCGATGCGGAACTCGGCCTGCTTGCCGGCGAGGGGCATCTGCAGGCGCGGCCCCTCGGGGAGATCGATCTGCCCCACACCGTAGCCCTCTACGTGCTCGATGTTGGTGGAGCCGAAGAGAGGAATGTGCACGAAGGTGTAGCTATACAGTGTGCCGCGGCCCTCGCACTCGACGTCGGCAGTCTTCTCCGACAGACACTTGGCGCAGATGGCGCGGCGCGGGAAGAAGTGCTCGCCGCAGTCCTCGCAGCGCGTACAGAGAAACTTCGGCGCCGCGCTCGGATCCTCCGGAACGGTGAAGAGCCCGGGCTTGATCGGAACCCGCGGCTTGCTCGCTGTCGTCATGCGGTGTGGCTACAGAACGAACGTTTGTTAGTCAAGGAGCTCCTGTGTCCTTCTTCCTCACCCCGAATTCCTGAGCGCGGCGGCGATCCCGTTCACGGTCATGTGGAGGGCGCGCTTGAGGAGTTCGCCGCCGCGGCCGCTGCGATATCGGTGCAGCAGCTCGAGCTGCATGTGGTTGAGCGGGTCGAGATAGGGCAGCCGATCGCGGATACTGCGCGCGAGCGCTGGGTTGTGCTCGAGCAGATCGCGCTGGCCGGTGATCGCGAGCAGCGCCTGGCGGGTGCGGCGGAACTCATCCTCGATGCGGCGGAACACCGACTGGCGCAGCGCCGTGTCGCCGACGAGCGCGGCATAGCGGGCCGCGATCGAGATGTCGCTCTTGGCGAGCACCATGTCCATGTTGCCGAGCAGGGCACGGAAGAACGGCCAGTGGCGGTGCATATGGCGCAGTTGCTCGAGGCCGTCCTCGTCGTGCTGGCGGAGGAACTCTTCGGCGGCCGTGCCGAAGCCGTACCAGCCGGGCAGGAGGGTGCGGCTCTGTGCCCAGCCGAAGACCCACGGGATGGCGCGCAGATCCTCGACCCGATTCGACGCGGTGCGCGCCGCCGGGCGGCTGCCGATGTTGAGCTCGACGATCTCGCTGATCGGCGTCGCCTGGCGGAAGTAGCGGATGAAGTCGGGCGTCTCATAGACGAGGGCGCGGTAAGTGCGCAGCGAGGCGGCACTCAGCTGCTCCAGCAAGGGATGAAACAGCGGCGCTTCGGCCGACGAGTGCGGACGCGGCAACAGGCTCGCCTCGAGCGTCGCCGCCACCAAGGTCGCCAAATTGCGGCGCCCGACGTCGGGATCCGAGTACTTGCTGGCGATCACCTCACCCTGCTCGGTGATGCGGATCTGCCCCGCGACGCTGCCTTCCGGCTGCGCCAGGATCGCCTCGTGGCTCGAGCCGCCGCCGCGCCCGACGGTACCGCCGCGGCCGTGGAAGAGACGCAGGCGAACTCGGTGGCGGGCGCAGACGCGCACCAGCTCGACCTCCGCCTTGTAGAGCTCCCAGCTCGAGGTGAGAAAGCCGCCGTCCTTGTTGCTGTCGGAGTAGCCAAGCATCACCTGCTGCACGCCGCCGCGCTCGTCGACGAGCCGCCGATACTCCGGCAAGGAGAAGAGCCGCTCCATGATCACGCCGCAGCCGCGCAGGTCGTCGATGGTCTCGAAGAGCGGGATGATGTCGGCGCCGAGCCGCGCTGGATGCTCGCCGCCGTTCGCCGCCTCCGGCAAGCGCAGACCCGCCTCCTTCATGAGCAGCGCAACCTCGAGCATGTCGCTCGCCGCCGTCGTGCGCGAGATGATGCAACTGGCACACACCTCGGGCCCGAAACGGCGCTGGAGGTCGGCGGCGGTGCGCAGCACGCGCATCTCGGAGGTGGTCTCCGCGGCGTAGGTCACGTACGGAGAGGACAGCGGCCGCGGCGAGGCGATCTCGCGCGAGAGCAGCGCGACTCGCTCGTCCTCGGTCAGCGCCGAGTAGCAGGCAACGCCGCCGGCGCGAGAGAGAAGCTCGGCGACAGTGCGCTCGTGCACGCCGCTGTGCTGGCGCAGATCGAGTGGCGCCAGATGGAAGCCGAAGACACGCACCGCGCGCCGCAACCCCCGCAAGCGGCCGCGCGCGATGCGCCCGCCGTTGCCGGCGCGCAGCGAGCGGTCGATCGTCTCGAGATCGAGCAGATACTCCACCGCATCGCCGTAGGGCTCGGCGTCGGCGCTGAGCGGCGGTCGGGCGACCCGATGGCCCAGCCGGCGTGCCGATGCCGCGAGGCGCGCGTAGATGCCGACCAGGGCGCGGCGATAGGGCTCGTCGCTTCGCTGTGGCGAGTGATCGGGGGAACGCGCGGCAAGAGCCTCGAGCTCGGCATCGACGCGCACCTGCTGGGTACAGAGGCTGAGCTCGGCGCCGAGCTCGTGCGTCTCCTCCAGATAGTGCTCGAAGGTCACGGCGGATTGACGCTCGGCGGCGTACGCGAGCGTATCCGCGTCGACGAAGGGATTGCCGTCGCGGTCGCTGCCGATCCAGCTGCCGATGCGGAGGAACACCGGCAGCGACACATCGGTCGCGTCGCGCGCCAGCAGGTCCTCACACTCGGCGTACAGGCGCGGCACCTGGGCGAGAAAGGTGCGGCGCTGATGGTCTAGCCCGTTCTCGATCTCGTCGGCGACGGAGATGCGCGCCGGGCGCAGCAAGCGCGATTGCCAGAGCGTCAGGACGGCGCGGCGCAGCGCTTGCTCGTTGTCACGCCGCTCCGCCGGGGTCGACGCGACCCGCTCGCGCTCGACGAGAAGGCACGCGATCTCCCGCTGCCGATCGAGATTGCTCTTGCGCTGCACCTCGGTCGGATGCGCGGTGAGAACAGGCTCTATGCACGCCGTGGCGAGAAAGCTCAGGATCGCGTCGGCATCGACTCCGGCGGCGGCGAGACGCTCCAACGCGGCGTCGAGACTGCCCTCGGCGGCAGCCGCGGCTTCGATGCGCCGCTGGCGCTCGAGACGGTTGGCGTGCAGGTCCTCGGCGATGTTCGAAAGCTGGGCAAACAAGGTGGCCGCTTGCACGCAAACGAGGCAGTCACCGTCGCCGAGCTCGCGCAGCATGGCCTCGAGCTCATGCCGCGCCTCGCGCTCCTGCTCGCGCCGAAAGCGCACCGACATCCGCCGAATACTCTCGATCAACGCGAGCGTATCGGCGCCCGCCTGCTCGCCGATCGTCTCGCCCAGAAGCCGGCCGAGGTAGCGAACGTCCTCGCGCAAATGCACGACTGGATCTCGAGCCGCCACGGTGGGTGGCGACAGGTGCGAGAAGCGTGCCGGAGGGAGGAACAGAAGACAGAAGACAGGAGACAGGAGGAACCACAGGAGGCTTCCGGAAATTGCCTCGTCTCCGACTGCGACAGAAATGCTGCTGATGCCCCGGCTCCAAGAGGGACCTTCTCCTGTCTCCTGTCTCCTGCCTTTGACTAGTTCGCCCGCGAGCGCACCACGAGATGGTGGACGCTCACTGGATCGGGTTGGGAGAGCTGAAAGACGATGGCGCGCGCGGCGTCGTCGGGTTCGAGCATCGGCGATTCGCGGCTCAGGAGACCGAGCTCTGTCCAGCGCTGGATCGCCTCGACCATGACCTTGCGGTCGAAGCTGGTGGCAAAATCGGTGCCGGCAACGTTGTGGATCTCCGTCGTCATCACGCGAATCCCCTTGCTCGCCACCTCGGCGCGCAGACCGTCGGACAACGTATGCACCGCAGCCTTGGAGCCGGCGTAGACCGAGAGGTACGGCCACGCCTCGTGGGCACTCGCGGAGGTGACGTTGAGAATCGTCCCCTGCCCACGCGGCAGCATGTGCCGCAGCGCGGCGCGACAGGCGACCAGGGTGCCGATGACGTTGGTCTCGATCATCGCGCGCCACTCGTCGAGGCGCCCGTCCGCGATGGTGCGCACGATGCCGAAGGCGGCGTTGTTCACCAGCGCATCGAGTCGGCCGAAGCGCGCGACCGCGGTGTCGACGAGCGTCTCGACCTGCTTCTCGTCGCGCAGGTCGGTGGAACGATGCTCGGCCGTACCGCCGGCGCGGCGGATCTCGTCGCAGAGGCTGGCGAGCTTCTCCTCGCGGCGCGCGCCGACCATGACATGCGCGCCCTCGGCAGCGAGGCGGCGCGCCACCGCCGCGCCGATCCCCGCCGAGGCTCCGGTGACGACGGCGACCTGACCCTTCATGGCGCGTGTTCGTACTTCTGGCGAGCGCGGTACGTCAAGTCATGTTCTGGGGCTCGGGGGCTGGGGGTTGGGGGTGGGAGAAGGCGTGATCAAGGTAGATCTGCGAAGCTGCGGCTCCTTCCAATCCGGCGACAACCGAGCTACGTGCGCCGGCATGAATCAGGTCATGAAAGGCGTTCGCGTCCTCGAGATGGCGCAATGGTGGTTCGTCGGCTCGGCGGCAGCGGTGCTAGCGGACTGGGGTGCCGACGTGGTCAAGGTCGAGCATCCGGTTTCGGGCGATCCGTTGCGCGGCCTCGTCACCTCCGGTCTGGTACCCAACACCGGCGGCGTCAACTTCATGATGGAGCAGGCCAACCGTGGCAAGCGCTCGATCGGTCTCGACATCGCAAAGCCCGACGGCATGGAGATCCTGCGCAAGCTGGTCGAGAGCGCCGACGTCTTCCTCACCAACTTCCTGCCAGCGGCGCGGCGCAAGCTCGGCATCGACGTCGAGCACATCCGCCGCATGAATCCGCGCATCATCTACGTGCGCGGCCACGGCCAGGGCGCTCGCGGCCCCGACGCCGAGAAGGGCGGCTACGACGCCGCTTCGTTTTGGTCGCGCGGCGGGATCGCCGCGGCGCTGACCCGTCCCGAAGCCGCCGGCCCGACGATGCAGCGCGCCGCCTTCGGCGACTCGACCGGGGGCATGACCATAGCCGGCGGCATCGCCGCGGCGCTCTTCGCGCGCGAACGCGGCGGTGAGATTCCGGTGGTCGACGTCTCGCTGCTCGGCACCGCGATGTGGGTGATGGCGCCCGACATCGTCGCCACCAAGATCCTCGGCTTCGACTTGCCGATCGGCGACCGCTCGATGCCGATGAATCCGATCGTCAACAGCTACAAGACGAAAGATGGGCGCTGGATCTTCCTCAACATGCTCCAGTCCGATCGCGACTGGCCGGGCTTCTGCCGCCACATCGATCGGCCCGAGCTGATCGACGACGCGCGTTTTCGCGACGCCAAGGTGCGCTTCGACAACAACATGGCCTGCGTCAAAGAGCTCGACGCGACGTTCGCCAGCCGCACTCTCGCCGAGTGGAAGGAACGGCTCGCTACCTGCGAGGGGGTCTGGGCACCGATGCAGAAGCCGATGGAGCTGCACGACGACCCGCAGGCGATCGCGAACGGCTATCTGCCAGAGCTGAGCAATGCGGCCGGCACCAAGTTCACCCTCGTCGCCAGCCCGGTGCAATTCGACGAGACCCCACCCGCGCTCTCCCCTGCCCCCGAGCTCGGCCAGCACACCGAGGAGATCCTCCTCGAGCTCGGCCTCAGCTGGGACGACGTTGGACGCTACAAGGAGTCGGGGGCGATCAGCTGAAGATCAGGACTGAGGGCTGAAGCCTGAGGACTGAGTTGCGTCCTCCCATCCATGCGATCTGTTGGCAGGTGGGGGAACTCAGTCCTCAGTCCTCAGTCCTCAGTCCTTCGATGATGTCCGCCGCCATGTCCCAACGAGAGAACGGCGGCATGAGGTAGATGCCGCGCGCGAAGCGGCGCAGGGCGCCGGCGAGCTCGAGGGCGATGCGCACGCCTTCGTCGCGGCCGCCGTGCGCGACGCGGGCGCGGGTTTCCGCCGGGATGGAGATGCCCGGAACTTCGTTGTGAAGGAAGTTCGCGTGGCGCTCGCCGTAGAGCGGGAGAACCCCGGCGATCAGGGGCGCGGCGAGCTCGCCATGGCGGTCGTGGTATCGCCGCAGGAACTTTTCCGCAGTCTCCACCTCGTAGACCGGCTGCGTGAGAATGAAGTCGGCGCCGGCGGCGAGCT
>Ga0187894_10007753_pt1 | contig 10004 bp, 6 predicted proteins | sample GBC1701081metaG_FD_136650 | JGI IMG/M metagenome (GOLD analysis project Ga0187894, IMG submission 136650) | White microbial mat communities from a lava cave in the Kipuka Kanohina Cave System on the Island of Hawaii, USA - GBC170108-1 metaG ... | reverse complement strand
CAAGGTCGGCATCAACACGGACAAGCGATGAAGATCGCCTTCGTGTTCGGCGTCGTGGCCGCGGTCGTGCTGCACGCGGCCGTCCTCCTCTTCGGCGGCATCCTCTTCGCGCACGGCGAGGAGTCGCAGGCGACGCTCCAGGAGGTGGAGCTGCTCGACGACGTCGCCGCGGACGCGGAGGACGAGAAGAAGGACGCGGAGCCCGAGAAGCCCGACGACGCGGAGGAGATGGACGCGGAGCCCGAGGAGGCGCCCGACGCGAGCGAGATCATCGAGAGCCTCGAGCGCTCCCCGCTCGACGCGGCGCCCGCGCTCGACTCGTCGAGCCTCGGCGCGATCGAGGCCGCGCTCAACGGCGAGGGCGGCGGCGACGGCGGCTTCGGCGAGTCGCTGAGCTTCGCGTCGGGCGGCCGCATCGGCGGCACCGGCACGGCGAAAGCGCTCGAGAGCGCGCTCGACGACGCGCTCTCGATGGCGGAGATCGACCAGAAGCCGCAGGCCGTGTTCAAGCAATCGCCCGCCTACCCGTCGGAGCTGCGCGGCAAGAAGGTCGAGGGCGTGGTCACGCTGATCTTCGTGGTCGACGCCTCCGGACGCGTCGCCGACCCGCGCGTCGAGAAGTCCTCGCACCCGGCCTTCGACAAGCCGGCGCTCGCCGCGCTCAAGCAGTGGAAGTTCGAGCCCGGCGTGAAGGGCGGCCGGCGCGTCGCCTGCAAGATGCGCCTGCCGATCCGCTTCCCGGCCGGTTGACGCGCTCCCCTCGCCCCGCCGATCGGTGAACCGCATGCTCGAGCGCCAGATCGTTCCCGCACTCCTCGCCCTCGCCGCCGCCGCTTGCGCGTCGACGCCCCCGCCGTCGCTCTCTCCCGCCGCGCCGCGCGCGACCGCGAGCGGCGGGACGACGTCGACCGCGAGCGTCGCCGAATCGGCGCCCCCGTCCGAGCGGCGCGTCGAGCGCGGTCCGTCCGCCCCGTCCGCGGACTACGCCGACGAGATCGAGGCGGTGTGGAACGACCCCGTCTTCCAGAAGCAGTTCGTGGGGAGCTACGGCGTCAACGCCGACGTCGAGCCGCGGATCGGCCCCGAGGAGGTGAAGATCCTCGAGAGGATCCGGCCGCTCATGGCGGAGGACCCCGCCAGGGCCGAGGCCGATCTCGCCGACGAGGTCGGGCCCGAGAGCTCCGCGCTCCTCGACTTCACGCTCGCGGGGCTCCGCTTCCAGCGCGACGCGATGGACGAGGCGCTCGCCGGCTACAAGCGCGCGATCGAGAAGTTCCCGTCCTTCCGCCGCGCCTGGCGGAACGTCGGCCTCATCCACGCTCGAGCGGGCCGCTCCGACGAGGCGATCGCGGCGTTCACGCGCCTCCTCGAGCTGGGCGGCGGCGACGCGTACTCGTACGGGCTCCTCGGCTTCGCTTACGCGTCGAAGGAGGACTACCAGCCCGCCGAGGCCGCGTACCGCTCGGCGCTCCTCCTCCAGCCCGAGAACGTCGAGTGGCGGCTCGGCCTCACGCGCTGCGTCTACAAGCAGAAGAAGTTCGAGGACGCCGCGACGCTCCTCGACGCGCTCGTCCAGCGCTTCCCGGACAAGGCCGACTTCTGGATGCTGCAGGCCCACGCGTACCTCGGCCTCGAGCGCCCGCTCGACGCGGCGGAGAACCTCGAGATCGTCGATCACCTGGGGGTTTCGACCGCCGACGGCCTCTTCACGCTCGGCGACATCTACGTCGGCCAGGGCCTCCCCGACCTCGCGGAGGGCGCGTACGCGCGCGCCGTCGCGCTCGCCGGCGAGCCGGGGCCGTCGCCCGATCGCGCCGTGAGGTCGGCCGAGCTGCTCGCGGCGCGCGGCGCCCCCGAGCCCGCGAAGCGGCTCTCGGCGCGCGTGCGCCGGACGCTCGACGCGCGGCTCGACGACGCGGCGAAGCGCCGGCTCCTCCGGCTCGAGGCGCGGCTCGGCATGGCCGACGACGCGAACGCCGACCAGGTCGCCGCGACGCTCGAGGAGATCCTCCGGCTCGACCCGCTCGACGGCGACGCGCTCCTCCTCCTCGCGCAGCTCGCGACGAAGCGGAACGACCCCGACCGCGCCATCCTCTACCTCGAGCGCGCGGGCGGCATCGAGGCGTTCGAGCAGGCGGCGAAGCTCCGCCTCGCGCAAGTGCTCGTCGGGCTCTCACGCTACGACGACGCGATCCCGCACCTCCGCCGCGCGCAGGAGCTGAAGCCGCGCGAGGACGTCGCGCGCTACCTCGAGCAGGTCGAGCGCGTCGCGCGCGCCCGCCGCTGACGAAAAAAGCCGGGCTCGGAAGCGGTCGCCTCCGAGCCCGGCGTGATCAGCGGACGAGCGTCACTCCGCCGGAGTGTAGAGATTGTCGAACACGAAGTCGGCGATCTCGCGGCCCATCGCGATGCCTTCGGTCTTGTCGAAGGACCAGTGGATGCCGAGGTAGATGCGGCTCTGGCCGTTCTCCTCCTCGGCCTGCGAGAAGCTCGCGAACGAGCGCGGCTTCAGCTCGCGGACGACGCCGTCGTTGCCCGCGGTGATGCCGTTGAACTCGTCCGACACGAACGTGAAGCCGATGTCGTCGCGACCGTAGAAGCGCCGCAGCGTCTGGAAGAGCGCGCCGCCGAACGTCGCGTGGCCCGACGGGTACGCCGGGAACGGCGGCGTGAAGTTCGGGCCCGTGAGGTTGCTCGCGGGCGCGCCCATCGGCGTCCAGGCCGTGTCGCCGTCCGTCGCGTCGTTGCCGTCTCCGGCGCCCGTCGGGCCCGTGCCGGGATCGGACTCGCGGATCCCCGTGATCGGCCGCCAGAACGCATAGGCGTATTTCGAATCCCAGCAGGCGATGCCCGAGTCGCCCATCGCGACGTTCACGAGCGCGAGGAGACGCGCGGTCTCGACGAGGTCCGAGCCCTGCTCCTCGGCGATCTGCTTCGTGATCTGGTTGTAGAGGCGCGGCGGGGCGCAGAGGCTCGGCGTGCCGTCGTACGCCCAGTAGAGGCCGGTCTCGGTCTGGTCCTGCGTGCGCTCCGTCGCCGTGGTGACGCCGTCGCCGCCGAGCCGCTTCGCTTCGTCGTACGCCGCGGCGTACTCCAGGCTGTCGATGCTCGGAGGCGGGGGGGTGCGGAACTGCGAGGCGGACTCGAGCACGAACGGCGCCACGTTCATCCACAGCGCCCCGAGGGCGAGCGGGTGCTGGCTGATCGGGTCCTGGCGCCAGAAGCCCGGCTCGTCGCTCGGGATGTAGTCCACGCCGTATTGCGGCTCGGGGTGCGCCGACCCGTCGTTCTCGCGCATCGCGATGATCGCCGCGGCGGCCGCGGTGCCGACTTCGATGCCCGCGGTCTTGCTCGGGCCGTCGAAGAGCTGCGCGAGCGAGCGCTCCAGCTCCTCGTCGAACGCTTCCGTCTGCGACGGGAAGAGGTGGACGAGCGCGTCGTGCGCGGACTTCGCGATGGCGGCGCGGAGCGAGGCGTTCTCCGGCGCGGGGGCGAGGCCGACGTAGCTCACGTAGCCGCCCTCGATCGCATTGACGGCCTCGAACATCGCGATGTGCACGACCGCCATCGCCTTGCTCGCCCGGCCGGGCCCGACCTGCTCGCCGAAGACGCGGTTCTCGCCCGGCTGGACGGGCGTGTGGTCGACGCCGCTCGCGTCGATCGCGACCTGGTTCCAGTGGCGGAGCGAATCGAGCGCGGCGCTCGACGAGGACCCGCCGCCGCCGCTGTCGCAGCCGACGGCGCCGAGGGAGACGATCGCCGCGAAGGCGAGAGCGATCGTCGGCCGCGCGGCGCGGACCCGACGTCGATGGTTGGCGGGAACGAACGGCGACGAAACGTGTGACACGTCGTGCTCCTTGCTTCTCGACGGAAGCGCTCGATTGTCTCGCAGGCCCGGAAGGCCCATTCGACCTTGGGATTCCGACGACTGTCAAGCTCGGCAATCCCGAGGCAGTCGGGCTTTTCTCCGATTGATTCGATCTCGCGTCGCGGCCGGTTCCGGCCGCCCTTCAATGCCGACGCGGCCGTCGGAGAGTGGCGCCGATCTCCGGAATCGTCAACGGATCCCGGACGACGGCGCGCTAGCGTTTTCCGGCGGCGGCCGTCGCCTCGGAGGCGGCGGAGAAGTGCGTGCCCGTGAGCCGGAAGAGCGCGTCGGCGAGCGGCGGGCCGAGCGCGGCGAGGCGCTTCTTCCCGGGCTCGTTGCCCGAGATTTTCGCCCCCGTCTCGAGCTTCGCCCAGAGCTTCGCCATCGCGCCGGGCGCTTCGGCGCGCGCCTCGGGCACGCTCGGGATCGTCTCGACGGCCGCGCGGACGACGCCCTCGTCCGGATCGGAGAGACGCCGGAGGAGCGCCTTCGCGGCATCGGCGCCGCCGATGGCGCCGAGCGTGCGGCAGGCGGCGGCGACCGCGATCGGGCCGTTCGCGCGCGAGCCGCCGTCGGCGAGACGCACGAGGGGAGGCACGGACTTCGGGTCGCGGAGGTGGAAGGTCCCGAGGCCCTCGGCCGCCGCCGCTCGCACGGGCTCGGCCTTGTCGGCGAGCCCGGCGACGAGCACCGGCAGGGCGACGGCCTTCGTCCCGTTCGCGGCGAGCTCGGCGAGCGACTGCGCGGCGGTGCTCGCGACGCCCTGCTTCGTCGCCTGCGCGTAGCGCGCCGAGGCGGACTGCGCGGCGGACGCGAGCGTCGCCGGGTCCCTCGGGTCGAGGTCGACGAGCAGCGGCAGGATCGCGTCGCGCCGCTCCTCGAGCGACGCCGCGGGCGCGGTCGTCTCGACGCGGAGCGCGAGGCCCGGGGCGAGCACCGCGGTCGCGATGCGCGTCGACCCGTCGGCCGCGGGGAAATCGAGCTGGCGCGCTTCGCCGCCCGGGAGGTCGAGCTTCTCGTCGCGGGTCGGCGCGGGGCCGCCTTCGGTCCGCAGGCAGCGCGCGAGGTCCGAGAGCGAGGTGGCGCCCGTCTCGCGCGCGATCGTGAGCGCGGGGCGGTCCTCGCCGTCCGGCGCGAACGCGGCGGCGACGTTCCCCTCGGGGCGCAGCGCGTGCCAACCGCGCGGCGCGCGGACCGTGAGGCCCAATTCGGGCACGAGGACGCGCTCGCCGAGCTCGCGCTCTCCGTCGACGCGCGAGTGCCGGCGGACCGACGCGACGCTGGCGGCGAGGAGGTCGCGATGCGCCTCGTCGCGCGACGCGTGCCGCACCACGTCGACGTTGAACCAGCCGCCCGCGTCGCCGAACGCGTAGGACTGCACGACGCGCTCCGGAGCGTCCGCGACCGCGGCGTAGGTCAGCCGCTTCCCGGGCAACGAGCCGACGGGGAAGTCGTCGGCGGTCTCGACCTTGGCGCCCGCGAAGTTCTGGGCGTTCTCGCCGGCGACGAACTCGACGAACGCGTCGAGGTCCTTGTATCGCCCGGTGAAGTAGAAGACGGCGAGGTGCGACGGCGTGCCGCCGCCCACGGGATCACGCTCGTCGAGGATCATCACCGGCGCGACGCCGCGCTCGGACTTCTTCGACGCGGCGGGGAGGGAGACGACGAAGCCGCGCGGGGGTCGGATGGAGACTCGCGAGCCTCCGTGGAACGATCGCGGCGCGAGCGCCGGATCGGCCGTGACGCAGAGGACGATCGCCAGCGGCAGCGCACCGAACGTCGGCATCGGCATGGCACCCTCCCGAACAGGAGATCGGGATCACCATCTCTCTCCGACGCTGACGCTAACTCGCGGGCTCGGCCGCCGCAACCGGCTCGTCGGAAGCGGCCGGGGCCGCCTCCGCCGCGGCCACGTCGCGGCCGGACTCCGCGCGGCGCATGAGCGCGCGCAGCGGCCACGCGAGCGCGAGCGCGGCGACGACGCCGAGGGCGCCGAGCGAGTCGCCGAGCACGAGCGAGCCGACGCCGAACATCGCCGAGAAGACGAGCGCGACGCCCGTGAGCCACTGCGCGACGACGAGGCCGAGCCCCGAGTCGGGCCGCACGTCGGGGCAGCGCTTCGCGACGGCGCGCCAGCCGGGGCCGGGCGGCCGCACGCGGCGGAAGAACGCGTCGAGGCGCTGAGGATCGGTGGCCGGCGTCGCGAGCGTCACCACCAGCACGACGAGCGTGCTGCCGAAGACGACGACGAGGAGTCGGGGCGCCGCGCCCCCGAGGCCGAGCGCTCCGACGATCGGGTCCGCGAGGAGGAACGTGAAGACCGGCGACGCGACCATCGCCGCCATCTCGCTCCACGCGTTGACCCGCCACCAGATCCAGCGGAGCGCCGAGACGACGCCGACCGCGGCGGTCCCGTGCAATACATAGTCGAAGGAACGCGAGATGTCGTCCGACAGGAAGGCCGTGAGGACGGCTCCGCCCATGACGACGAGCGTGACGGCGCGCGAGACCGCGAGCGCGCGCTTCTCGCCCGCGTCCGGGCGGACGAAGCGGAGGTAGACGTCGTTCACGAGCATCGACGCGCCCCAGTTCATCGCCTGCGTGATCGCGGACATGAACTCGGCGACGAACCACGCGACGATGAGGCCGCGGAGGCCGGCGGGGACGTAGCGCGCGATGACGGCGGCGTACGCGGATTCGTGGTCCGGCTCGCCCGACGCGAGGCGCGGGAGCGACGAGTTCGGGACCAGCGTGATCGACGCGAGGCCGACGATGATCCACGGCCACGCGCGGAAGGCGTAGTGCGCGACGTTGTACCAGAGGGTCGCGAGCACGGCGTGGCGCTCGTCGCGGCACGCGGACATCCGCTGCACGAGGACGCCGCCGCCGTCGGTGTTCTTCCACGCCCACCATTGCACGAGCACGATCGGGAGGAGGTACTCGAGGCCGGGGCCCGACGTCGGCACGATGGCGAGCTTCTCGGGCGGCACGGCGGCGAGGACGGCGCCGAGGCCGCCGGCCGCCGAGGCGGCGAACGCGGCGACGAGGATCGAGCCCACGAGCGCGGCGACGAACTGCACGCAGTCGGTCGCGACGAGGCCCCAGAGGCCCGACGCGATCGCGTACACGGCGCCGATGCCGGCGCACGCGAGGATCGCGACGTCGCGGTCGATGCCGGTCGTCGCGCCCAGGACTTTCGCGAGACCGGCGACGGACCACGCGCCGGCGGCGAAGCAGTTGAAGACGACGCCGAACCAGATCGCCTTGCCGCCGCGGAGGAGCGCGGCGCTACGGCCCGAGTAGCGGATCTCCGCCAGCTCGGCCTCGGTGACCACGCGCGCGCGGCGCCAGAGGCGGGCGAAGAAGAAGACGGTGAGGACCGTGCTGATCCCGAGGCCCCACCACTGCCAGTTGCCCCAGACGCCCTTCGAGCGCACGAGCCCGGAGACGAGGAGCGGCGTGTCCGAGGCGAACGACGCCGCGATCATGGAGGTGCCCGCGACCCACCAGGGCAGCTTCCGCCCCGAGACGAAGTAGTCGTCGACCCCCCGAGCCCGCCGCCGCTGCCAAACCCCGACCGCGAGCAAGAGCCCGAGATACGCCGAGAGCAGCGCCCAATCGACCCCCGCCACCCGCCCTCCGAAATTGGGTCAGACCCAATTTCCTGGTGTCAGCCGCGATCTCCCCCGCGCCGGGGAAATTGGGTCTGACCCAATTCTAGTTCTTGTCCCACCACTCGCGGGCGGCGCGCGCGCTGTCGAAGTCCTCGCCGGTCAGGTAGGCGAGGGCGCGCTGGAACTTCGGCCCGACCGCCTCGAGCCGCTCCTTCGCCGCCGCGTCCTTCGGGTTCTTCGACGCCGATTCCGCCTTCGCCCAGGCGCGGATTATCTGATCCGACACCGCCTTCTTCGGCGTCCCGATCTGCACGAGCGCGTCGAGCGCCGCGTCGAACGACGGCATGTGCGTCTCGCCGATCTTCTTGATGAGCGTCGGATTCGCCTTCTCGTCCCCGAGCGCCCCGAGCGCGCGAATCGCCGCGAGCTGCACCGCCATCTCCGGCCCGTCCTTCGTCGGCGGCAGGTCCGCGAGCTTCTTGAGCCCCGGCAGCCCCTGCGGCGCCGCCAGCGCGCCGAGCCCGCGCACCGCCGCGAGCCGCACCGGCTGCGGCTTCTCCGCGAGCGCCGCGAGGAGCACCGGCACCGCCTCCTTCGCGTCGCCCGACTTCACGAGCTCGACGAGGAACTGCGCCGCCTCCGCCGGCATCCCGGTCTTGATCTGCGCCTGATACCGCTCCTTGCCCGTCTGCGCGCGCGTCTTCCGCGCCGCGTCCGTCGCGAAGTCGGCGCCCATCATCACGGGCACCGTGACGTCCGTCGCCGCCGCACGCTCGTCGGCGGGCACTCGCAGCTGGATCCGCACGCCCTGCCCGCCCTCGACCGCGAGCAGCGCGACGATCGCTTCCTCGCCTTCCTTGAACGTGACCACGCGCCACTCGCGCCCCGCGCTCCCGAGGAACTTCTCCGACTTCAAGATCTCGACCCCCTCGCCCGCCGCGCGGATCGCGTCGCCCGCCTCCGCGGCGAGCGCGTCGAGCGTCGCCGCCTTCGGGTGCGCGAACACCGCGAGCGAGCCGTCGGTCCCCGTCGAGTACGCGGGCACGAGCGCCAGCGCCGCGCCCGCCGGCGCCCGGTCCGCGGGCGCGCGCCAGTAGGCGATCGGCGCGCGGAGCCCGAGCGGCGTTCCCGCGACGACCATCGGCCCGGTGAGGATCGCGTCGAGCCGCTCCGGCGAGTACCGCTCGAACGTCTTCACCGCCGCGCGAATCGCGTCGCGCCGCTCGTTCGCCTTCGGGTACTGCGAAACCACGATGTGCCACGCCTTCTTGTCGCCGAAGACGAAGCAGAGCGCCTCGCTGTTCTTCTCCTTCGGGATCTCGGTGAAGAGGTACTCGTTCCCCGACCACGACCCGATGGAGAAGCTCTCCTCGCTCGAGTACTGCTCGACGCCGAAATTGGACTTCATGATGTTCAGCGCCTCGCCGGAGAGCTGCGTCACGGCCGCCTCTTCCGGCGTCTCGACCACGAGCACGACGACGACGCCCTTCTGGCCGACCGCGCGGAGCGCCGGACCGATCGTTCCGGGCTCGAGCTTCGGGCTCGGCTTCGCGTTCGGCTCCGCCCCGAAGCCCTCGGGCGGCCGGAGCGAGACGCCCGTCGTCGGGTCGACGAGCCGCGGCGCGAGGACGATCGCCGGCGCGTCCTCCTCGTCCTCGACGAAGCGCGGCGCGGCGAGCGAAGCCGACGTTCCGAGCGCGAGCGCCGCGATCGCGGCGGGGACATGTCGTCGCATGGCCTCCGACTGTATCCCCGCCGCCGCGGTGCGTCGAGTCGAGCGGAGAGCGCGATCAAGGCCCGAGCGGCGCGCGGCCGATATCGAGCGCATGACCACCGCGACGCCGCCGACCCCGCAGCGCGATCGAATGGACGTCCCGCAGTCGCCGTCGCTCGCGGCGTACCTGTACGCGAACGATTTCTCGCTCCACGAGCTGCTCGAGAACTATCCCGCGCTCGAGATCTCGGATGTGACGCCGAGTCTTCGGCTCGCGCGCGGCGTGGCCGCCGAGTACGACGCCGACTGAGCCCGGATTCGGCGCGAGGGCTTTTGGAGGGGGTCCGGTATACTCGACTCGTCCGATGTTGTCCTCGGCTTCCGACGAAGCGCTGGTCGTCGGTTGGCAGTCCGCGGTGGACGGATCTCCCGAGCGCTCGCGCGCGCTCACGGCGCTCCTCGAGCGCTTCGAGCCACGCATCTCGCGATTCTGTCTTGCCGCGGTGCGCGACCGCCACGACGCGGCGGACTGTGCCCAGGAAGTCCTCGTGCGCATCGCGCGAGGGCTGGGCTCGTTCCGCGCCGATTGCGCGTTCGCGACCTGGGTCTTCTCGCTCGCGCGCCGCGTCTGCGCGACCGCGCTCGAGCGCCGCCGGCGCCGCGCGCACGAGATCACCGTCCCGAACGACACGCTCGACGCGACCGCCGCGCGCGACGCGGGCGGCGCCGCCGCGGAAAACGCCGAGTCGCTCGCGCTCTGCGACGCGCTCTTCGGCCGCCATCTCTCGCGCGAGGAGATGGACGCGCT
>Ga0187894_10007752_pt1 | contig 10005 bp, 3 predicted proteins | sample GBC1701081metaG_FD_136650 | JGI IMG/M metagenome (GOLD analysis project Ga0187894, IMG submission 136650) | White microbial mat communities from a lava cave in the Kipuka Kanohina Cave System on the Island of Hawaii, USA - GBC170108-1 metaG ... | reverse complement strand
TGCCCCGTTCGGCGCGCGCATCAACAAGGCCTGGGGATTGGCGCTGCGCAAGCGGTTCTGCCGCTCATTCAATTTCGAGCTGCAGGCCGCGGCCACCGACAACGGCATCAACATCTCACTGGCCGAGCAGCACAGCTTTCCTCTGGCCGACGTGTTTCAGTTCCTGCATCCGTCGTCGGTGGCCCACGTCCTGGAGCAGGCCGCGCTTCCCTCGCCGCTTTTCGGCACGCGCTGGCGCTGGGATGCGGAACGCTCCCTGGCGCTGCTGCGCTTCCAGGGCGGACGGAAAGTGCCGCCTCAGATTCTGCGTATGCGGGCAGACGATTTGCTGGCGTCGGTGTTTCCTGAGGCTCTTGCTTGCCCGGAGAATCTGGAAGGCGAAATCAAGCTGCCGCAGCATCCGCTGATTCGCGAAGTGATGCACGATTTGATGACCGAAGCGATGGATTTGCCGGGCTTGCAGAACGTGCTTGCCGGCATTGGCAGCGGCGCGATCCGCTGCGTGGCCGTGGATACGCCGGTGCCGTCGCCGTTCTCCCACGAGATTCTGAACGCCAACCCCTACGCCTACCTCGATGATGCGCCGCTCGAAGAGCGCCGCGCGCGCGCTGTGGAAATGCGCCGCGTGCTGCCGGAAGCCGTGCTTTCGGACGTGGGCCGGCTGGATCCCGCAGCCATCGCCGAAGTGTGCGCGGACGCCTGGCCGGACGTCCGCGATGCCGAAGAACTGCACGACGCGCTGCTCACACTGGTAGCGCTGCCGCTGCACGCTCCAGCGCAATCGGGCGTGAGCGGGCGCCTGGCCGGCGCGATCCAGAGCGCCACGACGCAGTGGAGTGGCTTATTCGAAGAGCTGCAGCACCAGCACCGGGTGACCATTGCGCGCGCCGGCGAAGCGGCCTACTGGGTCGCGGCCGAGCGAGCAAAAGTGTTCTCGCAGGTGTTCCCCAACGCGGAATTCGCGCCAATTCTGCCGGAGGTGGGTGCCGCCGCAGCATCGGCGGAAGATGCGCTGCTGGCGGTAATCACCGGATGGATGCTGCACAGCGGCCCGGTGACCGCCGGCGAGCTCTCCGACGTGCTTGCCATTCCGGAAGAACGGGTCAGCCGGACGCTGCAGCGGCTGGAGGCCGGTGGCGCCATCCTGCGCGGCAAATTCACCGATCCGGCGACGCCGGAGACCGAATGGTGCGAACGGCGATTGCTGGCGCGCATTCACAAACTTACGCTGGGCGCGCTGCGCAAGCAGATTGAGCCGTTGAACGCGGCGCAATTCATGCGCTGGCTGCTGCGCTGGCAGCACGTCGCGCCGGGAACGCAACTGCTGGGCGAACGAGGCACACTGGAAGCGGTGAGCCAGTTGCAGGGCTTCGAGGCGCCGGCCAGCGCGTGGGAGCGGCAAATTCTGGCGCGCCGCGTGGCGGGCTACGATCCCGAGGTGCTGGATCGGCTGTGCCTGACCGGCGCCGTCGGCTGGGGCCGGCTTTCTCCGCATCCGGCCACGCTGGAAATGGCCGGAGGAAAGGCGCGCCGCATCACGCCGTCCAGCGTCGCACCGATTACTTTTTTCGTCCGCGAGGAGGCGGAGTGGATGGTGGCGCACTGCTCCGGCGAGGAAGGGACGCGCAACCTGAGCCATGGCGCCTGCGATGTGCTCGCGTTCCTGCGCCAGCACGGGGCATCCTTTTTTCCTGACATCGTCCGCGGCACGCGCAAAATCAAGGCGGAGGTGGAGACTGCGCTGTGGGAACTGGTGGCCGCCGGGCTGCTCACTGCGGACGGTTTTGACAACCTGCGAGCGCTGATTGACGTGAAGCGCCGCTCCGGGCACGGCGCCGGGCGCGGCAGCCGCCCGCGGCACAGCGCCGGCAGGTGGTCGTTGCTGCATTCCGGAGCGGAAGCCGGCCGCGCGACGGCGGTGGAAGCGACCTGCTGGATGCTGCTGCGCCGCTATGGCGTGGTGTTCCGGGACTTGCTGGCTCGGGAGAGCATCGTGCCCCGCTGGCGCGAATTGCTGATTGCGCTGCGCCGGCTGGAAGATCGCGGCGAAGTGCGCGGCGGCCGGTTCGTCAGCGGGTTCCTCGGCGAGCAATTTGCGCTGCCGGTTGCTGTCGAGTCATTGCGCGCGTCACGCACGGCGCAGGCCAGCGGCGACACGGTTGAGGTTTCGGCCGCCGACCCTCTGAATCTTGCTGGAATCCTCGTCCCGGGTGAGAAGGTCGCGGCCAATTCCGGCGCCGTGGTGGCGTTTCGAGACGGCGTGGCGGTTTCCCGCGAAGAGCGGCCTTCGGTGCTCACGCTCGCGGCATCCCGGTGAGTTCTGCGGCGTCATCGCTGCGCGCCCGTTGTTCATCGCGTCAAGTCAGTGAAAATCGTGGGAAGTGGTTTGTGCCTGCGTGATTTCCAGCGGGAGCACGCGTTTCGCCCTGACCGAAATGACTCCATCCAGGTTCTGCAACGTTCCTTCAACGAGCAGAAACTGATGGGCTACAACCACCGTGCGGTTGTGATCGTAGATGTCCGGGGTGACAATGGCGTTGGAAATTCCCGTTTCATCTTCCAGACTCAGGAACAAAAACCCTTTGGCCGTGCCCGGACGCTGCCGCGCGATGACTCCTCCGGCGATGCGCACATTGCTTCCATCGGGCCGGCGGCGCAGGTGCGAGGCGGGAGTAACGCCCAACGCGTTCATCTCCTGGCGGCGGTAGCGCATAGGGTGCGGCCCGGTGGTCAGTCCCATGCCGTGAAAATCTGCGACGAGCCGCTCTTCCGCCGTCATCGGCAGCAGCGGTGACTCTTCTTTGCACTCCTCCTTTTTCACGCTGCGTTCCTCCGCCTCCTCAGCGTCTCTGCGTCCATCCTTTTCTTTTCTGCGTTGATCTGCTTTGTCATCGAGCAACGGCCCGGCCGGGCGCGCGGCCCGCGCCACCTGCCACAGCGCCGAACGGCGATGCAGCGTTGCCGTTTTGCGTCCGTGATCGAGCGGGACAGGCTGGAAAACCTGTTCTACAGAATTCAGCGCGCCAATTTCCGCCAGCAGCGCCAGCTCGTCTTTCTGGATGTCCGGCAGGCGCTGCTTCAAATCCTCAATCGCGGCGAACGGCGCACGTTCCCGTTCCCGCACGATGGCGCGCGCCGTTGTTTCGCGCAGGCCTTTGGCGTAACGCATTCCCAGCCGCATGGCATGAGAACCGGCATTTTCGATTGGCCGTTCCAGGGTGCAAAACCATTCGGATCGCGTCACGTCAATGGGCAGCACTTTCAGCCCGTGGAGCTGCGCGTCTTTCACGATGGTGTGCGGCGCATAAAAGCCCATGGGCTGATTGTTCAGCAGCGCCGCGGTGAACGCGGCCAGGTAATGGCACTTCAGCCACCCGCTGGCGTAGGCAATCAGCGCGAAACTGGCCGCGTGTGATTCCGGGAATCCGTAGAGCGCGAAGGAGGAAATCGCGGCGACGATGCGCTCCTGTGCCGCTTGATCAATGCCGTTATGGGTCATTCCTTCGCGCAGCCGCACTTCAATTTCACGCATGCGCTTTTCCGAGCGCTTGAAGCCCATGGCCCGGCGCAGCTCTTCGGCTTCGCCTCCGCTGAAATTCGCGGCAATCATGGCGATGCGCAGGAGCTGCTCCTGAAAAAGCGGCACGCCCAGCGTGCGGCGAAGCACCGGCTCGAGCATCGGATGCAGCGCATCCACCGGCTCGCGCCCCATGCGCCGCCGCAGGTACGGGTTCACCATCTTTCCCACAATCGGGCCCGGACGGATGATGGCTACCTGCACCACGATGTCGTAAAACTTGCGCGGGCGCAGGCGCGGCAGGCAGGACATCTGCGCGCGGCTTTCCACCTGGAACATGCCCACGGTATCGGCGCGGCACAGCGCGTCATAGACCAGCGGATCATCGGGCGGCAGATGCGCCAGGTCCACTTCGTCGCCGTGATGCGCGCGGATGAGCTGGATGGATTCTTCCAGCGCGGCCATCATGCCCAGGCCGAGCAGGTCCACTTTGATGATGCCCATATCCGCGCAGTCTTCCTTGTCCCATTGGATCACCACGCGGCCGGGCATGGTGGCCGGCTCCAGAGGAACCACGGAATCGAGCTGTCCCTGGCACACCACCATGCCGCCGGAATGCTGTCCCAGGTGCCGCGGCAGATCCTGCAACTGCTGGCACAACTCGAAAAACTTGCGGATGCGCGGATGGGAGAGATCCAATCCGGCGTCGCGGAAGTTGCGCTGCAGTGTGTCTCCGGAATCGCGAAATTCCCACCGGCTGACGAATTTCGAGAGGCGATCCAGCATCTCTCCGTCAAAGCCCAGTGCTTTGCCCACCTCGCGCGCCGCAGAGCGCCCGCGATAAGTGATGACGTTGGCGGTCATCGCCGCGCCCAGCCGGCCATAGCGTTCGTACACGTATTGAATGGCGCGCTCGCGCTGGTCGCCGCTGGGCAGATCCAGGTCAATGTCCGGCCATTCGCCGCGCTCTTCGGAAAGGAACCGCTCGAAAAGCAGCTCCATGCCCACCGGGTCCACCGCGGTGATTCCCAGCGAATAGCACACCGCGCTGTTGGCGGCTGAGCCGCGGCCCTGCACCAGAATGTTCTGCTCGCGGCACATGCGCACGATGTCCCACACGATCAGGAAGTAGCCTTCCAGCTGGAGCTTTTCGATCAGCGCCAGCTCGCGCTCTACCTGCTGCCGCGCCCGTTCGTTCTGCGCGCCGTAGCGATGAATCATTCCGGCACGGGCCAACTCGCGCAGAAAGGTCGCCGGGGTGTGCGGCGGGGGCGCCGGATACCGGGGAAATTCGTAGCCGAGGTCTGCGAGCGTAAACTGCAGCCGCGCGGAGAGCTCCCCGGTGTTGGCGATAGCCCCGGGGAAATCGGCAAACATTTGCGCCATTTCCTGCGCGGATTTCACGTGCCGCTCGGAATTGCGCTGCAACAGGCGGCCGGCGGTTTCCAGCGTGCGGTGATGGCGGATGCAGGTGAATACGTCGAGCACCTGCCTCGCCGCCGGCGTCGCGTAGGCAACTCCGCCGGTGGCCAGCAACGGCAAACCCAGCTTGCGTGCGATTTGCACCGCGGCGTGGTTGCGCGCTTCTTCGCGCCGTGTGAAGTGGCGCTGCAGCTCGACGTACACATTGTCGCGGCCGAAAATGTCCCGCAGCTCGCGGACGCACTCCTCACCGCGGATGATTCCGCCGCGCTGGAGCGCCGCAGCCAGCGGGCCTTCCTCGCCGCCGGTCAGGCAGATGAGCCCGTGCGCATATTCGCGGACCACCTCCGGCGCGACCGCGTATTCTTCCGGCGGAGCATTCTTCGGCGCGCGCATTTTCATGCGTGTAATCAGGCGGCACAGGTTCTGGTAGCCGGTACGCGACGCCGCCAGCAACGGATAGCGCGCGGCAGCACGGCTGCAATCCACGGTCACTTCTGCGCCGATGTGTGCGCGCACACCCTTCTTTTTCGCGGCGTGGTGGAAACGCGGCGCACCGTACACGCCGTCGCGGTCCAGCAGGGCCATCGCCGGCAGTTCCATTGCGGCGCAGGCGTCAATCAGCTCTTCCGGCTGCGATGAGCCCTCCAGGAAACTGAATGCGGAGCGGGCATGAAGTTCGATGTACATTCTTCATCTCAAAGGTGACGTTGGGAAGCTCGCGTCAATCGTATTCGCCGCGCACAAACCATTCCCCTGCGGCACGATCCAGATAAATGCGATAGAACCCCGCGGCCTTGCGCTCCGCCACGCGCAGAGGGAAGTTGCGCGTTTCCGTGTGCGCAGGGTTTTCATGAATGTGCATATGCCGGACGGATTCACGCTTGTTTCCGCTTGCTGCCGGCGCGGGCAGCTCGATTTCGATGTCCCACACGTCGTGCTGCCAGCCTTCTTCCTGCCACCAGTTGCCGGAGCTGCGCCACGGCCCCGATGCCGCGCGCACCGCGCCACGCAGGCCGCCGAAGGAAATGCGGGCCGGCGCGCCACTGCGCAATTCCACCGCGGCGCGCAGCGGCGGACGATACACGCGCAACGCCGATGTCGTCGCAGCAGCGGACGCCGTCACCGTGGGCGACGCCGGCCTGAAAGCGGGCGCTGCAAAATGGCTGACCTGAAATGCTTCCGGGCGGTGGGAATCGAGCAACTCCGCCGCGCCGACATTGCTTGCCCCGACAATGCCGGCGATGCGCGCCAGTGTGACTTCCAGTTTCTGCGCGTCGGGTGAGAGAGGGGTGAAGAATCCGGTCTGCACGGTTCGGCCGTGCGCCGGGATGGCCGTGAGCGTCACCTTCACAATCGGCGCTCGCGGCGGATACGCGGCCAGATGCAGCCGCAGCAGGCTCAGCAGAAGCGCGGGATCGCGCATGGGCACCGGCAGCCGCAAAGCCTTGTCGTACGTTGTTTTCGCAGCGGCCAGCCTGAACTCGCCATCTTTGGCTGCGAGTTTGGAAGAGCCGGATGGCGAGGTGAAGCTCGCTGCTACGGCAGATGTCGCTCTGACGGCCGGGGCTGCATCGCCTGCGGCATTTACATCCAGCGTGAAACGCAAGTGAAGTTCATTGGTGGAGAGCGCGTGCGATTCGAGCCGGGTGCAAATGTCCTGCAACAGGCGGTTCAGAATGAAAGCCAGCGGTTCGAGCTCTTCGACGGCACATTCCAATTCCATTGTTTCAGAGAACTGTGGGGCGTCATCCGGGCACAACAGCCCGCGCGTGTGCGCGCCGCGCGCCAGTCGCTGCAACCGCACGCCGGCCTGCCCGAGGCGCTCAGAAAGCTGCGCGGTGGGCAGCGCTGCCAGCGAACGAAAATCGCGGATGCCCCAGAGTCCGAGCGTCTCCAGGATTTCCGGCGTGACACAGTCGCCGGCCAGGCCGGCCAGCGCAGCAACCGGCAACACGCCCAGGGTTTCCGCTTCGCCCCCGCACGGAATTACAGTGACGCCGGCAAATCCGCGCGCCGCAGCAATGGCTGCATCGGGATTGGCGGCCACGGCCACGCGCGCTTCCAAATCGAGTTTTGTAATGCGCTGCATCAGCGCCGTGGCGATTTGTTGCGGCGGGCCGAAGAGCTGCTCCAATCCAGCGAGGTCGAGCACCAGCGTATCCGCCGCGGTTTCTTCCACGCGCGGCGAACATTCCCGGGCCGCGGCGACCATTGCTGCGTGCGCCGCCGTTTCCAGTTGCGGGGAGCGCCGCCGCAGCAGCAAGGAAGAACATTGTTCGAGCAGCGATCGCGGCATGCCCATCTGCACGCCGCTGCGCCGCGCAATTTCATTCATGGCGCACAGCGTTTCCTGCGGCGGCGCGCCATCCACGATGGCTACGGCAAAAGTGCGCAACTCCGGCTCAGCGCGCAGGACGGCCTGCACGGGGAAATCGGGGGCGTAGATGGCGGCGTAACGCATCGCGGCGAGTGGTCAGTGGCGCGTGGCGGGGAATTCTTCCTTGCGGGAGGGTGGTTTCACAACAGCGCCGAAGCGGGCGCGCACGACTTCGGTATGAACCTGTTTTCCGGCAAACAAGCTGGCGTGCGGCAACGTCTGTTCGGAATTCGCGACGACCCAGCGGGGATTGTCCGCGCACAACTCCAGTACCAGCGAAGCGCAAGTGGCGGCATGCGGGTGCTGCTCAAGCACGGTGAATATGACGGGCGTATGCTCCACGGCGCGGCGAAAGCGGAACCACACGTTCAGCGGCACGCGGCGCACCGCCTGCGGCGGAATTTCTCCCAGGTCGAGCGCGACCAGGCCGAAGCCTCCGCCCAGCAGCAGCCATTCGGCGCAGCGAAAAGCCTGCTCGATGTTCTTGCAGCGCACCCACAGCAGCCGGGTCAGGTCCACGCCGGCGGCATGAGCAGACTGCGGATCGAAGGAATCGCGCCCGTCCACCAGCGCGCACACTTCGCCACGCGAGCCGGCGGCTGCGAGCATGGCCAGCAACAGGCTGGTGCGTCCGGAACAGCGCGCGCCGCAGATTTCAATCAGGCTGCCGCGCGGCAGTCCGCCGGTAAGCGCATCCACTGCCGTAACGCCGCTGGATACCATTTCCGGGGGCGCAATGACCGGTTGCGGCACGGCCGAAGGGAAACGTTCGGAGAGCACGGCCTGTAAAGCGGCCAGTTTCATGAGAGCGCCTGTTCCGGCAGGAGGAAGAGATTGGCGGGCGAAAAGCGTGAAATAGTTTCGCTTTTGTTTCGCCAACAGGCGGAATTGTGCTACGGCTGCAGGAATCTGTCAAGCGAAAGCGAAGCCGCCCCGGCGCTCAATTCAGCTTGCGCAGCAGCAATGTGCCGGAGCTGGCGCCCCGCAACCGGCCACGCAGAATCGTTTTGCGCGGGACGGAAGAAAAGAGCAGATGCTGCACGTCGCGTCGCGTGCGCCACACCCGAACCGCGCTCAGTCCGGGCACGCCGTCGGACACCAGCTCCACTCCGGCCAATTCCGCCGCGGCCTCGCCGTCTGCGACGCCACGCAGGCGGTATTCACCCGTCGAAGTGATGTGCTTTGTGATGTCCAATGCAAAAACGAAATCCTTCCAGCGGCCCACATCGTTATCCGCCCAGCACTTTGCCGGAGCGTTCCAGCTCTGCGGCGGCGCTGCCCCCGTCGAAAATGCAGCGAAGCGGCGCAACTGAGGCGTGCCGTTCGCTTTCAGCGCAGTGAAGCGCAACCGATCCGCAGCAACAGGCTCCACGGGATGAATGCGCTTGTGGCCGATGCTGCTGCCACGGCCAAGGGTCATCCATTTGCCCTGGACGCGTCCTTCGATCTGGTATTCCCGCACGCGCTCGCCGTGTGAAAGTTCCTCCTGCAGGAGGATGTGATCCACCGGTGCCGCAGCAGGCAGAGCCAGCGTCAGGGAACCGCCGTGTCCGGCTGTTTCCGCTGTGCTCTTGCCAAAGCGACGTGTGATGTCTGCGCCGAACTCACGCAGTCGCGCCATGTCGGCGCCGGGAATGAATCCGCGCCGGTCAGGAGTGACATTCAGCAGAAGCTGCGTGCCGCGGCCAACCGAGCGGTAATAGATTTCCAGCAGCGCATCCACGCTCAGAATGTTGGCGTGATTCGTGGAGCTCCAGAACCAGTTGGGCCGCCGCAGGGAAACATCCACTTCATTGGGCAGCCACGCATCGCCATCGGGATCGCCGTGCAGAGCCGTGGCTTCGCCGGTGCGCGCGTCGCTGCGGGCGATTCCGTTCCACGCCGGATACGGCGCGAAGCCGTCTTCATTTCCCACCCAGCGAATCGTCGCGTGCGGGCCCTGGAAAATCATGGCGTGCGGAGCGTGTTGAGAAAGAATGTCGCCGGCGGGCACCACGATGCTGCCGTCAAACCAGATTTCCACCATGGACCCGTACCGGGTGAGCAGCTCGGTGAGTTGCTGGCGATAGCGCGCGTTGTACATGGATTGCTTTTCCGGCGTCGCGCACTTGCCGCCGCCGGCCGCGCCGGCATCGTCGTCACGCGGCGAGAGATAAACGCCCAGACCCAGGCCATGCTTGCGGCATGAAGCGGAAAGTTCAGCCATGACGTCGCCCTGGCCGCCGCGCCACGGCGTGTTGCGAATCGAGTATTCGGTGGTCTGCGTCTGCCACATGCAGAAGCCGCCGGCGTGTTTGGCAACGAAGACGATGTACCTGGCGCCCAGAGACTGGGCCGCTTCCACCCACTGTTCGGTGTCAATCTGCGGATGGATGCCAGAGAGCGGAGTGGAATGGTCATCGTATTCGCGCTCCTGCCAGGTATTCGGCGCGAAATGAATGAACATTCCGATTTCCAGGTTCTGCCAGGCCACTTGCGCCGCCGTGGGCTGCGCGGCCGGCGGCGCGGCGGCGGCGTCCGTGCTTGGTTCCGGAGGGGCAGCGCGGGATGGGAACAGGCCGGAAAATGTCGGGCCGGCAAGTCCCAGACTGGAAGAAGCGAGAAAACTGCGGCGATTCATGGGCATTCGCAGCAGGGATTGTACTTGAAACCACGCGGTGATTGGGCGCGGGCTACTGCGGTGCTC
>Ga0187894_10007751_pt1 | contig 10006 bp, 7 predicted proteins | sample GBC1701081metaG_FD_136650 | JGI IMG/M metagenome (GOLD analysis project Ga0187894, IMG submission 136650) | White microbial mat communities from a lava cave in the Kipuka Kanohina Cave System on the Island of Hawaii, USA - GBC170108-1 metaG ... | reverse complement strand
TTTTGAGCTTCTCTACCTTTGTTTTCTGAAGAGCCTTCTTTTAGTATAACGACAGGCAGTGAACCGCCCTTTGCAGCTTGTAAACTCATAACGAAGGGAATTTTATTTTTCCCTTTTTATACTTTGTTTGATGAGTAACGCATGCTAAAAGAAACCAAAATAACGTTTGTTTTTAGTTTCTAGTTTTTACTGTTTTTCGTAATACGATCTAATGAAGAATTTTTGCCTTTAAATCGAATAATATTGTTTTAAATTGGGACATTCAAGTGCCAGATTATATGGCAAAATCTACGTACAAAACCGCCTACAAAAAAATTCTATCAGATTTACAAGATCATAATAAGTGGTTTGAAAATGCGATTCCCCTAATTGCGAGTGAAAATGTGCCTAGCCCAGCCGTTCGTGAAGCATTATTATCTGATTTTGGTAATCGTTACGCAGAAGGCTGGCCAGGCGAGCGAGTATACGCCGGTTGCATCTACATTGACAAAGTAGAAATTCAGTGTATGGATCTTGCAAAAAAGCTCTACCGAGCCGAGTTTGCAGATGTAAGACCAATTTCAGGCGTTGTAGCTAATTTGGCAATTTATTCCGCATTTACAAATCCAGGTGATGTGATGATCGCGCCATCAATACCAGCTGGTGGACATATCTCACACGGTAAAAAGGAACATTCTGGAACTGCAGGTCTTGTTCATGGTCTTGATGTAGAATTTTATCCGTTTGATGCTGATGAAATGACAATTGATATTGATAAAACAAAAGAAAAGATCGAAGAGTTGAAAAAATCAAACAGACTCCCCAAAATGGCGATGTTTGGTGGCTCTTTGTTTTTGTTCCCGCATCCAGTAAAAGAGCTTGCAGATTTTCTAAAATCTTACAATATTCACATCAACTATGATGCAGCTCATGTTGCTGGCCTGATTGCAGGAGGACAATTCCAAGATCCTCTAAGGGAGGGAGCTGATACCATGACTATGAGTACTCATAAGACGTTGTTTGGTCCTCAAGGCGGTTTAGTATTATCATATGGGAGATTTGGGGAGGCGATAAAAAAGGCAACTTTCCCAGGCCTCACAAGTAGCCATCATATTCACCACATGGCTGCAAAAGCAATCACATTTGCAGAAGCGTTGGAGTTTGGCAAAGATTATGCAAGACAGGTCATTAAGAATGCAAAGATTCTTGCAACTACGCTTAATGAAAATGGTTTCAAAGTATTGGGCGAAAAACGTGGATTTACAAAATCACATCAAATTGCAGTAAACGTTTTAGATTACTCTGATGGCGGCAAAGTAGAAGCAGATCTAGAAAAGGCCAACATAATTGTAAATCGTCAGTTAATCCCAGGCGATATTAAAGCGGGAAGAAACTATTTCCATCCTGGTGGAATCAGGCTTGGAGTGGCTGAACTCACAAGATTAGGTATGAAAGAATCGGAAATGAAAGAGATTGCCTCATTTATCAAAAAAATCATCATTGATAAAAAAGATCCAAAAAAGATGGCGTTAAAGGTTAAGGCTTTCAGAAAAGACTACCAGAAAGTTCGTTATTGTTTTGATAACAAGCTTGGAGCTTATGAGTACATCAAGCTAAGATAGTTACTGGTAATCAGTAAGTAAAAGCTGGTCGCCTTTTCTTTTTCCAAACACCAGATCAATTTCGTCTGCTAGTGTTGCAATTCTCCCTTTAACATATGGACCAACTTCATATTTTTCAACGAGTCTTTTAGCAAGACGTAGATATTTTTCAATTGAGGGTCGTGTGATTGTCTGGATAAGATCGTTTCCACAAATACAGTGTTTCAAAAGCGGTGTTCTTCGGTATTTTCTTCCACAAGCAGTACATCTGAATTTTTGTTTTCCATATGCGCGTAAATTCCCAATGATGTCCGGAACTAGATGCGTAGTGATTACGTTTGTTACAATTTCATTTGTGTCAACTGCATTTATCAACTCGGCTGTTCGAATCTGCATATCAAATTTATCAAGCATCGAACCAAGTGTCGAGTAGGCGCTTCTAGATCTAGAAGTAGTAAGTGTTGTTGTTATATGAGTAAAATAATACCCATAAAATTGCGCCTCTGTTTCCAGCCGCGATTTGATTATCTCGATAGATGTTACCTCGCTTGCCTTCTTACTAAGTAGTGTATCTTCGAAAAATTCCAGCGGTAGTGTTTTTGTGACCTCCAAGTTATGCGCCTGAGGTTGTGATTCATGCGGTAAAACAGTAGGTTGGACTAAAAGCGGTGCATCCATAAGCCCACCAATTTTGTCTGATAGAAATTGCCGCGAAAAATTAAGCAGCGCATCCATAAGCAACATAATCGAGTCTGCGTCCCCATCTGCATCACGTCGCTTAGCAGAGTGCCAGTTCGGAGTTGCAAAACAGACATGTGTGTCAGTATATCCAATTATCCGGCCAACAATGCCCACAGATGTGTGTGGCGCAAGGCCAATTACCAGATGACCAATTAATTCATCAATATTTTTGACATTGTAGAACGGTGTCTTCCCATAGAGCTTTTCAAGTTCTGTATCAATGTATTTGCAGATATTCACCAAATATCTACCACTTTCATAAGGAATTATGACATCCTGCATCTTGATTTCAATAATTTGATCAGGTCTGGTTAGTGGTCTTCCGTCAATATCTTCTGTATAGCCTAACTCATAGAGTCTTTCAATTGTGGTTCCAATCCATGCCGGCTTGAAATGTGTTAGCGGTGAGTTTGTTGCATCAAATCTGATTGTTCCGTCTTTGAATACGGTTAGATCAAGGCTTTGTCGTATGAGTCCTTTCTCAAGGGGTTCTGCGATCCTGTCTTGGCTTATCAGCTCAATCACGCCTTTGAATGGCTCTTGTACTCTAATGCTTGTCTTTTCCTGAATTAAAAGAATTTTTTCTTTTAATGGAAATGGTTTGAATGAATGTGTAGGAGCTTTCTTTTTGCATTTTTGGCAAAATGGTTGATCAAGGATTGCCCTGCAAAGTGCACATACAAACTCTATTGCAGTTTTATTCCCACATTTTTGGCATTTTATGCTAATTGATGGCTCGTTGCAGTTTTTGCATACGCGGTTGTAAATGTTGCAATAAAAGTTAGGACTCGAGCTTGCCTTTAGGAGATCGCGTGTGCTTCCACCCTTATCCCCCACCGGAAACAACACATGTACTGGAGGTTTCATTAGTCGTGGAGCAGCCTTTTCTGGCCTCCCTATTCTTACACCAATCGAGGTTGAAAACTTGGGTCTGATTGGTATTGTAGAGGATTTTGTAATTATCTGTGGAACTGTGTCCGCATCGTCAAGATCGATTTGATTTGCAAACAACAGCTGGTAGAAGATTTGCGCCTCTGTTTCTTGCAGTATTAATTCGTCGCCGATGATCTCATGTGGAACGCCTAGATTTTCTAAGATTCTCTTGCAGTTTAATGAGTAAATAATTGCATCATCTTGTATTTTGGTCGGCTGCAAAAGTTGTTTTAATTCCATAACTGAGATTTGTTCCCAATAAAACAAATATTTGGGATGAAGTGGAATTTGGAAGTTTAATGACAGTTCAAGTGCTTCTTCAAAATTTGGGGTTCTGATCAGAAACTGTTGCAGTTCTTGTGAGTTCGGCTCATATTTGAGAATTTTTGCCTTTAGCTCCTCAATCCAAAATTCCTCCACATAGCCAGTTGGGATGAGTTGTGCATTGTTTTCTAAAAAGTCACCATATGAGATCAGAATATCTCCAAGGTAAAGGATTTTTTCTATTTGATCTTTGATTTTAATCCCATGTTCAACGTTTTGAATTTTTATTACGTTCCCATTTTTGAGTCGAACTGTTGGTGTTTCAATTGAATCGACAAATGCGATCGTTGCTCCTTTTCCCGGAACATCAAGTTTTACTTGTGTACCGACAGCAATTGTATGATTTAGAATTTCTGCAATGACTGGATGAATGCCGATGGCGGCAAAACCCGTATTGCAGGATCTCCCATATCTAAGCCGAAATCCACCAATCTTGTTTGGAAGTGAGAGAACCGACCTTCCCGCAATGACCTCTTTTAGCCTTCGTGCCGCAGACCCAACCTCATCGCCTTTTTGTATTCCGCCTTTTAGATCACCAAGCCATTCCCAGCCATCCAGTCCATACATCTCGATTCTTTTGAGTAGTTTTTTTGCCCGCCCAATTATGCCGTCGTTTAGTACGCGTAGTGCCCCCCCACGAACTCGGTCAGTCTTGATTCGAACCATGTTTTTGTGATTTACTACCTCGTTTGGGTCTGTGTCTACACCATCAAGTTCAACTGGAAGATTTGAAATTACTGTAATAATGTCTTCATCTAAAACATGGTACTGAAAGTTCCCTACATCTCGCTCATAGACTCGAAGTTCTTCAACAAACCTGCCTGTTTCGTCATCAAATGCGTTGGCTTCATATTTTCCAAGCCCAACTGCCTTGCGCACATGATCTGCAATTAGCATGGTTACAGCAGATTCGGTTCCGCCCGCGGAACGCATTGGACCTGCGATGGAAACAGATAGGTATTCTGAACCATCTCTGTTTTTCTTGATTGTAACAGCTGAAATTCCCTGTAATGGTGCAATTGTCACTCCCTCAGTTACTATTGCAAGCCCTACGCGAACTGCATGATCAAGTCTTTGCTCAGTGGGGGTTTCTGGCGGAAGATACTGCCCAAGTGCAATGCTTTTTGATAGATCAAGCGCTGCAAGCTCTTTCCCCTTTGTTTTCAAGAGTTCCCTCAGAGGTTCGGCGATGTCAATATCGTGCATTTTTGCAACCCGATCTGCAAGATCAAATGCAATTTTTGGCTCTACGTTTCCAGAACAATCAGCAAGTGTTGATTTTGCTTCAGCTGCTTTCTCAAAAGATTGGTATGTTTTTTCCGAAATTTGGTTATAGTAATCCAAATAATAGTTAGGCATTTGAACCCCTTTGATTCGGGATATCGCCGCGTTCTCCGACATATGCTATTTCCTTAAACTCTTAATACTATTTGCTATTTCTGTTAGTTTTTTGATGCTGTCCCTTTCCCTTTCAAGCAAAGTACCAATAACTATGGCATCTGCTCCTGCCTTAGCTAAATCTTTGGCAGTATTAGCGTCACGAATTCCCCCACCTACGATCAGAAATCCTTTGAAGACCTTACGAACCGTTCTAACCATGTCTGGTCTTACATTTTGCTTTGCCCCCGAACCTGCCTCCAGATAAACAAACCTCATACCTAAAAATTGCGCAGCCAATGCATATGCAGCAGCCATGTTTGGTTTGTCAAAAGGAATCCCCCTTGCTGAACCTACGAACCAAGCTGTCGTACCCTCACCAATTATGATGTAAGCTGTTGGAAGTGGTTCGAGACCAAATTTAAGTACGCTTGAAGCACCCAGTGCCTGCGCTTGGGTTATGTAGTAGGGGTTTTCTGAGTTTAAAAGTGAGCTAAACAGGATTGCGTCTGCGTGTGGAACCACGCCAGTAATGTTTCCAGGAAACAAAACAATTGGAATTTTTATAGATTTTTTTAGAGTTTTTACAACTTGAGCCATTTCTAATTGATCAATTGCAGAAGAGCCACCAACTAGGATGGCTGAGGCCCCAATCCGTTCTACACTCTTTGCAAGTTGGACAGACTCTTTAATTTTAGAAACCTCAGAATCGATTAGGACAAAGACTAACGTCGATTTTTTCTTACGCATAGCACGCAAGTATTGTTCTACTTTTGCCATGTCTGTGGTTTGCTCGTATTGTTTTAAAGTTTAATTGCAATGTTAGTATACAGATCTGTATAGCTATGGTAGAGTTTGAAGAACCAAATTTTAATAAGATTATTAGGCAAATTATCAAAAAATCATTGTTTACAGAGAGACAAATTCAAATTATTCTAAATCAGAAAAGCCTCGCTGAATTCAATTTTAACATTTCAAAAGGAGCTTATTTTAGACAAGTAAGCCAATCTCGTGAAAAGCTTATGGGTCTATTCTATTCGATTATTTTACTCCGCGGTCTCGGGGTCTTACTGCCTGATGATGTTGATGTGATATCTAGGCTTGCAGAACAGGTTTCTGTGATAAAAGATAGTGATGTTTTCCCAGAGCGGGAAGAACAAGTGATAAATGTCATTGATAAATTGGTTCGCCAGGCGTGTGGTATGTGATGAATCACGCAGACTTGTCAGGCCAGAAATACAATGATGTGATTGTGTTGATGTTGTTGATGATGTAAGATGTGAAATTATGTTGGCCTATCACAATAAATCACAATTGGTTAATTGTTCAAGTGATGTTAATAGAGATTCCTGACCCACAGGTTATAGTAGGTGTGATAATTGCTTTTCTTGTTGGAATTTTCGGTATGATAATTTACAATAAAACCAAGGTGTTTGTAGGTCAGAAAGCCACGGATCCTTCGTATTTGCCACGCCTAGAATACTATGAAAGACAGTTAATTGATATGAAAATACGCTTGGACGCATTAGACTTGGAAGAAAAACCCATTCCAGAACCAGTTATGGAAAAGGTTGACCCAGTTTTGGAAAAAAGAGAGAAAGAAATTGCCAAAAAAGAGGTTGAAAAGCCAGTTCAGAAGCCAAGAATGCCCAATATGGATTTTAATGGAATAGCAGAACATGTTTTGGGACTAATCACGACAAAGGAAATGACGTCACGTGACATCCAAATCACAATAGGCAGAAGTCGAGAACACACTTCAAGACTTTTGAAAAGACTTTTTGAGGAAGGTTTGGTTGAAAGGAACTCCAAAAACAAACCATTCACTTACAAGATCACAGACCAAGGAAGATCTAAACTTGGTAATTTAGGACAGTCCATTACAGCTTAATATCAGTCAAGTTTTCATATCATAGAAATTATTTTGTCTGATTAGCAGTATTTTTTACTAATTTTATTATAAAATATTAATTTAAGAAATCTTATATATCTTAGTTTCTTAAATTAATTATTGCTTTCAGAAAATGAAGAGTTAGTAAAAATCACAGCTGCTGGAACCATCTCTGTACCTAAACAATTCCGCAAGTATCTTGGAATGCAAAAAGGTGATTATGTCAAAGTTAGCTTGCAGGGTGATTCATTGGTTTTAAAAAGGATAATGATTTCCTAGTTGGTTCTCTGGGTTATTTTGGCTATCTGGTAAACCCATTCCCGCCCGTTCCGTAGGCGATTTATTCTTCCTTTTGTGTTGAACCTTGCCAAATAGGTCGAAATTATACTAAGTTTGATTGGTTCGTTGTACTCGTCCTCATATTTTTCTAGGATCTCGTTTGAGGTAAAGCCTCCCATTGGAAAGTATTTATCAATAATATGCCAAACCTTTGCCCCAACTGAGTCTAGTTGTGGGGCTGCTTCCTGTTCTTCTATATTCATTAAATCCATCATCTCAAATATTTTAAGAACCTTATCTCTAGTGATATTCCCTTCTATGTTAAAGTTGTATTTGGCGCCGTCGGTATCTTCCAAGTCTATTCGAATCCGTTTTCTAGCCATTGTGATCGATCGAATTAACTAGTTAACAATTGAACAGATCCGATGATAATTGTTAACAATGAGGGTTGTTAACGTTGACTGTGTGGCTTACGCCTAGTAATTTTCTTTTAGTTAACAACTTGTTCCCTACCCAATTTCTTAGTTTTTGGTGATTCTGTGCCTGGACTGGAAATGTTGGGGTTATTATTGGCTTTTTTTGAGGTAATCTTCACATCATATTAACTGGTTGTTAATTTGATTGGAATGTTTTGAAGAACACGTCGTAAACATATCATAATTTGACCTTTTTAATGCCATTGTAAACCCAATGTAATACCTCAATTGGTTCTTGCCTTTCTCTGTTGTTTTAAAATCTTCACGGCTACAATTCTATTCTCTTTAACTGCTATGGTCTCTGGTGGTTTACAATGAAGTCTGATTACTCTCCAACCACCAATTTTCCCCATATCTAACACCATATTCAAGCATAAAACACACACACCTTCATTTCCATTCTTTCTTCTTTCAAATTTTTTTTAAATTCAAATAATACTAATCATATTCATAACCTAACACTATAATCATCAGTAGAAACACAGGTGTCTGCGATTTCTGATCGGTGTTAATAGAAACGATCTGAAAAGTGAAAATTTATCAGAGGATCTCCTGAAGTCCTAATCATAGATCTTAAATGATCTCAATATGAGCATAACCATGAGCGATCCGATTGATAGATTACTTGATGCTGCAGAAAGCGGTAAATCTCTAATCAAAAATAGAGATGTCCTACATTTTACCTACATCCCAAATGTAATCTATCATAGAGATGAAGAACAAGAAAAAGTAACCCAATCACTCTTACCAATCTTAAAACAATCAAGACCGTCCAACCTGCTTGTTTACGGCAAGCCAGGAACTGGTAAAACATTGATTATCAAAAAGGTTCTATCCAAAATTCAAACAAGGGTTGAAAAAAGCACCTTCCCAATAAAAATGGCATATGTGAATTCAAAGAACGAAACAACACTTTACGGACTATTAGTGAGCTTTGGAAGACAGCTGACCCAGAATCAATCCGAAAAAGACCTATTTCCTACAACTGGCCTTGCAATCAGTGAGATCTTCAAACGAATCCTCAAAACAATCAATGATAACCACTTTAACACAATCTTTGTTATAGATGAAATCGATTTTTTAGCTCATTTGGTATCAAAGACTGGTAACGATATACTTTACCAACTAACCAGAGCAAACGAGCGTCTAAAACAAGGCTCGTTAACATTGGTGGGAATATCAAACGATCTTACTTTCAAAGAAAGACTTGATCCACGAGTAATAAGCAGTTTGGGCGAAGAAGAAACAATATTCACAAACTACAGTGTTGACCAAATCAAAAAAATCCTAGAAGAAAGAATCAAGGAAGCCTTTACTGAAAACACCATAGAGGATTCCGCATTAAACTTGTGTGCGGCGATGGCTGGCCGAGAGCATGGCGACGCAAGACGGGCAATTGATCTATTAAGAGTTGCAGGCGAAATTGCCGAACGAGAGCAATCCGAAAAAGTCAAAGAGGAACACATTCGAACCGCCTCACAAAAAATGGAGGAAGACAAAGAAGTCACGGCACTCCGGTCATACCCACTTCATGAAAAGCTCCTAATTCTTGCTGTTATGAAGGCTACAGGGCTTTCTACCGGAGAAATCTATACTGCATATAAAACCCTCTGCAAAACCACACGACAAAAGGAGCTGACACAAAGACGTGTTACCCAAATGCTAAGCGAAATCGAAATGTCAGGAATAATCTCAGGCAAGATAGTCCACCAAGGAATTCATGGGAGAACGAAAAAATACTCACTCACAATATCCACTGAGACAGTAAAGGACACTTTTAGAAACGAAGCAACACTTGAAGATGTTATCTAATTTGAGGTAAAGTCTTTTGTGTATACTTTGAAAGTTTTCAAGTTAACCAAGACGGCTAAACCAGAAGTCGGCATGATTCCAATACCCACCTGAAATGGGGTCTGCGATTGCCAAGCGCCAGAATTTATGATTAATACTCCCTTATACAGATCAAAACCAGCTACATGTACATGACCCGCATGAAAAATGTCCGGAACCTCATCAATCACCATAAAATCTTCTAGTTCTGGGGCAAGTGGAGTCTGAGCACCGTAAATTGGACTTAGGTGTCTAGCTTTTAACAAGTACTGCATTACCTTGGAAGGTTTGTCGTAACTAAGGCCAGGAGTAGTTTTTACAATATCATCTACACTTTGACCATGAAAGATCAACACTTTAACGCCATTAAGAGAGATCATCGCGGGATTACCAATCATGAAAAAGTTTTTTCGCCCCCAAAGATTTGGATTGTATTTTGCGGGCATCGCTGGTTGCGGAAGTGCCCTCCTTCCAGGATCATGATTTCCAGGAGATATGAAGACTTTGATGTGTTTTGGGATTTTATCCAAAACCTCAAAAACTAATCTCAACTGTTCATCTGTATTAAGAGCGAC
>Ga0187894_10007750_pt1 | contig 10007 bp, 8 predicted proteins | sample GBC1701081metaG_FD_136650 | JGI IMG/M metagenome (GOLD analysis project Ga0187894, IMG submission 136650) | White microbial mat communities from a lava cave in the Kipuka Kanohina Cave System on the Island of Hawaii, USA - GBC170108-1 metaG ... | reverse complement strand
CGGGGTACTACTCGGCCGTCATGGCCGAGATGGTCGGAAGTAATGGGCGCGTTATCGCGGTAGAGGTGGATGGGGGGCTGGCGGCGCGGTCCCGGAAGAATCTCAGGCGATATGGGCAAGTAGAAGTTGTGAGCGGCAACGGCGTCTCCCACGATCCCGGACGTGTCGATGCCATCCTCGTGAACGCCGGCGTCGCGAGCCTGCCCGCGGCGTGGCTGGAGATCCTGCGCGCGCGGGGGCGGCTCGTCGTGCCGTTCACGACCGGCGACGGCGGCGGCCGGATTCTCAAGGCGACGAAGGCGGCGCGGCGCTGGCGGGCGCGATTCGTCGGCCATGTGGGCATCTTCCCGTGCATCGGCGCCCGGGGCAGCGCTGACGAAGCCCGGCTCAAGAAGGCGCTCGCCGGCGGCGACGCAGAGAAAGTTCGCTCGCTGCGGCTCGACCGCCACGAGCGCGGGCGCGATTGCTGGCTGCACCACCGGCACTTCTGCCTTTCGCGCAGGTCTTCCTGAAGGCCATGCAGGAACTGAACGACTACCTGCGCTTCGTCGTCACGCTCACGGCGGTCGTTGATCCCTTTCTTGGCGTGCCGTTCTTCCTCGCCTTCGAGGGCGCGCGCACGGAAGGCGAGCGGCGGCGGCTGGCGTGGGTGATCGCGGTAACGGTGTTCGCAGTGCTGGCGGTGTCCGCTCTGGGCGGCGAGGGGATCCTCGTGCTGATCGGCGCGAGCCTGCCGGCGTTTCGCGTGGGCGGGGGCCTGGTGCTGCTGCTGATGGCGCTTGCGATGCTGAACGCGCAGGCGGGCGGGGTGCGGCAGTCGCACGCCGAGGCGAAGGAGCTGCAGGCGGGCGAAGTGGGCGGCGTGGTGCCGCTCGCGATCCCGCTGCTGGCCGGCCCTGGCGCGATCAGCACCACGATCATCGCGGCGGAGAAGGGGGGCGCCGCGCATCTCGCCGTGCTCATCGGCTGCATTGCGCTGGTCTGCGTCGTCACATGGGCGGCGCTGCGGCAGGCGAGCCTTATCGCGGACCGGCTCGGCGTCACCGGCCTGAATGTGGCGACGCGCATCCTCGGCCTGCTGCTCGCCGCGATGGCGGTGCAGACCATGGCCGAAGGCCTGCGGGCGCTTTTTCCCGGCCTCGCCGGTTAGTCCGCGGCTCCGCAGGTAAAATTCGGCCTCCAACAGAGAGGCTGCAGATGCGGATTGGTGTTCCCGCCGAGACGTTCGCGGGCGAGAAGCGCGTTGCCACGGTTCCCGAGGTGGTCGAGAAGCTGGTCAAGCTCGGCTTCCAGGTCTCGGTGCAGTCCGGCGCCGGGGATGCGGCGAACTTCGCCGACGACACGTACAAGGCGGCGGGCGCCGGGATCGCGCCCGACGCAAAAGCGCTCTGGTCCGCCGCCGACATCGTCTTCAAGGTGCGCGCGCCTGCCGCCGAAGAGGTCGGCCTGATGCGCCAGGGCCAGACGCTGATCGGCTTCATTTGGCCCGCGCAAAATCCCGACCTGATGCAGAGCCTCGCCTCGCGCAAGGTCACCGTGCTCGCCATCGACGCGCTGCCGCGCATGCTGAGCCGCGCGCAGAAGATGGACGCGCTCACCTCGATGGCCGGCATCACCGGCTACCGCGCCGTGATCGAGGCCGCGCATGCTTTCGGTCGCTTCCTGACCGGCCAGATCACCGCCGCCGGCAAGGTGCCGCCGGCCAAGGTGTTCATCGCCGGCGCCGGCGTGGCGGGCCTTGCCGCGATCGGCACTGCCGCCAGCCTGGGCGCCATCGTGCGCGCGAACGACACGCGTGCGGAGGTGGCAGACCAGGTGGTCTCGCTGGGCGGCGAGTTCGTGAAGGTCGAGTACGAGGAGGAGGGCTCCGGCGGCGGCGGTTACGCCAAGGTGATGAGCGAGGGCTTCCAGCAGGCCCAGCGCGAGATGTACGCCAGGCAGGCGAGGGAGGTGGACATCATCATCACCACCGCGCTGATTCCGGGCAAGCCGGCGCCGAAGCTGATCACCGCTGACATGGTGAAATCCATGAAGCCCGGCAGCGTGATCGTCGACCTCGCGGCCGAGCAGGGCGGCAATTGCGAGTTGACCGAGCCCGGCCAGTCCGTGGTGAAGCACGGCGTGACGATCGTCGGCTACACCGACCTGCCCAGCCGCCTCTCGAAGCAGTCCTCCACCCTCTATTCGACCAACCTGTTCCGGCTGACCGAGGAACTCTGCAAGACCAAGGACGGCGTCATCAACGTCAACATGGAGGACGACGCCATCCGCGGCCTGACCGTGATCAAGGACGGCAGCATCACCTGGCCCGCGCCGGCGCCGAAGCTGCCCGCGCCTCCCAAGGCTGCTGCGCAGGAAAAAAAGCCGGCGCCCGCGGCCAAGGGCCACGGCCATGGCGCGGGCGAGCCGCTGTCGGCCGGCGCGCTCAGCGCGACCTTTGCGGTCGGGGCGGTGATTTTCTGGCTGATCGGCGCCTACGCGCCCGCGGCCTTCCTCGGCCACTTCACCGTGTTCGTGCTCGGCTGCTTTGTCGGCTACATGGTGATCTGGAACGTGACGCCGTCGCTGCACACGCCGCTGATGAGCGTGACCAACGCGATCTCCAGCATCATCGCCATCGGCGCGCTGGTGCAGATCGCGCCAGGCGCGGGGATGGGCGGCGGCCGCCCCGACGAACTCATCAAGTGGCTGGCGGTGATCGGCATCGCGCTCACCTGCATCAACATGTTCGGCGGCTTCGCGGTGACGCGGCGCATGCTGGCCATGTTCCGGAAGTAGGGGCGCGGCCATGTCCGAGAGCCTCACCACGGTCGCTTACCTCGGCGCCACCATCCTCTTCATCCTGTCGCTCGGCGGTTTGTCCAACCCGGAGACCTCGCGCCGCGGCAACCTGTACGGCATGATCGGCATGACCGTCGCCGTGCTCGCTACGGTGCTCGGTCCGCGCGTCGCCGCCGGCGGCATTCCCTGGATCGTCGGCGCCATGGTCGCGGGCGGCGCGATCGGCCTCTACGCGGCGCGCACTGTGCAGATGACGCAGATGCCCGAACTGGTCGCGTTGATGCACAGCCTGGTCGGCCTCGCCGCGTGCCTGGTCGGTTTTGCCAGCTACATCGACACCTCGATCCAGTTCACGGGCGCCGACAAGGTCGTCCACGAGCTGGAGATCTACGTCGGCATCCTGATCGGCGCGGTGACGTTTTCGGGCTCGGTGATCGCCTTCGGCAAGCTTTCGGGCAAGATCGGCGGCAAGCCGCTGCTGCTGCCGGCGCGCCACTGGATCAACCTTGCCGGCCTGCTCGGCGTGATCTGGTTCGGCAGGGAGTTCGTCGCGGCACCCTCCATCCAGGCCGGCATGACGCCGCTCATCGTCATGACCGTGATCGCGCTGCTCTTCGGCATCCACATGGTGATGGCGATCGGCGGCGCCGACATGCCGGTGGTGGTGTCGATGCTGAACAGCTACTCGGGTTGGGCGGCGGCGGCGACCGGCTTCATGCTGTCGAACGACCTCCTCATCGTCACCGGCGCGCTGGTGGGCTCCTCGGGCGCGATCCTCTCCTACATCATGTGCAAGGCGATGAACCGGCATTTCGTCGCAGTGATCGCGGGCGGCTTTGGGACCGGAGGCGGCGCGCCGGCGGCGGCCAAGGGTGAGCAGCCGGCGGGCGAAGTGGTGCCGGTCAGCGCGCCCGACACGGCGGGCCTGCTGCGCGACGTGAAGAAAGTGATCATCGTGCCGGGCTACGGCATGGCGGTGGCCCAGGCACAGCACACGGTCTTCGAGATCACGAAGCTGCTGCGCGAGAAGGGCGTCAACGTGCGCTTCGGCATCCATCCGGTCGCAGGGCGCATGCCCGGGCACATGAACGTGCTGCTGGCGGAAGCCAAGGTGCCCTACGACATCGTCATGGAGATGGACGAGATCAACGCCGATTTTCCCGACACCGACGTGGCGATGGTGATCGGCGCCAACGACATCGTGAACCCGGCGGCGCAGGACGATCCCTCCAGCCCGATCGCCGGCATGCCGGTGCTGGAAGTATGGAAGGCGAAGACCTCGATCGTGATGAAGCGCAGCATGGCCTCCGGCTATGCGGGCGTCGACAACCCGCTCTTCTACAAGGACAACAACCGCATGTTGTTCGGCGACGCCAAGAAGATGCTGGACGAGGTCCTTGCTGCGCTGAAGTCCTGATATAGCGGAACTTTTCTCCCTTTCGGGCATCAGTTTCCAAAGGGGGGAAACAAATGCAGGACCTTGCGTGGTTCCTGCCGGCGTGGCCGCCCGCGTTCGGCGATCTTGTCGTGTTCGGCGCGCTGCTGATCGCGGGCCTCCTCGGCGGCGAGTTGATGCATCGCCTCGCGGCGCTGCCGCGCGTCACCGGCTACGTACTGGTGGGCGTCGCCTGCGGTCCGTACGCGCTCGGCCTCGTGCAGGCGCCGCTCTTTGCCGGCGCGCGCGTGTTCGTGGACCTCGCGCTCGGCCTTATCGTGTTCGAACTGGGGCACCGCTTCGACCTCGACTGGCTGTCGCGCAACCGTTGGCTGGCGTTCGCCGCGATCGGCGAGAGCATCGGCGCCTTCTTCGCGATCTACGCCGGGCTTCTCTACTTCGATTACCCGCCGCTGCTCGCCGCCTGCGCCGCCGCGGTCGGCACTGCGACCTCGCCGGCCGTCGTGAGCCTGATTGCGCACGAGCTGCGCGCCTCCGGGCAGATCACCGAGCGCATGTTCCTGTTCACGGCGGTCAACTGCGTGTTCGCCTACGTCGCGCTGATGCTGTTCATGCCGCTGGTGCACCTGCAGCACGAGACCAGCTGGCGCTCGGCGATCCTGCATCCGCTCTACCTGCTGGGCGGCGCGGTGCTGCTCGGCTTCGCCGGCAGCCAGCTGCTGCTGCTGATCGCGCGCTGGATCGGCAAGCGCGAGGACCGCCAGTTCATCCTGCTGGTGGCGCTGGTGGTGCTGGTGGTCGGCGGCGCCCGCTCGCTCAACCTGCCGGTGGTGGTGGCGCTGCTGACGCTGGGCATGCTGGCGCGCAACCTCGACTACGACCACGTGCTGCTGCCGCTGCGTTTCGGCTACGCCGGCCAGCTCCTGTTCGTGGTGCTGTTCGTGCTGACCGGCGCCAGCCTGGAGTTCGGCGGCCTGGAGGTCATGGCGGTGGCCGCGGCCGTCGCGTTGTTCGTGGTGACGCGCTTTCTCGGCAAGGCGGTGGCGATCCTCGCGCTCGGCCGCCTCTCCGGGCTGCGCGCCGGCGGCGCCGGCCTGCTGTCGCTGTCCCTCATGCCGATGTCGGGCCTGGCGGTGGTGATGGTCTACGATACAGCGGCGCTGTACCCGAGCTTCGGCGCGGAGCTCGCCACGGTGGTGCTGTCCGCCGTGGCGGTGCTGGAGCTGCTCGGGCCGCTCGCCACGCAGTTCGCGCTCAAGCAGGCCGGCGAGACGCATCCGGAAACATGACGGAGGCCGCGATGGAGTTCAGGCGCTCCGGCTCGCTCAGCCTGGGCATCGAGCTGGAGCTGCAGCTGGTGCGCGCGCACGACCGCGACCTCGCGCACGAGGCCGGCGACCTGATCGAGCGCCTGGCGCGCAGGAAGGTCCCGGGCGAGGTGAAGCCGGAAGTGACCCTCAGCATGATCGAGCTGAACAGCTCGATCCAGACCGATTACGCCGGCGCGCTGGCGGAGCTGGATGCGCAGCGCGCGGTGGTGGCCGAGGCCGCGGGCATGCTCAACCTCGGGGTCTGCGGCGGCGGTACCCACCCGTTCCACGACTGGGCCGAGCGGCGCGTCTACCCGGCGCCGCGCTTCAGGGCGGTGACCGAGCGCTACGGCTACCTCGCCAAGCAGTTCACGGTGTTCGGCCAGCACATCCACCTCGGCTGCGCCGACGGCGACCAGGCGGTGTACCTGGTGCACATGCTGACGCGCTACATGCCGCACTTCATCGCGCTGTCGGCCGCCTCGCCGTTCTCGCAGGGCGAGGACACCTCGTTCCAGTCCTCGCGCCTGACCGCGGTGAGCGCCTTCCCGCTCTCGGGCCACATGCCGTTCGTGCCCGACTGGGCGGCGTTCCTCGAATACTTCGCAACCATGCGCGGCTACGGCATCGTCGAGGGCATGAAGGACTTCTACTGGGATATCCGTCCCAAGCCCGAGTTCGGCACCATAGAAATCCGCGTCTGCGACACCCCGCTCACGGTGCGCCGCGCGGCGCAGTTGGCCGGCTACGCGCAGGCGCTCGCCGCCTGGCTGCTGCACGAGCGCACGCGCGAGCCGAGCGCCGCGGTCTACCAGGTCAACGCCTTCAACCGCTTCGAGGCCTGCCGCTTCGGCCACGCCGGCCAGCTGGTCGATCCCTACAGCCGCCGCCGCAGGCCGATCGGCGAGGACGTCCTCGACACGATCGCGGCGGTGATGCCGCAGGCCGCGCGGCTGGGCTGCGTCGAGGCGCTGCGCGCGCTCGCCGAGGACGTGCGCCGGGGCTACTCGGATGCGGGCTGGCTGCGCGAGCGGCGCGCGGCGACCGGCTCGCTCGCCGACGTGGTGCGCGAGTCGGCCGCGCTGTGGTCCGGAACGGACCGTTCCACCCGCCTATAATCCGCCCCCACGAAGAGGAGGGTTGAATGAAAAGCGTCGCGCTGCGCCTGCTGGCGCGCGAAAGGGGATGGTTCGCCGGCGCGGTGATCGTCGGCGCGGGCGCCGCGACGCTGGGCGTGCCGGTGGACTTCGTGCTGTTCGCGCTGACGCTCGCCGGCGTGGCGCTGTTCCACCACCACACGCTGCAGGTGGCGCTGGCGGGCCTGGCGGTGATCACGCTCTACAAGCTCGGTTTCGCCGGCTTCAAGGCCGGGCCGGGTCTCGGCGGCCTCGGCCGGCACCTGCTGCACGAGTGGGTGATCCTGACCAACCTGCTCGGGCTGCTGCTCGGCTTCGCGCTGCTGTCGAACCACTTCGAGAAGAGCCACGTGCCGGCGGTGCTGCCGCGCTGGCTGCCCGACGACTGGAAGGGCGGCTTCGTGCTGCTGGCGATGATCTTCGTGCTCTCGTCCTTCCTCGACAACATCGCCGCGGCGATCATCGGCGGCACCATCGCCGCGGCGGTGTTCCGGCGCAAGGTCCACATCGGCTACCTCGCCGCCATCGTCGCCGCCTCCAATGCGGGCGGCGCGGGCAGCGTGGTGGGCGACACCACCACGACCATGATGTGGATCGCGGGCGTGAGGCCGGTGGATGTGCTGGAAGCCTACGTGGCGGCGTTCGTGGCGCTGTTCATCTTCGGCATCCCCGCGTCGCTGACGCAGCACCGCTATTCGCCGATCGTCAAGGACGCGACATTCGAGGGGCGCATCGACTGGGCCCGGCTCAGCATCGTCGCCGTCATCCTCGCCGCCGCGATCGCGGCGAACGTGGCGATGAACCTGAAATTTCCCCAGTACTCGGACAGCTTCCCGTGGATCGGCGCCGCGGTCTGGGGGGCGATCCTCGTCAGCGCGCCCTGGCGCCGTCCCGACTGGTCGCTGCTCCCCGAGGCGCTGAAGGGCTCGCTGTTCCTGCTCTCGCTCATCCTCTGCGCCTCGATGATGCCGGTGGAGAAGCTGCCGGCCGCCTCGTGGCAGACCGCGTTCGGCCTGGGCTTCGTCTCGGCGGTGTTCGACAACATTCCGCTCACTGCGCTGGCGCTAAAGCAGGGCGGCTACGACTGGGGCTACCTTGCCTACGCGGTCGGCTTCGGCGGCTCGATGATCTGGTTCGGCTCGAGCGCCGGGGTTGCGCTCGCCAACCTGTACCCGGAGGCGAAGTCGGTGGGCCTGTGGCTGCGGCACGGCTGGCAAGTGGCGGTGGCTTACGTGATCGGCTTTTTCGTGCTGCTCGCGGTGCTCGGCTGGCAACCGAATGCACCGCACAAATCGCAGCCGGCGGCCCAATTGCCAGCGCCGTCCGCAGGACTCCATTTCACATCGTGAAGTTGTCTTGCGGTCGATGGAAGCGGCGGAGTAGAATTTCCCGGTTCTCACCTAGGAGGAGACACGAATGAGCAAGGACCAAGTCAAGGCTTCGCGCCGCAAGTTCATGTCCGGCGCCGCGGCCGCCACGGCCGGCGCCGCGACGCTCGGTTTCCCGATGATCGCCAAGGCGCAGGGCCCGATCAGCATGCGCTGGCAGTCGACCTGGCCGGCGAAGGACATCTTCCACGAGTACGCCAACGACTTCGCCAAGAAGGTCAACGACATGACCGGCGGCGATCTCAAGATCGAGGTGCTGCCGGCAGGCGCGGTGGTGCCCGCGTTCGGCCTCTTCGACGCGGCGTCGAAGGGCACCCTGGACGGCGGCCACGGCGTGCTGGTGTACCACTACGGCAAGCAGAACGCGCTCGCGCTGTGGGGCTCGGGCCCGGCCTTCGGCATGGACGCCAACATGCTGCTGTCCTGGCACAAGTACGGCGGCGGCAGGGAGTTGCTCACCAAGCTCTACGCCTCGGTGGGCGGCAACATCGTTTCCTTCCCCTACGGCCCGATGCCGACCCAGCCCCTCGGCTGGTTCAAGAAGCCGATCACCAAGGCCGAGGACTTCAAGGGCCTCAAGTTCCGCACGGTGGGCATCTCCATCGACGTATTCACGGCGCTAGGCGCGGCGGTCAACGCACTGCCCGGCGGCGAGATCGTGCCGGCGATGGACCGCGGCCTGCTGGACGCGGCCGAGTTCAACAACGCCACCTCCGACCGGATCCTCGGCTTCGCCGACGTTTCCAAGGTTTGCATGCTGCAGAGCTACCACCAGAACGCCGAGCAGTTCGAGATCATGTTCAACAAGACCAAGTTCGACGCTCTGCCCGCCAGGATGAAGGCGATCATCGAGAACGCGGTTGAGGCTTCTTCGCAAGACATGTCCTGGAAGGCGGTGCACCGCTACTCGCAGGACTACGAGGAGCTGCAGACCAAGGACAAGGTGCGCTTCTACAAGACGCCCGATGCGGTGCTGCAGCGCCAGCTCACCGGCTACGACGCGGCCGCGGCGAAGAAGGCCGAGGGCAACGCCATGTTCAAGGAGATCGAGGCCTCGCAGAAGGCGTTCGCCGCGCGCGCGGTGAAGTGGGACCTCGACACCAACGTGAACCGGCGCATGGCCTACAATCACTATTTCGGCAAGCCGGCGGCTGCCCCGAAGAAAGCGTAGGCTGACAGCACGCTGACGGGCCATCCGGCGCAAGCCGGGTGGCCTTTTTCTTTCCTCCGCGTCATGCAGAAAACACTGCTCTTCGTCGACAAGGTAAGCACCTGGGTCGGGCACGCGTTCTCGTGGCTGATCGTCGGCCTCACGCTGCTGGTGACCTGGGAAGTGTTCTCGCGCTATGCGCTGGACAACCCGCACGCCTGGGCGTTCGACGCCATGAACATGCTCTACGGCACGCTGTTCATGATGGCGGGTGCCTACACGCTGGCGAAGAACGGCCACGTGCGCGGCGACGTGCTGTACGGTTTCTTCCGGCCGCGCACGCAGGCGTCCTGGGACCTGGTGCTCTACATCGTGTTCTTCATCCCCGGTGTGATCGCGCTGACCTACGCCGGCTACTTCTACGCCGCCGAGTCCTGGGCCATCAACGAGCATTCGAACGTCACCGCCGACGGACCGCCGATCTACCCCTTCAAGACCGTGATCCCGGTGGCCGGCGCCTTCCTGCTGGTGCAGGGCATCGTCGAGATCATCCGCTGCGCGATCTGCATCCGCCAGGGCGCATGGCCCTCGCGCGAGGAGGACGTCGAGGAAGTCGACGTCGACAAGCTGAAGGAGATGGTGCATGTCACCGACGAGGACCTCGGCAAGGCAGGCGCGCCTTCGGGCAAGGGAACCGGGCAGTGAAGATCCGCAAGGAACTTTGGTTCGGCTTCTCGCTGATGGCGATCATCCTCGCCACGGTGCTGATCTTCACCCCCTGGGGCAACCTCACCGACGCGCACCTGAGCCGCGAGGACCTAGGCGTGCTCGGCCTGCTGATGCTGG
>Ga0187894_10007749_pt1 | contig 10007 bp, 11 predicted proteins | sample GBC1701081metaG_FD_136650 | JGI IMG/M metagenome (GOLD analysis project Ga0187894, IMG submission 136650) | White microbial mat communities from a lava cave in the Kipuka Kanohina Cave System on the Island of Hawaii, USA - GBC170108-1 metaG ... | reverse complement strand
CGCCTGGACGAAGCCAAGCAGTCGCGCTTCCGCAGCCTGCACGACTGCTTCGTGCGCGAATTGAAGCCCGGCGCCCGACCGGTGGAGGCGAGCCCGGCGCTGCTGACCAGCCCCTGCGACGCCATCGTCGGCGCCTGCGGCCGGATCGAGCACGGCCAGCTCATCCAGGCCAAGGGCTTCCCCTATGCGCTGCGCGACCTGCTCGGTGACGGCCCCCTGGTGCAGGAGTTCCGCGACGCCACCTACGCCACGCTGCGGATCACCTCGAGCATGTATCACCGCTTCCACGCGCCCTACGACTGCCGTGTGGAGCAGGTGGTCTACTTCTCCGGCGACACCTGGAACGTCAATCCGATCGCCCTGCGGCGCGTCGAGAAGCTGTTCTGCAGGAACGAGCGCGCGCTGCTGCGCACGCGCCTCGCGGCAGGCGGCCATCCTGTGCTGCTGGTTCCGGTCGCGGCGGTGCTCGTCGCCAGCATCCGCCTGCACTTCCTCGATGTGCTCCTGCACCTGCGCTACCGCGGCCCCAACGTGATCGCCTGCGACGCGAGCTTCGCGAAAGGCGAGGAAATGGGCTGGTTCGAGCACGGCTCGACCATTCTCGTGTTCGCGCCGCGCGGCTTCGAACTTTGCGGAAATGTGACGGACGGCGCGCTGATCCGCATGGGCGAGCCGCTGATGCGGCTGCCCGCACTTTAAGAAAACCGTAACAACCGGCGCTCGCCTAGCATGCGATTATTGCAGGCGCATGTCGGAAAATATTTTCTGGTGGTGGTTCTTCCTCTGCACCGTCGCCGGATTCAACATCCTGGCCTGGACCCTTTCGGCCGCCGCGCTGGAGCGGCGCCGGGCCGTGCTTTCGCCGGACGAATACGACCTGCGCCGGGTTCAGCTGCTGCTGTCGGCCGGCTACGTGCTCGGCTGCGCGTTCCGTTCGGCGCTGCCGGTCTACGACATCCAGCGCTTCTGCCTGTTCGACACCTGGCTCTCCAGCGTGATCGTCGGCCGCTCGGTGGCCACTTTCGCGGAGCTGTGCTTTGCCGCCCAGTGGGCCCTGCTGCTGGGGCAGATCTCGCGCGCCACCGGCAGCGGCGTCGGCAGGGTCACCTCGGCGGTGGTGGTGCCGCTGATCGCCGTGGCGGAGCTGTTCTCGTGGTACTCGGTGCTGACGACCTCGAACCTCGGTCACGTGATCGAAGAATCGATCTGGGCGCTGGCCGCCGGCCTGCTCGTCATGAGCCTGGTGTGGATCTGGCCGCGCTGCGAATCCCGCCTGCGCCCCCTGCTGCTGGCCTGGTGCAGTGCAGGCGTCGCCTATGTCGCGTTCATGTTCCTGGTCGATGTACCCATGTACTGGGCACGCTGGCTCGAGGACGAGGCGAGCGGCCGGCGCTACATGAGCGTCGCGCAGGGGCTGCTCGATGCCTCGCAGCGCTGGACCGTTTCGCACCGGTGGCAGGACTGGCAGAACGAGATCGCCTGGATGTCGCTCTACTTCAGCGTGGCGGTCTGGCTAAGCATCGCGCTGGTGCATGCCCCCGTCCTGAGCCGCGCCGGGATCGGCGCTGGCCGCGACGGCCGCAATCCGGCTAGGCGAGGCTGAGGGAAGCGATCGCCACCGCCGCCCCGAGCGCGGCGCCGGCCAGCACGTCGCTGGGGTAGTGCAGCCCCAGCACCAGGCGCGACAGCGCGACGGCCACGGTCACCGGCACGAGTAACGCGGCAAGCGCCGGATAGTAGGCGGTGGCAACCAGCGTGAAGGCGACCGCGTGCAGCGTGTGGCCGGAAGGAAAGCTGAAGCGGTCGAGCGGCACGGCGCCGGCGGCGATGTGCGCATGCACCTCGAACGGCCGCGGCCGCAGCGTTCCCTTCTTGAGGGTCCGGTAGAGCAGCGTGCAGGCGAGGCCGGCGGCTGCCATGTGCAGCACTGCGAATGCCGCTTCTGCGCCGCTGGCGAGCAGCAGCGCGAGCATCAGCGAGTACCAGACGATGCCGTCGCCGAGCCAGCTCACGGCACGGAACAGGTGCAGCAGCCACTTGATCCGGATCGCGCGGTTGAAGCCGGCGCAGGTACGCACATCCCACTGCCGTATGACCTGCAGCGTCGCGTCAAGCCGCGGCATGGCTCGCTCCCAGTTCCACGCCGCGCGCCGCGCCTGCCGTGGCGCGCAATTCGGCCTCCAGCTCCGCCATCACCCGGTCCCAGCCCAGCAATTCGGCAGCGGCACGCGCCCCCTGCCCTAGCCGGCGCGCGAGGGGCGGGTCGCGCACGAGCGTGGCGGCATGCTCTATGAAGCACAGCCGGTCGTTCAGCGCCGCGAGCAGCCCCGAATGCCGGTGCTGGATGTGCTCATGCGCGGCCGCGTAGTCGTAGGCGAGCACCGCGAGGCCGCTCGCCATCGCCTCCAGCGTCACGTTGCCGAAGGTCTCGGTGGCGCTCGGAAACAGAAACACGTCGGCCGACGCATAGTGCGCAGCGAGGTCTTCGTTCGCGAGCAGGCCGGCGACCAGGATCGCGCGGCTCTCTCCCGCCAGCGCGCGCCGCAGTTCCTGCTCCATCGGTCCCTCGCCGACCAGCACCAGGCGAGTCTCCGGGCGCACCGCGCACATGGCGCGAAATGCGTCCAGCACCACCGGTAAATTCTTCTCGGGCGCAAAGCGGCTGACGCAAAGGGCAACCGGGATCTCCGCCCCGGCGCCCCAGCGCCGGCGCAGCGCGTCGTCCCGCTTCGGCCGCGCGAACAGCGCGCTGTCCACGCCGCGGCCGACCACGCGCAGCCTCTCGAACCCGCGCCGGGCCAGCTCCTCGGCCATCGCGTGCGTCGGCGCCATGGTGCAGTCGGCGCGGTTGTGGAAGCTCTTCAGCCACGCGGTCACCGGACCCGCGAGCCAGCCGACGCCGTAGTGACTGCTGTAGGCGTGGAAATTGGTGCGAAAGTCGGTCGCCACCGGAATCCCCAGCACGCGCGCAGCCGACAGCGCGGACCAGCCGAGCGGGCCCTCGGTCACCACATACACCAGGTCAGGCCTCTCGCTCCGCCATGCGCGCAGCAGCGCGCCCTTCGACGGCAGCCCGATGCGCAGTTGCGGATAGCGTGGAATCCGCACGCCCGGCCGCAGGAACTCTGCGTACCGGATCTCCAGGGTTTCCCTGTCGGCCGGACCCTGCCGCGGCCGCACCAGGCGGATGTCATGGCCCCGGGCACGCAGGCCCTGGACCGCGATGGCGAGCGTGCGCGCCACGCCGTTGACCTCCGGCGGGTAGGTCTCCGTGACTATCGCGATGCGCAACGAACGCTCCGGGGTGCCTGCCATATGCCTTGGCAGGATGCCCCGCGGGCGTGAAATCCCCGTGACGGTCCGGTGAAAATCCGGTTAAAGCAGGACCAGCAGCCAGACCACCGCTACGCAAACCAGCGACAGCATCACCGCGGCGCTGCCGATGTCCTTGGCGCGCTTGGCCAGGCGGTGGTCATCCAGCGACACGCGATCCACCGTGGCCTCGATGGCCGAATTGAGCAGCTCGACCACGAGCACCAGCAGCACGCTGCCGACCAGCAGGGCGCGCTCCGTGCCGCTGCGGCCCAGCCACAGGCCGAGCGGCACCAGCGCCGCGGCCAGTATCAGCTCCTGCCGGAACGCATCCTCGTGGCGTGCCGCGGCGGCAAATCCGGAGAGCGAGTACCCGGTGGCATTGATCAACCGCTGCATGCCGGTCTTGCCTTTGTACGGGCTCTCCATCGCGGCGCGACTCTAGCACGCGCCGGCGTCACGCAAGTTTCACCTCCAGGTCACGGCGCCGTCACGACGCCGCGGGACGAGCGTCTCGCGGCGGCGACGCTCGCCGCCCTTGTCAGCTGGCTGGCGCCAGCGAGCGCAGCAGTTCTTCCTGCGCCATGCTTCCCTTGCCGCGACGCGGCGCCGGCGGTTCGTAGGTGCCTTCGGAATTCATGATCCAGGCCTGGCTCGCGTCGTCGAGATAGGCCTGCAGCCCCTCGGCGACCACGCGCTTCTTGAGTTCCGGATCGAGGACCGGAAAGGCGAGCTCGATGCGGCGGAAGAAGTTGCGGTCCATCCAGTCGGCGCTCGACAGGTAGACGTCATCGGCGCCTTCGTTGTGGAAGCAGAACAGCCGGGCGTGCTCGAGGAACCGTCCGACCACCGAGCGCACCCGGATGTTCTCCGACAGACCGGCGACGCCGGGCCGCAGCGCGCACACGCCGCGCACCAGCAGGTCGATCTGCACGCCCGCCTGCGAGGCATCGTAGAGCTCCTGGATCAGCTCGGGCTCCAGCAGCGCGTTCATCTTGGCGAGGATCCGGCCCGGCTTGCCCTCCTTCGCCAGGCGCGCCTCGTTGCGCACCGCCGCCACCACGCGCTTGTGCAGCGTGAAGGGCGACAGCCACAGGTGCTTCATGCGGGTCGACTTGCCGAGGCCGGTGAGCTGCTTGAACACCTCGTTGACCTCGGAGCAGATCTCGTCGCGCGCGGTGAGCAGCCCGAAATCGGTATACTGGCGCGCCGTGCGCGGGTGGTAGTTGCCGGTCGCGAGGTGCGCGTAGCGCCGCAGCACGCTGCCCTGCGGCCCGTCCTCGCGCCGCACCACCAGCGCCATCTTGGCGTGGGTCTTGTGGCCGACCACCCCGTAGACCACGTGCGCCCCCACTTCCTCGAGGCGCGACGCCCAGGTGATGTTCACCTCCTCGTCGAAGCGCGCCATCAGTTCCACCACCACCGTGACTTCCTTGCCGCGCTTGGCCGCCTCGATCAGGATCTCCATCAGCTCGGAGTCGGTGCCGGTCCGGTACACCGTCTGCTTGATCGCGATGACCTTCGGGTCGGTGACCGAGGTGCGGATGAAGTCGATCACCGGCGTGAACGACTCGTAGGGATGGTGCAGCAGCACGTCCTGCTTCTTCAGCACCGCGTAGATGTCCTTCTGGCCGGCCAGCGCCGGCGGCGGCGCAGGCTGGAACTCCGGGTACTTGAGCTCGGGCTTGTCGACCCGGTCGGTCACCTCGCGCAGCCGGTACAGGTTCACCGGGCCGTCGTTGCGATAGAGGTCGGATTCCGAAAGACCGAACTGCTGCAGCAGGAAGTCCACGGTCTGCTGCGAACAGTTGTCCGCGACCTCCAGGCGCACCGCGTCGCCGAAGTGGCGCTGCAGCAGCTCGCCCTGGATGGCGATGCGCATGTTCTTGATCTCCTCTTCGTCCACGAAGAGGTCCGAGTTCCGCGTGACGCGGAACTGGTGGCAGCCCTTCACCTCCATGCCGGAGAACAGCTCGTCGACGTGCGCGTGCAGGATCGAGGAGAGGAACACGAACGCGTAGTCGGCCCCGGCGACGTCGGCGGGAAGGCGGATCACGCGCGGCAGCGCGCGCGGCGCCTGCACGATCGCGGCGCGCGACTTGCGGCCGAAGGAATCGCGGCCCTCCAGCTCGATCGCCAGGTTGAGCGACTTGTTGAGGACGCGCGGAAACGGATGCGCCGGATCGAGCCCGATCGGCGTCAGCACGGGAAGCAGCTCGCGCATGAAGTAGTCGCGAATCCAGGCGCGCTGCGGCTCGGTCCAGTCTTCGCGCTTGGGGAAGATCACGCCCTGCCTGGCCATCGCCGGCAGCAGCACGCTGTTCAGCAGCCGGTACTGCTCGCCCACCAGCGCGTGCGCCTGGGCCGACACCAGTTCGTACACCTCGGCCGGGCTGCGGCCGTCGGGACCGGATTCCTTGATGCCCGCCTTGATCTGCTCCTTCAGGCCGGCGACGCGGATCTCGAAAAACTCGTCCAGATTGGACGAGACGATGGTGAGGAATCGCAGCCGGTCGAGCAGCGGCACCGCATCGTCGGCAGCCTGCGCCAGCACGCGGCGGTTGAATTCGAGCAGGCCCAGTTCCCGATTGAGGAAATGCGATGGCGGCAGGTTCTTTTTGACCATGGGAGTGCGAGGGGGGACTGCTGCAGCTTGGACCAGCCTACACGAGGAATGTTGCCGTCATATGAAAGCCTGCGAATCCCGCCTCGCGAAGTTATCCACAGGTGTAAGCTCTTGTTTCATCATGCCCCGTCCTGACCTGCTCGCCGCGGTCGATCTCGGTTCGAACAGCTTCCACCTGCAGGTGGGCCGCGTGGTCGGCGGCCAGATCTATCCGCTGGATGCCTTGCGCGAGGTCGTGCGGCTTGGCGCCGGCCTGACCGCGGAAAAGCGCATCGATCGCGCCACCCAGGCGCGCGCGCTGGAAGCGCTGGAGCGCATCGGCGAGCGCCTGCGCGGACTGCCGCGCGGCGCCGTGCGCGCGGTCGGCACCAACACGCTGCGCGTGGCGAAGAACGCGCCGCAGTTCCTGCGCGAGGCCCGCGCCGCGCTCGGGTTTCCCATCGAAGTCATCGCCGGCCGGGAGGAAGCGCGCCTCATCTACCTCGGCGTCGCGCACTCGGTGCCGCGCTCGGCGCACAACCGGCTGGTGGTCGACATCGGCGGCGGCTCGACCGAATTCATCGTCGGCAAGGGCCTGGAACCGCTGCTCACCGAGAGCCTCTACATGGGATGCGTGAGCTACAGCCTGGCCTATTTCCCCGACGGACGGGTCGAGAAGGCGCGCATGAAGAGGGCGGAGCTTGCCGCCCGCCAGGAACTCTCCGGCATGGTGCGCGAATACCGCGCCGCGGGCTGGGAGGAAGCGGTCGGCTCCTCGGGCACCGCGCGCGCGCTCGAAACCATCCTGCGCGAGAACGACTATTCGACCGAAGGCATCACCCTGGAGGGGCTGGAGCGCCTGAAAAACCTGCTGCTGAAGCAGGAGCGCGCCGATCCGGACCGGATCGCCGGCCTGCGCAAGGACCGGGCGCAGGTGCTGCCCGGAGGCCTGGCGATCATGCTGGCCGCGTTCTCCGAGCTGCGCATCGAGAAGATGTCGGTGGCCGAGGGCGCGCTGCGGCACGGTGTGCTCTACGACCTGCTCGGCCGCGTCCAGCACCGCGACATGCGCGAGGCGACGGTGGCGCAGTTCATGCGCCGCTATCACGTCGACACCGCGCAGGCTGAAAGGGTGCGGCTGCTGGCGCTGAAGATCTTCGATTCGATAAGCAGGGACAGGGAGGATCTAGAACCGGACCGCCTCATGCTCGACTGGGCGGCGCGGCTGGCCGAGGTTGGGCTGTCGGTGGCGCACGCGCAGTACCACAAGCATTCTTCCTACGTCCTAAGCAATGCCGACATGCCCGGCTTCTCGCGCATGGAGCAGCAGCGCCTCGCCCGGATCGTGCTCGCGCACCGCGGCAAGTTGGGCAAAATGCAGGACGAAGGCCTGGAAGGAAGCGACTGGACGCTCGTCTTGGCGCTGCGGATCGCGGCGCTGGTGCTGCGCAACCGCACCGATGCGCGCTTTCCGCTTCTGCGCGTGGCCGGCGACGACGCGGGTTACGAGCTCGACCTGCCGGAGGCCTGGCTGGAGGAAAACCCGCTCGCTGCCAGCGCCCTGGAAACCGAGACCGCGCACTGGAAATCGGTCGGGATGACGTTCACGGTGAACGCGCTGTCGGAAAAGAAAGTCGCCCAGCTGCGCGGCTGATTCTCTGCGGGATATCGGCCACCCGGGCGGCAGCCCGGTTCAGCTCGAAACCTTCGTCCACTCCGCCCTCACCCCGAGGCGTGAAACTTCCTGCTCAAGGAATGCGCGATCGACGGCAGTTGCGGCCAGGATGAATCGAATGTCGCGCACGTGCTTGGCCGAGCCGCCCTCTGTCAGGAATTCGAGCTTGCGCAGGATGACGTACTCGGGCGGTGCGATCCAGGCGCCGCTGCCTTCCAGGTCGACGCGGCGCCGGTGCTCCAGCGCCCAGGCGTGCAGCGGATCATCCGCCGCAACGTAGATGTCGGCCTTAAACTGGCTCTTGTGGTGGACCAGATTGAACATGCCGCGCGTGTTGCGCGCCACCTCCTCGAGCAGCTTCGCCTCGGGAGGGACGTAATAGACGTCTTCCGGGAATGCGTCCCGCAGCGCCTGGATATCCCGGACTTTCAGAAGCAGGACGACGTCGATGTCGGCCGTGAGCCGTGGCTCGCCATAGACGCTGGCGGCGACCGACCCGGTGATGCAATAGGGAAGAGCCAGGCGCTCCAGCGGTTCGAGAAACGGCGCGAAGGGGTCAGGTGCCGGCATGGCGCAGCGAGCGGCGCGCTTCGAACTCAAGCCGCTCGGCTGGCCAATCCGGATGCGTCATGCGCAATCCGGCCACGCGCAGGCGGATGCCGGCCGCATACAGCGACGCGACCGCCTCGATCTTCTGCGCCGGCGTCGCGCGCTTCAGCGCTTCGAGTTGAACCGGGTGAATGGGCTCGTCCACGGCGCTGAGATATTACACGCGGCGAAGGACCCGGGCACGGCCCGACCCGCAAACTGCGGGCTAGCGCCGCGGATGGCGGCAACTAGATCGACAAGACCAGGCGAAGCCCTGCCTCGATTTCCGCGAGGAGTCTAGGCGCAAGCCTGCCGACACGCTCCGTCAAAAAAGACTTATCGACCGTCACGACCCGGGAAACGTTGGCGACCGACGGCTTGGATAGCCCGGCGCCACGCAACGGAAGACGCACGTTTCCCGGCGCGTCGGCCAGCCGGAGGTTCGACGTGATGACGATCGCGACAACGGTGCCGATGCGGCTGGCGTTGTAGCTGTCCGCCGAAACGATCAGGAGGGGGCGCCGGAAACCGGGTTCGGACCCGGCGGGTTCGGGCAGCGAGGCCCACCAGGTTTCGCCGCGCCGGATCACCACTTTTCGCGGCTGAGAGACCTGTGCTGAAGGAAAGCAACCCCGGGATCCAGGGACGAGCATTCCGCTTCCGGCCCGTAAACGTCATTCAGCCGGGAAGTGATCAGATCGTCGCGATGCTCCTCCAGGAAAGCTTTCACCGCCTTGGCGTAGAGCTCGCTGCGGGACATGCGCAGACGCTGCGCGAGCTGCTCGGCGGACTTGAATACCGGGTCGGGAAGCGAGATGGCGGTTTTCACCAGTCGAGTATAACACTGGTTATACCAGCCCTGCTCCGGCCCGCACTCAATCCTTCGCGCCCGCCGGCCGGCCCAGCTCGGCCACCAGTTCGCCGACCAGCTCGCGCCGCTTCGGCGTAAGCGCGAGAAAAGCTTCGATGACCTGGCGTTCGCGCGCCCCGCCGCCTGCCACGCACCCTGCGGTTGCTCTGCGCGGGTTGCCGCCCCCTTACCGAGGAGCAACTCGTGCGGATCAATCCCGAGAATGCCCGCCAGCACCCGGATCTTGTCCTGCTTGGGCATATGGCGACCCGTCAGCCAGCCAGAAATCGCTTGCGCGGTGACGGGCGCGCCCTGATAGCGCCGGTTGAACTGCTTCTCCAGCACTGCAGCGCTAGCCTCGATGCCTGCGTCGCGAATGCGCACCTATCCGGACTTCGCGGCGAAGCTCGGGGACGGTCGCCTGTTTGTGATCGAGTACAAGGGCGGCGACCGCTTCAGCGCCGATCAGGAAAGGGAAAAGCGGCTGGTGAGCGAATTGTGGGAAAAGCGCAGCGCCGGCAAGGGCCTCTACCTGATGGCGCAAAAGTCCGACCACAAAGGTCGCGACGTGCGCGAGCAGTTGCTGGCGAAAATCGCCGGCGGGTAGGTCAGAGCAGGTCGGGGGTCAGAACCGCGCGCACCACGACCTGCTTGCCGCCATCGCGCTCGCGGTTTGTCAGCCACCACAGCCCGCCCTTCCTCACGGACCATTCGCTTTCCGCGCCGGACAGCAATACCGCGATGGTGCGACCGAGGTCGGGCTGGTGGCCGACGACGACCACGGCACCCTTGTGCCGGGGCCAGCCGCTTGCCTCGAGGATGTCCGCGGGCGCGGCGCCCGGGGCTAGCCGGTCCACGATCCTGTATTTGACGCCGAGCGCGTCCGCGGTTTCGCGCGCGCGGCGCGCCGGACTCGCGATCACGAGGTAGCGACCGGGCAGGCGCGCCGTCAGCCATTTCGCCATGCGCTCGGCCTG
>Ga0187894_10007748_pt1 | contig 10008 bp, 11 predicted proteins | sample GBC1701081metaG_FD_136650 | JGI IMG/M metagenome (GOLD analysis project Ga0187894, IMG submission 136650) | White microbial mat communities from a lava cave in the Kipuka Kanohina Cave System on the Island of Hawaii, USA - GBC170108-1 metaG ... | reverse complement strand
TCAGAGCCTGTCGTGTTTGATCCGCAATTTCCGCCGCGTGTCCCAACTCCGTCAGAGCGGAGAAAAAACCCAAGAGAATTTTGCCGGTCGCTTCATTGATGCCGCGTGCAGCAAATTCTTTCTCAACGCCTTCGCGTCCGATCTTGTCGAGTTTGTCCAAGGCGATCAGAGCGGCTTCATGTTTCTCCAATGCAACTCCGGCGACCGCAAGTATGCCGGACAACGCCTGGCGGTGATTTAGCCGCACCCAAAAGTCGTTGAAACCAAGTCTCGTCAAAACCTCACAAGCCGCCGTGCAAATCTCCGTCTCGACGATCATCGATCGCGAACCAAGCACGTCGACGTCGCATTGATAAAATTCCCTGAACCTCGCGCGAGCGGGACGATCCGCCCGCCACACGGGCTGAATCTGATAACGTTTGAAAAACTTCGGCAACTTGTTGCGATACTCCGCCACCACGCGTGAGAGTGGCACCGTCAGGTCGTAACGCAGCGCGAGATCCGCTTCGCCCGTGCTCTCGTGCACGCCGCGCTTCAGTATTTTGAAGATGAGTTGACTACCTTCTTCGCCATACTTGCCCGTCAAGGTCTCGATGTTTTCAACCGCCGGAGTTTCGAGCGGTTCAAAACCGTAGCGCTCGTAGACCTCCTTGATCACACCGATGACGTATTCACGTTTGCGAACTTCGCGGGGCAGAAAGTCGCGCATGCCGCGAGGCGGTTGAGTGTTTTGGGGTTGAGTCTTCGTCGAAGGCATTACTTAAAGATAGAGAACCCTGCGTAAATTACAAACTGGTTCTGATGCAAAGCGTGAGAGCCAAGGTTGCGAGTAGCTTTAGACTAGGTTTCATCCAGTATCCTCTTATAGTTTTGTTTCCCGCAAAGGCGCAAAGACTTAAAGTTGTTTTGAGTCTTGCTTTCCTTTGCGCCTTGGCGCCTTGGCGGGAGATTTATCTGGAAAACTCTTCTAAGTACTCCCGCGTGTAATTCACGTAGTTCTGCCAAAAGTGAGCGAGGTCAGCCACTTCCTGATCAGTCAGCGGCCGCTTCACTCGCGCCGGGGTTCCCATGACCAGCGAGCGCGGTGGAATCACCGTTCTTGGACTCACGAGCGATCCAGCCGCGACCAACGAAAACTCACCGATACGCGCGTCGTCGAGCACGAGTGAACCGATGCCGATCAACGATCCCCGTTCAACGTGGCAGCCGTGCAACGTCACGCTGTGGCCGACTGTAACCTCTTCTTCGAGGATCGTCGGGTGCGTTCCGTTCTGCACGTGGATCACGCAATTGTCCTGAAGGTTTGAACGATCGCCGATGCGAATGAAGTGAATGTCGCCGCGCACGGTGCAATTGCACCAGATGGAGGCTTCTTCGCCAAGATGCACGTCGCCGATGACTTGGGCGCTTGGGTCCACGTACGCGGTTGGGTGAATCTGCGGGTGAACCCCACGAAATGGTCTAATCATGGTTTTTTGGATAGTAACATAGAGCCACAGATCACAACGATTGTGCTAAATTGCATCCATGACCCGGCGCTTCCTCTCTCTCTTCTTGCTCTTGTTACTCGTCAGCGCGACCTCGTGCAGTGGCTCGCTGTTCAAAGTGAAGCCCACAACAGAGCTGCCGCCGCTGGCGGAAAACACACGCAGCGCGGACGCCGGCGGCGTAACGGTTCGTGTAGCGCCGCTCTGGTCAGACGAAGAGAGCCAGGAACTCTTTGAAGCAAATCTGCCGCTCGGCGGCGTTCTGCCCTTGCGGGTGGAGTTGGCGTTTCAGAGCGGCGTGCCGGTGGAATTAAAGAAGGCGAAGTTTCGTTTGCGCGACAGTCAGAATCGCGAGTGGAAACTGTTGTCGCCGAAGAGCGCTATCTCCCACATCCTGAAGACAAACGGGATCAAGCTTTACAATCCCAAGGCACGGAACCAATTTGAACGAGAGTTTGGCGCTTACGGGATCGATCTCAAGACGCCGCTCTCCGCCAGCGATCCGCGCCGGGAGGGATTCCTGTTTTTTCGGACGCCAGATAAAAAAGCGGTAACCGCCGAACAACAGCTAACGCTGACTGTCGAACGGTTACCGCAGACCGCATCAATTACGGTCCAGTAAAGCCATCCACAGATTAACTATCTTTCTCTGCGTAATCTGTGGATTGCGTAGTTAACCTCTTGGACCAGTGGCCCTCACGGTCACTTCCGTTCCGGCCTCAAGGTTGAGATCGTTCCGGCCCTGAACGTAGACCGAACCAGCACCGGCGCCAGCGCCGATCACCGCACCGATCGCTGCGCCTTTACCGCCACCGGCAATCGCACCAATGATGGCGCCAACGGCCGTACCGATCGCAGTGCGCTGCACGGTTTTGTTGGTCTGATTACTGTCGCGAACTGCACCTTCGTTATCGACGCGAACTACATCACCCTCCGGCGTCCGAACAGTCTCGAGAATGCCCGCAAAGCGATAAGTTCTGCCGTTACGCAAGCGAATGGTGTCGAAGTCCAACGTCATCCCCGACCGTCCGGTGATACGTCCACTTCGCTCAACGCTGGCGACGTAACCTTCAATGGTTGCGCCTTCGTACTGACCGGGCGAACGAACCGTCATCGTGAACCGATCGTTCTGACGGACGTTCTGCGTCGAGAGATCGTTGTTCAGCACGGCGACCAGCTGCGTTCCATCTGGAATGACAAAGTTACCGGCCACGCCGCCAACGTCGTTGTCTTCCCGATTGGTGTCGTAGATGTTCAACTGAGCGACATCAGAAGTTCGATCGTAGTAAGTCCGGACCGTCACTGGTTGGTTCACACGATCGCTGTAAAGCGTGCGCGTCACCAGCAGTTGCCGGCCGTTCTCAATCGGATCGAACGTGACGGTGAAATCGTTAGCTCGTTCACCGGTCCGCGTGATCGTCAACGTGTCACCCTGGAACGCCGCACGAACTCTGACCTGGCGCCCGCCAGGAGTTGTTTCAACCTGTTCGCGGCCGTCAGCCGTGAAATTAATCTGCGGCGCGCGGGTTGACGCGATCGTCACCGCTGTACCACGACGATCGATCGCCAGCATGTTTGGCGGATCCAGACGTCTCAGCAGTGAGTCGTAAACACGCTGGCGTTCTGCCAGCGAGAGATTCCTCGTCGCCGCATCAACAGCCTGGCGCGGATCGTCGCCACGGCTCGAGTTAAGACTGAACGTTCCCGTAAGATCGCGGCGCGTGCCGGAATTGTCGTTAGGAAGATTCGACCAGTTCCACGCAACGTTGTAAGCGCTCGCGAGACGATCGAGGTCCTGCCGCAGCGTGTTCCAGTTGTTTTCTGTCTGGTACGACAACTGGCGATTGGCGATGTAGTTGTTCAGGTACGACGCCGGGTCGAGCACGTTGCGCACGTCTGAAGCAGTTGACTGGCGACTGTTCACGCGGTTGCGCAGTTGGACCAAAGCAGTTTCAAACTCGCTCAACTGGCGACGAGTTTCGTCTGCCGAGTAGCGATCCGTCACGCGGTTCAGGTCCATGCGGAAGTTACGGCTGAATGTAGTCGAAAGCGTGTTAAGCCGCTGCACCAACTGCCGCATCTGCGCGTCGCTCAGGTTGTAGTCGTTATAGTTGCCGCTACTACCGCTGCCCCAACTCGGAGTCAGGTTGAAGTAGCCGGCTAGTTGGTCGAGATCGGACCTAAGCGACTGCCACTCGCGCTGCGTTCCCGCGCCGATTCGATTGTCCCGGAAAAAATTGTCAATAAGCGCGCCACGGTCCAGCACAACGCGCGCGTTGCTCGAATTGGCACGGCCTGAACTGAGCCGCCGGTCGAGCTGGTTAACTGCAACTTCAAAATCAGAAACTAGACGATTGAGATCGTCGACACGATATGCATTTCGATCGGACGCGTTTTGCACCGCTCGCTGTAGAGAGTCAGTGCGCGATTGAATCCGCCGGACGACATCGCGAATGGCCGACTGGTTGCCAAACTGGGCCATGCCACTCGAGGCCAGTCCGGTAAGTACAACCGTCACCAAAATGCCTCTCAATATTGTTATTCGGGCTGTTTTCATCTCTCTCTTCCTCCTTCGCTCGGAGGTGCACCTTCAAACGTTGTGCCAGCGGGCGAACTATTGCAGAAGAGAGGCGTTTTCGTGGCGATTTGAACGAAGGGCGAGGGTGAAAACCGTACGTACGGCTGACTCGATTACCAACAAATTTGTATCGGGTTCTACCTTTTGGGATGTAGCCGCAAGGCGACAAGCTCTTCTCTTACGAAATAGTTCGGCAACAAACGGGGTCCCTCCCGCGCAACCCTGAGGCTATCCGGTGGAGCCGAACCCGCCTGCGCCGCGTGCGGTTTCGTCGAGATCGTTTACCCATGTCGCTTGTGGTGTGATGATCTTCTCGATGATGAGCTGGCAGATCTTGCTTCCGGCGGGAAGTTCTATTGCCGCGTCGCTGGTGTTGTAGAGCACGCAACAAAGCTCGCCGCGATAATCCGAATCGATCACGCCCGCGAGCGTGTCGAGTCCTTGTTTCACAGCAAGCCCGGATCGCGGCGCAACACGTCCATAGAACCCATGCGGAATGGCAACCGCGAGACCAGTCCTCGCGATCGCGCGTTGGCGCGGTTCGATAACTAGATCTTCAATCGAGCAGATGTCGAGGCCGGCGGCGAACGAACTCCCACGGACAGGAAGAATTGCTTTTGGATCAAGTTGCTTAAAACGGAGAACGTCGACGGGAGTTGTCATCGGTAGCTTTTCATCCGTTGGATCTGTGGCTCACATCTTCGGCAGCGTGACGCCGCGTTGGCCCTGGTACTTGCCGCCGCGGTCTTTGTATGACGTTTCGCAAACGTCATCTTCATCGGATTCGAAGAACACTACTTGTGCGACACCCTCGTTGGCGTAGATCTTCGCCGGCAGCGGTGTCGTATTGGAGAACTCGAGGGTCACGTAACCTTCCCACTCCGGTTCGAACGGCGTGACGTTCACGAGAATGCCGCAGCGCGCGTAGGTGCTCTTGCCGAGACAGATCGTCAGCACATTGCGCGGAATACGGAAGTATTCGACGGTGCGCGCGAGCGCAAAACTGTTAGGCGGAATGATTACTGAGTCGCCTTTGATATCGACAAAGTTTCCGTCATCGAATTTCTTCGGATCGACGATCGTGCTGTTGATGTTCGTGAAGAGTTTGAACTCGTCGGCGCAGCGGATGTCGTAGCCGTAGCTGGACGTGCCGTAAGACACGATCCGTTTGCCATCAACTTCCTTCACCTGGCCGGGCTCGTACGGCTCGATCATGCGGTATTCGGTGGCCATCATTCTTATCCAGCGATCCGACTTTATGCTCATTGCTCCCCACTCCTCTTGATGTTCACCGTTCCGTCTCCGACTGTGAATTTGAAAAAAGGGCCGCCGGCACCCGCGCGTCCGCGTACGACGCGTTCGGTGATTCCCGGTTTCTCGCGCGTCACCAAAGCCTCGTAAGTGTTCACGATCTTTCCATTGCGCAGGATGTCGGCGTCGATGTCGCCACTGAATCCGGCGGGCAATTCGACGTTAAGCACACCGGACGCAATGCGAATGTCCGCACCGCCGCCACGCCAACTGCGCACGGGGATCGCGAGCTGTACGTTACCCGCAGTGATCGTCGCGTAAACAGTGCCACCAGTGAGCGTCAAGGCAGTTTCACTTTCTGTCGCACTGAGACGCATGGCGCCTTCAACACCGGAAAGTTTTACCGGTCCGTGGCCCGCGTTTATTTCAAGATCCGTGTTCGCCGGCACGCGCAGACGATAATCGATCTTCCACGGCAGGTTCAGCAGCTGCTTCGGAAAGTTCTTTGCCGTCTTTTTCAGGTAGGCGCGATCGTGTGTGCCGACGGTGAGTATGCTGATGTGATTTAGGTCTTCGTCGAAAACGAAGTTGTTGACCTTTGCGAGTTGGTCCAAATCGGCCTCGGTCTCCGCTTTCAATTCAATCTCCGCCGTCAGTTCCACTTCGTTGCGTGACCAGCCTTCGACAGTGACCGCACCGCGCGGTGCGCCGATCAGAGTCACGGTGCCACCGTAGTTGAAGCGACGGGTTTCGCTGCGGCGCGTGCTGCGAGTCAGAAGTTGAACCACAGGCGCCTGCGCCGCTGGTTTAACGGTTTGCGTGGGCCGCGATGTAGCCCAGAACGGCGACGGCAATAGAGTAGCTAGCGTGAAAAGCGGGATGAAAACTGAAATGTGCATACAGAGGCCGCCCAATAGTAAGCGTCCTTTCGCAGAATGCAAAATAAAAAAACGGACGTTGCTGGTGCAACGTCCGCATCCGGGCTTGCCATTGCAACTGCGGACTATTTCCGCATAAAAGTGATCTGACCACTAAAGTTCATTACCGAAACAGAAGAACGGCCATCGCCCACGTCGCCGACAACTTTGCGTCCGTCCTGCGTCTTGAAACCGTTGTTCCAGAAATCGTTGAGTTTGATCTGTCTCGTCGGCGAAGAGGCGACGAGGCGAAACGCCGAGTTTCCGGGAATACGAATCGTGATATCGCCCTTGTTGGATTTGAATTCGTAGGTACCGCCGCTGGAAAACTCGCCGTCGAAGAAGATGTTGCCGATGACGTTTTGCGCTACCACGTGCGTCGCCGAGATGTTCGTCAGCTCGATGTCGCCTTCGGAAGAAACGTACGCGCGCACCAGACCGCTGCGGATATTGGAGACGTTGATATTGCCGCGGCGTGTTTCGACGTCGACCGACGAATTCATCGGGACCTGGAGTTTGAAATTGATGTCGCCGACGTCGCCACGGCCGCGATTGTCGCCCATTACGTCGACAATCAGACATTCGTTAACTTGTTTAGGAACGACGAGCGCGTTCTTCGATTCGATAGTCGCAACGAGCCGGATCTCGTTCTTGTTCCACGACTCGACGACGATCGTGCCGGAGATGTTTCGCAGTTCCACGCGAACATTCTTGCCGCCCGGATAACGTTTCGACATTTGCTGTTGGGCGTTAACAACGATGGCCGTCGAGAGCGAGATCAGCGTGAGAAAAGTGCTAACGGTAAGGAAACTGGCTCGTGCTGGGCCGCGCCAGATCATGAATCTACGTCTCATCAGTGTGGGGCTTCTGTAAAACAAAACTTTTTCGGTTGCACCAAATCTTTCTTTATCAACGAGGATTACAAATCGGAAAACTCTTTCAGTAACGCCAGCTTGTCGTTCAACGACTCGTTGAGCATCTGTTCGGAAATCTCATCGTGAGGATTTCGATTCAACTCGTTGAGCGAGTTGGCTACGGCCTCGTCGATCACGCGCATGTTACGGTCAAACGTCTCGCGCATTTCAGGGCTCCAGCGTGCCTTGTTCAGCTCGACTCGCTGGTTCCAATAATTGATCACCTGGCGTCGTTGCCAGATGCGATCGTTGACGTTGGAAGCTTCGACTTGCGGTACTGGATGCGAGCCTTCGGCGCCACCCCAGCGACGCAGACCAACAACTGTCGTCAGCGAAACGAGTAAAACAATAGCCGCCGTCAGCGACGCGAGCTGGGGCAGCGAGAGTTCCCAGGTTTGACCCATTAGCCGGCCGAAGAACGACGGCCGGCGTGAGTCGGTTTGCGGCACGACGCGGTGGCCGTTCTCCGCTTCAATAACATTGCGAATGCGCAACCAGAGCGCCTGTTCGTTGGGCGGTGCTTCGTATTCGCCGCGATGCGCCTGGCAGAAGGTCAGAATCGACGTTAGATCCTGCCGCACGCTCTCGCAATCCAAACAATCCTTTAAGTGCGTATTAAGAGTGAACTCATCGCGCTGGCTAATGCTGCCATCGATTAGATCATGGATGAGTTCCTGACACTGCTCGCAGTTCATTGCTTACCACCTTCGTTCTGTCGCACTAACGCGCAGAATTCTGAATGAAAACTGGTTGTCTGACAGAACCTTAATCCGGTTGTCATCAATCAAGGGAAGACTGCGTAAGCTTAAGTGAATCACTTGGCTTCTTAGCTTCGAGGCTATTCACTGGCTTTCTGTTGCCTCAGAAGTGCGCGTAATTTCATCCGCGCCTTGTGTAATTGCGACTTTGAAGTGCCCACCGAGCACCCCAGCATTTTTGCGATCTCTTCGTGTTCGTGCCCTTCGATATCGTGAAGGGTAAACACCGTCCGGTAACCGGGCGGCAGTTGGGCGATAGCCTTGTCCAGTGCGATCCGGTCGACCACGGGCATCGAGTTAGGGTTTTCCGTGCCTTTTACAATCTGGATGGGCGTTTCCCCATCCTCGGTCGTCTGCTCCATGCGCACGCCGCGTTTGCGGAAGTGCATCAGCACCTGATTGACGGTGAGCCGGTGGAGCCAGGTCGTAAAAGCGGATTCTCCCCGAAAACTGCCAATTTTTCTAAAGAGCTGTATGAAAACCTCCTGTGCGAGGTCTTCAGCCTCCGAGACATTTCCGGTCATTCGCAGGCAAAGCGAGTAAACGCGACGATTATGGCGCTGATATAGCTCCTCGAAAGCGCCCATATCCTTCTGGGCAGCCTTCTGCGCCAGCTCGTAATCTGTCGTCGTTTGCGGTGTCTCGGTTTCGGCTGCGGTCACGTGTTCGACTGCTCGGGGACAAGCGGAGAAGAATCTTACAACTTCCGCAGCTTGTAGGGCATTGATGCTCACGCTTCCGCCAGTTTCAAGGGAGCGGCACTGTGTCCTCGGCGCGCCCGGTTGGGGATGCGGAGCGAGGCCAGCGCGCTCAACGCGGGCTGTGATGCGGCGCTTCGCGCACGTCGTTGCCTTCCCGATCCGTAAAATTACTGATCCTGGCCGACGGAATCAATAGTTCGCGCCGGTTGGGGTGGAAGGATACGGGAGAGACCGCGGGGTGGCAAGCGGTTCAAGTGGATAAACCTCACTCCTTGCAGGTCAGGGCAGCTAACCATTCATTATGATCTTCCGGGTTGATCTTGCCGACAGCCCGAGGATTGTTGAGGACATCGAGCGACACTTGCATAAATTTACGCACACAGGAATCGGGTTCCGAAGAAATGGCAGTTCTCAACTCCCGTGTTGCTTCTGGTCCGCCGATCTTTGCAATACAGAAAACCGCATTGTACCTATAAGTGATGTCTGAGCTTTGCCGTAACGCAGCCCCGAGCTTCGGTATTGCGGGTTGTCCGATCTTAATCACGCCCTCCATCGCCGGATAGTGAGTTAAATTGATCGAGGAGTCATCCGTGAAGCTCAGGTTTCTTATCAGGAGATCCAAGCTTTCGCTTGCTTTGAGGTCGCCAAGTAAATTGGCACCATAGCGCCACAGATTGAAGTCCCGGTACACATCGAGTTGAGGTTTATCCATCGCCTTGATAATTGTGCCGATGACCTCCGTTCTACACTTAGCGGAGACCTTCGCACTATTCATCCAATCGAAGCCTTGCTGCTTCCATTTCGCGAAAGGTCTGTCTTGGCGATAATTCCTGGACCGAGTGTTCAAGCTCTGACCTGGTGGGGCAGGACTTCAATGCTGCCCCGTGCGCGATAGGCTCGACGGCCGCGCGCGGATAGGTCCCGCAAACGAGGAGAACAACAGACACCGCGAAAATTATACCAAGCGCTGTAACTCTGTTCTGAGCTTTCATTGTTGCCTCCCGATTAATACCGTAAGCCCCTGTACCAGTGGAGTTCGTAACCTGGTCCTGACTGCCGCTGAATGAAATGGAACTCCACTTGGCAATACTCCGATCCCCGGTAAACCTTAATAAAAAAGTTATTGTACCGATCAACCCCCCACCCCTTCGTTGAGCCAGGATGGTCGTAGTACGAGAAGCTATCATCGTCCGCCTTAAAGGGGATATTCTTGCTGATATCCAGCCAGGCAGTTCTATCGTTTTTTATCACTACCCCATCCTCTACGAGATAAGCTGCAGTCCACTGCTCCAGGATCCACTCGCCGCTTGGATTTTGAGGATTCGCATCTTTACCAATTCTGCTTATTCCTCCGTCGGCATAGCCAGTAACCGTAAAACCCAGTCCGAAGCTAGATTTACCT
>Ga0187894_10007747_pt1 | contig 10008 bp, 4 predicted proteins | sample GBC1701081metaG_FD_136650 | JGI IMG/M metagenome (GOLD analysis project Ga0187894, IMG submission 136650) | White microbial mat communities from a lava cave in the Kipuka Kanohina Cave System on the Island of Hawaii, USA - GBC170108-1 metaG ... | reverse complement strand
CGACTCCCGGCGTAGCCTTGGCCAGAACCTTCGCGGTGAGCGCCAACGCTTCGCCGATGAGCGCGGCCTCTTTATCGTAACTAACTTCCAGGGGAACGTAGCGTCCATCCGCGCAACGTCCCGCGATGATCCCCGGGCGAGGCGCCTCCCGGCTCAACCGCTCGCCGATGGCCAACAGCGTATCCGAGCGCCCGCTGTACGGAGGGCCTGCCAGGAAAATTACCTTTCCGCTCTTGTCGCTCTCGATCTTTCGGTAAAGCTCAACGGCCGAGTCTACATCGCGCCTGCTGACCATTGCGGTCGTGACGCCGGTTTCATTGACGTAGGACATGGCTTTCTCCTCTCTTCCGAGGCCGGGCTGATTACAGCATGCGTATTACGATTCACGGGCCGGAGAGGTCAGAATACAGCGAGCGAAGAGGACGCGGCAATGAAAGCCGGTCAAACCGGTCTGCTTTTCATCGCGGCTTTGTGGCCTTCCATCACAGAAATCAGCATTCCACAACACTACAGAATGCGGGCTGTGGAGGATTATCGATTCCCAGGATCGGAAAGGCGGAATCCCAAAACCGAACAATTGATGAGCGGAGTCGCAATTCGACGGTCGGCTAAATGCTACGCAGTCAAGGCATCGTTTCGCGTCCACCATGGCGCTCGACGTGGCACGGGGCTTGGTATTGTCAGATGAAACTATTCGTTGATTCCTCCGAGGAGTCATTCAGGTCGCTACGGCGACACCTTGAAACGACGAAGGTCGGAGTTCGTAGTCCGTCGCCGAGGCGGAAGCGTCCGGTATCACGGAATAGATCTATAGCGGACGCTTCCGCCTCGGCGACGGACTACAAACCGGCCTGAAGGCGGGACTACAAACCGATTTTTGGAAGAGAGCCTATGCAAACACTGTTGCAAGACCTGCGCTACGGCGCGCGAATGTTGTTGAAGAAACCTGGCTTCACTTTGATTGCCGTGATCACGTTGGCTCTCGGCATCGGCGCGAATACGGCGATCTTCAGCGTGGTCAACGCCGTGCTGTTGCGTCCTTTGCCCTATGATGAAGCCGACCGTCTGGTCCATCTGAGGGAGCGTCATCCACAATACGAGGAGATGTCCATCTCCTATCCGAACTTCACCGATTGGCGCGCGCGGAATCGCGTCTTTGAGAGCATCGGCGTCTACAACTTCGGCAGTTACAACCTGACGGGCGGCGGCGAGCCGGAACGCTTACAAGCCGCGCAGGGTTCGGCTGACCTGTTCGCCGCGCTACGCGTGCGCGCGGCGTTAGGGCGAGTCTTCACGAACGAAGAAGACAAACCTGGCGGGGCTCCCGTCGTCGTGCTCAGCCACGACTTGTGGCAGCGTCGCTTCGGCGGCGATCCGAACATCCTCAATCAGTCGCTTACTCTCAATGACCGTCCCTACACCGTGATCGGTGTTTTGCCGCCGACTTTCCGCATCGAGCGGCGCGTCGCGCTGTGGGTTCCGGTCGGACAATTATCCGCTCAACCATCGTGGCAGGAGCGCGGTAACCATCCGGGGCTGCGCGGAGTGGCGCGGCTCAAGGCGGGCGTCACACTGGAACAAGCGCGCGCCGATCTGGACGCCATCGCCGCGCAGCTCGAAGAGCAGTATCCCAACTCGAATAAGCATGTAAGAACGCGGATCATTCCGCTGCTGGAAAATTATGTGCGCGACGTGCGCCAAGCGCTGTGGATCTTGCTGGGCGCGGTCGGGCTGGTGCTGCTGATCGCCTGCGCGAACGTCGCGAATTTATTGCTGGCGCGCGCGGCGACGCGGCAGCGTGAGATGGCCGTGCGCGCGGCCCTGGGCGCCAGGCCCTGGCGCGTTGTACGGCAAATGCTCACCGAGAGCCTGTTGCTGGCCGTCGTGGGCGGCGCGATGGGCTTGCTGCTGGCGCAATGGGGAGTGGAACTGATCCTCGCCTTCGGCAAAGACAGCATCCCGCGCGCCGATGAAATCGGCCTTGATAACCGCGTGCTGGTTTTCACGTTGGCAGTCTCGGCGCTGACCGGCGTCATCTTCGGGCTGGCCCCGGCGCTGCAATCGAGCCGGGCTGACGTGCAGGAAGCGTTGAAGGAGACCACGCGCGGCGCAACCGGCGGACGCCATCGGTTGCGTCAAGCTTTGGTCGTCGCCGAAGTGGCGCTGACCTTGGTGCTGCTCATCGGCGCCGGCTTGTTGATCCGCAGTTTCTACCGCTTACAACAGGTCAATCCCGGTTTCGTTGACGAACACGTGTTGAGTTTCAGCGTGTCGTTGCCGGAGCGGAAATACCCCGACGAGCGTCAATGGCTCGATTTTCATCAACAAGTGGCGCAGAAGCTGCGCGCCTTGCCGGGTGTGGGGGAGGTCAGCGTCACATCGCGCGTGCCAATGAGTGAAAACGATTGGCAGAGCGGCTTCCGCATCGCGGGCCAGCCGTCTCCCCCGCCCGGTCAGGGCCCGTCGATGGAAATTACGGTTGCAGGCCCCGATTATTTCCGCGCGCTGGGTATTCCGCTGCTTCGCGGGCGTTATTTCACCGAACAGGACAACCGCTCCAATCTCAGCGGAGAGAGACTGCGCGGCCTCGATCAAAGACAGCGGGTGCGCGCTGGTCTGAAGACGATCATTATTGACGAGGAATTTGCGCGGCGGCATTGGCCGAATGAAGACCCGCTGGGCAAGCAAATTCTGTGGGGCGGGCCGAACGATCCGCCGCTCACCATCGTCGGCGTCGTCGGACGCGTCAAACTTTACCGCCCGGATGAGCCGGCGGGTTTTGTCCAGAGCTACCTTCCGTTCCTCGAAATGCCGGACAACCACATGAGCTTCGTCGTCAAAACGACGCTCGATCCGGAGCAGATGATCGCCGCCGCGCGACAGCAGGTACAGGCGGTGGATCCCAGCCAGCCGATTTATGACGCCAAGACGTTGACCCAACTGCGCGCCGAATCCATCGCGCCGCAGCGGTTGAATCTGTCGCTGCTCGGCTCATTCGCGGTGGTCGCGGTCGCGCTGGCGGTCGTGGGTATCTACGGAGTGATGTCGTACGCCGTGGAGCAACGTACGCGCGAGATCGGCCTGCGGGTGGCCCTGGGGGCGCAAACGCGCGACGTGTTGAGGCTGGTGGTGGGACAGGCGATGAGGCTGGCGCTCATCGGCGTCGCGTTGGGATTGGTAGGGGCCGTGGCGCTGACACGGTTGATGGCGAACTTGCTGTTTGGCGTGGGCGCGACCGATCCGGGGACATTCACCGTAGTCGCGTTGTTGTTGGCTTCCGTCGCGCTGATGGCTTGTTGGTTTCCCGCGCGTCGCGCGGCGAAGGTTGATCCGATGGTAGCTCTTCGGTGTGAATAGGTTTCAGGTTTCAGGTTTCAGGTTTCAGGTAGGAATCTACAACGACACTCCTCTACTGAAACCTGAAACCTGAAACCTGAAACCTGAAACCTGAAACCTGAAACCTGAAACCTGAAACCTGAAACCTGAAACCTGAAACCTGAAACCTGCTGGAGGAATTATGCAAGCCTTCTGGCAAGACCTGCGCTTCGGCGCGCGAATGTTGTTGAAGGCGCCCAACATCACTCTTATTGGCGCGCTCACGCTCGCGCTTGGCATCGGCGCGAACACGGCGATCTTCAGCGTCGTCAACGCGGTGTTGTTGCGCCCGCTACCTTATCCTGATCCCGCGGCGTTGGTGCGAATTTACGAGAAAGAGACAGATGCTGTGAGACCGATGGAGCGGATGGAGGTCGCTCCCGCAAATTTCCTCGACTGGCGGCGGCAGAGCCGGACGCTCGTGGAGATCGGGGCATGTGGGCAGGAGGAGCAGGCGCTGGCGAGCCAGGATCAGGCCGATCCCGTAGCCGCCGCTTTCGTTTCCGCCAATTTCTTCTCGGTCCTCGGTGTCAGCCCATTGTGGGGGCGGGTCTTCACCCCCGAGGAGGACCAACCGAATCGCGATACGGTGGCGCTGCTCAGTTATGGTTTGTGGGCGCGCCGTTTCGGCGGCGACCCGAACGTGGTGGGACAGAAGATAAATCTCGACGGATCGCAATACACCGTCGTTGGGATCATGCCCGCCGGATTTCAGTACCCGCGCGGCGCCGAAATCTGGACACCGCTGGCGCTCAACGCCAATCAGACGCGGATGCGTGACGCCCATTTTCTACAAGTGATCGCGCGCCGCCAGCCACATGCCTCGCTTGCGCAAGTCCGCGCGGAGATGGAGACGATCGCCGACTCGCTGGCGCGGCAATACCCGGCGACGAACAAGAACTGGACCGTGACAGTCATTCCTTTGCACGAAGACGAAGTCGGACAGGCGCGGACGACAATGTTGCTGCTGATGAGCGCGGTTGGGCTGGTGCTGCTCATCGCTTGCGCAAATGTCTCCAGCCTGCTGATCGCGCGCGGCGCGACGAGGCGGACGGAGATCACGATTCGCTCGACGCTCGGCGCAAGTCGCTGGCGAATCGTCAGACAGTTGCTTACGGAAAGCGTCCTGCTCGCCGGCTTGGGGGGAGGTCTCGGTCTATTGCTGGCTCTGTGGGGCACGGACGCGTTGCTCGCGCTCAGCCCGTCGGAAATTCCGCGCATGCGAACGGTCAGCGTAGACCTATACGCGTTGGGGTTCACGCTGGCGGTGACGGTGTTGGCCGGCTTGATTTTCGGCATGCTTCCGGCGCTTCAGGCGGCGCAAATCAACCTTCACGAATCGCTCAAGGAAGGCGGGCGCAGCGCGAGCGCTGCGAACAGGCGGATTTTCGGCGCGCTGGTCGTGTCTGAAATCGCGCTGGCGCTGATCGTGCTCACCGGCGCCGGGTTGCTCTTGAACAGCTTTTTGCGGTTGCTGCGCGTCGAGATCGGCATTCAGACCTCGAACCTGCTGACGGTCGAAGTCAACCTGCCCTCGGCGCGGTACGGCGGTAAAGATTGGAAAGCGCAACGGCTGAATTTCTACGGGCAGGTGATCAAGCGCATCGAAGCGCTGCCCGGAGTCGCATCCGTCGGAGCGATTGACAGATTGCCACTCGGCGGAGACCAACGCGGATGGACGTTTCGCAAGGAAGGGCAGACCCTCGCGCCATCGGAGCGCCCGGTAGCCGGATTTCAGATCGCCACCACGGACTACTTCCGCGCGATGGAGATGCGGATTCGGCGCGGGCGCGCGTTCACCGAATTGGATCGTGACGGCTCGCCGCAGGTAGCGATCGTCAACGAAAGTTTCGCCCGCCAGTTCTACCCAAACCAGGACCCGCTTGGTCAACGCATTATCATTCGCAATCGGTCAGAAGCCAGCGAGATCGTCGGCGTCGTGAATGACATCAGGCACTTCGGTCCTGATAGGGCTCCCGGGCCGGAGATGTACGTTCCGTACAACCAACTTGTCGTCGGCGCTGTCCCGCTCGTCGTGCGAACGAAATCGGAGCCGGAGACCTTGATCGGCGCTGTGCGGCAAGAGATCCGGGCGGTGGATCGCGAAGTCGCCGTCGGCAAAGTCAGGACGATGACCCAGATGATGTCCGCGACGCTCGCCGAGCGGCGCTTCGCCTTACTGCTGCTCGGCGCTTTTGCGGCGGTGGCCTTATCGCTCGCCGCCATCGGCGTCTACGGTGTGATGGCCTATGCCGTGACCGAGCGCACGCGCGAGATCGGGATCCGGATGGCGTTGGGCGCGCAGGCGAGCGATGCGCTCAGGTTGATCATCAAACAAGGAATGTCGTTGGCGCTGATCGGCGTCGTGGCCGGCCTTGTCGGGGCGTTCGCTTTGACGAGGTTGATGGCGGATCTGCTCTTCGGTGTGAGCGCGACAGACCCCCTGACATTCGTCGTGATCGCTTTGCTGCTGATATTCATCATGCTGCTGGCCTGCTGGATTCCGGCAAGGCGGGCGACGCAGGTTGATCCGATGATGGCGTTAAGGCGTGAATAGCTGCGACCCGTTCCTCCGAAATGACTCTCGTAGTCAAGGATGGAGGACAAAGACCGAGAGGTACTTGATAACTTGAGCTTCGCGCAGGCGCGATTCCTGTCCCTCAGACGCCGCAGGTGATGCGCTTTCCCCACGGCAGCGACTGATCCTCAATCCGTGAAGCGGGAGGTGACGCCCCGACTTAGGCAGCGCGCCAGACACAAACAGCGCCGCGCGCGGCAGTCTCATCGGTCAACCGCTTGCTTACGCGCGCGGTACTGTTTGCGATGGAATTCGCGCGTCAGTTTTTCCGCGTTATCGGCGCCGGAAGAAATGGATGTCAGCTCGCCAATGCGGCTTTGCAAAGAGGACTGCGCTTGCAATGCGGTGGCGCGTTTGAATAACTCTCGGGCGTCTTCCAGATGCTCCGTCATCCGGCGGCGGGCGTCATCGGCGTCCTTGCGGCGGATGGCGACGAAGATGCGCCGGTGCAGTTGCAGCGTGTGCTCCGGTTCGACGAGCTGCGAAGTCAGATGAATCAACCGCTCCAGCGATTGATGCACCACAGTGAACATCAGGGTGCAAACGCGATTGCCCGCGATGCGAAAGATCGTTTTGTGGAACAGCAGATCGTATTCCGTGAATCGCGCGTGATCTCGCTCATTCTCTTCCATCTCGGTGAGCGCCTGCCGCAACTCGGCGATGTCTTCCGGCGTGGCGCGGGCGGCGGCGCGCGCGGCCAACTCCGGTTCGACGATCAATCGCGCTTCCATCAATTCGTGAAAGGAAAGGCCGTCGAGCAGGATCAAAAACTCCATCGGCTCGGCCAGAATCGAAGGCGCCGCCGTGTTCAAGTACGTGCCGTCTCCCACACGCTGCGAGATCACGCCCATAATCTCCAACACCTTCAACGCTTGCCGCAACGATGACCGGCTGACGCCGAACATGTCGGCCAGTTCGCGTTCCGCCGGCAGACGATGCCCCGGCGCCAGCGAGCCTTCCGAAATCAACCGCTTGAACACTCCGATCAGCGTCGCGGTCACGTCTTCTTTGCCAGTCGTCGCAGACTGGATTGTGATGGGTACAACTTTCTTCTTCATAGGTACGGCCAATCTATCACAAGAACGGCGGCGGCTCTAGCCGGCTCCTCGCGCAACGAAGCAGACCGCGCCATCGGCGTAAAAGGTACAACCATTTTTTCAAGGCGTGGCGCAGTACAGGGAGCGGTTCAAGGCGCGGTACAGCACAGGGAGCGGTAGCGACCTGGCGCCTCTCGAAGAAATGCCAGGTCGCTACCGCTCCCTGTACTGTACCGCGCTACTTGCCCAAAAGAATGCAATGCCAGGTCGCTACCGTTCCCTGCGCTGTACCGCGCTCCTTGCCCCAAAATTACTTGCCAGTCAATCTTAATGGTTGTACCATTGGCCACCATCAACAAGTCTTGATTGTTTCACTTTCTAGGATGGCGCGCCGGAACCCGCCCAAACGTCGGTAAGAGGTTGGGAAACAAAGGTCGTACCATTCAAGACTCAATCTCCATCTACACAGGCGCCATAACGGAGGAGCATCATGCAAATTCAAGTTCAGCGTTTGTCTCGAAAGCGCGCGGCTGCGCTGCTGTTTCTCGGTGTTGTTTTGACGGCCACGGCCTGGGCGCAAGTCCAGACAGGGCGCATTGTCGGCTCAGTGACCGATGCGCAAAAGGCCGCTTTGCCCAACGCCACGGTCACTGTCACCGAAGCGGCGACCAATCAATCGGTCACGGTAAGCGCCAATGAACGCGGCGATTTCGTGGCGCCGTCGCTCAATCCGGGGCTTTACCGCGTGACAGTTTCGAGCGCGGGTTTTCAGACGACGGTCATCAACTCGGTTGAAGTGCAAGTCGGGCAATCGGCGCGCGTGGATGTGGAAATGAAGGTGGGCGAGGTGAGTTCGACGATTGAGGTGACCTCTTCCGCGCCTTTGCTCGACACTGAATCCGGCACGCTCGGGCACGTGGTGACGAACACGCAGATCGTCAACCTGCCGCTCAACGGGCGCAGCTATTACGAGCTGGCGCGGCTCACGCCCGGCGCGGCGCTGTTGCCGGGCGGCGGGAACCTGCTGCGCATCCGCGCCAACTTCAGTTCGGGGACGGCGATCAGCGGAGTGCGTGGCCGTCAAACCACCTTCCTCATGGACGGCGTGGATGTTACCGATCACCACCAGGGCGGCACGCTCATCCATACCTCGATTGACGCCCTTCAGGAATTCAAGGTGCAGCAGAGCGCCTACTCTTCCGAATTCAGCCACGCCGGCGGCCTGTTGAATGGCTCGACGAAGGCCGGGACGAACGCGTTTCACGGCGGGCTGTTCGAATTCTTGCGCAACGACAAATTCGACGCGCGCAACTTCTTCGCCCGAGAGCGCGAAGTCCTCAAGCGCAACCAGTTCGGCGGCACGCTCGGCGGCCCCATTCTGATCCCGGGGCTTTACAACGGGCGCAACAAGACGTTCTTCTTCGGAAGCTACGAAGGGATGCGGGAGCGCCAGGGGCTGGTCTTCAACAGCATCGTGCCGACCGCGGCGATGAAACGCGGCGACTTCAGCGCGCTGACTTCGAGAAGGATAAATGACCCGCTCACGGGCGCCCAGTTCACGAACAATGTCATCCCGACGGCCCGGATCTCTCCGCAGGCGCTGTTCTTCGCCAAATTCATCCCCGATCCGAATACCCCCTCCGGAACCTTTTCCTTCGCCCCTTCGCGCCAGTTGGACACCGATCAATTCACGGCGCGTCTGGACCAGAGCTTCACCGAAAATCATCGCGTTTTCGTCCGTTGGAGTTTTCACGACAACCGTCTCAACGAACCGCACGCCTTCCCGGCGCTCGGCTACGCCCCGCTGAAGACGCGCGGGCAGAACGTCGTGGCGAGCGTGACGAATATCCTCAGGCAAAACCTGACGCACGAATTCAGGTTCAGTTACCTCCCGGCGATTGTCGACCTGGAGGCTTACGGCCAGGGGACGGACTTCAATAAAGACGCGGGCATCCGCGGGTTCGAGGAGACGGCTCGGCCCGGCGTGGTCGGCTCATTCCCGGATTTCGGTTGGAGCGGTTACGCCGCGATGAACGGTTCGGCCTTCGACCAACGCCCAAAGACGCAGGACCTGAAGGTCTATGAGTGGACGGATAACTTGACCTGGGTCAAAGGGCGGAACATCTACAAGTTCGGAACGAAGATTCGCCGCTGGGTTCCGCTCTTCACCGACAGCAAACAATATCAGGGTCAGTGGACCTTCAACGGCTCGATCAGCGGCGAAGCGTTCGCCGACTTCATGTTGGGTTATCCGCGCCAGGTCACTCGAGCTTTCCCGACAGACATCTTCGGGGGCGAAGGAAATTACTACCACTTCTATTTTCAGGATGACATCAAGGTCAACAGCCGACTGACTCTCAATCTGGGGCTGCGTTATGAGTACTCGCCGTGGCTCAAAGGCTATCGCGGTCAACTCGGGACGTTCGACCCCACGTTGGCCAAGCCAATCATCATCGGCAGCCGCGGCGATCAGATTGACCTGAGCGCGCAATTCGCCGGGCCATCCTCTTACGCGCTCTTCAAAGACTTCATCCAGACAAGCAGCCAGGCGGGGCTGCCGCTGTCCATCACCTCGCCCGACAAGAACCAATGGGCGCCGCGCTTCGGTTTTGCCTGGAGACCGTTCGGAGAGAGAACCGTTCTGCGTGGCGGGTACGGCATCTTCTATGAAACGGAGAATACCGATGGTCGCGTCAATAACAACATGATCCCCTTCAAGCTCGACGAGACCGCGTTCAACGATCAGACCCCGGCGGTACGCACGATGGCAGATTTCTTCCTCGGGCGCACACTGACGACGACAGCCGCGCCTAGCCTGGGGCCGACCTATACCAAGCTGCGCATGGGTTATGACCAGCATTGGAACTTCGGCGTCCAGCATGAACTTTTCTCGGGCACGGTCATCGAGGTTGATTACGTGGCCAACAAGGGATCGTTCCTGAACGGCGTGAATGCGGCCAACAACCCTCCCGCCGGCCCGGGCGCGATTCAGAGCCGCCGGCCCTATCCGCGGTTCGG
>Ga0187894_10007746_pt1 | contig 10009 bp, 9 predicted proteins | sample GBC1701081metaG_FD_136650 | JGI IMG/M metagenome (GOLD analysis project Ga0187894, IMG submission 136650) | White microbial mat communities from a lava cave in the Kipuka Kanohina Cave System on the Island of Hawaii, USA - GBC170108-1 metaG ... | reverse complement strand
GCCCTGGCGGAGCTGCACGGGCAGTACAACGAGGCCGTGCGCGAGGTCGCAACGGAGACCGGCGCGTTGCTGGTCGACATGGCCCTCTTCTACCGGCAACCGCCCGACGCGCAGTTCTTCAGCCCGACGGACGTGGTGCACCCCAACGAGGCCGGGCAGCAGTTCGAGGCGGAGATTTTGCTGCGACGTCTCCTGCCCGAGCTCCAATCGTAGAGGGGAGAATCGGCCAATCGGAGGGACCAGTTCACCCCGGGCCTCCGATCCGCTACAGGTGCACGTCGATATGGAGGATGGTTCGGAGCGCGATCGGGGCACGACCGAACTGATGCCCTACTGGGACCGCTTGGCCAACGAGCGAGCCGGCGACGATCCGCTGAAGGTAGTCGGCTACCCCGGTGCTCCCGGTTGGTTCAACCGATTCTTCGCACGCTCTCAGAGGCGCGCCGTGGCCGGGTTGATCGGCCGAGAAAATCTCGCGGGCAGTCGTTGCCTCGATGTCGGTTGCGGCGCCGGCCGCTGGTGTCGTTGGCTGGCTTCGCAAGGGGCGGCATCGGTGGTCGGCGTGGATCCCACCGCAGCTATCCTCGAGGTTGCGAAGTCGGTGTCTCCGGGGATGGACTTTCTTCCGATGTCGGCCACGCAACTCGGCTTTGCGGCGGAGAGCTTCGACGTGGTCACCTGTGTGACCGTGATTCAGCACCTTCGTCCCGAAGAGCAAGACCTCGCTGCAGCGGAGTTATGCCGCGTTCTCCGGCCGGGCGGGTTGCTATTCGTCTTGGACCTAATCGACACAGGCGATCCGGGGCGAATTGTCTTCCCGCGACCGGCGAGCGCGTGGGTCGATCTCTATCGGCGCAGCGGCTTGAGACTCGAGCGCTGGAGCGGCCAGGAGTATGTCCCCCTCTTCCGGGCACTGACGACGTTGCTTGCTGCGATCAAGCCGGCGCCACGCAAGGGCGAGGCGGTGACTGAGACGCTGTTGGAGCACGTCGGCCGCGTACCCTACGTATTTCTGCCGCTGTGGCCTGTCATGATGCTGTCGTATCCGCTCGAACTCGCCTGCGAGAAACTGTTGCCTGCGACGTGGGCGCGCCACGGCAGTTTTCTCTTTCGCAAGTCGGCGAGGTGAGATGCGGCCAACCTCAGTACTTCAACGCAGTACGCCAGGTCCGAATGCGCATCGGCAGGATTCAACGAAGTTGCGGACGATGTGGGTTCAGTATCCCAGCGCGCGCATGCGCTCGGCATCTTCGCGATTGAGCGATGCCGCCGTCGGGGCGCGCTGGGCGGAAGCGATGCGGTCCTTGTACGCGGCCAGGATCGAACGCAGTTCCCGATATCGCCCCGGCTCACGTTCGAGCAGATTGTCGGATTCCCCCGGGTCGGTCGACAAGTCGTAGAGCTCCTCGGCGACCGGGGCCGCCCAAGGATCGGGTAGGAGGCCCCCGGTTTTCGACCTCAGGTCGTCTTGGGCAGCGGCGGCGGCGGCCCGGTCGTCGGGCGGAAGCCAGCGTACGGCATGAAGATACTTCCATCGCCCGGAACGCACCGAACGCAGGGCATTGCGTTCTGCAATCAAGAGCTCGCTGATCTGGGGCCGATCGTCGAGAACCGCCGCGGCCCGGCCGGAGGCGAAGGAGAAGAGAGGCCTACCGTCGGCGTCTGGCGGGTCGTGTGAGATGCCGAGCAACTCGGTCAAAGTTGGAAGGAGGTCGACGGATGAGACGGGCACAGACAATCGCTGGGGCTCGAGATGTCCCGGCGCCCACATGATCAGTGGCACACGAATCACTTCCTCGTAGAGAGTCCACGCGTGCTCGACGAAGCCATGTTCGAGAAATTCCTCTCCGTGATCCGCGGTCAGCACGGCAACCGTACGCTCGAGTTGGCCCGAGCGGCGCAGGCCCTCGAACAGTTGGCGGATGGCGCGATCGGTGTCGTAGATCTCCGCGTCGTATCGCCGTACCAGGTCGTCGAAACGCAGGTCGCCAGGTCCGAATCCTTGCTTTCGCAGCTCCGCCAATCTGGGGCGGACATCGCCGTACAGTTCCAGGCGAGTAGGCGGCTCTGGCCCGGCGAAGCGAGCCAGCGCATCCGGCGGCGGATCGTAGGGCCCGTGCGGGTCGAGGTAGTGCAGATAGAGGAAGAAGGGGCGAGCGTCGCCTGAAGACAGTACCTCCAGAGCGCGTTTGGAGAGTTGCGGTCCCTGGCCGCTGGCGCCCCACTGCTTCGTCAAGTGTTCCGCCAAATCGAAGCCGCGCGTGAAGCCGGCGTCCGTCAGCATGGTGGTGAGGCTGAGGAACACGGTGCGATAGTTGGCCGCGCGCAGTTTCTCCGCCAGGGTTGCTGCGGATGGCGAAGGCCGTGCGTTCCAGCCCGTGGCCCCCGAATGCGACGGCAACAGACCCGTGAACAACGACGCCACAGACTCCCGGGTGTACGAGGAGTTTGCGGCCGCGCTGGTAAACGTCACGCCGCCGGCGGCCAACTCATCGATGAATGGCGATGTGTCGCGTTCGTAGCCGTAACACCCGAGATGATCGGCCCGCAGCGTGTCGACGTTGATGAGGATCAAGTTGAACCCATCGAGTCGTTCGGGCATCCGCTCGCGGGTACACGCCGCTACCGCGCAGCACGCTGCCAGCACGAAGAAGGACTTGGCGCTCACGGGGAATGTGCGCAGACCTGGCGCAGTGGTTCTGGTATCGGCCGGCGGTGCGGCGGCTGGCTGCGGTCGAGAACGAAGAAGATACCGCCGCAAAGAGCCTGTGCCGACGCCAGGGCGCGAGCGTCCTCGACCGCCTCCAGCATCTCCGCGAGGTTGCCCGACTGGGCGTAGCGCCCTCCTACGCCCCAGCCGAATCCGCTCCAGGCTTGATCCCGACAACGCCGATCGGGGAGCTGTCGAAGCCGCTCCATTCCCCGTTCGGGACTGCCGCTACGCGCGTATTCGGCCGCTCCGTACACGTGACAGCCGCGGTCGAGATCGCCGGTGAGGTCGGCGGTGTAGCTGTTGCCGGCACCCAGGAGCGACACCAGGATCGACGCGCCGATGGTGACGGCAACGCCGAGGAACAGGTCCGGAACCGCACGCGCAACAGAGGTGAGCGCGGCGAGCGCGACCGCTCCGAGGAGAAACAGCTGGGTCTGCAAGGTCGCGAAGAAGCGCGCGTAGTAGTAGCTCTCGTTGGCGTCCCGAGATGGCGCGACCAGCGCCAACGCGAGGAAGGTCAGTGCGGGCGGCACGTAGAGCGCGCCCATGACCCACGGCCCGTCAGAAATTTGGGCCCGCGCGGGCACAAAGTACAGGACCAACGTGGCTGCGCCCACGAGAAGCGTCAACAGACCCAAGCCGGCAATCTGCCCCGTACCCAAGGACCCGGCCAAGTGCGCAGCCATCGCAGCAATGCGCGCAAGCAACGTTCCGTTTTCGTCTTGGATGCGAGACGTCCACTGTAACGCCCCGTGCGGGCGGAGCGCCATGTTCTGCATGAACCAGGGCGTCAGAGCGGCAAACAGAGCGAGTGTCAGCGTCACGCACGTGAGAAGACGTCGTCGAGCCCCGACAATCCGGCCGATTACGAGCGGAGCGACCCACGGCACCGCCATCAACGACATCCAGGAAGCGATACCGCTCGCGACGCCGAGCGCCACCGCCCAACGGACCTCGCTTCTTGTGTCGGCCTTGCCGCTGCGCACGGCCCACTCCAGGTAGAAAGCCAGCGCGGCCAGACAAGGAAGCGTCGCCTCGGGATGAGATCCGACCAGCGTGACGTTCAAACGCGCCAAGGTAGGGCTCGCGAGAGTGAAGAGCGCACCCGCATAGACGGCGGCGCGCGGGGAGAAGTAGCGCCACGCGACGAACAGAAGGCCGACCAGCGTGGCCGTCGACCATGCAATGGCGATTCCCTTGAGCCAGAGCAGGCCCGTGCCCCCGACCGCGAGCCAGGGAATGGCTAGGAGAATCAGCGGGAGCGAACCGCCGTGGCTGAGATCGTCTTGGTAGTCGAAGATGTGGGTGGCGCCGACGCGTTGCAGGTCCAGGGCGCTGAAGAGGAAAACGGGCTCTTCCCAGTTCTGGTTCTGGTCGAACGAGGTCAGCAGGAGCGCAACTCGCGAGGCCACGAACACGGCGGCGAGCAGCGTGCAGCCAACCAGGGCAAGCCGGTGGTGCCTCAATTCGTGCACGCGCCCTCTCGCGCCGGAGCCGCGATGTCGCAGCGGTTGCGCTGCGGATCAGTGCAACGTCGCCTTGAACTTCTGTTGTGTGTTGGAGCGAAAACTAGCCGCTGGGAAGACGCTCTCCCAACAGTTGCTCGTATCGCTGTTGGCAGCCTGCACGACGACATCGAAAGCTGGCGCCATCGGCAAGATCGGCGAATCGAGATCATCCCCTCCGGCCGTGAAGCTCACACGCGACTTGTTCGCCGGGTGACTCAGTAGGCGCACGGACTTGATGCCGTCCGCATTGCCCTTGGTGAAGCGATACTTGTACCCGCGGCTGCCGACGGTGCGCCAGCAGGCTCTTCCGGCGCAGAGCCCGTTGGGCGCGACCGAGGCTTCGAGCACCAGCTGTTGCGCTGCGCCAGCGTAAACGCAGAGCGAGGCGTCCGTATCGAGGCGCGGGTCGCCGAAGCCGCTTTGGTTGGTAACGGAAGTGCCCGACCACTTCCATGACAGCTTGTGTCTCGCCGACTGTGGGGGGAGTTTGAGCAAGAAGCTGCTCTTGCCCGCGCTGCTGCAGCCGGCACGCGGCGACGGTGTACACTGCGAAGTCGCCTTGAACCGCAATGCGTGCGCGGTGGCGCCGCTCCCCGCGATGGTGGCTAGAAGCTGGAAGAGCCGGTTTCCCGATCCGAGCTGGGTCTCGTGGGTGGCATCGGTGAGGTTGAACTCGGAAGGATCGAGAGGAACGAACGAGGCGCCGGCGTCGTGCGACAGCTCGACCCGAACGTCCGCGTCGCCGGCGGGCAACGGTAGATCGAAGCCGTTCAACTCGATCGCTGGCGATCGGTAATCGGTTTCCGATCTGATGCCGGCTGAGGAGTCGAAGCGGATCACTGCTTGACGGCAGGTCGCTGCCGGTGTGCACGCTGAGCTCGTGATGCGGTAAGCGCCAGTAGAAAGGTCGAAGCCGTACGAAGCAATCTCCGGTCCTGCGGCAAGGGAGCCGACGAGCGCCTCGGCGAACGGCCTCTGGTAGTCGTCGGCAAACGGCTGCGCGTTGGCGACACTCCGAACCGTGGGCACGGACGCCGAATAGGCGCTGCCGAGTTGCGCCAGAAAGTGCCGGTGGTGGGCTTCCGCGGGTCGCCTGCCGAACCGGCCGAGTTGCGTGTAGGAGATGTCCGTGAAGCCCTCGTCGTTAAACGACCCAAACCCGATGCCGACCCAAGGCTCGAAGAACGCGAGCAAGCTTCCAGCGTAGCGTTGCCTGGCCCAGTGTACGAGTAACGTATCGTTGGCGAGCGGTGGGTATCCCCCGCCCTGATTCCGCATCAGGCCTCGACAAGCGCTGAAATCCGGCACCGTCCACAGTGGGTCGCCGTTGCTGCCCCCGTGCCAGGTGGGCTGCGCCGGACCGGAGCACTGATTGACGTGTGAAGCGTCGCCGTCCGCGTGAATCGATATCGTCTCCATGACGATGTCGGTACGCCGCACGACGAAGCTGAGATTGGAGCCGCTGGGCACGGACTGATCGATCGTGAGCTGCGAGGGACTGTTGCGCGCCAGGACGAGCACTGGCCCCCAGGCGCCGGCTGCACTCTCGATCGTATCCCCCGCCCACACGCCGCTGTTGAGAAAGTTGGTACCACCCGTAGCCGTGATCGTGGTCCCGCTGCTCGAAATCGACTTTCCAGCTCCGCCGGGGCCGGAATCGACGACCATGCCTTCCGGGTTTACCTCGGTCTGAAAATCGATGTGGACCTTGCCGGTTGGATAGATCGTCCAGAGCGTCGTGAAAGTGATCAAAGCGAGCTCGCGAAAGGGATCTCCCGGCGGTCCACCGCCGTTGTTGAGGCGCGGATGCCCGTGCTGGCGAATGCGGACACGGGCCGGCGAACTCTCGATCAGCATGAGCTCCAGCGCGCCGGGGTCGGCGTTTCGCCCCTGGGTCGTCATATGCTCGATCGCGTTGCCGCCATACGTGCCGAGATAGACGTCGTAGTCGAAGAGCACGCCGTTGCTGTAGTTGCCTCCCTGGCTCGTCGCCAGATTGTCGAGCTCTCCCGGATCGAACCCATGATCGTACCACTGCGAAGGGCCACCGTTGAAAGCTCTGTCGAAGACGAGCTTCCAAGCGTCTGTCGTCACCGTGATCGCGTCGGCGGTCTCGACTACGTCCAGCGGCCGCGGCATGGGAGCGGCGCCTGCGGCGCTCGCCAGCGACAGGCAGAAGGGGACGAGGAAGAGGCGCTTGATGTGAGAAATCATGGCGCGACGATTCCTGTCAGACGTAGCACACGAATGCCGAGCAACGCTACACACCTTCATCTCAATTGCGACTGCCCGGCTCGATCGGATCTGAAGGCGGCCGTGGCGTCACGTGGGCCCCGGCTGACTCGCGCCGGTCGTGGGGTCTGCGATGGCGGGGCGCGAAGGAAAGAAGCGTGGCCCCCCCAACAAGAGCGGAAACAAGCCGAGGAGGCCGTTCAGCAATCCGACGACGCCGAAGAGCAGCGAGAGGGCGAGCGATTGCTCCTTGGGGACGCTGAGCAGCGAGAGAACGGCGACGATCGTACCCTCTCTCACCCCCCATCCGGCGATGGAGATCGGCAAGGCTGCCAGCAGAGCGATCGGCGCGACCAAGAGGAGACTGTCGATCAACGCCAGAGGGATCCCCATGCCTGTCGCAAGCCGGTAGAGAATGAATCCCGTGAGCAGATGAACGATGAGCGCGGAGGCTGCGATGGCGACGCCGCCAGGCAGACTCAGCAAGACGACACGACTCGAAGCCGACAACTCACGAATCTGACCGAGGGCAGCGCTGACTCGAGCGGGTAGTGGAATGAGATCGAGACTGAACAGAGCGAGAGTACCTGCGGCGCTGGAGACCAGAATGAAGATCATCGCCGCGTGGAAGGCTGGGTCGTGCAGAAGGCGAGTGACGAACGGAATGGTGATGCAGAGCACAACCACGAGGGCAAGGGTGGCGCTGACGCGGTCGATCAGCACGCCGCGCACGGCGGTGCCGAGCGCGCTGCCCTCACGGTAGAGCCAATACGCCCGGTAGCTGTCGCCGCCGATGTACGAGGGCACGCACTGGTTCAGCAGCAGGCTGACGTACGTCGCGCGCACGGCCGCGGAGAGTTGGACGCGCACGCGCAAGGCACTCATGACGAGCACCCAGCGGTATGCGCCGATCGCCGACTGCAGCATCGCGGCAAACACCGCCACGATGAACGCGCCGGCGGGCAAGGCCGAGATGGCCACGCCTACCTGGGCGAAGTCGGTCCGAGCCGCCAGAATGGACAGGATTCCCAGCGACAGTCCGGCCTTCAGAAGCAGGAGGAGGCGGCGGCGTGGGGCTTCACGCATGTGTTTCCTCGAGTTCCCGGTGCATCGGCGCGAGCGCTAGCGGACCTTGATGCGCGCTCCGTGAAGGCAGACGTCGGGTCCGGTCAATAGCACTTGCAGGAGCAGTCGCTCCCCCGAGTTGCTGGTGATCGATGCGGGCATGGATACGGGCAGCGCTTCAATTTCCCCGCCGCCGCGGGAAGGAGGCGTTACCGCGAGAACCTCGAAGGCGGTCTCGTGCCGACGCGCCAGGGACATCATCCCGAGGGCATCGGGATTCGCGTCCTCGACGAACACGGTTGCCTCCTCGAGGACACTACCCTCGGACAGAGGAAGGGCGGCGATGAAGAAACCCGTAAAGCGGTTCACGCGAAGGCAGCCCATACCACCCTGGTCGATGCTGAAATCGGTGTCGCGACTCGCCGGGCTGAACGCGATCGGTGGCAGATAGATATCGGCCGCCCATACCGGGCGCGCGGCGACCAAGGCCAAGAGGAGCAGAAGACGGAGGGAGTTCGACTGCGTCGGACGATCTCGATTCGGCATGACAAGGCTCAGCTATGAAACATGAATTCTTCCTTGATTTGGCCTTGCTCGAGGCGCAGGAAGGTCGCTCCGTACAGCACCTTCCTCGCCGACATCGGCGGCGTGCCCGTCAGTTCCCAGCGAAACGCGACGCGGTCGCCGTCGACGATGACCGCGCCAACGACCTTGATCTGGCCATCCTTCGTCTGGCGCCAAACTGCATCCATGAATCTGCGCACTTGAGCGGAGGACTTGGCTTCCGCGATCGTCCCCGGCACGAAGAACGACCCCTCCTGCGAATAGAGCGCGGAAAACCCGGGTAGATCGTGACTGTTATAGGCCTTCTCCCATCGCTCCACCAGGCGTTCCGCGGCCCGAATGCGACTGCATCCGCTCGAGGAGCAGAGCGCCGTAACGGCGACGATGCCGGCCAGCATGAACCGCATCAAGGCACGGCGTTGCACGCTCAAAACTCCGTATAGATGAACTTGAGTGGTTCCTCCGGCGAATAGAGTACGCAGAGGACGATCAGGATCACGTAGAGCGCGACTCTCCAGTTCTCGACGGCGACGCTCTGCAGCCTCTTCCACCAGTTCGCTTTCAACGCCATCAACGGTCACTCTCCCTCGACTCGAGTCGGAAGCAAATGTGCGGCGTCATTCTCAACCGGGCAACAGGGCGTTCGGGCTCCAGACTCCCAAGAGCCGGCGAATGATGAACCAGCCCTTGTCCAACTCGCAGACGAACAGGACCCAACCGATGCAGACGAAATGGAAGGTGAACAAACCACTGAGAACGCGAAGAGCGAGAGGCTCGGGCCGCCGCTTCGGCCCGAGCACCCGACCGCGTAGGCCCGAGTAGAGTCTGTACAGGTTCAAGCCGATCCCGTGATACATGCCCCAAACGACGAAGTGAAAGGAAGCGCCATGCCACAACCCGCATAGCGTCATGGAAATGAAGCGGTTCAAATACGACCGCGCCTTGCCCTTTCTGTTCCCACCCAACGGAATGTAGACGTAGTCGGTGATCCACGAGGTGAGAGAGATGTGCCACGCGCGCCAGAAGTTCGCGATGTTCACTTGAAGGTAGGGGTAGTTGAAGTTCTCCTGCACGCGATAGCCGAATAGGCGCGCGCTCCCGATGGCAATGTCGGAATAGCCGGAGAAGTCGAAGTAGATCTGCATCGCGTATCCGTAGACGGCGAGCCAGAGCTGGCCCCAGGAGTAAGCCTCGGGATGTGCGAAGACGGGGGCGCACAGCGGCGCGACGGAGTCGGCGATCAAGGTCTTCTTTGCCAGCCCGAAGAGAATTCTCTCGAGACCGGCATTGACGTTCTCGGCGCTCAGCGGCTGTTGCGAGTACTCCTGAGGGTTGAACTGCTGGAAGCGCTTGATCGGGCCGCAGATCAAGGTCGGAAAAAACATGATGAAGAGGGTAAAGTCGCGCAGGCCGGCGGGAGGAAAGGTACCGCGGTAGACTTCGATCAGATAGTGGACGTACTCGAAAACGAAGAACGAGATCGCGAGCGGCGGAAGCAGATGCGGATAATCGAAGTGGGCAGACGTGCCGGCCAGGCCCATGACCCACGTAACGGAGTCGTAGGCGAACCCCTGGTACTTGTAGTACGCGAGCAGCCCGAGGCAGCCAGCCGTGGCCAGGATGAACCACGGGCGACGGCGAGGCCCTGCCCCCGGCTGGACCAGCCGGCTCGCCCCGAAGACGAGCAATGTCGTCGTCGCGATCAGAAGCGTGTGGATTGGGTGATAGTACCAATAGAAGTAGAAGCCGAACGCGATGAGCGCCCACGGACGCCACCTCACGGGAAGCGACCAGTAGAGAACGAAGGTCGCCAGCAAGAATACGGCGTAGACCCAGGTATTGAAGATCATTCGATCAGACGCGGTGCCTGCGAAACGCCCAACCGAAATTGAGCAAGACCAGGGTCAGTGCCGTCGCGGCGCTCACG
>Ga0187894_10007745_pt1 | contig 10009 bp, 9 predicted proteins | sample GBC1701081metaG_FD_136650 | JGI IMG/M metagenome (GOLD analysis project Ga0187894, IMG submission 136650) | White microbial mat communities from a lava cave in the Kipuka Kanohina Cave System on the Island of Hawaii, USA - GBC170108-1 metaG ... | reverse complement strand
GTTCCGCCGTGCAACTCGGTCAATTGTTTGACCAGCGACAGCCCCAACCCCAGCCCGCCGAAGCGCCGCGTCACTGAAGTGTCGGCCTGCAGGAAGCGGTCAAAGACGTAAGGTAGAAACTCCGGCTCGATGCCCGCGCCGTTATCGCTGACGGTGATACGGACGCGCTCGCCGTCACTCTCCATACACAACTCGACGCGCCCGCCTTCGGGCGTGAACTTGACGGCGTTCGAGAGCAGGTTCCAGACGATCTGCTGCAAGCGATCCGGATCGCCCAGCACTTGCTCAGGCGCCAGGCTGAAATAAGGCGCCAGTTCGACGCCTTTCGATTCAGCCGCCGAGCGCACCACTTCGAGCGCGGCTTCGAGCGCAGGCACGAGGTCGGTCGGTCGCGCTTCGAGGCGTAATCTGCCAGTGATGATCCGCGCCGAATCGAGCAGGTCTTCAACGATCTGAAGCTGCGCCTTCGCGTTGCGCTCGACGATGGCCGCGGCATGCCCGACGAAGGCGCTGTCGGCCGGGGTGGAGCGCAGCAGGCGCGCATAGCCGAGAACGGCGTTCAGCGGCGAGCGCAACTCGTGCGAAACCATGGTCAGAAATTCGTCTTTCGAGCGGTTGGCGGCTTCCGCCACGGCGCGCATGCGCTCGGCTTCGGCGCGCGCGGCTCTCTCCTGTTCATAAAGCCGCTCGCGTTCGGTTTCAGCCCGTTTGCGCTCGGTGATGTCCATGATGCTAACCAGCGCGCGGGTGATATTCCCAGCCGGCGGCGGATAGCTGACGGTAACGATGGTGTTCAGACGGTCTCCGCTAAGTGTCTGGAATGTTGTTTCGGAGGCGAATGAACGATGGCCTTCCGCGAGCGCAACCATGTTGTCGGTGAAGGCCTCCAGCGACTCCGGCGCGAAAGTGCGTCCCAGCGAAGACATCAGTTCGCTTTTGTCGCGCGCGCCGAACATCCGCACCGTCTCGTCATTAACATCCATGATCCTTACCAGCCCGATGACCTGCTGTATGAAATCGGGATGATCGGCGAAGTAGCGGCGGAAGTCGCTCACGCCTTGCGCGCGCAACTCGTCGAACGCCGCCTTGACCAGGGAAAAATCTTCCTCCCAGATTGAAACGCCGGCTGTCTGAAAGATGTAAGCGTAGCGCGCCTCGCTCTCGCGCAGTCTTTCTTCAGCCAGTTTGCGATCGGTAATGTCTTCCACCGCGCCGTAAATTCGTGTCACGCGACCCGCCGCTTCGTCCCATACCGCGCGCCCGTAATCGCGCAGCCACCGCGTCTCCCCGCCGCGCGTGATAATCCGAAACTCGCTCACGTCCTCCTGACCCGCGAGCAGGCGCTGCAACCGCCGCTCGGACACCGGCAGGTCTTCCGGGTAAATGTGACTTTTCAATCCGCCCCGTTCCCGCCATTCTTCCGGGGTGAACCCGGTGATCCGTGTAAAGGCGGCGGTCGCTTCCTCCAGCGCCATCCGCCCATCCGTTGTGACGCGAATCTCATAAACGTAATCGGAGGTCAGTTCAGAGATGGCCCGGTAACGCTCTTCTGACTGGCGCAGAGCCGCTTCCGCCCGCGATCGCGTAACATCAAGGCGCGCGATGGCGCGCATGGCGCGCCAGACGAGCGCTGAAATGATGGCGACGCCAGTCGTTATCAGGAGCGCCTTCTGGGCTTGCGGATGGAGATACAAGGCGCGCTCGCCCCACTCTGTAAGGAGTCCGAGCGCCACCAGCGACACTCCGCCCCCGAGCGCCAGGCGCCGCGCGAGGATGCCTTCAGGCCCGCGGCTGAAAAAGCTCGCTATCATCCCGCCACCCTCCTGTGTCGCCAGCAACCCCACATTGAGCGCGAACAGCGCTATGGCGGCGTACACCGCCGGACGGGTGAAGTGGAAGAACCCGATCAAGTCGGGCGCGCCATACAGATAGCCGATAATGGTCGTCAGCGCGCAGAAGCCTGAAGTGAGAGCGAACAGTTGCGCGACCCTGTTCCTGCGCCCCGTCCCGGTCCGCAGCCCTGTCAGAGCGAAGCCGCTGAACATGAAACAGAACGCGTTATTGAATAACATCCGTTTTGTGGGAAGGTCCCAACCGGCGAGATACTGGCTGAGCGTCAGCAGGCCGGTAAACGCGACGAGCGCGCCACAGAATTGCGCCGCGCGTCGTTTGAAAACGGATTTCGGAGAAAACCACCACAACGACAAAGACGCGCACATCAGTGTGAAACAGAATGCGGTTGTCAGGAAGTTTGACGCGAGACTCTTCAACGATTCGAGGCCGAAGGACCAGCGCACAAGCGCGAAGCCGCCGATGAGCGCGACGGACAGGCTCGCGATTGTTAACATCAGTTTGAGCGCCCAACTCAGGCGGTAACTGGTTTCAGCGACTTCAGTGGGTACTGGCTGCATGGTTCTCTCCTGGGAGCGGGGTGTCGCCAGCAGATAGTAGTAATTGAAACTGAGAGCAATGTGAGAGTTTACAGATTTTGAGTGGCGTTGTCAGCAAGGAGCTGGTAAAAAATTAATGCTCTTACAAAGTATATTATTGGGGTCTTTCCCATCGCCGGCGCCCTCTTATCTCACTCGTCATCCGCTGCCATTGGGTCCATTGCTCCGGCGTGAGGACGGCTTTCAGTCGCTCGTCCGTTTGCTGGCGGACTTCACTGATGCGAGGTTCCGATTGCCTGCGTATTTCGATCATCCGGGCGCGAGTCTCCTTCATGATCTGCTCCACCTGCGCCTTCTGTTCCGCCGTGAGATTGAGACTGTCGATCACTTGCTCATACCGCCCCACTCCGCGAGGAGGCCCATAGCGCTGCCTGTGGTAAATATTCAAAACGAGCGCGCCAGCCAGAAAACCGAGCAGAAAAATGAGCAGGACTGCGGCGCGGATTTGCCATTTGCGTTTACTGTTGTCTTCCATTTTCGCCTTCCGCCTCCTGATCGTAAAGATTCGTGAGCATCTGACTGTATGTCAGATCGTCATTGGCCGGATTATTACTCTCGAAGATCACCCACTCAGCCGCGTCGGCGCCGGAACCTGACGCCAGATCAGACTGGCCGGGTTGTCGCTGCGCGCGGTCGGTCAAAAAGGTCAGCGCCGTAAGCGTCGCAACCACCACCGCCATCGAAGTCACGAGGATGCGCGCGGCCTGCCACATCTTTCGAAAGCCGAACATCTCCGGCGCCGGGTTTCTTTCCCGGCCTCTTTCCCGAATGGCCGCCAGCACCCGTGTTTGGAAAAAAGGCGATGGCTCGATAGTGACTGACGCCCGCTCCCGCAGCAGCAGGGAAGAGGCGCGCGCGGCTTCGAACGCCAACAGGCATTCGGCGCAATCGGCCGTGTGAGCGTTGACTTGTTCGATCTCCGTCGCGCTCAGATCGCTCAGCGGCCGTTCTTCGAGCAAATTGATAATGTGATCGCTTCTCATCTCTCTCCACCATTTTTTACGCTTCGTTGTCAGGATCAACCACGGGGAGCGCGGGGAACACGGGGATAAAGAAAGGTTTTTCCGGATTTTATTTCTTCCCCGTGTTCCCCGCGCTCCCCGTGGTTTTTACACGCCTTAGCGGTTACCTTCTTCGGCTTGCCAGAAGTTTCTCCACCGCTTCCCTCATTCGGCGTCGCGCGCGGAAGGCCTGTGTCTTGACCTTCGATTCGGACCAGCCGGTCATCTCCGCCACTTGTTTGATCGGGGTTTCAGCGCCGTCAACCAGGATGAGCGCCAGCCGGTCGTCGGGCGATAATGTCGCCAGGACGCGGTCGGCCAGGTCGGCCGCTAACAGGCTTCTTTCAGTTGAGCGATGGCGCTCAGCGGATACATCAGCAAGTTGATTCTCCAGCCAATTGCTCTCTCCTTCGGGCAAATCAGCCAACATCGCTTCGGGGCGCCGTTTGGAATCACGGAGTAAGTTGAGGCAGGTCGTCGTGGCGATGCGCGTCAGCCATCCTTCCAGCGATCCGCGGCCTTCGTATTCCACGAGCCGCGTGTAGGCGCGCAGGAAAATCTCCTGCGCCGCGTCTTCAATATCACTCCGCTGGCGAAAGAACCGGCTGGCGACTCGAAAAACGCGCGGGCTGTAACGGCGCACGACCTCTGAGAAGGCCGCCTCGTCGCCTTCCCGGGCGAGATTGACCAACTCCAGATCCGCTGTCTGTTCCAGTTGTTGCGCCAGATGTAATCTCGATCCAAAGAAACTGGGAGACGCCGGCGGGCGTGATGCGCCGCATCACGCCCGCCGAGTCCGGTCAATAATGGTTACTGAATCTGAGACTGCTGTTGCGCTCGCTTTGCCTGGCGTTCTGCGCGTCTAGCCTTGAACTGCTCGCGCATCTGTTCGAGCCGGGTCTTCTGCTCCGGCGTCAGCAAGGCCGTCATCTCCTGCCGCAGTTTGAACCGTTCGCCCATCAGCTTCGCCCGCAGGCCGGCCGTCTCCGTCAACTTCTGCGTCGCAAGCGCTTCATTGAACGCGCCGCCTTGGTTCGCCTGCCGCAATTCCTGCATCTTGGCGCGCAGTTCCTGGCGCAGCGGCTGTGTGCGTTCTCGGTAGCTCTGGCGAAGCTGCTTTATTTGCGTCTTCTGGGCCTCCGTTAGATTCAATTGGCGGAACATCGCGCCGCGCATCCCGCGGCCGTGTCGCCCATGATGCTCGCCGAACTCGCCTTTGCCCTCGCGCTGTTTTTGCAAATCGCTTTGCTTATCCGATGATTGCGCCCAAATCGCGGGGATAGCCAATGTGACTGCCATCAGAGCTGAAAGCGCTATAACATAAAGTTTATTGATCTTCTTCATAGATGTCTCCACCCCTTCTGGTAATTCCGAAATGTTTATCGAAGGCGGCCATCGCCTTCCGTCGTGGAAGACACCTATCACTTCAGAAAGGTTACACCTCGGACTAAAAAATCGCACGGCGCGCGATTTACCTCATCCGTTAATCGCGCCCTTGGCTCAGATGGAATTCAACCTATCGGTTGAATTTTGGCTTGACACGCCGTTCGGTTTGGATAATATTAAACCAAGAGGTTGAATTATGACGACTCTGACAACACAGTCCAATTTAGACCAGACATTGATAGCGCTGGCCGACCCGACGAGGCGGGCGATCCTGGAGCGCCTTTCGAAGGGGGAGGCGCGCGTCACCGAACTCGCGCAGCCCTTTGCGATGTCGCTCAACGCGGTCTCGAAGCACATCCGCATGCTTGAGCGCGCCCGTCTGGTGCGACGCCGAAATGCGGGGCGGGAACACTTCCTGTCGCTCAATCGGGAACCACTTGATGAGGTCGCAATCTGGATCGAGACTCAACGCGCTGTCTGGACCGCCCGACTGGACGCCCTCGACGCCCTCTTGCGCGCCGAGGACCGCGCGGCCTCGACGATCCCTAAGAAGAGAAAGAAAGGACGACCTTGATGAACACGGAATCGAATAAACGACGCAATAACAAAAAGGAGCAGGCGATGAGTGAATACGGCATTGTTACCGAGCCTGGGACGATCCGCTTCGAGCGTGTGCTGCCAGGGCCGATTGAGCGCGTATGGGCCTACCTGACGGAACCGGAGAAACGGGGAAAGTGGTTCGCTTCCGGCCCGATGGAACTCCGCGCGGGCGGGCGTGTGGAGCTGCATTTCCGTCACGCCGACCTTTCGCCGCATGCCGAGCCTGCGCCGGATCGCTACAAGCAATACGAGGGGGGGCATACCAGTTATGGCCGTATTACCTGCTGCGAACCGCCTCGCCTGCTCAGTTTCATGTGGGGTGAAGAGGTGGGGGACGACTCGGAGGTCACCTTCGAACTCAGCCCGCGTGGTAAAGACGTGCTTCTCGTGCTGACGCACCGCCGCCTCGGCGACCGCGCGATAATGGTAAGCGTCGCCGGCGGTTGGCACACTCACCTCGGCATTCTTGTTGATCATCTCAACGGTCGGGAACCGCGGCCCTTCTGGTCGACTCACGCGCGATTCGAGGCTGAGTACGAAAAGCGGCTTGCGACACTCACGAATGAAAGACCAATGACGGATATCGCCGGTTGGCTGGAGTCTACCCATCGAGAGGTTCGTCGTACCGGCGACATCCGAAGCGCGTTACTGCGCCGGCGTTTCGACGCTCCGATCGAGAAGGTGTGGAGCGCCTGCGCCGAACGAGAACTACTCAGCCGATGGTTCGGCGACGCCAGCGGCGACCTGCGCGAAGGTGGAGTTCTGGCCATCGATGTCGGGATGGAGGAGAAAGTGACCTCCCGGATCCTGCGCTGCGAACCTCCCCACCATTTGCTGGTGACCTGGTCATATGACGGCGACCCGCGCGACCCTGTCGATCAGGTCGAGTTGCGGTTATCGAGCGACGGTACCAGTACAGTGTTGGAACTGGAACACCGCTCCGCCGACAAGACCGAGTGGGGCCTCGGGATAGGCCCTGGTTGGGAGGACTGGATCATTCGGTTGAGCGTTATGCTATGCGGCGCCGACCCCGCGGAGGTTTCCTCCGAGGAACTCCAGCCGCGGCTCAAGCCGTTGTGGGCGGCGTTGAGCGCCTCCGAGATAAACGCTGAACCGAATGTCAAAGTCAGCGTCAGCCGCCGCTTCAGCGCATCTCCGGAGCGCGTCTTCGACTCATGGCTCGACCCCGAAATGATCGGCAAATGGATGTTTGGCCCCGCTCTGCGTGAAGAGGAAGTGTTGCGCACCGCGGTCGACGCGCGCGTGGGAGGTTCGTTCTCCTTCCTCGTTCGCCGTCAAGGTGAAGAGATTGATCATATCGGGGAGTATCGCGAGATTGACCGGCCCCGGCGACTTGTCTTTACGTGGGGCATCGCCGGCTTCTCGGAGGACGAGAGCCTCGTGATCATCGAAATCGTTCCGCGGGAGAACGGGTCCGAGCTTACCTTGACTCATGAAATGGACTCGAAGTGGGCGGATTACGCGAGCCGCACAGAGGCTGCATGGGCCAAAATGCTCGACGCGCTTGCGGCGACGCTCAACTAGAGTTAGGCGGCGGCTTGCGCCCCGACATGGAGGTTTAGTTATGCAACAATCAACAATCGCTATTTGCCTGCCCGATCTTTCGTCACGGCCCTTCCATCTGACAGAGGAACGCGTGATGGATGCGTCGCCACAAGCCCTGTTTCGAGCTTGGACGGAAGAATTCGACCGTTGGTTCGCAGCGCCCGGATCGGTGTTAATGAAAGGAGAGGTCAACGCCGTGTTCTTCTTTGAGACCGTTTACAAGTCAGAGACGCAGAGTCAGGCGCAGCGCCATCCTCATTACGGTCGCTTCCTGCGACTCGAACGCGATCGCCTGGTCGAGATGACCTGGGTTACCGGAGCGGCGGGAACGAAAGGAGCGGAGACCGTAGTCACGGTCGTATTCACGCCTCACGGCGCGGGGACGCATTTACACCTCACGCATGCCGGGTTTCCGGATGAGGAGTCGCGAAACCAGCACAGCCATGCGTGGCCGTTTGTCCTCGAGCGACTTGACGAACGCCTGAGGTTCCCGAGATGAGAACATTAACGATACGCTAGGAGGATGGAATGAATATGGCAACCCTCTATCATCAAGTTTGGATAAACGCGCCAGCGTCGAAAGTGTACGAAGCGCTTGCCACCGCAGACGGGCTGGGCCGCTGGTGGGCGCCACATACATCCACCGAAACAGATGCCGGTCTTGTGCTGGCGCACAGTCCGGGCGCTGAGCACGGCGACGTAAAAATGAAGGTGCTGGACACGACCAAAGATAAGCGAGTTGAATGGGAGATCATCAGTACCCATCCTAAGCGCAGCCCCGCTTCCGCCTGGACCGGCACGCACATCATTTTCGAAATAACTGAAAGAGAGAATCCGGGTCTCTGGCTGGGAATCACCTATGGAGGGCCGCGCCTGGCGGTACTGGAATTCCGCCACTCCGGTTGGGATGAAAACAGCGCGTACTTCGGATTCTGCAACTTCGCCTGGGGCGAGACGTTGCTAATGCTCAAGCAATGGTGTGAATCACAATGACGGCGCGGCTAACGTTTGGTCGGCGTCTTGGGCTTCGCTCCGGACTTGATGATGAGTTCGGTGAGTAAGTCTACGGCTTGGTCGAGCGGCAGAATGTCGGCGATATCAATAGGCGTCCTGTCACGGTCGTTGCGCTCGTCGAGGGGCGCTCCCTTGTCGGCCAGGAACCGGATCACTTTACAGATCTCCTTCTGATCGGCGGCCGGGCCAACGCCAGTGACGGCGGCGTGCATCACCGTGCCGCCGCTCTCGGTCACAGCCTTTGCGTCGGGCGCCAGTTCGTAGACCAATTTCACGACCTCGACGTTGGCGCTGCCAGCCGCCTGCATCAACAAGGTTGTGCCGTCCTCGCCTTTCAATTTCGGATCGGCGCCGGCGGCGAGAAGGGCTTTCATGATCTCCAACTGATTCGCTCTGGCCGCTACGTGCAGCGGCGTGATCTCGCCCGGCGGCGGACGAAACGGGCCGGCGACGGGGCCGCCGCGCATCAAAGCCTTCGCGTTGCGCGCGTTCGGATCGGCTCCCTTGGCGAGCAATTTTCTGACGAGTTCGAGATCGCCCAACTGCGCGGCGGTGTGCAGCGGCGTATTGCCGCGCCGGTCCGCAACCTTTATCTCAGCGGCGCCGTCAACAAGAGCGATGGCCGCCTCCGTGCTGCGAAAAGCCGCCGCCGCAATCAGCACGGATGATTCGTCGGGGAGCTTCGCGCTGGGATCGGCGCCCGCCGCGAGCAGTTGCGACACTGACTGCGCGTCGTTCTTGACAGCGGCGAAGATCAACGCGGTATAGCCGGTTTTGGAGACGGCCTTGACGTTCGCGCCGTGTTTGATCAGTACCTGCACGACCTCCGAATGGCCTTCCGACGCCGCCCACATCAGCGCCGTCTGGCCTTTTCGAGACTCAACGGCGTTCACGTTCGCGCCGCGTTCAATCAGCAGTTTGACGGCTTCTGCGGCGCCGGAATTAGCGGCGATCATCAGCGCCGTTGTGCCATCCCAACGCGCGGCCTTCACGTCCGCGCCTGCTTCGACGAGCCTCTTCACGAGAGCGACATTGCCGGCGCCGCAGGCGAGCGTGAGCGGCGTTTCGCCGTATTCGTCCACCGTGTCGACCTTTGCGCCAGCGGCCAACAGCATCTCGGCTGCCTCCTGATCGTCGAGGTAGATCGCCCACGCGAGCGCCGTTGCGCCGTCGGGTTGCGCGACGTTCACGTCGGCACGCGCCTTGATGAGGGCTTTGAGGGCTTTGTGATCGCGGCGCTTGACCGCGTCCAGCAGACTGGAAGCGCCGTCAGCAAGGCAAATCGCGGCGGCGAGAATGATCGTCGCGCCGAATTGCAGCAAGGCTCCTGCTTTCATTTGATCGTCTCTTCCAGTTATTTCTTTTGCGGCTCGTTGCCCTTGAAGATAACCATCTCGCGCGTTGCGACAAACCACCACCGCCCATCCCTCTTCTGAGCGACCTCAACACCTCTGCCTTTGATTGGAGGGAGTTCCTTTGGAGTTTCGCCTTCAGGCGGTCCGTCCGGCCCTGACCGCCTGAAGGCGGGACTCCAAACATTCAGTCAAGACAATCCAGCCTGCCCGTGCTGTCACCGAACTTCTCGGCTGGCGCGCCGGCCTTCTCCAGCATGCTCAGCAACAGATTGTTGAGCGGCGTATCTTTCGGATAGACGACGTGGCGATTGCCTTTGACCTGTCCAGCGCCGCCGCCCGCCAAGACGATCGGCAGGTCGTGATGCGTGTGCAGATTGCCGTCGCTGATGCTGCTGCCGTAAAGGATCAGCGAATGATCGAGCAGATTGCCGTCGCCGTCGGGCGTCGCTTTCAACCGCTCCAGCAGGTAAGCGAAGAGCTTGACGTGTTGCTCGTTGATCTTTGTCACCTTGGCGATCTTGTCCGCGTCGTTCTGGTGATGCGTGAGGTTGTGGTGCCCGTCGGAGATGCCGATCGAGCGATAAGGGCGGTTGCTGCCTTCGCGCGCCATCATCAGGCTGATCACGCGCGTCAGGTC
>Ga0187894_10007744_pt1 | contig 10010 bp, 7 predicted proteins | sample GBC1701081metaG_FD_136650 | JGI IMG/M metagenome (GOLD analysis project Ga0187894, IMG submission 136650) | White microbial mat communities from a lava cave in the Kipuka Kanohina Cave System on the Island of Hawaii, USA - GBC170108-1 metaG ... | reverse complement strand
TGGCCCGCTACCGCGCCCCCGGCGGTGTCACAGTGACGAATCGGGAAGTGGCCCAGCGCACCCTGCTCGACGTGCTGGGCATCCGTGATCCCCGCCACCTGGACACCGACCGGCTGTGGGCGCCACGGCGCACCCAGGGCCGGGAGTGGATGCGCTTCCCGATCGGCCTGGACGAGGCCGGCCAGGTCGTCGAGCTGGACCTCAAAGAGGGCAGCCAGCAGGGCATGGGCATGCACTCGCTGTTCGTCGGCACCACCGGCGCCGGCAAGTCCGAAGGCATCATCACCGAGGTGGCCTCGCTGGCGGCCACGCATTCCCCCGAGGTCGCCAACGTGGTGTTCTTCGACTTCAAACTCAAATCGGCCGCCGGTGTGCTGGAACGCTTCCCGCATGTGGTGGCCAGCGTGAGCAACCTCGCCGACGAGCGGCACCTGGTGGGCCGGATGTATGAGGCCCTCGAAGGTGAGCTGGATCGGCGCGGCGCGCTGTGCAACGCGTTGGGCCCCGACGTGGTCGACCTCAACGTCTACAACCAGCGCCGGCTGACCGATCCGTCGCTGCCGCCGGTGCCGGTGCTGTGGGTGATCGCCGACGAGTACCAGGAGCTGCTCGGCGACAAGGACTGGGGCGACAAGTTCCGCAATCTCTTCTGGCGCATCGAACGCCAGGGCCGCGCCTACCACATGTTCCTTCAGCAGGTCGGTCAGACGCTGGACACCCAGAAGCTGCGCGACATCCGTAAGCTGCTGGGCTTTAGCCTGGTCGCCCGGATGGGCCGCGAAGAGGATTCCCGCGAGGCGCTGGGCAGTGTGGTGGCCGCGCATCTGCCCGAGACCGGCGCCGAGGGCACCGCGTATCTGCGCGTGGCGCAACGTCAGCCGCGCCAGTTCCGTTTCTTCTACTCCTCGGGGGAGTTCGTGGCGCCCAGCGGCACCGAGGACGCCCAGCCGGTGGCCGCCGGCACGTGGTTTGAGCCCCGGGCGTTCACCGTCGAGCAAGCCCCCGACACCGACGGGTTGGTGGCCGAGCCGGCCCGTCCGCCGGCCGATGGCGCCCCGCAAGCGCCCAAACCCGTTGCGGCGGGCCAGAATCCGACCGTGGTGGAGGCGTTGATCGAGTCGCTGCAGAAGGCCGGCGTCGGACCGCCGCGCCAGCTGTGGCTGCCGCCGTTGGGTATGCCGCCGGCCGCCGACGACCTGGTGGCCCGGCTGCGCGGCAAGCCGTGGGACGTCGACTACGGCGACAACGCGGGATTGCTGCTGCCGGTCGCCCTGGAGGACCGCCCCCGCGAGCACCGCCAGGAGGTGTTCTGCCTGGACCTGCTGGAGAACAACGCGATGATCGTCGGTGCGCCGCGCCACGGCGCCACCACCGCGGTAATGACGATGGTGACGACCGGGGCGTTGATGTACCGCCCGGAGCGGGTGCAGTTCTACTGCATCGCCGCCAGCGGACCGCAGCTGGCCGGCCTCGCCGACCTGCCGCACGTGGCGTCGGTGGCCGCCGTGCATGACAGCGAGGGCGTGAACCGGCTGCTGGCCACCGTGGGCAACATCGTCGACGAGCGCGAACGGATCTTCGCCGCCCGCGGCCTGGACATGGCGGCGGTGCGCGACGCCAAGTTCGGCGCCCACCGCAGCGACATCGGCGTGCCCGGCGGGGACGTGGTGGTCATCGTCGACGGCTGGGCCAACTTCACCGAGGCGATGCCCACCCAGGTCGAAGCCGTGATGCGGCTGATGCGGCAACGCAACTACGGGGTGCGGGTGGTGATCACCCACACCAGCTACCTGTCGGGTCTGCGCACCGGGGTGCGCGCGGAAACCGGCCAATGGCTGGAGCTGAGGATGACCGATCCGCGCGAGTCCCAAGTCGGCCGCGTCGACGGGGTCAACCGGGCCGCCGAGGTTCCCGACAAGCCGGGCCACGCGCTGAGTCCGGCGGGATTTCACCTGATGGTGGGCGTTCCGGAGCTGGGTAACCACGCGTCGGGGCGGGTGGAGATGCGCGGGGTGGGGGCGGTGGTCAGCCAGGTGGCCGGTGTTAAGAGCGTCAGCAGGGTGGTGCGGCTGCCCGAATCGGTGGCGTTCTCCAACGTCCTGGCCCGCGTGGGGCCCGAGGTGCCGCCTCATCTGGTGCCTTTCGGCTTGTCGGAGGCCGATCTGGGCCCGGCCTACATCGACTTCGCGGCGAACCCGCACGTGGTCGCGGTGGGCAGGGCAGGGGCGGGCCGCACCAACTTCCTGCGGACGATGATGCGCGCCATCATGGCGCGCTACCGCCCCGATGAGGCGACCATCGTGCTCATCGACCCGCGCCGCAAACTGGTCGGCGTGGTGCCCGAGCACAACTGGCTCTCGCGCTACGCCTACGCCCGCGGCGACATCGCCACGGTGACCGCGGAGCTGGCGGCGCTGTTCGAGCAGCGCATGCCCCCGCCGGGAACCAGCCAACAAGAGCTGCTGACCCGCCAGTTCTGGACGGGCAGAAGGATATTCGTCGTCATCGACGACATCACCTCGTGGACATCGGCGGACAACCCCCTGGTGCGGCTGGCCGGCTTCGTCGAGCAGGCCGACCAGATCGGGCTGCACATCGTGGCCGCCGCCGACCTCAAGAACTGGAGCTTCCAGTCCACCGGCCCCACCGTGATGGGCCGCATCGTCGGCGCGCTGCAGCCCACGCTCATTCTCGACGGCCGCCGGGAAAACGGTGTGGTCATCAACGGCGTATATGCCGAGCCCCAGCGCCCGGGCAAAGGCCTGTACGTCACCGGTTCAGGCACCGAAGGCGCCCTGGTGGCGTGGTCTCCACCGCCGGTGGTGGACGGTCCGGGCCGGCATTCTGCCCAGGCCGGGGATGCTTCGGCGGGCGTCGAAAATTAGCGCAGGAACCATACCTCCGGTGCGCTTACACTAGTGTCGAAAAGGCAAACACGATCGGGAAGGCAAACACATGGGACCAGGCATCCTTGTCAACCCAGCATTGCTGGGCATGTCGGCGGCGGTGGAAACCGCCGGTACGTCGGCGATGGCCGGCGCGGCCGGTGGTGCGGCACCGACGATCACCGCAGTGATGCCACCAGGAGCGGACGGCGCATCAGTGGCGGCGTCGGCGGGTCTGAATGCGCGCGGCGCGGCGGCGATGGCCCTGATGGCCAACCTGACCGCGGTGCGCGGTATGTTTGCCACCAACGTTGGAGTCAATGGCGTCAGCTACGCCGCCATGGACGCCGTCAACGAAGCGTCGCTGGCGCTGTAGAGCGCCGGCAGCTGAGACGATGGCGACGTTCGGGGACGCCGCTGCCCACCCGCCGGAGGTGAACTACTACACCCTGATCGCCGGTGATCACGCGGCCAGCGCGACGGCGGCTGCGGCCGGGCACCAGGTGCTGGCCCAGATGCTGGCCGCCGAGATCGCGGCGATGGGCGCCAACACCGCGGCCACCGCCACCGCGGGCTGGCATGGTGCGGGCGGGACGGCGATGACGATGTCGGCCACCGAGTTCATGGCGGTCATGAGCCTGGCGGTGGCGTGGTTCGAAGAAGCCTCGGTGAGTGCCGGGGAGATCGTCTCGGCGTATCACCTGGCGGAAACCTCGATGATCCCCGGGCCGGTGTGCGAGACGAACCTGACCACCACCGCGGCCCTGGTCGCCAGCAACATCCTCGGGCAGAACACCCCGGCCATCGTCGCGCTGGTCGCCGAGTACCAAGAGTTCTGGATTCAGAACGCCTCGGTCGCCTCGACCTATCAGGCCGCGGTCAGCGCCGCGCTGGGCGTGCTGGCCACCCCGCCGCCGATCGCCCCAATGGCCCCCAACCCGGCCGGCGCGCTGGCCGGGGTGGCCCAGGCCGGCGCGCAAGCCGGCGTCCAGGGCGCGCTGCAGTCCAGCGCGCAGAGCCTCAACCAGACCGCCAACACCGCGGTGCCCGCGGCCGGTCAGGCCGCCGCCGCGCCCGCGGAGGCGATGTCGATGATGAGCGCGCCGATGTCGATGATGGGCCAGCTCCCGCAGATGTTCGGCCAAGTCCCGCAGATGCTGGGTCAGGCTCCCCAGATGCTCGGGCAGCTGGCGCAGCTGCCGATGGGCATGATGGGGCCGCTGACCTCGGGCATGGGCAATGTGGGTGGCGCGGGCGCCGGGGATGCCGGCGCGGGCGCCGCCGCGCCGCTGGGCCCGGGCATCGCCGCGATGACCGCCGGCGGCGGGGGTGGCGGCGGAATCGGTTCTGCCGGAACGGGACCGGTGCATAGCAGCTTCACCAAGCCGGTGAGCAGCTTCGCCGCGCCGACTGCGCCCAAGCTGCCCGGAGGCTGGTCCGGCGTCGCCGAGCCGGTGGCCGCCGGGGCACATCCCTCAGGTGCGACAGGCACCGGCGGGCTCTACGGCGCGCCAGCCTCAGCGATGGGCTCCCAAGGGGCGGGCGGCGCCGAACGCACTCCCACCCGGACCGTGCAGCTCACCGCACGGCTGGCCGGCGACAGGGGGGACAGGTAGCCGAAATTAGCGCACGGCGGGGTCGCTGGGCGGCCATAGACTTTTTTGATTCAGCACGTTTATCAACGCAGGAGACAAGGGGAAATAGATGTCACAACAGATTGTCGGGCAGTCACAGGTCCTTGCGACCGCCGACACCCTCGATGACCTTAAACATCAGGTCATCGACACGCTCAACCAGTACTACAACCTGTCCACCGAGCTGCAGGCAGGGGGTTCGCTGGACGGCGGCGCCGGGCGCACCAACGTGGTCACCGCCGAAGAGATCCAGAACGCGCAGATGAAGGTGCAGCAGCGGTGGGGCATGGTCATCGACGCGCTGCGCCAGACCGCACCGTCGATGGGTGACACCGACGCCCAAAGCGCCAGCCACATCGCCTCGGTGGCCGGCGGCCTGCGGTTCACCTGACCCTTACCCCTGACCAGCAATGCCAGAAAGGCACCACTTCAATGGATGACATCCTCAAGTACAACCCGGCCGGAATCGCCGACTACACTTCGTCTTTGAGCAGCTTCAGCGCCCGGCTCGACGACATCGGCGCCCAGGCGCAGAACATCCTCGGCGGCATCAGCGAATACTTCACCACCGACCAGGCGTCGGTGTCCTACGCCCACGCCCAGATGCTCATCAACGAAGGCATCCAGGAAGGCAAGGACGTCATCTTGCGCCACGGCTCGGCGGTCGACACGGCATCGGCGGACTGGGTCAGCCAGGACGGGGCCTCCGCGCAGACCTTCATGGTCTGACCCGGCAATTTTGGTAGCGCGAGGGGGCCAGCCGCGGGTTGGCCTCCTCGTCGCATGTGACACAAATCGTATGTGAGACAAGGAATCTGACAAGATGGCATTGACGACGACGGTCGCCGGCGTGTGGGTGCTCCAGGCGCTGCTGGGCGTGGAGACCCTGCCCGCGGCGCTGCGGTGCAAGTCGTTCCTGCCCTCGGCGCATGAGTCGCTGATCATCGACACCACCACGAGACGCCAGCCGCTGTCGCAAACAGCGGAGTATCTGAGCCTGGTCTCGGCCGGGGTGATCGATGCAAACGGACGCGTCGATGACGCCGTGCGGGACTGGATGACGGTGCTGGGCCGCCCGGATCGTCAGGTGCTGCTCACCCTGCGCCGACCCGGCGAGACCGTCACCGTCGACGGGCAGAGCACGCCGACGGTGCACGAACGGGTCCTGGTGGTGTGCCGGCATCGCCGCTGGATGGCGATGGCCGCCCGCGACGGTGAGGCGATGGTGATCGACGCGGTCGGGGAGTCCGACGACGCGCCTGAGCAGGTTGAGATGGTGTGCCACGCGCTGCTGGGCGCCTTCGGTGACGCCGCGCCGGCCGACATCAACGGGGTGAACATCGCCGCGGATCTGATCGCCTCCGCGCTGGAGCAAGCGGCACCACGGGGCCGCGACGCCGTGCTGACGGCGTTGAGCCGCTTGGGATTAGCGCCGGCGCAGGCCGAGGTGCTGGCCGCGGCCACCCGCCTGGACGAATCGGCGATGGCCGTGGTGAGCGTCATCGACCACGGGGTCCGCCAGCACGTGCACCCGCGCGTGCTGACCGTCGCCGACACCGCCTACGGGCGCATCCGCATCGCCACCACCACCGCGGCGGACGGCGCGAAGTGGCTGAGCATCTTTCCCGCCGGCGGCGAAGAGCTGCGGGAGGATCTGACCGAGTTGCTCTCGCTGCCGTTGCTGGCGCGCACGGCGTGATTCGGTACCGCGAGCACAGGAGGGTCACCATGTCCAGGGTCGGGGAGCTCGACGTTCGTGACGCGTTAGTGGCGTGCCCGACATCACGGTGGGCGCTATGGCGCTGAACCTGACGTCGAGGCTGCAGGTCACGGCGCACTATTTCTGGAACCGCCGCAACGCCGCGGCGCTGAGCCATCACGGCGTGCGCCTCGAGTACGACCCCGAGCAGCGCCGCAGCGCGGCCATCATTCTGGGGATCACGTTCACCCTGCTGGCGGTGGCGTTGATGTTCGTGCTGTCGTGGTTCAAGCCGGCCGGACAGGTGGGCCAGTCCGACATTCTCGCCGACCGGGACACCGGCGCGATCTATGTGCTCGTCGATGGGCGGCTGCATCCGGCGCTGAACCTGATGAGCGCCCGCCTGATCTCCGGGCAGGCCAACAACCCGACGTTCATCAAGACCGCCGAGCTCGCGAAGTACCCGCAGGGCCCGACCGTGGGCATCGTGGGGGCACCGGCGGCGATGCCCATCCGCAGCGGCGAGGGGTCGGCCTGGGCGGTGTGTGACACCGCGCCGGCGGCGACGTCTACCGCGTCGGCGGCCTCGGCGCCGGTAGTGACCGCGATCGCCGGGCCGCTGAGCACCGCGGCGCGCTCGACGCCGCTGGCGATGCCCGCGGCGATCCTGGCCCGCTACGGCGAGCGGACGTATGTGATCTGGGACGAGCACCGCTCCGAGGTCGACCTGTCGAACAAGGCCGTCGCGCTGGCCCTGGGGGTGGATTCGACTGCGCCGGAACCGATTCCGCTGTCCAAAGCCCTCTTCGACGCGATGCCGGCGACCGACCCACTCATCAGCCCGGCCGTCCTCGCCGCCGGGGAGCCGTCGGCGTTCGACATCGCCCCAGGCGCGGTCATCGGATCGGTGCTGGCGGTGGCCGACCTCGCCCAGCCCGACACCGACACCCTCTATGTGCTCCTGCGCGATGGCGTGCAACGTATCTCGCCGTTCGTGGCCTCCCTGCTGCGCTCGGCGAACTCGTTCGGCGACGTCGCCCCGATCCCGGTGGCACCTGACCGGCTGGCCGCAGTGCCGGTGGTGCAAAGCCTGCCGGTGTCGTTCTATCCGGCCACCCGGCTGGCACTGGTGGACACCTCGGTGAACGGCACCACGTGCGTGGCGTGGTCGAAAGGGGCCACCGACCGCGCCGCGGCCATCACCGTGCTGTCCGGCCAAGGGCTGCCGATCCCGCCCGGTTCGGAGCGCCAGCTGGTGCGCCTGGTCAAAGACGTGCGCGACCCGGACGCCGTGGAGGCAGATCAGGTGTTCATCGGGGCCAGCTCCACCAACCTGGTGATGACCACCAGCGCGGCGCCCACCGCGGACTCGCGCGAGTCGCTGTGGTGGATCTCCGATCAGGGCGTGCGCTACGGCATCGATCTGACCGACGACACGCTTCGGGCGCTGGGGGTGTCCCCGGCGGCCTCGCGCCAGGCGCCGTGGCCGCTGATCCGGGTGTTCGCTCCCGGCCCGGCGTTGACCCGCCCCGACGCGTTGACCCAGCACGACTCGTTGACCCCGGTCGTCGGCGCCGAAGCGCTGCCTACCGGTAACGGCAGCTAGACCACGGAAATCGGGGATGAGAAAACATGTGCCGAGCTGCCGCAAAACCGCAGATAGGATCAACTCATGACTGACCAGGAACTCACCAACGGCGCGGCGTCGGGGCAGGCGGCTACCGAGCATGCGCCGCGCGGAGCGCTCGATCTCAGCGCCCCCGAACCGCCACCGACACCGCCTGAGCGGTCGTTGGGCGCGCCGCCCGTCGCGCCGCTGGCGGGACCACTGCCGTCTTCGCCCGAGCGGTGGGTGCCTGAGCCGTCGGCTGGGCGCGGGCCGTCCGCGCCCGAGCGGTCTGCGCCCGAGGCGCCGAACCCGCCGTCAGGCGCCGGCGACGTACCGGGCACGTCGGCCGGCCAGCTGGGCGCGCTGCCCGCCTCGGTGTCGCCCGAGCGGGCGGCCGCGGCGCCTGCGGGCAGCGAAGAGGTCACCCACGAGCATGCGCCCCGGCGCGACTTCGGCCCGCCGCTGACGCGCGACGACGCCCTCTCACCGCGACGCTACGGCGGACAGCGACCCGATCACCAGGCCGGGTCCGGCGCCGCGCCAACCGACGCGCCGCGAGCCTCGCGGGCGCCCGAGCAGAGTGCCGCGGCGCCCGAGGGAAGCGAAGAGGTCACCCACGAGCATGCGCCCGGGCGCGACGTCGGCCAGCCGCCGATGCGCGACGACGCCCCCTCACCGCAGCGCTACGGCGGGCAGCGACCCCATCAGGAGGGCCGGCACGGCGGGCAGCGACCCGATCACGCGGCCCAGCGGGGCGTCGACCCGCGGCGTCGACCCGCGGCCGGCCCACCGCGTCAGACCGCTGAGATCCCCTCGGGGACAGAGCCATACCGACCGCAGCAGTGGGGCCAGGAGCACCAGCCCGCGCATCCGGGGTTTGCCGAGCAGTCGCGGTCCGCGGCCCCGTCACCGGGACCGGCCAACTGGTCCTACATGGACGCAATCCGCAGCAGCGAGCTGGTTCCCGCCCGAAAGATCCCACCCCGGTCCGGCTGGCGTCGGATCCTGATGGCGGGCACGTTCGGGCTCATCAACCTCGGCCAGTCACCCGATGAGCGACGGCTGGCCGAGCTGGAAACCACGATCCGCTCACTGCTGCGCGGCCGCTACAAGATCGGTGTGCTGGGCAAGGGCGGCACCGGCAAGACGACGCTGGCCGCCGCGGTGGGGTCGATCTTTGCCGAGCTGCGCCAGGATGACCGCGTCGTGGCCATCGACGCCGACACCGCGTTCGGGAAGTTGGGCATGCGCATCGACCCCAACGCCAAAGGGTCCTACTGGGAGCTGGCCGCCGATGAGAACCTGCACACGTTCGCCGACATGCGATCGAGGGTCGGCAACAACGCCGCCGGGCTGTACGTGCTCGCCGGGGAGTCGGCCACGGGCCGCCGCCGCGTGCTCGACCCGGTGATCTACCGGGAGGCCACCGGCCGGCTGGACAACCACTTCACCATCTCGCTGATCGACTGCGGGTCCACGTTGGACTCCCCGGTGACCCAGGAAGCGCTGCGCGACCTCGACGCGCTGATCGTGGTGTCCTCACCGTGGATCGACGGCGCGGCCACCGCCGGGCAGACGATGGATTGGCTGGCCAGCCGCGGCTACACCGGGCTGCTGCACCGAACCGTGTTGGTGCTCAACGACTCTGACGGCCACGCCGACAAGCGGACCCGCGCACTGATAGCCGATCAGTTCTCCCAGCGCGGCCTGATAGTCGTCGAGCTGCCCTTCGACGGCCACCTTCGCCCCGGCGGGGTGGTGAACGTGCAAACCGAGATCGACACGACCACCCGGCGCCGGCTGATCGAAATCGCCGCCGCGATCGCCGAGCACTTCGCGACCACCACCGACGGCCCCCGGGCGCGGCGATGACCCAGGTGCGCACCCACCACCCGCTGCCCGCGTCGGCATCGGCGCCCGACGCGCCGCAGGTTCCCTCGTCGTGCCGGGTGTCGATCCTGGTGGGCGATTCCCACCAGATCGACCTGCTGATGCCCGCCGCGGTGCCGTTGACCGCGCTGACCGACTCCACCGTGGATGCGATCAACCGGATCCTGCGGGCCCGCGGAGACGACGCGCTGGCGCCGGGCTCCTATGAGTTCGCCCGCGCGGTGAGCATGACCGCCCGCGCCGAGGACGGGTCGCTGGCCGCGCAGGGCGTCGCCGACGGCGACCTGCTGGCC
>Ga0187894_10007743_pt1 | contig 10011 bp, 7 predicted proteins | sample GBC1701081metaG_FD_136650 | JGI IMG/M metagenome (GOLD analysis project Ga0187894, IMG submission 136650) | White microbial mat communities from a lava cave in the Kipuka Kanohina Cave System on the Island of Hawaii, USA - GBC170108-1 metaG ... | reverse complement strand
TCTCGATCTCCACAAAATAGTGTTTCATTCCTGCGTGCTCAGCGTGCTTGAAAATTTCTTTAAAATCAATAGAGCCCAAACCGGGACTTGTTGTTTTTGTACGATCTTCTTTATTCATGTCTTTCGCATGCCACAATTCGAAGCGCCCCGGATACTTACTGAAGTACTCTTGTGGAGTATACCCGCCCCTAACTACCCAATACAAATCAAGCTCCATAGTTACGAGCGATGGATCAAGCTCGGCCAGCATGACATCATAAGGGACCTGATCATCGATTTTAACAAATTCAAACTCATGATTATGGTAGCCCATTTTCATTCCATACTGTTTACAAACTTCGGCTCCTTTATTCAGTAACTCACAAATCTTTTTGTAATCGTCTATTGTGGCTCGTTCGTCTTTTTCCAAATAGGGAACCACCATATAGTCCTGGCCGGCCTTCTTCGCATCACTAACGGCACGCTCCCAATCGTTTCGCAGAGTACCCTTTTTTTCACTATTGAATCCGGATGAATAATGTCCACTGGTTATCTCCATTCCCAGGTCTTTCACCATTTTAACAAAATCATCAAATGGAATATCAAAGATCTTTTCATCTCCATAGGAATAGGTCTCTAACTTCGAGTAGCCTGTTTCAGCAACCTTTTTCAGGGTGCCTTGAACATCTAACTTAATAATGTTTCTCAACGTATACAGCTGAAGTCCAAATGCATTTCTCTGCTCAGCACTACAACTCCATAAGGATGGAAGCAATAAACTTCCTGCCATCAAGGTTGAACCTTGGATAAATTCTATTCTTTTCATAACTAATGAATGTTACTTAATTTCTCTGATTTTAATATTCCGATACCAAACATTATCGCCATGATCTTGTAAAGCAAGATGTCCCTTCTTCGACTTGCCAAAGGCTGGCATATCTTTGAACTTACTCTTCTTAATCATTTCTGTCCATTCCGGTGTGAACATGGTAAACTCAACCAACTTATATCCATTTAACCAGAATTCGGTTTGTCCGTTTTTCGTAATGAGCCTTGCCTGGTTCCATTCACCACCTGGTCTTACGGTTACAAATTTCGTCTCAATCATATCATAAAGATCGCCCGCACGGTGCTTCTCAATGCGCCCATCATCGTGGCAAACATTATCAAGTACTTGCATCTCCGGACCCGTTTGCCATACATAATCATATCCGTCAGCTTCAACAACATTATAGATAACTCCGCTATTTCCACAAGGCTGGATTTTCCACTCCAAGGAAAGTTCATAATTATCAAACTCATCCTCTGTAATGATATCTCCACCATTGACAATCTGCCAATCTTTCTTTTTGCTGGCATCTAAATGAAGTGCCCCGCCTTCAACTTTCCAGGCAGAACCAATAGTCTTACTCTTGAAATTTCGCCACCCTGCTGTAGTCTTGCCGTCAAACAACAATCTCCAGCCTTCTTTTTTCTCCTTCTCTGTAAGCGTGTTAGCCATTGCAACTTTTGAAGTGCTTTTCAATCCTGGGTTGCCAGCAGGAATTTTATTCAGAGTGTACCAGGCTGTAGTCGTCCATAATTCATGATTTTGATCACTGATCAACGTGCTATTGAGATGAACATACACCACGTGGTTTGGTTTCATTCCGTCTAATTCCAGGAATACTTTCCTACGATCATCAGAAACATTAACTGATTTAACTTTCAGCATTTCAATACCGAGCTTTGGTCCGCCATAATCAGCGGTGGGTTTGTAGTACCATTGCTTTATCTCGTAATCAGATGCTGAATTACCGTAGGACTCACCAATAGGCTCTGTCATTTCAATTTCCAGTCCGTTCGTCTTCGCACGAACCGCCAGCATTTCAAAGGTTGATTTACCGTTATACGCGAACTTCTGAATGCCATACCATTTTTTTCCGGAATGTCCCCAATTGCCAGGGTTACCAATCATTCCAATATACAATGCGTCATCAGGTCCCCATACAACTCTGTTTACACCACCTTCAAGACCTTGAGTAAACTCAAATACCACGCCTTGATAATCGCCATCCACCTTCTCAACAAATACACGCTTTAATCCACCATGCGTAACTTCACCGTGCAATTGTTGCCCTTTGTAAGGACCAACATTAATGTAAACGGGTTGACTGGGTGAATTTCCAATATCATCCTGCGGCAACCACACAACCGGTAAAGTCTCTTTTAAATTTGCCGTACCTTCAAAATCCACCGAACGTGAACCATACCAGGCACCTTGCTTCACATGAACAATCTTACTGCTCGGAAGCCAATCTCCCTGATTATCAGCAATGAAAATTTCTCCATCAACGCCAATTCCCACACCGTTAGGAGTACGAAGTCCGCTGGCAATGTATTCGATGCTTCCATCCTTCTTTGAAATCTTCACAGCTTTTCCGCGATCAGGAATTTGCGGGTTTGCGCTGGCACCACCCGGTTCAATCGCTGTTGCAAGGGCAGCATAGAAATAGCCATCTTTATACGCTAAGCCAAATGCGAATTCATGGAAGTTGGCTGACACGCGCCAATCATCGCAAACGGTTTGGTATTCATCAATAATTCCGTCTTTGTCATTGTCAATGAGCCTGGTCAGTTCCTGTTTCTGCAAAACATAGATGGTATCGTTCACCACTTTTACTCCCAGTGGTTCGGCAAGCCCGGATGCTATCATCGTGACTTTAATTTTTTGCGGATCGTTGCGTGTTACACCTTCCAGCTTGTAAACAGGTCCAACAGAATCCCATGTACAGATAATCAGGCTGCTATCAGACATGAAATCCATCCCTCCCACCTTTGGTTCAAATGAATCTGGCCGTGCCTGCGATAACGTAAAACCCGGGTGAACGTCCAGCAAAGGAGTTTGATCTCCCGGGACGCTTCGTGCCAATTTTTTTAACGGCACATAAGGAAGTGATTTTTTGAAAAGTGACTTAGTATGAGAAAGTGCTATGTTAGGAATGATCGAAAATTTATTATCGCCATGCTTAGCCCACTGCAAGGACATTGAATAGCCCCCTTTAGCCTGGTAATAGTCGATACGAATCGGGTACTTTCCCTTCTTTAGCGTAACCTCACCATCGCGGGCCTGCGCACCATGGATACCCGTATTGGTTGCCAATTCTCGCCCATTCAAATAAAGAACCGATCCGTCATCACTGACAATGCGAAATACATAATTGCCATCATCAGCAAGGGAAACAAATCCCTGAAATTGAATGAAGATATCTTCGCTTAAATCGGGCATGGCATCAAAGAAACCCTCAGTCAAATGTACAGCAGGCGCGACTCCTGTAAGTACGGGCTTTCCTTTGGAAGGAAGATCATACGGGTTCACAGTAGTCTGATCAACTTTATACATCAAAGCCGCCAGGCCGGGATAGGGCTTCCCTTCTTCTTCTTTTTCGAATTCATTTTTATCCGTGAACGGAAATGTAATCGAACTGATATTCATGTTCAGGTTGTCTTTCGGTTCTTCTACCGCAAGCGTTTCACCATCCAATGAAAGTACGTAGCTCACCATCTTTTCAGCATCCTCCTGCATTAAATCAGGATGGGGGTTCATCACTACCTGTCCCCAAACTCCACTGCCTCCTGCTATTACCTTCTCTGCCAAAATTTTAACATTCTCTTTCGTGAAAGGATATTTTTTAGCCACATCGAGGTACGCAGGACCAACTGTTTTAACTCCTTCATTGTGACATGTTTTACAATCTGACCCTTCAATCAGGTTACCGCCCTGTGCGAGCAAGTCAACAACAACTTCTCCTACCTCAGCAGCCTCATTCGCAAAACCCGGATGATAGTAAACTTTCAGATCAGTCGGTTTATCGCTGTTGAGAAGCAGTGATATTTGAAGGCTATTGGTCGATCCGCCCTTATACTCCGTTTTACTTTTTGAGATAACTTCCAATGAACCATCTGTTTCATAATCATTTTCAGACTGCAAATTTGTAAGTGCAGTTTTCAACACAATTAACGTGCCCTCTGAAACATTGCTGACCACGAAGTGGCGATGAAGTCCATTTTTTCCAGACTTACTACTATACTCTGGTGTTTCCTCGATATCCGCTGAGTGCCCGGCACCGTCATCCAAATGAAAACGAAAGGTTACTTGCCCGTCTTTAAAAAGGTGTCCTTTAAACTGCACTTTTGGAATTACTTCCGAAGAGCCAACCCGAAGTCTCCATGCAGGTTCCTTTAATCGTTCCTCAAAATAAGCGTACCCTTCAGAAGTAGGCTGTGGCCCATGCTTGGTAGTGTACACAGGTCCATCAAGAATTACTTCACCTTTCCATGCTTTGTATAACCCGCAGTGCCTTGCGTCATAAGCAACAAATAAATTGTCATGGAGTGTGGCAGTTACAATACGCGGCTGCTTATCGAGAACAGAGCGAAACACCCAGGGGTCACGCGGTCGCTTTACTTCTGTTTTAGAGTCGCATGAAAGCAGTATAACAGATACACCCAGGATAATTAAAATTTTATTCATTTGCTTAATGTATTGAATTTACTTTTCAGTCTCACCATCTAACGACAAAACATACCGCGCCATCTTTTCAGCATCTTCTACTGATAAATCAGGGTGGGGATTCATCGGCATTTCTCCCCACACTCCACCTCCGCCTTTTATGATACGGTCGGCTAAAAGTTTTACATTGGCTGTTGTGAACTCATACTTTTTTGCAACTTCAGTATGTCCGGGGCCAATAATTTTATTCACCGCATGATGACAGGTTTTACAATCACCTTGTGCCACTAATTGCTCACCCTGTTTAATGGCATCTTCCACGACAGCCACAGGTTCAGAAACTGTTTCATCTTCCGATTCCTTTTGTTCCGATTTATTGCCACCGCACGACAACATAAAAATTGAAATCGCGGAAATACAGAGTAGTGATTTTACATGTATGTTCATAGTCCCAGAATTTTTTGGTTTAACTTATTGTTTGTCCCTGCCGAGGCAAAATCATCAAACGCTTTATCCGTTACGCGGATGATATGATCACTGATAAATTTTGCTCCTTCGGCTGCGCCTTGTTCAGGATGTTTGATACAACACTCCCACTCTAATACTGCCCAACCGGCATATCCATATTGAGAGAGTTTGGAAAATATTCTCTTAAAGTCTACCTGGCCATCGCCTAAAGAGCGGAAGCGTCCAGGCCGGTCTCCCCAATCCTGATACCCGCCATATACTCCGCACTTTCCGGTAGGATTATATTCGGCATCTTTCACATGGAACATCTTAATAAAAGAATGGTAGTGATCAATATACTGGATGTAATCCAACTGCTGGAGTATGAAATGACTGGGGTCATACAGTAAATTAACACGCGGGTGCTTCCCGGTGGCTTGCAAAAAGCGCTCGAAGGTGATGCCGTCATGGATATCTTCGCCTGCGTGAACCTCGTAACATAGGTCAACGCCTTGTTTATCATACACATTTAATATGGGAAGCCAGCGCCTGGCCAATTCCTTAAACCCAGCCTCTACCAATCCCTTTGATCGTTGAGGCCAAGGATAAACGGTATGCCAAAGTAATGAGCCGGAAAAAGTTACATGAACATTCAAGCCCAGGTTCTTACTTGCCTTTGCTGCTAACTTCAACTGATCAATGGCCCAGGCTGTTCTTGCCTTTGGATTGCCACGCACAGACTTGGGCGCGAACCCATCAAATAATATATCATACGCAGGATGTACCGCCACTAACTGCCCTTGTAAATGAGTGGATAGTTCTGTGATTTTAACGCCACATGACTCAACAGTGCCGCGATACTCATCCGCAAAAGTTTTACTCTCTGCTACTTTCTTTAAATCGATAAACCGCTTGTGGCCTGTCGGAATTTGTACGCCTTTAAAACCTAAAGAAGCAGCCCACTTACAAATAGATTTGAGTTCATTAAACGGTGGTTTATCACTAATGAACTGAGCAAGAAATACTGCGGGGCCTTTAATCGTCTTCATACTTTCAGGCATTGGGGATTAGGCATTAGGGTCTTATATTTTTATCCATTTCTGTTTTGATGTGGACGACTTCACTACGGCTTCAATAAACTGCATTCCTTTTACCCCATCTTCCACATCGGGGAAATCATACTTGCGTGGATCGATTTTCTTTCCTGGTTTATAGTCTCGTACCGCTTTTGAGAAGGCAACATATAAGTTTGCAAAGGCTTCGAGGTATCCTTCCGGATGACCGGAGGGAGTTCGCGTATTTAATTTAGAATTTGCGGATGCATACCCCATTCCGGTGCGGTAAACTTCTTTCGGCTTATCGGGCCATTTGAGAACCAGGGAATTTGGCTCCTCTTGTCTCCACTCCAGCCCACCCTTTTCTCCAAACACCCTGATGAACAAATTGTTCTCTTCACCAGCGGCTACTTGCGTACAAACCAAAATACCTGAAGCATCATTATCAAAATGAATAAACATCGAAGCATCATCATCCAGCACCCTGCCTTTAATAACAGAGTTTAATTCGGCACACACTTCGGTGATGGGTGAGTCAGTAATGTACTCGGCTAAGTTAGCGGCATGCGTACCAATATCGCCAATGGCACCGCCTAACCCTGAGAACTTAGGATCCGATCTCCACGAGGCTTGCTTCTGTCCTGTCTTCTCAAGTGAAGTTGAAAGCCAGCCTTGCGCATACTCTACATATACTTTACGGATTTTACCAAACTTCCCCGACTTCACCAACTCCCGTGCTTCCTTCACCATCGGATATCCTGTATAAGTATGAGTAAGCGCGAGCACAAGACCACTTTTTGAAACTGCTGTTTTCAGTTGCTTGGCTTCGGCAACAGAGAGCGCCAATGGTTTGTCGATGATGACATGGAAGCCATTTTCCAACGCCATTTTTGCAGGTGCAAAATGAACATGATTAGGTGTAACAATCGAAACAAAATCCATGCGCTGATCAGCAGGAAGTTTTTTCTCTTTCTTTATCATTTCGGAATAACTTCCGTATACACGATTGGGATTTAAATAGAGAGCCTTACCAGTAGCCTGGCTTTTTTCAGGATCGCTGCTAAAGGCACCGCACACGAGCTCCAGGTTACCATCAAGTGCCGCAGCTTTACGATGAACAGCGCCAATAAAAGCCTCTAAGCTTCCGCCAATCATCCCCATTTTAAGTCTTCGTTTCAACAAATTCACATGCATTTACGTGGCTTACAATATATCTAAAAGATCAGATAATGCACACAGGATTTATGTAAACGTTTCCTGTCCCTAAAGCTTGCACAAGCGATAATTTCATTGGATATTGATCAGCAAGAAAACTAACCTATGACCACATCTTCATCACTTGTTCCCCGGCTCAGTATTATGATGTTTCTCCAGTTTTTTATTTGGGGCGCATGGTATACTACTGTTGCCGTGTACATGACCGAAATCGGCATGAACAGTCTTACTCACTGGCCTTATACGGTAAACCCAATTGCGGCCATCATTGCTCCTTTCTTTCTCGGCTTAATTGCCGACCGGTACTTTGCAACCGAAAAAGTGTTAGGAACGCTGCACATTCTGGGCGGAATTATCATGTTCCTGGTTCCGCAAGCCAGTGGTTCTCCAACGCTATTTATTTTATTACTTCTTGCCTACAACCTTTGTTACATGCCAACGCTTGGGTTATCAAACTCATTGGCTTTTCACAACATTTCTGATCAGGAAAAGCAATTTCCGGTGATCCGAGTGTTTGGCACTATTGGATGGATTGTGGCCGGTTTATTTATCAGTTTTGTTCTGGGCAAACTCATAGGTGGTGTCGCAGAAAAAACTGCGCTGCCTCTTTATACGACAGCAACTGCATCAATCCTTTTAGGGTTATATAGTTTTTCATTACCTCACACTCCGCCTAAAGGTGCTGGTGATGCAGTTTCACTTCGAAGTATTTCTGGTATTGATGCCTTTAAGGCTTTAGGAAGCAAACCATTCTACATATTTCTACTGTGTTCATTTCTGATTTGCATTCCGTTAGCGGCATACTATAACTATACACAGATTTATTTGGGAGCAAGCGGATTCACCAACATTGCAGGAACGCAAACCATCGGACAAATGTCGGAGGTGATCTTTATGCTCTTGATGCCGTTGTTCTTTGTAAGATTGGGTGTGAAGTGGATGTTACTGGTGGGCATGTTGGCGTGGGTGCTACGCTATTCCTTGTTCGCAGCAGGCGCGCCAGATGGAATTGCATGGATGATTATTGGCGGCATTGCGCTTCATGGAATTTGTTACGATTTCTTTTTTGTTACCGGACAGATTTACATGGATAAAAAGTCTACTGAAAAAATCAGGGGGCAAGCACAAGGCTTTTTAGTGTTGGTAACCTACGGAATAGGGATGTTGATTGGTGCCCAGATTGCGGGAGCATTATATAATAGTCTGCTGGGTTCAGCAACAACGCTAACGGCAATACAATGGCAACAATTCTGGTGGATACCTGCAGGGTTTGCGGTAGTAGTGATGTTAATCTTCGGAGTGCTGTTTAAAGACAACGTTACCGAGCAGAAAGAGTAGGAGTTATTTGCTCATTTGTAGGCCATCATTTTTACCTCAATCACATCCTTTTAAACGGTTAATAGCCCAATTTTTATTATTTTTGAATACCTGAAAAAGTGTGCCCATGCGCAAAAAACCTAAAATTCCAGACCACTTTTTGTGGGAATACGACCTGAAAACTTTCAATTATGATAAGTCGTACAAGATTGTGATTGAACGCATCCTGGAGCGTGGTAATTTAGAGGAGTGGCGCGAGATATTTATCTACTACGGTGAACAAAAAATTTTAGAAACCATAGAATGGAGTGCGCAGCTAGATAACAGAGGAAAAGAGTTTTCGCGGTTTTTCCTTAAATCAGATTTTCTCCGTGCTGCATAAAGACTCCTTTATTGTTAACCCCGCGACTTTCAAACTTATTCAGCAACTGCAAGCGTTACCTGAACTTAATAAGTTTTACCTTGTGGGAGGCACGGCATTGGCGCTGCAATTGGGGCATAGAAATTCAATTGATATCGATCTGTTTACTCAAAATGATTTTACACCCGAATCGTTGCTAAAACTCTTAGAGCAAGATTTTCCCATAGAACCCTCTTTCACAACGAAAAGCACGCTTCTCTCTATCATCAATAATATTAAAGTAGATTTTATCTGCCATGCCTACCCATTGGTGCTTCCGCCCATTACGGAGGAGGGGATAACTTTTCTTTCCTTGCAAGATCTCGCTGCCATGAAACTGAACGCCATCAGTAATTCCGGCAAGCGAATAAAGGATTTTATTGATGTTTACTTTCTGCTGGAGCATTTCTCACTCCACGAGATGATTGAATTCTATTCCGCCAAATATCCACGGTTTAACCCACTCATCCCCTTAAAAGCCATTAACTATTTTGACGATATTGATCCTGCCATTGATCCACCTAAACTAAGGGATAAGCTTCCTCTTTCCAAAATCAAAAAACGCATACAAGACAGCGTGTTGCATTCCCGCAAAAAATTTTAATATTAAGCTAACCGGTAAGTTATAGTAGGGGGGCAGTGTGAGACTGTTTGGTTCTGGTAAACAATAATGTTGCGATGCTGATTGGCGCTCAGATTGTCGGAGCATTAAACAACAGCTACCAAAGGCACGGAATTCCTAATTCCAAATAATTGACGGGATTTTCGACAAAAAACGAAGTAATCCTCGCTACTCAGCCCAAGCCTTTTCTCCTTCTGCATACGGTGCCGCACCATCATACCTGCCGGGTACCGGAACATGACGCAAGGTTTCCGTCATTCCTGTTTCCGAGGTAAAAAATCCCCAAAGGGTGAGTTGCTTCATCATGGTATAATAATGACTGGGTGATGCTTCAAAAGCAATCACACCCTTAAAAGGGGCTGTGCTCTGCTGCTTCAGGTGTGCTTCTCTCAACGGTGCATCGTGTTCATCTCTTTTTTGGTTGAACTCTTTTGCTTCTCGCGCGAGGCTGAGCAACAAATCCTTTCTCTCGGTTTCATTACAC
>Ga0187894_10007742_pt1 | contig 10013 bp, 5 predicted proteins | sample GBC1701081metaG_FD_136650 | JGI IMG/M metagenome (GOLD analysis project Ga0187894, IMG submission 136650) | White microbial mat communities from a lava cave in the Kipuka Kanohina Cave System on the Island of Hawaii, USA - GBC170108-1 metaG ... | reverse complement strand
GAGATGAAGCGTTTAATCGCAGAAAAAACATTTACAGTATTTGGAACATTGAAAATAAATAAAAATGAACGCAATAGAATTACTTGATATAATCAGCACAGGCGAAACAAGCAAGGTTCAATTTAAAAGAGAAATTGACAGCGATGACTCTATCGCAGCTGAAATGATTGCCATGTCTAACTCAAAAGGCGGAATAATCCTTCTGGGAGTGGAAGATAAAACTGGTAAAATAGTCGGATTAGATTATCAGCAACTGCAATCATTTAATAACCGACTCGCAACAATTGCAAATGATAAAGTAAAGCCTCAGGTGTTTATTCAAACAGAGGTTGTTTCTATCTCTTCAGATGATAATGAAAAAAAAGTGCTTGTTGTTGAAGTTTCAGAGGGAGTTGGGAAACCCTATAAAGACAAAAATGGAGCTATTTGGGTAAAACAAGGTTCTGATAAAAGAAGACTAACAGATAATAACGAGCAGATAAGATTATTTCAGCAAAGCGGTATTCTTTATTTGGATGAAATGATTATTCCACAAACTTCAATTGGTGATATTGAATTGCCGAAAGTAGAAACTTATATAAGGGCAATTCAAAAAAGAGAAACGGATGAAAAGATTGAAGTAACAGAAAATCTACTGAACAATTTAAACATCATAAAAGATGGCCGAATTACATTAGGTGGGTTATTGTTTTTTGCAAAGCACCCTCAAAAATATAGACCAGCCTTCTGTGTAAAGGCAATTTCTTTTTTTGGAAATAGCATTGGAGGAACTGATTATCGTAGCAGTAAAGACATTGAAGGAACAATTCCCGAAATCTTTGAAGAAACTATGAGTTTTTTTACATCTAATTTGAATCATATTCAAGATGGCCAAAATTTCAATAAAGTTGGAAAATTGGAAGTTGCACAAACAGCGTTGGAAGAACTACTTCAAAATGCTTTAGTTCACAGAGATTATTCAAAAAATTCACCTGTAAGAGTGATGATATTTGACAATCGGGTAGAAATTGTAAGCCCGGGTTCTTTACCTAATAGTTTAACCGTAGAAAACTTAAAAATGGGAAATGCCGTGGTTCGCAACAATTTGTTAGTTACTTATTGTTCAAAAATGATGATTTATAGAGGCTTTGGTTCGGGAATCACTCGTTCATTTGAAAATCAACCTAATATTGAATTAATCAACGATGTTGAAGGGGAACAATTCAAAGTAATAATTCCAAGACCCGAAAAGAAATAATGAAGTTACACTTTGACAGCAATCAGGAATATCAATGGGATGCGATAAAATCCATCACTGACATTTTTGAAGGACAACCTTTGAATAGTGGCGATTTTGAATTCACAACATCGAATGCAGGTTCATTGCTTTCTGAAAATGGTTTTGGAAATAATCTCACTTTATCGGCAGAGCAGGTTTTAGAAAATGTAAAAGCAATTCAGAAAAGAAATGAAATAACAAACTCCGTTGAAGAATTGCAGGGAATGAATTTTTCCGTTGAGATGGAAACAGGCACTGGAAAAACGTATGTCTATTTAAGAACAGTTTATGAGCTGAATAAATTATACGGTTTCAAGAAATTTATGATTGTGGTTCCATCGGTTGCCATTCGAGAAGGGGTTTTGAAAAACTTACAAATCACGCACGAGCATTTTCAATCGTTGTATGATAAAACCTCCATCAATTTTGACATTTACGACAGCAAAAAGGTTTCAAATATCAGAGGTTTTTCTTCGGGCAATGCTATTCAGGTTTTAGTAATCAATATAGATTCTTTTGCGAAAGATGAAAACATTATCAACAAGCCAAACGACAAACTTACAGGCAAAAAACCAATAGAGTTTATTCAAAGCACAAAGCCCATCGTAATTGTGGACGAGCCACAAAACATGGAAACTGAGATTCGTAAAAAAGCGATTCAAAACTTAGAACCGCTTTGCACCTTACGTTATTCAGCCACACATACAAACCTATATAACCTAATGTATTCACTCAATCCTGTGAAAGCTTATGATTTGGGATTAGTAAAGCAAATTGAAGTAGATAGTGTAATGAGTGAGAATGATTTCAACGATAGTTTTATTCAGTTGGAAAGCGTGAACCGAACGGGTAATAGTATTACAGCCAAAATTAAAATTGATGTAGCTTCAATATCAGGCGTAAAGAGAAAATCAGTTACAGCCAATAAGAATAAATTAGATTTATTCGAATTATCAGGCAAAAACGAAAAATATGATGGACTGAAAATTTATGAAATAGATTTTGGCAATAAACAAATCGAATTGAGTAATGGAATTATGCTTTCGGAAGGGGAATCGCAAGGCGGAATGAATGATGAAGTGATGCGATTTATGATTCAAAAAACTGTTGAGGAACATTTAAAAAAAGAAAGAGATTATAAAGAGAAGGGAATTAAAGTTCTGACATTATTTTTTATTGATAAAGTAAAAAATTATCGTGAATATGATGAAAATGGAAAAGCGACACACGGAAAATTTGCAAAGTGGTTTGAAGAAATTTATCAAACAGAAATAAATAAACCGAAAAACAAAAGTCTCGATTCTTATTCGATAGAAGAAGTTCACAATGGATATTTTTCACAGGACAGCAAAGGCAGAGTAAAGGACACAGGCGGAGAGACACAAGCCGATGATGATACTTATAAGCTCATCATGCAAGAGAAGGAAAAATTACTTGACCTGAATACACCACTTCGATTTATATTCAGCCATTCCGCACTTCGGGAAGGTTGGGATAATCCGAATGTTTTTCAGATTTGCACGTTAAACGAAACTAAATCGGACATTAAGAAACGTCAGGAAATTGGCAGGGGGTTACGTTTATCTGTAAACCAAGACGGGAAAAGAATTTTTGACCAGAATATTAACCGATTGACGGTAATTGCAAATGAAAGCTATGATGATTTTGCAAAAGCACTACAAAGGGAAATTGAAGAAGATTGTGGAGTGAATTTTACTGGAAGGATAAAAAACAAAAACAAGCGAGAGAAGTTGAATTACCGAAAAGGTTTTGAAGCTGACCCGAAATTTTTGCAGATATGGGAGAAGATAAAGTTTCACACAAAATACAGCGTTGATTTTCAAACAACCGACCTGATAACATTGGCTGCAAAAGCAATGAAAGAAATGGTTGAAACAAAAAAACCATCAGTAACAAGCAACAAACAGAAAGTAATTTTAACTGACGAAGGAATTACAGGGCAATTAGTTAGTGATACGATTTCACCAAACTATGGAAGAAGTTTTGAAATTCCAGATATGCTTGCTTACATACAAGGTAAAACGGAATTAACAAGAACAACAATTCTTGACATTGTAAAGAAGTCAGATAAAATATCGGAACTACTTATCAACCCTCAAATGTTTATGGACAACGCAACAAAGACAATTAAAAGCGTTTTGTATGAATTGATGATTGACGGAATTAAATATGAAAAAATCGGAAACAAACTCTATGAAATGACCTTGTTTGATGATGATAACTTTGAAATTTATCTTGACAGTTTTACACATACTGTTACTGACCCCAGCAAGACCATATACGAAAACTATACCCCGCTTGACAGTGGTGTAGAGAATCAATTTGCAAAAGACTGTGAGACGAGTGAGAATATCGAATTCTATTTTAAACTACCAAACTGGTTTAAAATACCAACACCAATTGGTAATTATAATCCAGACTGGGCAATTGTTTTCAAAGGAGAAAAGAAAATATATTTTGTAGCGGAAACCAAAAGCAAAGGACAAGAACTATTGAAGAGCGAAAAGTTAAAAATCAAATGTGGGAAAGAACATTTTAAAAAGTTTGACGGAGTTGTTTACAAACAAGTAACCACTGTAAAAGACCTTAGCGAATGACCCACACACAAAAACACACACATTTGCAAACCGCTACAAGCCACCACGCAGACCAAAGTTTGCAAAAGAGTGTGTTTTTCTCCACCCAAGAAGAATTTTATTTTTTTCTTCCCTCCCTTCGGTGTTTTAATTTTTTTCCAACCCACAGGCGACACAAACTCAACTCGACAACGACAGCGAAACTCACAGCAGACAATAACTTCAATCACTCGACAGACAGAACGCCAGCTGGTAACACGGGTTTGGCAAAAGTGGCGGTGCAGTGCTTCGTAGGACAGTTTTGTGGGTATATAAACTTTAGTGCTTCGTATGAAAGTGAGTGCTGAAAATCGCCACCTTCGCCAAGCCGCAAACCGTTACCGCCAATGCCCCTTTCGTTCCGCGGAGAGTGACGACCCAGGCGACAAAGACTCGTTTCCGCTTACAAAAAATTAAAAGACTTTACCGGGTGACACTCTACTAACAAAGATTCTCCACGTGGACAAGAGTGTGCTCCAAAACTAAACGGGGACGGAGAAAAAAATTAACGGGTGAAATCCACCTAACAACTCGAGCCGTGGACGACATAGAACGACTTAAAATGCCCACCGCACGAATTGAGTTGGCAAAAGAGGCAGGTTTTCTACCAATTAAGAGATACTTTTGAAACTAAGACCAGGGTTTCAAATATTTTTTATGAGAAGAACCATCCTTGCATGTAGTCTGACCTTGTTTACACTGTTCAGCCATGCCCAAACGATACAGGAACTATTAAAACTAGCAGAAACCAATTATCCCTTGCTCAAAGCAAAAGGATATGAAGTGCAAGCACGAAAGGATCAGGTCGCCTTTGTAAAAAGCTCTTCCCTTCCTTCTCTTGATGCAGCTTACCAGATAAATTATGCCACCCATAATAACATCACAGGAATGGCCACTGGTCAAAACTTTGTTCCGATCAGTGGCCCGCCATCATCCGGTAATGAATATCAAGGTGTATTTGGAACCGTTGGTGGTTTGTTGTTGAATTGGGAACCCTTCACATTCGGTCAACGAAATTCAAAAGTAAATTCAGCGAAAGCGTATCAGAACTATCAGGAAGCCGATGCAGCCCAGGAGATTTTTCAACATCAGGTAAGAACAGCAAACGCTTACCTCGATGTCGTGATGGCATACGAGTTAATTAATGTCTATTCCAAAAATCTTAAAAGAGCAGAAGACAATCTACGAATCGTAAAATCACTTACACGAAGTGGCCTTCGTCCGGGAACCGATACGGCATTGTTTAATGCTGAACTATCGCGAACGAGAATTGAATTGTTGAACTATGAAAAGCTTCGCGAAACACAACAAATCCTACTCTCCGAATTATTAGGAGGAAGTGAAAGCGAGTATGCTATCGATAGTAGCTTCTTCAAATCGCTTCCATCTATTGCAATTGACACGGCTATTCAAAATCATCCTTTGATCAGGTTATCAGCAAGTCGGGTAAAGATCAATCAATATGAAAGAACTTCTCTTCAACGAACATTGTATCCAAAGATTTCTCTTTGGGGAACGACTTACGCACGTGGCTCCGGCATTCGTTACGATGGTTATGTTAATTCCGAAGATGGACTTTCATTCAGTCGTTATAATTATGGAGCAGGGCTTGTACTCAGTGTGCCCTTGCTACGATTTGTAAATGTTTCACATCAAGTTCATGCACAAGAGTCCTTAATTAAAGCTGAAGAAGAAAAACTCAATATGGTAAAGCTTCAACTTGACAAGCAAAATCAAGTTGCTGAAATAACACTTTCAAACTCATTGAAGATTGCATATGAAACTCCGTCATTCTTCAAGTCGGCTGATTTCTCATACAGAACTCTTTTGAGCCGATATAATTCCGGACTTGTAAATTATGCTGATCTTATTCAATCACAATACATACTTATCAAATCAGAAACCGATTTGAAGAAAGCTTACCTCGATGCGTGGAAAGCTTTGCTCTACAAGGCAGCAACACAAGGAGATATAAATATTTTTCTGAACCAGCTTAACTAAGTATATGAACCTGTTGCTTGGCGCATTACGCAAACCCATCACTGTACTAGTAGCTGTACTGGCGATTGTCTTCTTTTCCGTAATGGCGATACGGAATATGAAAATTGATATTTTTCCAACGTTGGGTCTGCCTACCATCTATGTGGCTCAACCGTATGGCGGACTCTCACCTGAGCAGATGGAAGGTCTTGTTACATCCTACTACGAATACCATTTCTTGTATGTAACCGGAGTGAAATTTGTCGAATCGAAATCCATTCAAGGCGCTACGCTGATCAAAGTTCAATTTCAGGAAGGCACGGATATGAGTCAGGCGATGGCGGAGATCGTGGGTTATGTAAATCGCTCTCGTGCTTTCATGCCTCCGGGAACCGTGCCTCCGTTCATCACACGTTTTGATGCAGGCAGTGTTCCGGTTGGCCAGTTAGTATTTACTTCGGAAACAAGATCGCTCTCCGAAATTTCTGACCTCGCGTTGTTCCGGGTGCGACCTATGTTTGCGACACTGCCTGGCGTATCAGCTCCGCCACCGTTCGGTGGAAATCAGAAAACTGTCATCGTCAAAGTTGATCCGGAGAAGATCAAGAACTATAAACTCTCCCCGGACGAAGTAGTGCAAGCCATTGCCAAAGCAAATACCATTTCACCGGCAGGGAATGTTCGTGTAGGCGATGAAACTGTACTCACGCCACAAAATACGATTGTTGAAAATATAAAAGAACTGGAAAACGTGCCCATCACGCTAGGCGCTGGCCCTGCGATCTATGTTCGCGACATCGCCAACGTTCAATTGAGCTCGGATGTAACAACCAGTTACGCACTTGTTAACGGAAAGCGCTCCGTATATATCCCGGTAACAAAACGATCAACAGCTTCTACATGGGATGTGGTGAAACGTGTGAAAGCTGCTTTGCCTGAAATGCAAGCCGCCATTCCGGAAGATATTGTTGTTACCTATGAGTTTGATCAGTCAGGGTATGTAATCAACTCGCTTACAAGTTTAGTAGTTGAAGGAGGACTTGGTGCAATCCTCACCGGATTGATGGTACTTCTGTTTTTAGGTGACCGAAGAAGCGCATTGATTGTTGTCCTCACGATTCCATTGGCATTGCTCACCGGAGCTACATTCCTTTTCCTTGCCGGACAAACTATCAACATCATGACTCTCGGTGGACTTGCATTGGCGGTAGGTATCCTGGTGGATGAAGGAACCGTAACAATTGAAAACATCCATCGACACCAGGAGTTGGGCAAACCAAAGGCAAGAGCGATACTGGATGCGTGCAAGGAAATTGTATGGCCAAAGCTTTTGATTTTGTTATGTATTCTTGCTGTATTCGTTCCGGCACTATTTATGACAGGTGTTCCGCGAGGCATGTTCCTTCCGCTGTCATTATCAGTTGGCTTTGCTATGGTTGCTTCGTTTTTTCTTTCAAACAGCTTTGTTCCGGTTATGGCCAACTGGATTTTGAAAGACCAAGTCAATGAGCATTCAAACGGCCGATTTGAAACTTTTAGAACAAACTACCTTTCGCGACTGGATAAACTTTCATCACGATCTACGCTTACCATCAGTCTCTATAGTTTAATCACAATGGGTTTGCTGGTTTTGTTTGCCTTATTTATTGGTACAGAGATATTTCCTAAAGTTGATGCGGGACAAGCAGTCGTAAGATTAAGACTTCCTGTGGGGACAAGAGTTGAACGCACCGAAGAAGCAACACAAAAAGTTCTTGCGCTTGCCGACAGTATCACGGGCCACAAAGTGGAGATCACGTCAGCATTTGTCGGCACTCAGCCTTCAAGCTATCCGGTGAACCTTGTGTACCTTTGGACAAGCGGGCCTCATGAAGCAGTGGTAAGAATCAATCTCACCAAGAACAGTTCGATGGGTATCGAAGACTTTAAAGAACAACTTCGCGAAGTTATTGACAAGAAACTTCCTTCGCTTAAAATCTCATTTGAACCGGGTGATATTGTGGAGCAGGTGATCAATCTGGGTTCAACCAATCCGGTAGAGATTGCCATCACCGGAAGAAATCTTGCACAAACACGTGTGCTTGCGGAGAAGCTCGAAAAGAAACTTCGAGGCATTTCCTATTTACGCGATGTACAGATCGCAACTCCACTGGATTATCCAAGTATCAAGATTGATATTGATCGAGTCAAAGCCGGGCAATTAGGATTAACCGTTGATGAGATCAGTAAATCAACTGTAGCCGCAACTTCTTCTAGTCGTTTTACACAACCAAACTACTGGCTTGACAAAAGTACGGGTACCGCCTACCAGGTGCAGGTGGAGTATCCGCAGTACCAAATGAATTCAACCGATGATATAGAACTCATTCCGGTTTCGAATGACCCGCAAGTTTATTTACGAGATGTTGCCCGATGGAGCAAGCGATTTACTCCGGGTGAATATGACCGCCTTAATCAGCAACGTTTCATTACAATTACCGGAAACATTTATGAAAAGGATTTAGGTGCAGCGTTAAAGCAAGTGCATAAAGAGATTGCCACGCTCGGGGAATTACCGAAAGGTGTGAAAGTATTGGTAAAAGGTCAGGCAGAACTTCTGAGCGATACAATGTCTTCGTTGCAGGCTGGATTGCTCATTGCTATTGTAGTGATCTTCTTGCTACTGTCGGCAAACTTTCAATCATTCCGTTTATCACTCGTCACACTTTCAATTGTTCCGGCAGTAGTTGCAGGTTCGCTATTCTTTTTGCAGATCACTGGCAAGACGTTGAACATTCAATCATACATGGGAATGATCATGGCTGTGGGAGTTGCCATCGCCAATGGAATTTTGTTTATAACCAATGCCGAACAATTTCGCATGGAAGGAAATCTAAAATCTCATCGGGAAGGTGCATTTAATCGTCTTCGCCCGATACTTATGACCAGCCTTGCCATGATTGCAGGTATGATACCGATGTCGTTAGGATTGGGTGAAGGTGGTGATCAAGTTGCTCCTTTAGCCGTTGCAGTTATCGGTGGATTGTTGTTCTCATTGATCAGTACTTTGTTATTACTTCCATTGATTTATCAGCGTGTTCAGGGAAGTAAAGCCCATACCAATTCATCACTTGATCCGGACGATAAAGAAAGTCGTTATTACCAACCATCATGAATTACACTACTATGAATAGATTAGGTATTCTTTTTGCCATCATTGCTCTGGCCGGATGTGGAGATAAAAAAAGTCTAGTGCCGGCAACAACTTCTGTTGACTCGGTTCAGATATTTACGCTCCATAAAGAACCTGTAACCAAAACACTTTCTCTTCCTGCCGAACTTGTTGCCTGGGAGCGCGCAGAATTATTCGCAAAGGTGGAAGGTTATGTAAGAGAATTAAAAGTAGACATAGGAAGTCGCGTAAAGAAGAACGATGTTCTGCTCATCATTGACGCACCTGAAGTAACGGCCAACTATGCCAGGTCATCAGCCGATTTGCAGGCCGCTCAATCACGATACAATACCAGCCTGGATACCTACAAAAGATTGGTGAATGCAGCAAAAGAACAGGGCGCTGTATCGGATATCGAACTTGATCGATCGCGAAATCAAATGCTCACCGACAGTGCAACACATGAAGCAGCGAAGGCAGGATCAAATGCGTATGCACAATTAAAAAACTATCTCGTCATTCGTGCCGCTTTTGACGGAGTGATCACACAACGAAATGTTGATGTCGGTACTTTGGTAGGTAAGGGATCAACGCCATTACTTGTATTAGAAAATCTGAGTAAACTAAGAGTGCGTGTTGCAGTTCCGGAAATCTACACATCGGCTATTCCTGACTCGCCTTCAATAAACTTCACTGTTGATGCACAGCCGTCTAAAAAGTATTCAGCAGCAATGGCGCGCAAGTCAAATCAGATTGATTCAAAAACACGCACTGAACGTTGGGAATTCGAAGCACCTAATTTGAGCCAGGAACTAAAGTCGGGCATGTATGGGAATGCTTCGTTTAACCTTCAACGCAATGAGCCTTCGTTCGTGGTGCCGTACTCGGCAGTAGTGACCAATCTTGAAAGAAGTTTCGTGATACGTGTTCGTGAGGGTAAGACAGAATGGATTGATATTCGCAATGGCATCAGCATGAAAGACAAGGT